>ENA-ORCS01000644-ORCS01000644.1-marine-metagenome-genome-assembly--contig:-NODE-644-length-20732-cov-3.459356_pt1 | contig 20732 bp, 17 predicted proteins | sample MGYA00237781_ERZ508513 | MGnify/ENA primary metagenome ERZ508513 (study PRJEB26184, sample SAMN06268793) | marine metagenome | isolation source: Eden Landing Ponds, San Francisco, CA, USA | place...
GAGCCACGTCGCGGCGTCGTCGTCCCAGCGTTCCACCCGACCACAGCGCTCGCAGACGCGTCGCGTCGGCCGTCGAAGTTGGGGTTCCATACGTGTGTGACCGGTTGCCGAGCAAAAAAGCCCATCGCCGTCGGCAGTTTCGCGGCCGGCCGCTGGGCCTCGCGTCGCCCCGCCAGCCGACCGACCTGCGGACGGATGTGCACGAGTCGAACACGACTCAGGTCGGAACCGATGGGACTTACGGGCCGGGGTGCGGAGTGTGCGCATGGGCTTTCACACCTTCGACGCCGACAGGGCGGCGAAACTGGACGACCCCGCGCGGTTCCGCTTCGTCTCCCGGGAGGAGCTCCTCTCGCACCTCGGCGTCGCCCCCGATAGCGTCGTCGCCGACCTCGGAAGCGGCACCGGCTTTTTCACCGACGAGGTCGCCCCGCACGTCGGGACGCTCTACGCCGTGGACGTACAGGAGGTCATGCACGACTTCTACCGCCAGAAGGGCGCGCCCGACACCGTCGAGTTCGTCACGGCCGACGTGGCGTCGCTCCCCTTCGACGACGGCCACCTCGACGCCGCCTTCTCGACGATGACCTACCACGAGTTCGCCACCGACGACGCGCTCGCCGAACTCGCCCGCGCCGTCCGTCCCGGCGGCACAGTGGTCGTGGTCGATTGGTCCACGTCCGGTTCGGGCGACGACGGGCCGCCGCTCGACGAGCGATTCGGCCTCGGGGACGCCGTCTCGGCGCTGGAATCGGTCGGATTTACGGTCTCTCACGCCGAGACGCGACGCGAGACGTTCGTCTGCGTCGCCCGGCGCTGACGCGAACGGCGTCAGCCAAACCGCCCACTTCGAAAACTGAACACTACTGTGGGAGATGTCGGCTTCTCCCCTACCTCGGGCACTAATCTCGGAATCTAATATTAATATCCTAGAGTAATTCGGAGAATATCAGGACAACGCTTACGGCGAAAGATATGGTATCATACATCATGGTACTACATAACTCAGTCATCGACGACTATCACCCGAAAGAGGGGTATTACGAATGTCGCTCCTGTCGCACGCGAACAGTCAGCGCGAGTTATCTGTCGGAGTGTCCCGACTGCGGCGGGTCGGTCCGGAACATCGCCGTCGCTCGCGAGTGACCAGCGACTCGCGCGACCGGCGCGTCACCGACTCCGAACAACTCGACTTCCTTCTCACGAGGCACACGGAGCGTCGTAGCCCCCGTCAGTCGCCCGCCGTGTCGCGCCGCCACGACGCGCCGCTCACGACTCGATAACGCCGGTGTAGCGGTCGACGAGCAGGACGACCGCCGCGCCGACGACTGCGGCCACGGCGAACGCGGCGTAGAGTTCGGTCGTCCACGACCGCCCCGCGTCGACGAGCGCGGCGGTGCTCTCTACCACCGGGGCGCGGAGCGCCCCGACGATGAGGCTCACGAGGAACGCCAGCGTCGCCCGGCGGTAGTGTTCGAGCGCCCAGCGGACGACGTGCGCGATGGTGAACAGGCCGACGACGGCTCCGAGCATGAACGTGACGACGACCGTGCCCGACTCGACGACGACCGACGGCGGCGCGCCGCCGGCGACGTCGAGGAGGCTGTCGATGAACGCGTTGAGCGCCGCGTTCATGTACTCGTACTGCCCGAGAATCAACAGGAGAAGCGACCCGGAGACGCCGGGGAGAATCATCGCGCTGACGGCGATTCCGCCGGCGACCGCAATCGCTGGCGGCGAGTGCCCGAACGCGCCGCCGCTCCCGCCCGAGGCGACGAACGCGAGGCCGAACCCGACGACGGCCGCCGCGATTTGACGCGGGCCGTCGAGCGACACTTGGGCATAGAGGACGACCGCCGACGCGGCGATGAGCCCGAAGAAGAAGCCGTAGGTGGGCACCGGCGCGTCGGTGAGCGCGATGTGGAGCACGCGCATCACGGACACGATGGCGGTGGCGATACCCGCGCCGAGCGCGAGCAGGAAGCCGATGTCGATTTCGCGCATCGCCGCGACCGCGTCGGCTCGGCCTCCGGGGACGACGACGCCGAGGACGCGTTTGATGCGGCCGGGCGTGATGGCCGTCACCGCGCCGATGAGCCGTTCGTAAATCCCCGTGATGAGCGCGATTGTTCCGCCCGAGACGCCCGGAACGGCGTCGGCGGCACCCATACAGACGCCTTTCAGGTAGATGAGAAGCCACGAGAAACGGGCTGTCGACCCGTCTGAGTTCCTCGACATTTCGTTGTCGGATGCTCTCTCGGCGAGGATATCAGTCCACCGTTCGACGTTGCGGCGCGCTCGGGTGTGAACCGTACTCGGAAAGAATCAAAGCTCACGGCGTGCACAGCTCTGTCAATGAAGCTCAGCATCATCGGTAGCGGGTACGTCGGCACGACGGTCGCGGCCTGCTTCGCGGAGCTCGGCCACCACGTCGTCAACGTCGACATCGACGACGATATCGTTCGGGCGTTGAACGAGGGCCGGTGCCCGATTCACGAGCCCGGTCTGGCCGAACTCGTCGAACGGCACGCGGGAGACCGACTCCGAGCGACGACCGACTACGACGAGATTCTCGACACGGAGGCCACCTTCCTCGCCCTGCCGACGCCGTCGAACGACGACGGCAGTATCGACCTCGGCGCGATGAAGGCCGCGGCGACGTCGCTCGGCGAGACGCTGGCGCGGAAAGACGGCCCGCACCTCGTCGTCACCAAGAGCACGGTCGTCCCGACGACGACGGTCGACGTCATCGGACCGCGAATCGAGGAGGCGTCGGGGAAACGTGTCGGCGAAGGGTTCGATATCGCGATGAATCCCGAGTTCCTCCGCGAAGGCACCGCCGTCGACGACTTCCTCGCGCCGGACAAGATTGTCCTCGGCGCACAGACCGACCGCGCGTACGAGCAGTTAGACGAACTGTTCGCCCCGCTCGTCGAACGCGCCGGGAACCCGCCGGTCGTCAAGACCGGCATCAGCGAGGCCGAGATGATAAAGTACGCCAACAACGCCTTCCTCGCGTCGAAAATCAGCCTCGCCAACGACCTCGCGAACATCTGTAAGGAGTTCGGCGTCGACTCCGCGGAGGTGTTGGAGACTATCGGCCTCGACTCCCGTATCGGGTCGGCGTTCCTCGGTGCGGGTCTCGGATGGGGCGGGTCGTGCTTCCCGAAGGACACGGCCGCCATCATCGCCGCCGCCCGCGGTCGGGGCTACGAACCACGTCTGTTGCAGGCCGCCGTCGACGTCAACGACGGCCAACCGGAGCGACTGCTCGACCTCCTCCGAGAGCGAATCGACCTCGGCGGCAAGCGCGTCGCCGTGCTCGGGCTCGCGTTCAAGCCCGGCACCGACGACGTCCGGACGTCGCGGGCGACGTTACTCATCAGTTCCCTCCTCGACGCCGGAGCCGGCGTCGTCGGCTACGACCCCGTCGCAACCGAGAACATGCGCGAGCGATTCCCCGACATCGAGTACGCCGACTCGGCCGCCGACGCGCTCGCGGGCGCCGACGCGGCGCTCGTCGCGACCGACTGGGACGAGTTCGCGGCGCTCGACGACGAGTTCGACGCCATGCGCTCGCCCATCGTCATCGACGGCCGCCGCATCGTAACCCGACGCGAGGGCATCGACTACGAGTCGCTCGTCTAAGGCTCTCCCACGAGTCGCTCTCTGAATCGGTCTCACGAGCCGACCGTCTGCGTCGGCTCCGAAGGCTACTCTCGAACGGATTCTTCGGTGTGTGTTCAGCTAACCGACGGTCGGTTCGAAAATCGACCTCACAGAAGACGAGAAAAAGCCGTCGGCGTCGCCGTTCGTTCCGTTACGGAGCGACCGCGACCGCGCCGGCATCGACTGACGCCGAGACGGAGGCCGACGTCGACTCGTTCGTCTGCGAGTCGTCCGATGCGGAGTCTCCGGGCAGGTTGAGTTCCTGTTCGTTCCGTTCGAGGGTGACCTGCACGGCACCGTCTTCGGCACCGTTGACGAGGCCCTCCCCGACGGTGACGTTCTCTGCCTGGTAGCTGACGATGGTGTTGTTCCCGGCGACGGAGGTCGGCCCGGTGAACGCGTAGCCGCCCGTCGCGCGGACGCTGACGTTCGTGTAGCCGTTGTCCGGGCCGTACTCGTCGTAGCCGGTCGTGGAGTACGGGAGCGTCATCGCGAACTCACCGTCGGCGTCGGCCTGCGCCTGCTGTGTGTAGGTGAAGTTCGTGCCCGTGGTCAGGTCGCGCATCTGGACGCGCGCGGTCACCGTCGCGTTGGCCGGGGCACCGCTGCCTTCGACCGTCGCGCCGGGGACACGCTCGAACGTCTTGACCCACGATGGGTTGTTGGGGACGAGCGTCTGTGGCTGGATGCCGTAGGTGTTGCCCTCCCTGACGATGGAGTTCTGGTAGGACCCCGAGCGGAGCGCCGAGCTGTTCGAGGACTTCACGAGACGGTAGTGTTCGAGTGCCGAAACGCGCTCCTCGGGGAACGTGCCGAGACCGCCGATCTGTGAGGTCGGGTCGCTCGCGACGTACTCCTCGGCGGCGCTCATGTTGTCGAACACTCTGACCGCCTGCCCGTCCGAGGGCGTCACTTTGAACGTCACCGAGCCGTCGGCGGACGTGCGTTCTTCCCAGTCGACGACGACCGGCGACGCATCGCGAGCGCTGCCGTGGTACGCGTAGAGCCGAACCATCAGGCTCTCGTAGTAGCGTTGGTCTTTGACGTTCGATGCGGCGGCGATAGTCGTCTGCCCGTTCTGTTCTTGTAGGCGGTACATCGGACTGTAGAAGTCCGACGTAGAGACGTTCGACTCGTCGTAGAAGACGGTCGGCGCGCTGAACTTCGAGTCGGTCGAAGCCATCTGCCAGTCGACCATGACGTAGCGGGTCTGATCGCCTTCGCCGTCGTCACCCATCGAGGTGAGCACCGATTCAGCCTGCTGTTCGTCTTCGGCGAGGAGGTAGTTCGCTGCCTCGGTGGCACCACCTTGGAACGGGTTCGCGTTCGGGATGCGCTCGCCGAGGACGGTAATCCAGTGACCGTAGTCCCACCAGGACATAACGCCGTACGAACCGTCCGGATAGTCGAAATCGTCTGCGTACTCGTACGTTCCGTAGTACTCCATCCGGTTCGACGCGCCGCCGAACTCGCCTTCCGCGGGTGTGTTGTTCTGCATCCAGGAGAGGCTCCCGTCCCACTGCGTGACGGTCCCTGGGCCGGTCTGGGACGCTTGCATGGCGGTTTGAGACACGCCGCCGTTACCGAGTTGGATCGGGATGATGAGGACGGGCGTGAGGATGAGGAGGACGGCAATCACGACCGCTGCGACCTGTCCATACGAGACGTCCTCGAGGCGATCGACAGTCGCGAGGCCGATGAAGTCGATTCTGAGGGCCTCTCGGAGGAGGTAGGCGTTCATCACCGCGACGACCACCGCGAGGTAGTAGTTGAAACGAACCTGCGTGAACGCTGCCGAAGTGATGATCGCTGCCCACACGAGGACGAACAGCTGTTCGCTCTCGTAGTCGGCTTGCATCAACGCGCCCACGATGAGTGCGGTGACGATGGTCAGACTGACGAGCGACGATTCGACGCCGAGGGCACTCCCGATCCCTGCCGGAAGCGCCGGTATCAAGAAGAGTACTCCGATGAGGGCAAGGCTCCCGATGACGTAGCCGATCTTCCGCGAGTTCCCACCCTTGACAAGTGGTTTAGCGACGAGCCAAACTGCTGCGAGAGCACCTGTGAAGAAGGTGAAACCGTACTCCGACATGATACGGCCGACAGCAGTTTGACCGCTTGATTGGAGGACGTTTGCTGCGAGGAACGGTTGGGCTTCACTGATGGTTCGGGTCGCAGCACCGGCGCTGAACCCGACCGTGCGGAGGAAGTTGCGTGCAATCGAATCGAAAACACTCGGGAGGGCGAGAGAGAACAGCACTATTCCGACAAGCATGGTTCCGCCAACCACTGCAGGATAGTACCGATCGTCGACGCCGCTCGATTCCCACCACCGGGCGAGTGCAGCGAGGAACACAGCACCGAGGGCTACACCGAGTGAGAACACTGGTTGCAGGAAGCTGAAGCCGGTCACACCGAATCCCGACTCCTCAATTGGGATAAACATCAACATGCCAGTGACTGCCATCGAGACAGCACCGACGAACGCAGCATGTTCGGGTGACCGACCGCGGACGTAGTCGGAGACCATCTTCAGGACCAAGAAGAGGCCAAAGATACCGACGAGAAGGATTCCCGGTGGCCACGACCACATGTATATGGCCGTTGCGACGCCGGCGAGTACGGACCATTTCAGGGGTTCACGGAGCGCATCGAGGTCACGTGCCTCAACGAGTTCCCAGACGGGTTTCTCTCTTTCCGCAACCGTCAGAGCGATCATGATCGCCAAGACACCAAATCCCATGAAGAACGGTTCTGCGATATTGTGATCTGCGAACCCGACGAGTCCACGTTGGAGGAATGCTCCTGGGAGAAGCATCAGAATAATTGCACCAAAGAGACCACCGAGGCGACCACCGAGACGTTTCCCGATAAGGTAGGCTGGGATAACGGTTAACGCACCGAAGACAGCCGGAGCTACCAAGAGCGTCTTAGCCACAAGATCTGAAGACGGGCTTCCCAGACCGACGACGAGCGCGGCGGTCGCGATGATTTGGTCGTAAATTGTCCCGAACTGGCCTGCGGTCCGGCCGAACGGGAATTCAGTCCACGGATCGAACGGCATCGTGGTGGGCCAGTTCCGGACGGTGTATTCCACCTGACGAAGATGATACCAGGCGTCGTTTCCTGAGAAGAATACCGAGCCCCCTCGAATGAACGCGTCATAACTGCGGAGGCGTATCCACAGCATGACGAGGATAATAGTCGAGAGGACTGGTATGTGATACCAGTCGCGAGCGAGATCCGCTATGGAGGGCGAATACTCTGTTTGCTCGTCGCTCATTGTGAGCAACAACCGCCAAGCCGTTCATAAGCCTTGTGATAGTCTGTGTCTGTAGAAATAGCTAGTCACATATCGAAGGACAATGCTTATTCGTGACTCCTCGGTAACCCCGACTTATGAAAGTCTCCGTCGTGGTCTGTACGTACTCGATGGAACGGTACGAGTCGTTCTCCGAGACTGTCGAGAGTGTCCTCGAACAGACCTACGAACCCCTCGAAATCGTCATCGTTGTCGATGGAAACGAAGAGGTGTTCGCCCGCGTGCAAGATGACTTCGGTGACATCGACGATGTCGTTATCCACTGCAACGACGAGAATCAAGGTATCTCTTATAGTCGAACAAAGGGGGCAGAAATCGCCTCCGGTGAAATTGTTGCAATGATCGATGACGACGCGACGGCGGAACCCGACTGGATAGAGAAACTCATCCAGACCTACGAGGAAACACCTGAAGCTGTCGCTGTCGGTGGTCACGTCGTTCCAGACTGGGTCGCCCAAAAACCCGACTTTTTCCCTGAAGAGTTCTACTGGCTCGTCGGCTGTGACGAACGTGGATTCGGCGAACATATGGAGGAGATTCGGAACACCTACGGCTCGAATATCTCGTTCAAGCGCGACATTTTTCTCGAAGTAGGCGGCTACGACACGAACACCGGTCGAAAAGGTGATAAACACGTACAGGCACACGAAGCACCTGTCTGTATCCGTATCCACGAGCAGACGGGCAAACGCGTTATCTACAATAAGAAAGCGCGCGTAAACCACAAACTCTTCGAGTATCGAACTAAGTTCGACTGGCTCGTCTTTCGTTCGTTCTGGCAGGGCTACTCGAAGCGTGTGATGGACTTGTTGTACCCGCAAGCATCAGATGACAAAAACGAGTATCTGAAGGACTTGATGCTCGTCTATGTCGTTAACCGACTCAAAAATCTCGTCAAAGAGCCATCGATGGCGAAAGCCCAACAGCTAATTGCTATCTTCGTATTCACTGCGGCGGTTGGATTTGGTTACGTGTACGGTCTATTGACGCCGAACCTTGTGGAGAAGACAAACGCATAGCGTACCTGTTTCAGATTACTCCGATTGGAGACGCCGTTCTGCCTCTTCTCGGTCTTCTGGATAGCCGATGTCCATCCGCCAGCCGTCGATACGAATCGCGTCAATCGTTCTCCCAGAGCGAATGAGCAGGTCGATTGCTTCACTGATCTCGTACTCGCCACGGTTCGAAGGCTGAACTAGGTGACACGCGTAGAAGATTGCAGGGGTAAACGTGTAGAACCCAGTCATCACGAGATTCGACGGCGCTTCTTCGGGTTTCTCGATAACCTCTGTGATCTCACCGTAATCGTTGGTTACGCAGACGCCGTAGCGGGAGGCTTCGTCCCACTCCACCTCTTCGACGAGGAACGCAGCATCTGCGCGATCCTCACGCTGTCGCTTGACAACGTCGCTCAAGTTGGCGTTAAAGATGTTGTCGCCGAGCATAAGCATGAAATCTTCATCAACATGGTCTTCCACAGTTAGGAGGGCGTGTGCAAGACCCTTCTGTTCACGCTGGTGGGAATAGGTGATGGGAACTCCACGGTACTCGTCGTCGTAGTGGCTGATGATAACCTCTTTTTTATATCCGACGACGACAACGAGCTTCTCCGCTCCGAGTTCGACTAATTGGTCAAAACAATGTGTGAGGATGGGTTTGCCGTCGACTTCAACCATTCCCTTAGGCTTGCTTTCGGTGAGAGGCCGAAGGCGAGTCCCTTTGCCAGCGGCGAGAACGACTGCTTGCATATACAGAGCATATTATCAAGCATACTAATAGGTTCTCTGCTGAGGCGAGCGGAGACAATTAATTTTATTGATTTATCTCTGCCGAATGGATGTTCCTAATGGACGAATGGGACTTTGAACGGTAGATTCGAATCTACTGTTTTACGGAAATCCCGTGATATGGCCAACAACGTCAAGAAGTACACCAGTGCCCCAGCTATTATGAGGATAACTAGCCTCCCAGTCGGTCTATCCACAATATGTGTGGTCACCAACACATCCTGTAAGGCGATGACGACAACCGACATCAAGAGTCCCGAACCAACTTGGTAAACGATTTCATTAATTGGCACTCCAAATTCGAGTAAATTTGTGAGGGCTTGGAAAGCGAGTACCACGCCCAACGATGCTGAGAGGACGGTTGCAGCTGCTGCACCGGCCCAACCGACGATGGGTATTAGCAAGACGTTCAGAACGACATTTGTTAAGATGAATACAATATTGATATTGAAGGAAATCTTTGGACGATCTAGGGCATCAATTGCGTTCGTAAGCTGCGTTTGATATCCGTAGATAACCGTCGCCAAAATCAACAAGCTGAGAACTGTTGTTCCTTGGACGAACTCTGGGCCGTATATCTGCAGTATTTGATCGCCGAGAACCATTCCACCAAATAATCCTGGGATAGAGACAAATCCGCTATACCGGAGCGAATCTGACACGAGCTTTCCGGCGATTTGTTCGTCATTTTCGACCTTCGCTTTACTGATTTCTGGGAAGAGTGCAGAACGTAAGGAACTGTCGAAAACCGCCATGAACTTGGATATCCCCCATGCGACTGAATATATCCCGACGAACGTCGAAGATGTCAATGCACCTAGGACAATAATGTCTACATCGTTGTACGTCCTTGCTTTTAATGTTCCAAGCCAAGAGAATTTAGCATAGTTATACATACTCTTGAAATGACGCTTCTTCGGAATTTCAAATTTGGACGAGATATAGGCAAACCCGATAATCCCTGTGGCGATCCCCGCGATGAGATATCCTGCAAGCATCCCCACGAGTTGAAAGCCGTACAACACCAGAAAAATTTGCACGGCACTCCGGATCCCCGTACGCAGTGGTACGAGTATTCCGGAGATATGTACCTGACGTTCACCTTCTAGAACGGCACTTACAAATACATAGATGAGATTGGCAACCAGTAGCGCTGCCGCGAACAGCGCAACGTTCTCTCCGACGTAGTTATTTATCTGAGTTTGAAAAACGAGTATCAACAGAATTCCAAGTGATCCGACAAAAACCAACGTTATACCTCCAGCAGTGAAATATTGATTTGGGTCGGTAGCTTCGCTAATTCGCTTCTTTACAGCAGTAGAAAAACTACGCCCTCCGAGTTCAATCCACGCAACGAGCGAGACTACCAACGCATAATATCCTAACACATCAGGTCCGAGAGTACGTGCAAAGTAGATGGTTGCTACGAACCCCAACAGTGAGGCGACTAATTTTGAGACAAAGAATATAAACGACGTTTGACCGATTCGCATACTATTCTACTCAGTGTGAACGCCGTTTAGAAGTGTCCATTAATTCTTCGAGGTTTTGATGTGCGACAGAAGTCTCACACTGACGTTTCGGTGAGGGTGTTGTATTTGGTGGATACCGGGTGGACCACCTACCGATCTTAGTAGGGTCTTCGCGGACATTACTGTTTCAAACGGGATTTAATCACTCTCGCTGGACTCCCGACGGCAACTGAATACGCCGGAACCGATTCAGTGACAACGCTGCCTGCACCGATAACTGAACCTTCACCAATCGTCACTCCGTCCAAGATTTGACAGCCTGCACCGATCCAGACATCGTCTCCTATTACGATACCCTCCCTGGTTTCACCTTGCTTGTAGATGTACGTGTCAGGATCGTCAAAGATGTGATTTGCGGGAACAATCGTCGTGTGGGCAGCAATACGCACACCGTCCCCAATCTCGAGTCCTCCTTGGCCATATAGGATTGTATAGGGGTTTACTGTGCAATTGTCTCCAATCGAAATATGCCCACCGTAGGTGATTAACTTTACTCCCGACCGGAGTTTACACTTTTTGCCGACGGTGATGTCGGTACCTTTGAACTCAGCACCCATCGAAACTTTCGAACTCCGATGGATGTTGACTCCCAGTAGTGAGATTAATTGCGTCCAAGCGTATGGCACCGCGTAATCCAGAGATTTTCTAAGCAGTGCTCTCACACCGTGTCGATGAACAATTTCCATTACTCGGCGCAGTTTATCCATTAGTTTTGGCTCGCCTCGTGAGTCGTCAGTACGTATCGGGTAGCCCTTACAGCTTCTTACTTGTCCACATGGATGTGACGGCAAATAAGTCGTCAAGACGAACCGATGTTCAACGAATGTCCGTGCAGAAACAAGCAGACATCGCCTTGGTTCAAACGTATCCAAGGTCTTGAAGTCTGTCAGTGACGACTGTATCTTCTACGGAACTCTCGGAAGATTGAGGTCTCTCAGCCTTGATTTTCCTCCGTGTCCCATCGTCGTGGACGTTCCAAGGAACAGTCACGAGCTCGTCCGTGTATATCCCTATTGGATGTCCCCACTCCTTGATCGGAATCGGCGATGCTCGTTCACCAATCATGTTTCCATGGTCAGAGGTAACGACAACTCGACCGTCAATTTCATCTAACAACTCCTGTACTGCTGGAAGTGCTCTCCTGAGTGTATCTCGGTACGCTTCCCAGACTTTGTCCGGTGACACCTCGTACCGACCACGAATCAGTTGGTCCCAGAGATCAAATTTCCCACGTTCTTTCCAGTTCGTTCCCCTGTTAATGTCCGATTCAAAGAATGGGTAATGTGGTTGCATGTAGTGGACGATGTGGCGTTTGTTTGGATAGTCCTGATGGGCCTCAATCGCCGCATCGGTCATGTCTTCTGGAGGAATAGTCCCTAAGTCATCATTCCATCGATTAGAGTTCCATACGTTACTCACCGCGTGAAATTCGGCATCAATCTCGTCACGGCGCTTTTCGAGTTGCGGTGAGCCGTTCGTGTACACGACATCGTGGAGTGTCCGTCCGTCGAAATTCCCGCGAATGAACTGAGATGTGTGCGACCCTCGAGATTCTCGCTTTTCGATTGGTCCCGAGAAGGTGCTCTCCTCGCAGAACATATCGTACCTGCAGGCGTCGAGAATGATTAGAGTGTCCCAATCTTCGTCAAGGACAGATGTTCCATCGTGATTGTAGTCGAACCCTTTTCGAACACCGTAATAAATACGATTCGCTTCTCGAAACACGAGTGACGGACTTTCGAGACCCCACTTGATCCCTTTCCGAATTTGCGAAAGTGAGTACATCTCTTTGAAGTGTAACCGCTACTTCTCCGATTCCAACTGACCTTAGGTAAGTGCTTCCATGTATGTGGTTTCAGTGACTACCAAACTCGGGGGGTGAGAACTGTGCGACGAACCCGATAGCCAGAGACGAATGGGTTGTTTCACTCTACCCGTTAGTTGAGGACACGTCTATAGATCTCGATTAATTGGTCCCCAATCCGGTCCCAACTCACTTCTCTCACGTTCTCACGACCATTCGATCGTGCTCCGGATTCAAGAACCGTTCGCAACAAGTGGACGAGCTCTTTTTTCGTCGTTCCAACTCCTGACGGGGTCACCCCGTCTAACCGTTCTCTCACATCACCGACATCTGTGGACACGACGGGGACGTTACACGCGAGTGCCTCTTTGACAGTGTTCGGTGACCCCTCATGGTCTGACGTGACCAGTACTGCGTTGGCAGCATTGAGATAGTATACGACTTCGTTGTGTGGGATTCCAGAAATAGTTTGAAGCTGTATCTCTCTGCTAAATTCGTTTTGGCAATCTTCGACGACTGACTGTGCAAGTGGGTAATTTTTTCGTTTATACTCTGGTGAGTACGGAAACAAAATATATATCCCGTCGATATCCCACCCCACCCGCTTTCGGGCTTCTTCTCTGTCGATTTGGTGAAACCGCTCCATATCGATTCCGCTTGGGATAATGTGTGCATCGTTCCGACCCAGCAGATCGCGCATCTCTTTACTTCGGACAGTCACAGCATCACACCGCCAAGCACACGTCTTCGTCACGAATCCGTCGAACCCGATTACGTCCGAACCCCACAGGGTTAGGACGACCGGAAGGCTAAATTGCGTGACTGCAAATGGTGCTGTTAACCCATAGTTCGCGTGAATGAGGTCAAACCCTCCTCGACGGAGTTGTCGTCTTACTTTCGGAAAGTACTGCAGATACTCTTTGAGACCCCGTTTCACCCCCATATCTCCGTCTATTTGATCCTGACCAGGAACCGGAAGAACCGTACACTCAACTCCCTTCTCTTCTAAGACATCTATCTGGTATTGAAAGAAAATCTCTTCCGAAGTTACTAAATGAAGGATACTCAGCCCGTTGTTGCTCATCGTGGTGCAGAATATCGGTCCCGACGTGGTTTATCTTGTGGTGAATACGGTGTATCGTCGTCCTGACTCTTAATCCGGAATGGGTTTATTCTGATGATATATTCGTTGATGAGTTCTGACTCAGACACGTGGTTTCGAACCCACTGATTAAGACTGTCGAACGAGCGCGTCGTACCAATCAACGTTGTTTCGATACCAGTCCGCGAACAGGCGTGCCCCTTCTTTGATTGAGACGGTTGGTTCGTATCCAAGGAGTTCGTTCGCCTTTCTAATATCGGCGTGGGTGTGTCTTGTATCCCCATCTCGCGAACTTTCGTATCTGATGTCGATGTCGGGGTTAATCTCGTCTCGAATGAACTTGGCGAGTTCGTTGATCGTGATTCGGTCGCCGCTGCCTATGTTAAGGACGATTCCATCGGCGTTGTCTAATTCCAACAGACGTGCATTGGCGTCGACAATATCTTCTACGTAGGTGAAGTCCCGCGTCTGTGACCCGTCGCCGAAAATTATCGGTGGTTCTCCATGAATGCATCGAGATACAAAATTTGTGAACGCCATGTTTGGTCGCATCCGTGGCCCATAGACTGTGAAATAGCGGAGTGAGACCGTTGGAACTCCGTACACTTCGTGATAAACTCTCGTGTAGTGTTCCGCTGCTAATTTCGAAGCCCCGTATGGGCTAACTGGCTCTGTCGGGTGTTCCTCATCGTACGGCAACGCCTTCGGCTTCCCGTATACAGACGACGAACTTGCGTTGACAAACCGAGTGAGTTCCGTATCCCGTGCGGCTTCGAGCAAGTTCATCGTTCCTGTAACGTTTATCTCGTGTACCTTTGTTGGGTTTCTCACACTAGTTCGAACGCCTGCCTGCGCTGCTTGGTGAAAGATAGCATCGGTATCTGATACCAATTTTCCAACGAGGTCAGTATCTAGGACACTCCCTTCGATGAACGTGTAGCTTCCGTTCGTCTGTTCAGCACTACGCTCAGCCACCTTGCGGTTCTGTCTCTTAAGTTCGAGATTGTAGAAGGGGTCCAAAACATCGAGAGCGACCACATCGTGACCTTCGTTGACGAAGTATTCAGCCAAATGGCTGCCAATAAATCCTGAACCTCCTGTCACGAGTATCTGCATAGTATGTCCGTGGCCGCCGCCGAGATAAAAACTCTACCCATTCTAAATCACAGTCAATAATAGATTCGTTGCGCGAACCTGGAATAAATTGACCAGGTTCAGAAGTACTATACTAACCAAACTAGTTATTTAGATCCATTTAGATTAATCGGTTCTGTATCACTGGTTACTCTCTCTGTGACTATACTGGAGAACTACATTGTTTGACCGATACATTTTCACGATCCGAGTTTGGACTGGTTCACAATGAACCGACTCGTTGTACTCGATGTTGACGGTGTCCTCACCGATGGAAGAATCAATATTGGTCAATCAGGTGAAATTTTCAAATCTTTCGACGTCAAAGACGGCTATGGAATAAGCCAATGGATTTCCTCCGGTGGTGATATTGCGTTTCTCACCGGTCGAAGTTCTGAATTATTAGAACAACGTGCAAGTGAACTTGGTGTTAAAACCGTCGTCCAAGGTGTGAGTGACAAGGAATCTAAGATCTCTGAGTTGGCTGACGAATTTGGAATCTCTCTTGATGACGTCGTCTTTATGACCGATGAACAAGGTGACGTGGGGGCGATGGATCAAGCGGGTATCTCTGCAGCGCCTGCTGATGCAGTCTCAGAGGTTAGGGAACTCGCTGATATCGTTACGACTGCAAACGGTGGTGACGGTGCAGTGCGTGAGCTATTAGACACGCTCAGAGTAGACGATACTCCTGTACTTGGTGTTATCCCTGCGCGATATGCCTCTACTCGTTTCCCAGGAAAGCCTCTTGTAAAGGTTGGTGGAAAACGGATGATTCAGCGCGTGTACGAACAGGTGCAGAAAGCAGATTCGATCGACCAAATTGTGGTCGCTACCGATGATAACCGAATTGTAGAGGCTGTGGAATCGTTTGGTGGGTCTGCGAGGATGACTTCCTCAGACCACGGAAGCGGGACTGATCGCGTCAGAGAAGTTGCCGCGAACGTGGATGCAGGGATTGTCGTCAATATTCAGGGTGACGAACCACTTATTTCTCCCCAAGTCATCGATGCAACGGTTGAGGCACTCCGGTCGAACCCGGTTGGCATTGCGACGCCCATTACGGCTATCGAGTCAGAGTCAGAACTAACAAATGAGAACACCGTGAAAGTCGTCGTCGATTGCTCAGGTCGTGCACTCTTCTTCTCACGGTCAAAAATCCCATCACGTGCAACCGTCGACGAAGCGTGGAAGCACGTTGGACTGTACGCATTTACTAAACAGCAGCTCCTCACGTACACAGAACTGGAGTCCTCTCTCGAATCTCAAGAAGATCTTGAACAACTCCGTTTGTTGGAGAATGGTTACGACGTTCAGACCGTGGAAGTCGAATACCTTGGTGCAGAAGTGAATGTCCCGGAAGATATTCAACGCGTGGAAAAATATCTTTGAGATAAGTCGATGAAAATTGATATTGGTGATTTCACTGCCTCGAATGACGATCCGCTGGTCTTGATTGGTGGCCCGTGTGCACTGGAATCAGAAGAGATTGCGCTTGAAGTTGGCCGGGAACTCAAAAGAATAACAAACGAATTGGGAATCGGGTACGTGTTCAAATCCTCGTTCGACAAGGCGAACCGAAGCTCTGTCGAATCGTACAGAGGGCCTGGTCTGGAAAAGGGATTGGAAATCCTCGATAGTGTTCGGTCAGAACTTGACGTCCCTGTATTGACCGACATTCACACATCAGAACAGGCACAACCGGTGTCTGAAGTCGTCGACGTGATTCAAATTCCTGCATTTTTATGTCGGCAGACGGACCTGATCGTCGAAGCAGCACGAACGGGCGTTCCGCTCAACATCAAAAAGGGGCAGTTCCTCTCAGCCGAAGGGATGACCAACGTTGTTGAGAAAGCCAAATCAAAGGGGAACGAGGACGTGATGCTCTGTGAACGCGGTGCGATGTTTGGATACAACAACCTCGTCGCAGACATGCGAAACCTCGAAGTGATGAAACAGACTGGTCAGCCGGTCGTCTTCGACGCTACACACTCAGTCCAACGGCCGGGTTCCCGTGGAGACTCAACTGGAGGGAACAGAGAGTTCGCTTTCCCACTTGCACGGGCCGCGACAGCAGTCGGTATTGCCGGACTGTTCATGGAAGCACATCCAGAACCAGAATCGGCGAAAAGTGACTCGGCGACCCAGATTCCACTCGAGGATGCCGAGAAAACGCTTCGGGCAGTCAAAGCCATCGATGAGCAAGTCAAAAACTGAAATGGAACGACTCGTTGTTGAGACGCTTCGTACCCAAAGTACCGCGTTAACGAAACTCGCTGACTCTGACTCCCTTTCGGACATTGTGGGCGCTGCTAATGTCATTCACGATAGTGGTGGCCGCGTCATTGTGACCGGTATTGGGAAGTCTGGTGATATCTCGAAGAAAATCACATCAACATTGACCAGTATTGGTCAGCCATCGTTCTTTATCCACCCTGTAGAAGCACAACACGGTGACTTGGCAGTTATCTCCGAGGATGACGTCGTTATTCTGATTTCGAACAGTGGGAACACGTCTGAAGTCGTCGATTTGGCATACTTTGCGAACTCGTTTGAGGCGACGACCATCGCAATCACGTCGGATCCAGAGTCCGAGTTAGGCCAGTTGGCAGACGTTCATATCGACACGAAAGTGGATGAAGAGGGTGCGTTCGTTGACCTCGTTCCGATGACGAGTACGACGGTAACGATGGCAATTGGAGACGCCATCGCCAACATAGTCATGTGCCTCAGTAACTTCGACGAGGAACAGTTTGCGAATTTCCACCCTGGAGGCACTATCGGGAAACGACTGCTCCTCACCGTCGAAGATGTGATGAGTGACGACATTGACTCGGTCTCGGAATCTCACTCTCTTGTCGAGACAATTTATAAGATGAGTGAGGGTGGCAAAGGAATCGCAGTCATCACCGACAAAAACGGTGGAGTTGAGGGTGTAATCACCGACGGTGACCTTCGTCGACTCATTGAGACTGGTTTCGACTTCCACGATACGACTGCTGGGGAAGTCATGACGAGTGACCCAATTTCGGTTAGTCCATCCGACTCTGTCGTGACTGCGTTGCAACTTCTAGAAGATCGGAGTATCACACAACTCGTGGTTGAGCGCGATGGCAAATTCGACGGAATCCTCCATATTCACGATTTAATGAGCGAAGGGATTAAATAACGAGATATTAACCCCTGACCGACCTACGTAACAAAATAGTTTTTATTGCTGTATGGTGATTCCAGGGTATGGATGTACTTTTCGTATCAGACACTTCTCGTGAAGAAAATTGGGGTTCTCAGGCGACTACCGCAGCACTGAGAAGTGCTTTGAAAAAGTCAAATTATACAATATCTGATACGATTTTCCTAGATGAGATATCAAACTCACGTCCAAGGATTCGGATCCCGAATCTGGTGACTGTTTTTCGGTCGGTGTACCGTTTGGGAATCTTTGGAATTAATCGCGGATTCAGGACGTCTCACAATCGTGGCAGAGTTATGTTTCCGCAAGAGTGGTTTGATAACATTCCGACAACGGCATCAGAACTCGATTCGATTGTCAAGAAAGCAGTTAGTGGTAAACGGCACAAAGAACTCGTTGATCGAATTACTGCTGTTGACCACGTTGTGATAAATGGAGAAGGTAGTATCCACGGGTGCCAACGACAGGCACGCTTTTTGCTCTACATCGGCTACCTCTCTTCGGAGTTGGGGAAGCCAACCCACCTAGTCAATCACTCAGTCGAACTGGACGACCCGGTCGTCGAACACATCGCAAAAAAAGCTTATCCAAAGTTTGATACTGTCGCCTTCCGCGAACCTGTGTCTCTTCGTCATTTTCCTGACAAGGTTGAGGTTCAATCTGTACTTTCAGCTGATGCGGCATTTCTCTTCGAACCGACCCGAAACCGGCGGGATGTAATTAATGCAATCTCTAGTGGAGCGATTCCTACCTTGGGCGACCCAGAAATTGATCTTGACCCAAGCGACCCATATGTAGCAGTCGGTGGCAGTTCGGCGTTCAATCTCAAACCCTCGTTTGACCCCAGTGAAGATATCGGAGATATCGTCGAACAGCTTGATCAAGCAACACAAGTTATTCTAACGAGCTCAGCCCGCGCTGACGAACAGTTTTTACAGCAGATTAGCAAGTCACATGATATTCCATTGGTTCCAGTGGATGCATCATACAAAGCCGCTATCGACCTCATCGGAAATGCCTCTGCGTATGTAGGTGGTCGATGGCATCCTAGTATATTCGCCGCGAGAGGTGGTGCAACACTAGTTCTGTTTGGCGGAAACACGCATAAGATACAGGGTTTACTTGAACATTTGGATCTGAACCAGCCCGTTTACAATCCATTTAATCTTTCCAAAGATACAAATGAAATAATATGCCGTGCACTTGATGGGGTGGAACGAGAGAAAAATGACGAAGTAGCTGAAAAAGCTTCTAAAGTTTCTGAACTAGTCAATGAAAATGTTCCTTGAGACTGTCTGAGTATGATGCCTGTTTCTATCAGACTGGTTGAATATCTTAACGTGCGTTTCCATATCCGAAAGTTTTGGGCTATCGATGTGAAACGCTGTTTCGGTCTTATTTCGTTACCTGTATCCAAGATTCTGCAAATGACTGATGGTTGATTCCTTTAATTCGACCGATTCTTCACTGGGTCTCTGGAACTCTTCACCCAGAGTTGAAAGAAGTTCTTTGTGATACTCCGCAGGATTTTCTTCGTCGATCAGTGTCTCTCCCTCAGATAGGTCGTAGAGTTCTCGTTCACCGTTAGAATAGTATATATATTTCGTCTTGTGGTCTCGGATACATTTTTTTCCGGCGTCAAAGTATTCTTTCCGCTCCGGACTCATATATTCCTTATTGTAGTTCAGACTAATGTCTCGTTCACCAATTTCCCCAAATACGTAGGAACGCTCATCACTGTCGAAGATTGATTCTCCGTCAAGTAACGACGGAGACTCTACGTCAGTCAAATCACAGATTGTCGGAAATAAATCGACAAGTGAGCACAGATCATTCCTCACTTCCGATCGTATTCCCTTGCCCGAGACAATTAGCGGTACGTGTAAGAGCTCATCGAACAAAAAATTATTGTGGTACACTAAGCCGTGTTCTCCAAGGAGTTCTCCATGGTCCGCAGTGAAGATAATGGCTGTATCGTCAGCAACATCCAGCTTTTTGAATTCTTCGATAAACCAACCAAACTGTTCGTCTAAGTATGCTAACTCTGCTGTGTACCATCTCTTCCAGATCTCTATTTCGTTCTTATTTAACCAGTTGGAATCTGCGAGATAACGGTCGATACTGTCGCTGAAATTCCAAATCTTCTCAAGATCGACATCTGAGTCGTCAAACCTTCCTACTCCCTGCCCGAGTTCTTGTCGGATCTTTTCTATAAACTGGTATTTAGAGCGTGAGAGTTTCGACGTCGCCTCTTCCATGAAGGGTCTCGGTGCTCGGTATGGTGAGTGGCACCCAGTGAGATTCATCATCAAAAAAAATGGCTGGTCAAGTTCATCAGACATCGCATCAAGCGCATATTCAAACTTCAACCGCCCATAGTTGTCTGGACCATTAGTTATTGCCCTTAGTGTATGGCGTCCGATTCGCGGATCTAAAATGCATTCCTTTAGTCCGTCAAATGTGAATAACAGTTCAAGTTCATCGTAGAATTCGACAAATTCGTCAAATCCTCGATCGTAACCATAATCTGACCCTGCTTTTGCTGGCCCCGGAATAGCGTACGTATCGAAACCGTGCTTTCCTAACCACTCCGCAACGGTGGGCACATCATCCCGTAACGGGGGTTGTGGAGTATCACAAGCGACTCCGTGGTTACTTGGATACAGCCCTGTGAACATTGTTGCATGTGATGATGCACTTTCTGGGGCTGTCGCAAAGGCTTGCTTAAAGAGAACACTATCTTCCGCAAATGAATCTAGGTTCGGTGTTTCCTTCTCTGCGTCGCTGTTGATACACGACAGATAGTCTGCCCTCAATGTGTCAAAAATTATCAATAAGACGTTATCCAAATGACATTCCATAGGTAATAGTCCCTACCCAGGCTTAAAAATCTAAGAGGCAAATGTTCTCTGAATATGGAATGGTTCGGTCGTCGCGCTGGTTATGTTTAGTTAATCCTGACATAAACGAGTTGCTCCATTTCCGACTCTTTTCGACGACAACAACCGCATTAACTGAGATTTTCCTGCGAGAACTCCGCCAGAAACACGATGTCGAATCTGCCGTGTTTCTCGTCGATGGCGCTCAACATCTCCACACTGCACTGGCCAGAGCTGGTCTCCGATTTCAAACTACGCGACATGGAAATCGGAACGCCATCGAACGAATTTTTCGAGAACTCAAGCG
>ENA-ORCS01000645-ORCS01000645.1-marine-metagenome-genome-assembly--contig:-NODE-645-length-20630-cov-6.389627_pt1 | contig 20630 bp, 25 predicted proteins | sample MGYA00237781_ERZ508513 | MGnify/ENA primary metagenome ERZ508513 (study PRJEB26184, sample SAMN06268793) | marine metagenome | isolation source: Eden Landing Ponds, San Francisco, CA, USA | place...
GCCGAACCGGAGATAGTCGGAATCGGGTTCTACTGTCGCCAGTGTGGCGCCGTGACGGGACACGAATCTCACGGGCTGGACGGTTTCGAGTGCCACCCACACCTTGACCGGCTGATCTGGACCTGCAGGGAGTGTGGGCAGCACCGACACGAGCCCGACCAAGAGGATGACACGGCGGAGGTCACGGGCTATGAGCATCTTCCCGACGGCGTCTCTCCGGAGGATATCCACGGCGACGAGCCAGACTTCCAGGAGCAGGAATTTCAGGACCAGATCAGTGCCTATCGCGAGCGGAATGGCTTCTTCCCGTGGGAGCGGTAGCTGTCGTGTCGGCAGAGCGTAACGGTTGTTCAGGGTGCCATAGAACCATTCATAGCTCACATTGTAGTTCTCGCTGAGCAGTCGGCACAGGAGACTCACCTATGGGTGGAGGATTACAACTACTGGAACCCTGTCAGTGGGTCCGTCCGAGATACAGAGGGTGTAGTCAGCACGACGACTACATTTATTTCATGACAAAACTTCTGAAACAGCCGTTCATTATGTCTGCTTATCAATTAGGGTGGGCTTTGTTTTACCAATCATTATTAGATTAGTTCCTCTATTCTGCCCATGGGTAGTGAATCCGACACACAACGGCGCGAACTTTTAGCACATGTTCTTGTTCCGGTTGCACACGAGGAGGACGCACGAAAGACAGCAGACGCTCTTGAACCGTACAATCCTAACCGGGTGACAGCACTCCATGTCGTCGAGAAGGGAGAGGGAGTTCCGGATAAAACACCTGTTGAGCAATCGGAGGAGTTGGCTGAAGAATCATACGCAGCTGTTCGGGCTGTGTTTCCCGATGCTGACAGTCATACCGCCTACAGTCGGGATGTTGTCGGAGCAATTTTTGAGGCAGCGTTTGAGGTTGATGCAAGCGCTATCGCATACCGCTCTCGTGGTGGGAACCGAATCATGCAGTTTCTTTCTGGTGACCTTTCGCTTAAACTCGTAACAGAAGCAGAAAAGCCAGTTATTGCTCTGCCTCGTACAGACACAGAGTCATAGACTGGAGAATAAGCAGAAGATTACCGTCACTGTAACGTGTAGCAAGCAATTTCAACCGAACCACACTCAATGCACACATCCGCGTCTGAACCAACTGTCGCACCACAGTTCCGACACTCATACAGGGTTTCGCACTCGCCATTACCTGCTTGGTATGTGTAAAGGGTTCAGCAGTGCTATCTTTTCTAACTTCGTCTTAGATATGATAGCGATGTGGCTGAGGACACATCATCAAGTTATATTGTAACAGGGTGTCATAGAACGATTTACATACCTCAGCAGCTTCCGGAAAACCTGTGTCTGAGATGTGGATATCATTGCCGCTATTCAGAAGCAGCAGTAACAGTCCTTACCACCGATATCCGAAAACCATGCCAACTGTTCTATGACGCCTTGTATATCGTAAAGGAATCTATGCCCACTTTGGCTATGCTTGGTCGAATTTAAATCCCTCATTACCCCTTCGCTGAACTGTTAAAACCGTATTTTCGGATTCTTCTGTCACGGTTTCAGTGATTGAACCCGTGACAAACTCTTGCAGACGGCCTTGGCTCGGCTTGCCGATTACTGTCACATCATAATGTGTGGATTCATTGATTATCGCCTCTGCCACATCAGGCGATTCAAGATGCCACGTGTTCAGCTCTACCGACCCTGGAAGACGCTTTCGGGCAGTTGCGAACATATCCGAAACCCGCGTCACTTCAGCATCATCCTTTTTCGAAGACACATGAAAGAGGTCAACAACAGCGTTAGCGCCATTCGCCAACGCGGCACCGACCACGACGCCGAGACCGGAATGTCTGCCCTCCGCCAGAGGAACGAGAACCGACGAAATCCCTGAATTACCCCGTGTACACGTTACAGAGACAACATCACACGAAGTCTGTTTACTTATCCTGTCAGCTGCGTCCCCCCACAGTCCTTCACCGAATAATTCTGGTGTGTGTTCATCCAGAACCACCAACTGGATATTTCGTTGCTCTGCTGCTTTAATCGCTGTTTTGAGTGGTGAATCCGTTTCTTTCACTATCAGGTGTGCATCGACCAGGTGATTTGAATCGAGATGCGACTGCAGGAGTTTTCGACCGATTCGCGATGTCTCTGCAGTCTGAGAAGCATCATCTGTACACAAATCAAGAACAAGCAGCTCTCCACCCACTCCCTTAGCGATACTTACGGCCGTTTTAAACGTCACAGTATCATGGGTACTGAAAATCGGATAGAGAATCCGTTGCGTTGAGTCGGTGGTGTCAGGATTGTTGAGAAACTCCTGAAGACTAGTTTCGGTGTGAGTCATGCCACCAACTGATTGTTAATCAGTAATAAAATTGGGCTTTAGTTTCGGAATCAGCATCTGCATCGGCATATAATATCTAAACACCAAACTAATAACCATGACTGCGAATAGGTCAGCTACGTTGATTGCTATGGCTCCGAACCCGGCTATGTCAATCGACCAAATACACACCCCGTCAAGCGGTTACGGAGGGATGCACCGATGTCCATGCTCGGGCATGGTGAGTCGTTGTGTCCGTACAGCAAGTGGTCAATATCCAGGGGGTTGTCTACGAACCGCTGCTGTAACGCACTCGCTCGCCTTTGAAACGAATCACTGAGCCAAACAGAGGGATACTAAAACCAATGACTGATCAAGAACTCGCACGCGATTTGGGATTTCTCGAAGCGTACACAATCGGCCTCGGGACGATGATTGGCGCGGGCATTTTTGTCCTTCCGAGCATCGCTGCCAAACAGGCCGGGCCCGCCAGCATGATATCCTTCTTTGTGGGTGGTATGGTCTCATTGCTGGCTGCGATCTCCTTGTCAGAACTCGCCACCGGGATGCCCAAAGCAGGAGGAAGCTACTACTACGTTAACCGGGCACTCGGACCGTTTTTCGGCAGTGTCGTCGGCTGGGGTATGTGGGCCGGTTTGACCTTCGCGAGCGCGTTCTACATGATAGGGTTCGGGCAATACCTGCTTCCCGGGCTCGGAAAGTACGTCGGCTTTCTCGCAGGGTGGGGCGATATCGGGATCACCGTAGCCGCCCTCGCCATGGCGGCACTGCTGACCGGCGTGAATTACTATGGCGTCAAGGAGACCGGAGCGCTCCAGAACGTCATCGTTCTGACGCTCGTGGGCCTCATCGTTGCGTTCCTCGGCATCGGAATTCTGGACGGCCCCACCATCGGCACGTTCCTCCCGCCGGAAGGGTGGCCGGCCGTCGCAGCAACGGACGGTGTATGTAACGTTCATCGGGTTCGAAGTCATCGCCACGAGCGCCGAGGAAATCAAGAATCCGAGCCGAAATCTCCCCTTGGCGATGATTGCGGCCGTCGTGACGCCGACACTCATGTACGTCGGTGTAATGTACGTCTCGACGGGAACGCTTTCGATTGATGCCCTGGCGAATTCGCCAATACCAGTCGCTGACGTGGCGACTGAGTTCATGGGACCAATCGGTGCTCTGGCGATGATTGTTGGGGCGGTGCTGGCGACGGTGTCCAGCGCCAATGCGAGTATCCTCTCAGCGGCTCGGGTGAATTTCGCCATGGGTCGCGACCAGATTCTGGTAGACTGGCTCAATGAGGTTCACGACCGGTTCCGAACGCCCTACCGCGCAATTACCGCCACAGGCATCATCACGTTGGTCTTGATTGCTATTGGGGTTGGTATCGGGACGCTTGCCGAAGTGGCGAGTTTCATGTATCTCGTCACGTACGCGCTGGTTCACATTGCCGTCATCGTGTTGCGCCGCGCGAATCCAGACACATATGACCCGTCTTTCCGGATACCTAGTATTCTCTACCCAGTAGTGCCGATTCTCGGATTTGTGGCCTGTCTCGCAATTCTCCTGCGGATGAGCTTTATCGTCCAGGCCATTGGTGCAGTCATCGTCGTCTTTGGCATCGGCTGGTACATTTTCTACGCCCGTGACCGGGCACTAAGCCAGAGTCTTGTGGGTGATGCCATTGCTCCGACTTCGATGACTGTCGCGGACGGACAGGGTCGCTATCGGGTCGTTGTCCCAGTCGCCAATCCCGATACAGAGCGGGATCTCTTACGGATGGCTGCCGCCAGTGCCCATGCCCATGACAGTGCCAATGCCGAAGTTGTCGCTGTCAACGTTATCGAAGTCCCACAGCAAACATCGCTGTCACAGGAACTTGCCTTCGAGGAAGAACGGGTCGAGCGACAACAGGAGCTACTGGACGCCGCCCGGGACATTGCCAACGATCTGGGCGTTGGGCTGCGGACGCGTGCTATCGTCGGCCGCAACGCCGGGTCGGCGATTCTGGATATCATCGAGGATGAAGACGCCGACCACGTCTTGCTGGGCTGGCAAGGCACTCGAAGCCGACGGGAACACGTCCTCGGATCTACTATCGACCCTGTCATCGGTCGTGCATCCTGCGATGCGACGCTGGTGAAACTAGGCCCGGGCGAGAACCGTGGCGACGGCGACATGATGGTGCTTGCCGGCGAAGGCCCCCACGCACCCGTGGCCGCTCGCCGGGCCGAGGAGTTCGCGGACGCTAGCGACGACGAAGCAACGCTCACCCTATTCAACGTGCAACAACCGGACGAAAACGAAGATACCACCCCACAGGAGCGGGGGCAGGCGGTTATCGAGAACCTCGCCGAACGTGCTGGGCTCAAATCTGAGTCCTACTACAGCCGCGTTGAAGTCGCCAAGGACATTGAGGCTGCGATTCTTGATGCGGCATCCGATTACGATACTATTTGTGTTGGTGCGACGCGAACGGGCACGGTGTCGCAGGCAGTGTTCGGCTCCCTCCCCGAGACAATTGGGGAATGCACTGACCGGACCGTCGTCATGGCACGTGGTCCGGAGGAGTCACCGACGTCAATTCGTGATGCTATCGCCCGTCGCCTCGAATCATAGGACACCGCTGTAGGTCGGAGGCGAAAAAGGGATTGGCACCCACCCTGTTAGTTCTCCTATGAGTCGGCGTCTTGACGAAGTCGATAAGCGCATCATTCACGCGCTGGAGCAGGACGCACGGAACATCTCGGCCCCGATGATTGCCGACGAGATGGATGTGTCACCCGGGACAATTCGCAACCGTATCAATCAACTCGAGGACGCGGGCATTATCAAGGGATATCACGCCGATATCGATTACGAGCGCTGTGACGGCCGGATGACGAATCTGTTTGTTTGCAACACTGCGGCCAGCGAGCGTGAGAGTTTCGCCAGACAGGCACTGACGGTTCCCGGTGTGGTGAACGTCCGGGAACTCCGGACTGGCCGAGGAAACCTTCAAATAAAAGCCGTCGGCGAGGAGATGAGCGATCTGACCCGAATCGCTAAGCAACTCAGCAAGCTCGGGCTGGAGATCGAAGACGAGGACCTGATTCAGGAGGAGTATTTCACACCGTACGACCCCTTCGGCCCCGAAAACGCGACGAAACAGGGCGCGATGACTGATATGGTGTCGCTATCGGGCGGCGCAGAGGTAATCGATGTTACCGTCAGTGCGGACGCTCCCATCGTGGATGCGGCACTTCACGAGGCCAACGAACAGTCGTTGCTCGACGAGGAGGTACTTATCATTGCAATCGAGCGAGAGGACGAGATGCTGACCCCGAAAGGCAATACGGTGATTCGCGCTGGGGACCTTGTCTCAATATTTGCTCGGGATGGAGTGCCTGAATCGACGTTGAACGCGTTCGGCACATCGGACCATCCACTGAAACTTTCCTGAAATTCAATTGGTTATCACGGCCCAATAATTTTCGCGACAATCGTCACATCCGCCAGTTGGCCCAGTTGGCACCCATAGTCTTCGTTGGCGGTTCTATCGTCCCCATCGACGAGTTCACGTAATAGACTCTACCACCCGCTGTTGTTGAATACTGAAATAATTGCCTGTGAACTACTGATTCAGTAATAAAGTGGGAACATTTATTGCCACTCGAAAATCTAGCGAGCTACAGCTACCGAGACAGCAGTACCATCGTCAAACATTCACCGTCGTCCACACCCAGTGACGACCACAACACATGAGCATATCAAACGACAACTCACCGGAGCACGTCCCTGAAACGGTTGCGAACGCCCTGGAAAACAGCAGCGACGGCCAGCTCAGAGAGATTATCCACTACGCACAGCAGTTACTCCGGGACCACCCGCCGCTAACTGAGGCAATCAAGTCACGTCCAGGTGAGGAGATAGTGCACGTCAAGGACCACGGTGCCTATACAATCGTCATTGCGGAGCGGCCTGACGAGACTGGCTGGGGACGCGGCCCGTTCGCGTATCGTATCCAGTGGGAATCCGATATTGAGAACGGAGATGGTCGATACCACTGGCATTATCTCGGCAAAGTGAACGACGAGGGAGCCTAACGTGCCAGCATCGTCGTTCCAGCGAGTGGTGGTTCCGGTGGCCGACCCCACGGACGCGAAAGCGACAGCCGCTGCCCTGGCACCGTATGTCGACGACGCGAATAACACAGTTATCGCCGTCCACGTCATCGAAAAGGCCAGCGGCGCACCCGACAAAGCCTCTGTCGAGCAGCGGGAAGAGTACGCGGAAAAGATATTCGCAGTGTTAACTGAAGGATTCGCTGATATTGCGGTCGCCATCGATACACAGATACATTACGGAACCGACATTGCGACGACAATCATCAAGGCATCCCATGATGCCGAAGCCGGGGCAATCGTGTTCACGCTGCGTGGAGAGAGTCGTTGGAAGAAGCTCCTCTCTGGGGATGTCACACATAAACTCGTCAACAACAGTGACGTGCCGATTCTGATCCTGCCGGACCCGAAACTGGGCGACAAATGAACCGCTTCGAGTACTGACTACACAGAGACACTATCGCGAGACAAACAAGATATGTACATAATCACAGTTGGGGCAGGGGATATCGGAACCCCGCTCATTGAGATTGCAACAGGAACTGGAAACGAAGTCGTCGTCATCGAGAAAGACAGGGACCGAGCGGATGAAGTCGCCAGTGAGTACGACTGCCTGGTCATCAACGCGGATGCCACGGTCAAAGAGACGCTAATTGACGCTGGCGCTGAGCGGGCGGATGCAATAATAACGACAACGGACCAAGATGCGACAAACGTAATGATCTCGCTGCTCGCGAAAGAACTCAACATCCCCGCCATCGTCTCCGTCGTACACAACCCCGAGCACATGACCCTCTTCAGTCAGATCGGGGTTAACACGATGGAAAACCCACAGCGCCTAATTGCTGAGTCGCTGTTCCGGTCCGTAGAGCGGCCATCGATTGTCGATTATATGCGTGTCGGCGATGTAGCAGAGGTGTTCGAAATCACAGTCGCTGAAGAAGCACCCATCGCTGGCTTGACCCTCATCGAAGCCGACAAGGAAGGACTACTTGATGAAGACACCCTCGTCGTGGCAATCGAGCGAGCAGGAGCGGACAAACCGATCACGCCACGTGGTCAGACTCGTATCGAAGCCGGTGACCTACTAACCGTGTACTCCGGAACAGGAGCGACGCCAGAGATAACGGACATCTTTGGTCATTACGAGAACCACGCGACGAACAATTCGAACGGGTTCAGCCTATGAATCCTGTGCTGGTCCCAGTTCGCTCAGCGGTATAGCGAACCGCCTTCACATGAGTTATGTTGCAATCCCGTGCCATCCAAGCTCTCGTAAGATGATCCACTCCACATGACTTCCATGATTGTAGATACACGAACTGTTGGGCGTGACGTTGGTCGTATCGTGCAAGCCATCTCGTTGATGATGGTTGTGTCTATCGTCGTCGCAGCGGTGAACGGCGAGTTTTTTGCAATTCCGGCCTTCCTCGTCTCAGCGCTCATCATGGCCGGTCTTGGGAGTGCACTGAATTGGCGGTATCGGGATGCTGGCCCACCGGAGAAACGGGAGGCGATGGTCACCGCAGCCACAGCGTGGGGGCTTGTCGGTGTACTCGGTGGGTTGCCGTTTCTCCTCGTCGCGTGGACCATCCAGCTCGACCCGCTCCCAGTCTGGATGAACGCACCGGCGATGGACGAGACGACCGCCATCTTCCTCAATCCGCTGGATGCGGTGTTCGAAAGCATGAGTGGCTTCACTGGGACCGGACTCACCGTGGCCGCCGTCGAAGAAAAACTGCCGCGGTCGCTGCACTGGTGGCGGTCCTTCATTGAGTGGGTCGGTGGTGTCGGCGTCATCGTCCTGACTGTCGCTATCCTCCAGCGAGGGGGCAGCAGCGGTTCGTATACACTCTACGAGAGCGAGGCACGCTCTGAGAAGATTCACCCGAGCATCGTGACCACTGTCCGAGAAATCTGGAAAATCTTCGTTGGGCTCACTCTCGGATCAATTATTCTGTTCCTGCTTGCTGGCATGCCACTGTGGGACGCTATCAACCACGGAATGACCGGAATCGCCACCGGTGGATTCTCCGTTCACGCAGCGTCGATCGGCCATTACGACAGCCCAGTAATCGAGTACGCCACAGTGCCGATTATGGTGGCAGGCAGTATCGCATTCCCCGTCCACTATCTGATATTCAAAGGCGAGGTGCAGAATCTGTATGCCGACCTCCAGACCCGATGGGTGTTCATCTGGTTCACTGTCGGCTCACTAGTCCTCACGGGGATTTTGTGCGCGAACGGCCAGTACGCGACGCTTGAACAGACGTTTCGGGTTGCACTCTTCCAGTTCGTCTCCGCAACCTCAAACACTGGTTTCGGAAGCGCTGCAATCGGTGGCGGGACCGAGCAGGTCTGGAGTGCCGGTGCCACGCTGTGGGCCTGTCTCGGTATGCTCACTGGTGCTGCAGCCGGTTCGACAGTCAGCGGCATCAAGCTTATCCGTGTAATAACGCTGATCAAGGGGACTGTCTGGCAGATTCAGGACGTGTTCCGGCCACAATCCGCTATCAGGCATCTCCAGATCGGCGAGCGACGCCTCAGTGAAGAACAGGCCGAACAGGAGTATACCGAAGCGACAGTCGTGTTCATCCTCTGGATCTCCTTTTTGGTAATTGGTGTCGCAGTGTTGCTCCGTGTGCTCTCTCCGGCCCACCCGCTGGAGTACGTAATCTTCGATGTGATGAGTGCACAGAGCAATGTTGGCCTCAGCAGCGGTATAACTGGGCCGGACATGCCTGATACTGCGAAAGCAATGCTGATACTCAATATGTGGGTCGGGCGACTCGAAATCATCCCCATCGCAGTACTGGTCGGTTCAGTCCTGCAGCGACTCAATCTGTACCGCTAACATAGAGTATTGGCTGTGGGAGATATGCGCTGTGTATTCACCAAGTCGTTATGAACATCAACGCAATCTGGTAGAATCTACAGCGCATATTTACAGACTTACCGAACAGCTATTTCACACTCACTTATCAATAAAGAAGCTATATGCACAACGACTGTTACTCCGGCAGTAGCCGATCCAAAACCACACTCGTCCCGTCCTCGGTCCGGGGTACTGTATTCTCCAGCAAGTGCTCATAATTTTCGTCGACGTCGAGAATGCCGGGTTCGACGAGACGGGGACCATCCTCCCGTTCGGCGGTGAGGGTCAGGCACAGCTGGCCGTCGACCTTCCCACCAGCAACCAAGATCGTCGCAACTGCGTCGGGAAACGAGATGGTCGTCCAGCCATCGGGTTTCCGGACCCGCAATTCGGTCATCAGTTCTTCTTATCCGGGCCAAAGACATCAGCACTCTGGCTGGCATCCGAGCCATTTTGTGGTCTCCCTCGGAGCCGGAGGAGAGTATGAGTACGACAGCACCTTCCTTCGAGGAGTATGACTTCGACCGCGGTGACCACGTCCGAGCCGACTGGACCGACGGAGACGGCCCACTGGATGCAGTCGTCGGAACCGTTACAGAAATTTCGTGTTCCGGCGGCAACGTGATCGTCTCTGTCAAGGCTGACGACGACCAGTATCCCGAGCGCTCGATCTACGGTGGGACCCATGATTGCGCTCCCGAGTGGGTCGAACCGCTAGAGCAATCCTAGTCTGACAGCAAGGGAACTCGCCCGTATTTTGTGAGCCTCCGCCGGGTGAGAGGCGGTCCAGAGAAAGCCTATCAGCCATGTCCGAACAGGCACGCGATCCAGACCAGTACCAAGATAGATCTGTCACACCTGTTGTGAACGACTGAACTGCTCTGGTCGCTCCGTTCGTGTTACGACCACTCACTACACTCCTGACAACAGGGGGTCGCTCCCGGTTCCTGCAGCTAGCAAACAGCGGCGTCGACGGCGGCAGGGCACGTACCACCGCGTCCAGCAGCGTTGGTTCAGTGTCGGTTCGTGTCCTATCCGGTGTGTGTCACAGGGTTAGGGCGATGATTCCACCACAACGGGTGTGACGCCACCTGTGGCAGCTTTGTGGTCGCTATTCTCTAGGAGATCGAGGCCGATGTAGCGTTTTTCGAGTAACCCTTCGGCAGTCTTCATATCCATCGCGAGAATGTCGGTTTGGGTCTGGTCCCGGCCGACCTGTCGGGTTTTCTCGACGACGTCGTCGCCGCCGATGTCGACCAGTGTCTCCCAGACGCGCTTGATCGTCTGGCGATGGGGTTCCTTCCCGAGTTCGGCGGTGAGGGCTGTCTCTATATCGCTTTTGGTCATGAAGACGCCGCTGCCGTCGGTTCGTGTCGTGGCAAATTCCGGCCAGCGCTTGGCGATGCTGATCGCCCGGTAGGTGTTCTGGCGGTTCGAGCGCTCGACGAACATCGTCTTGACCTTCGATTGGCGGCAATTCGCGAAGAAATCCAGCGGCGAACTGCTGGGTTCGATCCCCTCGGGCAGCTGTTCGGCGTCTTCTTGATGGTCGCTATCGGCTTCGAGTTGCTGGGCTTTGGCGATGGCACTCTTGGCAACGTCGTGGGTCGCCTCTTGCTGGGTTTCGAGGTCGTCAAGGCGCTGGTCGTTCGTGGCGGCGTTGCCGACCGCCGTGGTGGCAACGTCGTGGGTCTGTTCAACGTCGTCCTCTAGATCTTCGACGCGCTCTTGGAGGTCGTCGATGGTCGCGACCAGCAGCTCAAGAACACTCGAAACGGGGGGTGCCACTTCGTCGCCGAGGTCACTGACGAGCGAGTGGAGGGCGTCGATGTCCGCCCCATCTCCTCCGATGTCCATCCCGAGTTCGTCGGCGAGGGCTTGATCGGTGGCTGTGCTGTCGGTCCCGGTGTCGTCGTTGGTGGGTTGTCGTGGCATTGTGACCACAGGGCCCGTGCTCGGAATCGAACCGAGCAGTGCTGACCACAGCACGGGCTGTCGGTGACGTAGCTGGCGCTCTCTAGACGCGGCGGTTGGCTCGTGGCAACCCCGCTCTGTCTAGTGGATTTGTGTCGTGGCACCGCGCCGGCGACTAGCGATATGTATGTGCTGCCGTCGCCCGGACCGGCGTGGCACTGGGTTCACCGGTCGCGCTCCGCTGGTGGCAGTGGTACAGTCGTGGCCGAGGCCGTGGAGGCTTCGAGTGGCTGGGCGACCGGCTGCGGGTGGCCATGAAGATAGGCCGGGCGGCGCAAGTGGTGCGTACTCATTGTGGGCCTCCGCTGACGGCGAGGAGCACCTGTCTGGCTTCGCGTGTTCGTCTGGTTGTGGTGTCTGTCTGGGCCAGTGCAAGTCGGGCTGCGCAGGCGTCGAGGCGTGCTTGGGTGTAGCTGCGCTCGTAGCCCGGCGGATCGAGGACGCTCTGGCAGTACTCGATGACGGCGGCGTCAGTGTCGGCGTTTGATAAGAGGCACTTGGCTGTCGATAGTCTACGCTCCTGACGGTCCTGTGCGGTATCGTTTTGTGGTCTGATTGCTTCGGTCATGATGCCGTGCGCGACCGGGTCAGCGGGGCCCTAACCCCGGTGGCTCGATTTTGGTAGCCTATTGTTCCCCGGCGAGTCGCGCATATTCGGTGATGTACCATCACAAACACTTAGTGCTTTGCATAGATTAGTGCAAATATGGGCCTGAAACGCGTAGGATGCATTTGCTGCACGAATTTCGGAATATTCGGTGGGAATAAGCGCCAAGTTACCGACGGTAGAGATATGCCCCCAGAGGCCCGTCGGGAACTGGTTTTGGAATTTGTTGTCCATCACGATATCCCACTGCCGCCACTTGCAATCTGGGCTGGTTTGAACCGCCAACATAGGGTCACATTCTCGTACAGAACGATGCAGAATATTTTGAGCGACCTCGTGGATAGTGGTGACTTGTTCAAAGTGGATACAGAGAAACTCCGTGACGGCGAAATTTCGGAGATTGAGGGCGACAGTTCATCTCGACGGGCATACTATTTTGCAACCGAACAGGGCATAGAACGGGTTGAAAATGAAATAGACGATATCTAACCCCTCTTTTTCGTATATAGACGAAATCACTAAGTGGCCGGAAGCCGTGACTATTGAGTAGGAACAGACGCGCCGCTGGGCGATTTCGTGCCTTCGAGAACACGAGTTGCCCACCGTGGTCACAACACGGCAGGCGCGTCGGTTCCCACCAAAAGCATGAGTAAGTCTGCTTCGCCGACTAGTAAATCTGTCGGCACGACCGACGCACATCCACAGGAACGTATCGCTCGCGAACTGCTTACCCAGAGCCGCCCGCTTTTCCTCGGTGTCGACGGCGAAGGTGCAGCGCACTACTGGGATAGCTATGAGTTCGCTGTGGCCGTCGTCGTCAGCGAAGACCACGCCGAGAAAGTCGAACTCGCCGAGACACCGTATGAAACACTCGCAGGCTGGTGCGAGTACACGCAGGATGAACGTGGCTGGGCTGTCGGACCGCACGTCGGCGGCTCACTCGTCGGCGATCTCGTCAGGGGGCTGAACGCATGAGCAAGACCGTTCGCTGTACGGTCGAGAACCGCCAGCGTGTCCGGCGAGCTGCCCGAGGCCTTCGGGAGACTGTCCCGGCTGCGCTGGTCGAGACGACGCCACCGGTCCGTTCGGAACACGACGCCTGGACGCTCGACGCCGTACTGCGAGAGACAGAGGGCGTCCCGCCGGAAGTGCTTCGGGAGCTGGCGCTGGCTGGACTGACGTTGCAGCCGACGCCCACGCAGGCTGAGCATCAACACGTCGTGGCGACGGCGTAACAACACCTGCGCCACTCTTTTTGAGTCGTGCCTGAAACCGCTCGCCGATCTTGAATCCCGCACACGCACAACTCGAAAAATACCGGAACAGACAAGTGTACGTCCTATCTAGCTGTGGCGGAACAACGACCGGTGCCGATATTCTCAGTAGTTTTGGTGGCAAACCAAGCGGGAACTATGCTACCGTAAATTTTGAATCCTATACGGTGAGTGCGCTAACGAACAAGCTGTGATAACAGATGTGCTGGTCAGGGGCTAAGGCCTACAGACATCGGTTGACTTCCCTGCAGAACTCCTGAAAACTGTCTGCACCCGCTTGGTCCGCAATATCCCGAAGTGTCCCAGTGCTAATAGAATCGTGCATTGGGACTGTTACTCTACGCCTGTCAGCGGGATTATCTGGATGTTCATAGTAAAGCACACGATGACTGCCGTGTCCACCTGCTGGTTCAAAACCCCACTCATTGATTAATACCTTCGCTATTTCACGCCCCGAAAAGTCCCGCCGCGTCATGTCCCTTACATATCGACTATCATTAAAAAGCGTTCGCTTACCGGGGTGTAAATGGAAAAATGGATTAAAACGGTGGTTCGCCGCCAGAATTCTCCTCTGGGTCGATATCTAGTTCTTCATAAATCTGGTCTGGTTTTACTTCTCCGCCGGTTGTGTGAGCTTCGATGGCATCAGCCAATTCCCGCAGCGCCTCTACACGGGATTCGCCATCAGATGCGATACCAGTGAGGACATCATGGGCAGAGAATCCTGTTTCCTCCTTTACTAAGACTACCTGGTCGCGTTCTCGCCACCAAGCCTGTGACCGCTCACCAAATATGATCCGCTTGAGTTCGCCTTCTTCTTCGAGTTCTTTCAGTCGACGATCCGCAGTCTGGCGCTTAATGTCGAACTCATCGGCCACGTCGCCCGCGCTCAGTACCGGTTGCTCTCGCGTATCGAAGTAGTGCAACAATTCGCCGTCAGTCACGTCTTTTTTGAATTTCCCGTCGTTTCCCCTAGTCATAACGAATTTTTCTTGAAACTACTCACACATAAACCCATGTGACCATTGTAACTTGGTGATAATTGGAGCCAGAATCAGCCGCTATTTATAGTATAAAATATACTATATAAAATGAGAAAATTATTTCGCAGGGAGCCACTTATAATTATTACAGATATTCGACACTGTGAAGCCATTTCCGCTTCACCGACTAGTAAATCTGTCAGCACGACCGACACACACCTTGCCTCCGAACTGCTGATCTAGGGCCGTCCGCTGGTTTTGAGCGTCGATGGCGAGGGCACAGCCCTACTGGGACAACTGCGAGTTCGCCGTGGCTGTTGTCGAAGTTGAGGGTGACGCCGAGAAGGTCGTGTTGTCGCATACGCCCGATGAGACGCTTCTCGACTGCTGCGAATACACGCGTGGCGAGCGTGGTGGAACGTTGAGTCACACGTCGGCAGATCACTGGTCGGCGATTTTGTCTGAGGTGTTGAGGCATGAGCTGTACCGTGGAGGAACGCAAGCGTGCTCGGCGTGCTGCCCGGGCCATTCCAGAGGTAGTTGCTACTGGGTCCGTCGACGTGCTTGCGCCGAGCGCCGGCCAGTACGGTGAATGGACGCTCGACGCCGTACTGTGTGGTTCGGGATGTTCCGCCAGAGGTGCTACGAGAGTTAGCCCTAGCCGGGTTGACAATGCAACCGACGCCGTCGCAGACTGAGTATCAGCATATGGCAGCGACAGTGTAGGCCTGCAAGTGCTACAACAGATGGTGCACCGTTCGGCTAGTAACTGTGATTCTCAACAAAGCTAGAAGCTATCACATATAATAGTAGTACTGCGGCTGGACATCTATGCCCCGATTTTTTGACTCGGCCAATATTGCACCGACAGATCGAGCGACCTTGATTGTAACTGGTTGCTTTTTACAGAACGAAGAGGTATTCCAATCAAGCTTGGTAAATGACAATATTTCTCGGCATATCTCTCTATATGAGGTGTGATTGATATCTGGGTCCAACTCGACAGTTATCGGTGTCGGGATTCTTGGACCGGGATATGTCTCTAGTGATGGGACATAGCCCTGAGTATAGAGAAAGTACTTGTTCGTATTCCGGGGGTGTAAGACTGTACCTCTGAGTGGTGGGTAGTCACCTGATGGAAACAGACGAATTCCATCACCTTCTCTTATTGTGACGAAGTCTAATTTTGGAATATCCGATGCAGCGTTGAGGAACCCTTCTTTCTCTTCATCATGGAATCGAGAAGTTTTGTGGAGAACTAACCTCTCTGGCCGAGGCTTGTTCATCGTATATTGGTCTAGAATTTGGGTTACGATGTCCTCAGCACTATCTTTTGTGAGGTGGTAATTCGATTTTGAATCGTCTTTAATCGCGGGATCGCCCCAAACTACAAAACTTTCGCCAGTATCGAGAAACACTTGAGCAAGAGAGGCATGGGCTTTACTTCGATCACCATGGCGCTCTCGATAGAATGAGATTCCAGCGTAGCAGGTATCTTCGGCCAGATCGGCTACTTTCCATGGCTTCCCTTCTCTAGACTTATATAGTAGACCGACCGAAAGATTCCAAGCGACTTCTGCTTTAGACTGGCCAGTTCCATCGAAATGAACACTGGCCGGCCGAATCAGTTGTGTGGGAACATCATACTTTAGACCAAAGGTCTTAATCCGGTCATGAAAGTCGGTTGGACCATCCTTCATTTTCGCCTTATTTACCCCTGAGCTTGTACATGCATCTTCGATTTCTTCAGGAATGGCAACGATGACAACGTCCGGCGGCGGGTCGTTTCGACGCTTCAAGATTTGCAACCGTTTGTCCATCTGATCCAGTAATATTCCGACGTTTTTACTTGGACTATCGTGCTGTGTAATATGGTCCAAATCTCGTCTTGTGAACTCACTCTGATGACGATCCATCAACACAAATGAGGCTTCAAACGGTGAATTGGGGCCCATTGAGGGGAAAGGTGGTTGATGTCTCTTAACTTCCTCACTGTTCCTAGGAATGACCGTCTCCATCTCTTGAAGTAAGCCTTTCACCGCACTGATTGATCGGTTTGTACCAATGAGACCAATTTTAATCTCATTATGACCCGATGACCCCGGTGTCCACGGTCCGTATTCCATCAGACCTGCTCTGGGATCCTTTGCTTCCCCAGTTTTGAATTTCAACGATGGCTCCTCAATGTATTCCGTTTCAAAATCCATTATTGGAAATCACCCAGTTGCTTCTGCTGCTGGCTAGTATCCCGTTCTTCGACCTCCTGCCTGTCTTCAGGAGGGCGCTTCCCAACTGATAATCTGCCAATCTTCTTTAGTCCAATCTCTTGTTCATCTGCGTTTGCAGATGTTGTCTTATCCATGCCTAGGATTTTTCTCCAGTGGCGATACTCGCTGAAGGCTTGGCTATTTGTATAGTCGTTCTGATTAAATTTGTCTGTCAGCCGGTCACGGCCGGGACCTCGTATCAACGTTCGCTTCCCACCACTCTCTGTGAAGTGATTCCGAACTAAAATCGAGAGGTAGAATCTCCCTGCGAAATCATGAACCTTGAGTTTCGCAGATCTATGTCTCACAAACGTGTCTTCTTCATCGAACACTTTTGTTATCAACTGGTCCTCAACGTGTTGTGTCTCAACGGCCAGAGACGGATGCTTGAATAGCAAGTAATAATCACCTCTGTATTTTACGCATTGACAATAGTCATCTGACTCATAGTATTCTCCGCTAGCGTTCTTATTAAAAGTCGAAGAGAACTCCCTTGTTACAATATTCCGACATATCTCTTTCATTAAGAGTGTTTTCGCCCCTAATTTATTCTCGGATTCCTGTGCCCAGGAACGGAACGGTTCCACCGACACTGTATCCATCTCTGTGGTGCGCTCCACAGGCCCGGGGAATTCATCCGGTGGACGGAGCGAATAGACTCTATTATTTTTGAACCAAAAAGGGGCGGTTCTCGGTATTGTATTCTGAACCCTTGAATCGAACACACTAGAATCAAGAAATCCCACATACAGATTTGTTGGAAGAGGGTCTAATTTTCCAAAATTCGCGTTAAGTTGTGAGGCTTCGTTGAGCGGTTCTCGCTCCGAAATAAACTGATTGATCTGATACTTGTCGGAGTTCTGAAGCCGGTCTGTGTCCATCTTGAGGACTTCATAACTGGCCTTATGTATCTTGGTAGAGGATACGAAATCAAGGAACTTCTCAAAGCGTGCTTCCTCGAAGTTTTGTTTTTCCTCCGGTTGAAAATTGGCGTCTTCTCTGATTCTCTCGTAAAATTCACGGACTGCGCTATCCCGTTGAATACCCGGATCGAAGATTTTCCTCCATGCGCTGATATTGCTTAGATCTCTGGCAAAAACATGGAATTCAAAAGGGCCGTCTGATAGATATCTGAAAAAGTATCTTCCTACTTCGGTAAGGAAGCCATCGTTAGTTCGGCTTACTTTGGAATACTTTGCTTCAACGTAGACATCTTCATCACCGTGTTCATGAGTCTTCCTGAAGATCAAATCAGCAGTGTCATTATCATCAACAGAATCCTCAACTAAATCATATCCCCGAGCTTCCCAGTAGAGTTTGATCTGATCCTTATAATCCTCTGAATGCTGAAAATTAACTTCCCTCCCTCCTTCGTGATTCTGAAACATCTGGTTAATTATAATATTCTACCAGTATATCATACAGGCAACCCAGCAACAATTGCCTGTAGACAACCGAAAAGCGCTTTTACTTCTATACTTGATAATTAGTCAACATGGTGACTTCTGAGTCTGTTAATTTAGACGATATTGTTCCCGTACTATATCAGGAACGAAGCTATTCCACACCTTTGAGGACCAAAGCCTTTCACAAGCTCATTTACTTTATTCATAAAGAACTCTCTGCAGAGCCAGAGATTGAATCAAATATTGGGCTGTTTTGGTACAAGTACGGGACCTGTGCCCGGACCTCCCAGAGCCCTCTTTTAGAAGTCGTTGAGACAGGCGGTGGTCATGAGATCAAGCTAAATGAATCGGGAGTTAGCACCGACCTCTCTACTTCTGCCGAATGGACTGTCAGAGATGTAGTGACAGGGGTTCTGGAAAGATACTATGAAAGAGGGTTAGAAGGAATCACTGATTTGCAGTACGAAGATGCACCGTATCAACTCCAGCGCAACTACCGCCAGCTGGACAAACGGATTGGGTCAATCAAATCTTCTGGAGACGTGAACACAACGGAATTTGACCGCGTTGGGTTTCGCAGGCTATTGAATGACTTCGTTCAGGTGTATCCAACTGAGGCATTTCCTGAACACGAAAATGAGCTGTACCACTGTTACAGCATTCTAAGCGAGCGAATAGACAATCCTGAAGCAACGATAGGTCATCTTGAGCGAGTTCTTGATACCTTCTGGTCTCTGTTCTGTGTGGATTTAGCGGAGTCCACTGCTACGAATACCTCATCAATGAGTGTACTATCTGACTTGGGAATTGATGAGCCACATGAGGCGAAAGAGGAACTGCGGGAACAGATTCACGAGTATGATGAAGACTATTTGACTGTGAAGGAAACCTCAGAGGTTGCTGATGAAGCCGCTGAAGCAGTGATGGTTTCCCGGCTGAGGGCGGACTGAAACATGGCAAGCTACTGTGTCGACTCAAACGTTCTGCTCGGCTATTCGTTCCTCCAGAACCGATGGGATGAACACACAGATAGGCTGATATCGACTGATAACTCTCTTTTCATTTCCGATCAGGTAATATACGAGTACTGCTGTAAAAAGGGAAAACCGCGTGCCGAAACAGAACTCAAATGGTCCAAGGATTACGGTAAGTTCGATGACGAGAAAGCACGCCTCAGAAAAGACGCAAGGATGTGCGAATTGGAAGTTGATTCACGTCAGGAGTCGGAGTTGGGGCCAGAAACTGTTTCAGAGATATTTATTGAAGAACATGATGTTGAGACCCAAGTCCAAGGAAAAATTCGAAAATACTTCAAGAAAGCATTGACTGAGGACTGTACCCATTTGGATGTTAGAGACGCGATGCGGGATCTCGTTGAGCGAATTACAACCCAAGCCGATTCCAGAAAAGAGACTCTCTCAGAACGAATAGATTATATCTCTGTGGAAGATGAGCGAGATGAAGATCTTCGAGTTCGCCTTGCCGAAATGATTTCACATGGCTCTCAGACTGAGCATCCAGATGCAGAGGTGGTAGCAGATAGCTATGTTCTGCAGAATCTTGGTATTGCAGGCCGGCTCGTGACGGGTGACAAGGGTGATATCTATTCCAACAGAGAAGAAATTAATGCAATGACCGGACTATCAGTCCTCTATCTAAAAGACGAGTTTGCTAGTCACTCGTTTTTATAGTGGCTGCTAATATAGCGGAATATCTAGAACGAATTCGCCGTGGCTGTTTCGGTGGACGGTGACGCTGAGAAGGCTGTGTTGGCAGATATGTCCTTTGAGACGCTCTCTGAGTGGTGCGAGTACACTCGTGGGGAGCACGGGTAGAATATCGAGGCAGATTCGAGCCCCCTGGCAGTAGCAGTAGAACCACACGACATCGCCGGTACTGTTATATAAAAATGCTATTTACACACCAATATGCCGATAGATCTGGACTCTGATGCATGGAAAGATGCCAGCACGTATGACCCGCTCAAGACAGAAATCCACTCCTTGTTCCGGGACTATCAAGAATAGGCACTGTCCATTGCTGAGATCGAATCACACCTCTACGAGAATCACGCACATCTGTTCCCGGCTGATCTCGTCGGAGAGGACGCTGTCGACGGAGCCAAGGCTGCACGCCAGTCTATAGTCGCAACCCAGCTTGAGCGGATGTACTGGCGTTCTGAGGTTACTTTCCGGCGTGTATCTCCCGAGGGCAAGGCAGATGCTGGACTTTACTTTACCTCCGACGGTACAGGTATCGCACCAGTCGCAGAAATTGATGAGGTGAGCGATCCAGACCCGGATTCACCCTTCGGAACGCTTTCTGGACGGTTTCGGGAGGTCGAAGATGAGATTGATGAAGAGATGTCTGATTTAGAGGAGCGGATAGACTGGCTGGAGTTTCGCGTTCGCGAAGAACTCGGAGCGTACTAAGGAGCTGATAGCCACGTAGCGACACAGAGGGTAGTACTTAGATATTCCCATTTAGTCGCCTGCTGTTCAGACCCTTCGCTAATGACAGCATTTTCTCCCCTTCAGATGTCGTTCGAACGTGCGTGCCGCCGTCAAACCGCTCCTTGTTGCATAAGTCGCAACAAACACTCCAGATTTTCATATGGAATACGGTGTGTAGCACCGGCAGACACCCAGTTAGTAGCGGGAATCTAACTAATCGTAACTGCATACCTGAAAGATCGCATTGAGGCACAGTAGTCTCCAGCAGCCGGCGTCGTAGTCAACGTCAAGCGAGCACGCCACATCGCTCGCGAGTACCACGGCTGGGATTTACCAGACGAAAG
>ENA-ORCS01000648-ORCS01000648.1-marine-metagenome-genome-assembly--contig:-NODE-648-length-20561-cov-4.532660_pt1 | contig 20561 bp, 37 predicted proteins | sample MGYA00237781_ERZ508513 | MGnify/ENA primary metagenome ERZ508513 (study PRJEB26184, sample SAMN06268793) | marine metagenome | isolation source: Eden Landing Ponds, San Francisco, CA, USA | place...
CTCGACTGTGGTGATGTCTACTGCCACGACGAGGACGCCACTCGGTTCGATCTCCCGGACAACTGCCCGTCGTGCGGTGACACACCGGGGTGGATCAACCGGAAGACAGGGAGGATGCTACCATGACGGTGAGAGGCCCGAACCATGGGGACAGCGAGGCCACCGGCTGTGTCATTGCCCGGGGCCGATATCACGTCGTAGACATGATCTGGCCGACGCTGGTCGCGTTCGTGATCGGGCTGTGGTTGGGGGCGCACGTGGTATGAGCGACCCGCAGGACGAGCACTACGGCCACGACACCGACGAGTTGGTGAGGCAGTTTGCAGTTGTCCGCGACACCGGCGCGACCAATGTGGTGTCCAGGGCCGGAGTGCAGGACGTGGCGCGGCAGTTAGGGCACGACGAACTGGTAGACTTCATCAACCGCGCGTCGGCGGCGGAGTACGTGGAGCTGCTGGAGCGCATGGAACAGAACGACCCACTGAGGGGCGAAGATGGGTAACCGGGAAAAGCCAGCGTGCCCGGAGTGTCCGGAGGGTGCCGACTACACCGTGACCGCGGGCATGGCGACGAAGACGAGCATCGCCGGGCCGTCGGGTGTCTGGGACGAGAACGGCGACTACCACCCGCCGATAGACCCGAACACGGTCAAACAGCGGTACACCTGCTCGAATGGCCACAGTTGGACCGAGTCACGGCCGGCGGACCCCGACGCGGAAGAAAAGCGGCGCAAGAGACGCGAGGCGAAAGAGGAAGGACTACTATGACAGACAACAATTTCGAAGACGGACTAAAGCACGGGAGCGAGCCCGCACAGACCATCGAATGCCGCGGGGCGCGCGACGACCCGCACGAACCGGTGGTCATGGACGAGAGCCAAAACCGGTCGACGTTCCAGACCGAGTACGAGTGCCCGGTCTGCGGGACGGTGGTGGTCGGCTGATGGGCTTCACGACCAACCAGTCTTCGTCGCTTGGGGACCTGCCGGAGAACGTGACGAAGACGCTGAAAGGGCTCGGTATCTACCCGCCGGACGGAGACGCGCTGGGAGACACGCCGGACATCCCGGACTGGGACGGCGCGACGGTTATCACCCAGGGAGGGGACGAGCACGTGACGCACGAAGCGCTCGTGGAGATGTGTCACGAGGACGGGCTGGCGCTGACCTACACGGAACCGGTACAGATCCCACCTCCGGACGACCACGCGAACGGCGAGCCGGTAATCTTCAGGGCGGTCGTGGCGACCCGCCGTGGGGTCTACACCGCGTACGGGGACGCGCAGCCGAACGACACAATGGTGGACGCAACTATCCGCATGGCGGAGACCAGGGCGATGAACCGCGCGATGCGGACCGCCGTGAACATCGGGCAGGCGACCGCGGCCGAGATGCCGGGTTCCACCGACGGGGTGCAGATCGAATGAGCGCCCTGACGGTGGCGTCCCAGATAGTAGCACTCGTGCTGGCCATGATGGTAGCGTCGTCGATTGTCGCCAGCGTCGACCCGGGAGAGGCGGCGCTCGTGCTGGGCGTCGCGCTCGTGTCGGCGGCCGGCATAGGCTGGCTGGTCGGTGGTGGCATCGATGGGTGAGTGGCCGCACTGCCCGGAAGACCACGGGCCGCTAACCCCGGAGGGTAAGTGTCCGGTCTGCGGCTACGACATGGCCACGGGCCGCCGCTCGCCTTCGTCATGAGGGCACCAAAACGGCGCGGGGTGCCTCTGTGTTTCCGGTGCGGTCTGCCTGCGGTTTGCGTCGGGAGCGACCTGGCGAGCCCTGCCACGAGGTGTGGGCTCTGTTGCTGGAAGCATGACGCGAACCGCGCCGTGGTATCCCATTCTGTCTCGGAGGGCGTCGAACTGCCAGCGGCGAACCCGGCGCCAACGCTCCGAAGCACGGCCAACCGAACGAACGCAACCGGAGCCCCGACGCATGAGAGTTGACCAGGTAGAGAACGAGGAGGAGTTTCCGAGCCGGACGCTGATCCGGTGGAAACAGTACGGCGACGAGGAGTGGCGCACGGAACGGTTCTGGCCGTACTTCTACGTCGACGCCTCGGAGGGCTATACCGCGCCAGACGGGGTCTTTGCGGAGATCGACCGCGACCCCGGGGTCCGTGCCTACGACGGCACCGAGCTTCACGAGGTACGGCTCCACTCCACGCGGAGTGCCAAGAAAGCGAGACAGGCCGCCGAGAACCACTTCGAGGCGGACATCCCGTACGAGCGCCGTTATTACATCGACGAGGTCGAGGGCTCGCTCATGGCCGACGGCGACATCAACCAGGAGCACCCGCACATAGTCCACCTCGACATCGAGGTGTGGGCCGACGGCGGCAACATCGATCCCATGGACCCGCGGACGCCCGTCATCTCCGCGTCCGCCTACTCCGAGAAGCTCGACAGCCACGTCGATTTCCTGCTCAAGCCGTCGGGGTGGGAGGCCGACGAGCCCATGACGCACGACAACGGGCTCGAGTACATCGACCCCGACTGGAACGACGCGAAGGACGGCGAGGTGTTCCTGTTCGACACGGAGCGGGACCTCCTGTCGGCGCTCGCCAGGATCATACGCCGGTCCGGCACCGAGGTGTTGACCGGATGGAACTTCTCTGGGTTCGACGCCCCGTATCTGATCGAGCGCATGGACTTCCTCGACGATGTCGATCCGTCGGAGTTATCGCCGCTGGGCGAGTCGTATGTGTCGGAGTGGTACACCGACGAGGGCAACAGGCAGATCAAGTCCGTCATAAAGGGGATCGACATCTTCGACATGATGGACGCCTACAAGCACCTCAAGCGGCGCGACAAGCCGCCGAACTGGCGCCTCGAGACCGTCGCCCAGTACGAGGGGACGGAGGTCGAGAAGATTCCGTTCGACACCGCGCGGGTCGGCCCCGCGTGGGAGGACGACCCGATGCGAGTGATGGAGTACAACCGCCGTGACGCGGTCCTGACCCACCACATCGGCCAGTCGCTGAACGTCTTCGATCTGTTCCTCGAGATGCACCGGGCGTTTGCCATGCCTCTGGCCGACACGCTCAAAAACAGCGTGTTGGTCGAGATGTATGTCATGAGCCGGAGCCCGGCCTGGGGCATCACCGACCGCATCCTCGACTCCAAACGCACCGAGACAAACGACTTCGAGGGCGGTAACACCAAACAGCCCAACGAGGGCTTATACGAGTGGGTCTTCTCGGCCGACGTGACCAGCGAGTACCCCAACTGGGTGCGCGCCGCGAACCTGTCGCCGGAGACGGTCGTCACGCCGGGCGACGACGACTGGGAGCGCGACGACCTGATCACGACGCCGGAGATCACGGACCCGCCGGAGGGCGTCGAGGACCCCGACCACCACGATGGCGACTATCTGCCGGTCAAGTTCCTCCCGCACGAGGAGAGGCTGGGCATCCTACCGCGCGCGGTAGACGAGATGTTCCAGATGAAGGAGGACAAGACCGAAGAGCGCGCCGAACACGACTACGGCACGCCGGCCTACGAGCAGGCCGACCTGGAGCGGGACACGACGAAGTGGTTCCTGAACAGCATCCAGGGCGTGACCGGCATGGAGACCCACCGGCTCAGCAAGAACGAGGTGTCCGCGTCGATCACGGCGTTCGGCCGGGCGACCGTCGACAAGATGGTAGAAGTCGGCGAGTCGCTGACCTTCGAGTTCGTCTACGGCGACACCGACTCGGCATTCTTCCACGACCCCGACGACGGCCTGGCGTTCGACCTGGACTCGTCAGTAGAGTCCGTCGAGCAGCTGGCCGCGGAGACCAACGACACCCTGCCTGAGTGGGCCCGTGGCGCGTTCGGAATCAGAGACGAGCGGGTCGAACACCTCGCTGTCGAGCCGGAGAAGGTAGCCAAGCGCGCGTTCTTCCCGAACGTTAAAAAGCGGTACACGCTGTGGCTGGCCTGGAACGACGGCGAGGAGGTCGACAAGATCGACCATACCGGCTGGGCCATCGTCAGGTCGGACTCGAGCGATGTGGAGGAGCGCGCCCAACGCAAGACGCTGGAGGCGCTCATGCACAACCGATCGGAGTCGTTCATCACCCGGAAGCTCGCCGGGGAGATGGAGCGGGTGGTTGACGGCGAGTACGGCCCGGTCGAGATGGCCCGGCCGCAGGGGTCGGGGCGCGCGTTCGACACGTACGGTTCGAACGGCGGGAAGACCGACTTCGATGGTGTACCGTACTTCGTGGCCGCCATGCTGTCCAGCAACGAGCTTCTGGGGACCAACTACGCCGGCGGCGACAAGGCGTGGATGCTCCCGGTCGAGGCCACCCACACCGTCGAGGTGAACGGCACGAAGAACGACGTGAACTACCTCGCCATCGACGAGGACACGGAGATTCCAGACGACATGAGAATCAACTACACGAAAGTGATCAGCAACATCATCGGGAAGGTCGACCGGGTCTACGACTCGCTCGGCTGGGACAAGCAAGCACTGTACGACGCCAAAGCCGACGCCCTCGAATCGGTCGAGGTGCGCCGGACCCAGGAGTCAAACCACACACTCGGGACCTTCTCGTCATGAGCTCCGACACATACGAAGGCCGACCCTGGAGGGACGAGCAGACCCTCCGCAGGCTGTACAACGAGAAGGGCCTAACCCAGCAAGAGATAGCCGACAAACTCGGCTGCGACAGAACAACGGTCTACACCTGGATGGGCAACTTCGGGATCGAGACCAACAGCAGACACAGGGGCGACCACGACCCACCGTGGCGCTACGAGTCTGTGTTGCGCTCCATGTACATCGACTCGGGGATGGACATGGCAGAAATAGCGGACGAGCTCGGGTGTTCACCGGGAACGGTGAACAACTGGATAGACCGGTTCGACATCGAGACCCGGAGCGGTAGAGCGCTGGGCGGAACAGACCCGGACGACCGGAAAGACTGGGTCATAGAGCAGTACCGTTCCGGTGCGACGCAGGAGTCGATAGCGGACGAGCTCGGCGTTGCCAGGGTGACGATCACCCGGAGACTGGACGAGTGGGGCATCGAAAAACGCACCCAGTCCGAGGCTTTGTCGACCCGCGGACACGGCGGCAGGCTGCCGTACCTGAGGACGGACACCAACGGCGCCGAGAGGGTGATCGACTACCGCGGGAAGGACGCCGACCAGAGGACCGTAACGACTGTGGTGCACCGGCTCGCCGCCGTGGCGTGGTTCGGGTTCGACGCGGTGTGCGAGAACGAGGTGGTCCGCCTCAGTCTCGTCCCGTGGGACATCCGCGAGGACAATCTCGAGCTGATGGAACACGACGAGGCCGCCGGATACTACGGCCCGCGCCTGGGAGGCGACAACGGAGTGGTGTCATGAGCCCCGACCGACTCATACACGCCACCTTCCGGCTGTGGGAACCGCCGGCTTTCCCGGACCCCGACTCGGACCCGATGGACCCGCAGTCGTTCGAGACCTTCTCGGTCGAGGCCAGGGAGAGCAAGGCGAAGGAGGCCAAAACGCGGCTGGAAGACGCGGTCTGGGAGGCCGAGTCCGGGGGCGCCGTCGACGCGGTCGTGGTGGGCGAGGGCGTCTACAAGCGTCTGCTGGCCCATTGCTGGACGCTGGACACCCGGACCCGGCCGCGGGACCTCGTCCCGGTCGACCTGTTCCTGTCGGAGTCGCTCCGGCCGCACAAGATCGAGGCGCTGTACCGCAACGAGCGGAAGTTCACGGAGATGATCGAGGAGGACGAACCATGAGGCCATGCGTCTGCTGTGGAAAGCGGACCCGGAGCCACAACATTGCCATCGACGTGTCCGAACACGACTCGGTCGGCCTTCCGACGCTCGCGATGTCGGTCTGCCACACGTGCTGGGCCGGCAACACCAAGGACACGCCATCGATACGCGATGTTTACACCGATGCGGCCAACTACGGCGGCGAACACAGAGAGAAGCTGTTGAGCCTCGTCGATTTGGACCGGGCGACAGCTTCGCCGGTTCCGGTTGAGGAGTTACGATGATCGACCGCACGGAGACGCGGCCATGAGAGACCGACGCCCCGTACACGAGTGTCTGAAACAGCTAACGCTGTCACACTTCAAAAAACACGGCGAATGGCCCGAGCGAATCACTGTAGCGCCGTTCGTCTACGACATGATGTCCGCGGAGCCCGGCAGTATGTCGGTCTACGGCGTGGTGGTCGAACGCGACGAGCGCCTCATCGGCGCGGAGGTCGGCGATGCGTAGGCTAATAGAACAAGTCTACGGCGGCATGCCCAGGGAGTTTGCCAGGCCACAGCGGCAAGTGGTCGACTCCACCGACGAACTTGTGGCGCTGGTAGACCAGTACAACGGCTTGTCGGACTGCTTCGTGTCGGCCCACGCCTTCGCCGGCGGGAAAACCAGCTACGACGAAGTCGTGATCAACAAGTCTGTGTTCGATTTCGACGGCGAGTGGGGCGCCCTCGTCCGGGCCCACGAGTACCTCGAAGAGCGCGACGTGGCGCACTTTGTGGTGTTCAGCGGGTCCGATGGGTCGGGGCACCTCTACGTGCTGGTGAAGCCGACCCGGCACCAGCAATCGCTCGAGTACTTCCAGCGGAACGTGCTGATAGACAGGATCGGTCTGCGGTCCTGCAAGTCCTGCGGGAACGAGGTCGACCGCCGGGACAACTCGGTTGTAGCGCCGTGGCATTGCCCGGTGTGCGACGACCTGCGGACCCGCGGCGATACGCGGCTCGCCGTCGACTCGAACCTCGTCGGCGACATCACGACGATGATCCGCATCCCGAACACGTGGAACCCGGGCGCCGAGCGGTTCTGCGTACCGCTCCGCCCGGAGGAGGTCACCGACGACCCCGCGGCCGTCGCCGAACTGGCCGCCGAGCAGCGGGACCTGGAGCTCGGGGACATCGTCTGCGGGTCGAAGACGCCGGACATCACCCAGCACAAAGAGCGCGCCGAGGAGCTGTACCAGGCCCAGCGCGAGAAGCGCCGCATGGCGGGGTTCGTCTCCGACCGCGCGGTCCTGGAGGAGTTCGAGGCCGACGTGACGCCGGCCGAGATGATGGAGAACATCGACTGCGAGTGCGTGCGGTCGATGGTGACCGACGAGCAGGACCGCCGGACGAAGCCGGCGCTCGGCCACGAGGACCGGCGCATACTGATCACCTACCTCGTCGAGGAGGGCTACAACCCCGAGGAGATCTCGCGGTTCCTGCGGTTCGCCCTGGACGAGGAGAAGGCCAAACACAGCATCGTGGACGAGGAGGCGCCGGTCCGGCTGTGGCGCGACGGGGTACGGTTCCCGAACGCGGTGTCGCTGAAGCGCCTCGGGCTGTTCCGGCAGGACTGCCCGGTGCACGCCAAAGCGCCGGCAAGGGTGACTGAATGACCAGCATCGTATCGCTGGTCGACCAGGCTGCGCTCGACCACCAGGAAGAACACGGCGAGTGGCCGGAGCAGGTCACCGTGGCGCCGCTGTTGTTCAAGCACCTGTTGGCGGAGATCGCGGACATGAGCCGGACGGAGACGGTCAAGGAGATGAGCGTCCACGAGGCGATGGAGGACTCGGGGCACGCCTACGTCCGCGGGGTCAGAGTCGACCCGGACCACGACAAGACGGCGCTGGAGGTGGTGCCGTGACGGACCGCCGGCTCCCGGTCGTCGGGGACCGCGGCGCCGGCGTGCCCCTTTCCCGGTTCGAGCGCCGACGCATAGACTTCACGAGGACCACCGTCGTCCACGCCCGGTGGTGCAAGGCCGCGGCCTACCTGTGCGGCTGCGACGACTGGGTGGCGTGGTACGACCCAACGCTGACCGTTGGCGAGCACGTCGAGGTCTACGCCCGGGCGACCGCGGCCCCGGGTGCGGGCCCCACGCTGCGGCACACGCCGAGGCACGTTCTGGGCGCGCCGTCGCGCTGACGGGCGTCGGGGCGGCCCGGCCGTCGGGCCGCCGGCTCGGCGGAACGCGCGGCCGAACGCGGACGAGAAGAAAGCGTTAAATCGAGGACCGTTAGCTCAGAGGTAGAGCGCCCGGCTCATAACCGGGTATGCGCCGGTTCGAATCCGGCACGGTCCACTCGGCGCCCCGGAGGCGCCGGAGAACACGATGGGAAAAGACGAGACCGCAGACACGAGCACGGAGACAGACACGAACGAGGCAGCGATGCCGCGAGACTACGCCGACGTGGTGGTCGGTGGGCAAGCCGGCAGCGAAGGAAAAGGGGCCGTTGTGGCGCACCTGATCAGGACGGGCGACTACGGCGCGTCGGTGCGGCCCGGCTCATCGAACGCCGGACACACTGTATACACGAAGGACGGCGACAACGGGTGGGAGAGCTACATCCACCAGGTCATACCGAGCGCGGCGACGGTCGACGGTGATGTGGCCTGCTACATGGCGCCCGAATCGAGCTTTGGCCTGGACGAGTTCTTCGAGGAGTACCAGGACATGGCCGACCGGTGGGGCAGCCACAACGCCCGGCTCCGGGTGGCGGTCGACCCCAAAGCGGCCGTCATCACCGGAGAACACCGGCACGAGGAGGCCGACCGGAAACTCGGGGACGACATCGGATCGACCGTCCACGGCTGCGGTGCCGTGAGGGTCGAGAAGATCTGGCGGTCGGCGGGGGACGTGAGGCTCGCCGAGAACTACGACGCGCTGAACAGCGTGCTGGCACAGCGCCACTTGATCGACGCGCCCGGCGACGCCCCGGAACACCCCGGCATAGACCGGGTGCCAGCGCTTCTGCGTCGGCACGGCGAGCTCGGCGAGCGCGTGCTGGTCGAGGGAACCCAGGGCACGTTGCTGTCGATGAACCAGAGCCCGCACTGGCCATTCTCGACCAGCCGGGACTGCACGGCGTCGGCGTTCCTGTCATCGTGCGGCTTGCCGCCGAGCGCGACCGGCAACGTCTGGGCCGTGTTCCGCACCTACCCGATCCGCGTCGGCGGCCACTCCGGGCCGCTCGACAGCGACGAGATAGACTTCGAAACCATCGCCGAACGCGCCGGCCACGACGAACCGCCGGTGGAATTCACCAGCGTGACCAAGAAGAAGCGGCGCATCTTCGAATGGTCGTGGCGGCAGTTCGAATTCGCTGTGCAACTCAACGACCCGGATCTGATAGCGGTGACGTTCCTCGACTACCTCGACGCCGACAACTACGGCGCCCGTGGATGGTGGGACCTGACCCGCGACACGAGGGAGTGGGTTCACCGCCTCCACGACAGGGCCCAGGACGAGAACGGATCGGCGGTGGCGCTGCTTAAGACCGGCCCGCTGCCGGAGCACACCATCGACCTCCGGGTCGAGGGCGGCCACGGCGAAGAGCCGTGGGTGTTCGACGGGCTGCCGCCGGTGAGCCCGGAGCAGGACGGCAAGCGGTGGCGGCCCGGACCGGACGACAACTGGTTCGGCTACCACCCGACGCCCGGGGTCAACTACCCGTCGGGTGAGTGCGCCGACGGCAACGACGAAACCCTGAGCGACGGCACGAACAACGACATCGTCGATGCTGTGAGGATGGCCGCCAAAACGCACATCGGTAACGAGGGCGACGAGGAGTGACCCGCTTCGATGTGGTATGGGGAGACCCGTCCGACCCAACGAAGACCGTGGTCCGGGGAGACGAGGCGGTGCTCGAGCAGACCAACAAGACGGGCAACAGACGCCTGGAGGTGAGAAGCGGAGACGAACAGGGGGTACTGTTCGTCGCCACGGTGGGGCCTGACCACGTCCTGTCGTACGAGCGCGACCGCGGTCCCTGACCATGGCGAGCGAAGACCTGGTAGTCGAGTGCCTCACCTGCAATACGCAGAGCACCGCCGAGTCGATGGAAGCGGTGGATCCCAGCGGCGGCTGGCGGTGCCCGGAGTGCGGCGGCCGCGTGGCCGTCCCGAGCGACCCGAACAACCCGGGGGCCGGACCGTGAAATGACGTACAGGTACTCGGCGCCGGAGCGGTTGGAGGAGGACTACCGGTCCGGATTCCGCACGCCGTACGAAGACATAGCCGAGGAGCTCGCGCCCGACATAGAGAACCTCGTCGGCATGATCGGTGCCGGCGCGCCGCTGGTCCCGGTCGAAGGGCGCGTGAGCGACTACAAGTCGTTCTTGGCGTCGGCGACCGCGGCCAGGCTCGTCGATAACGGCGTGTCGGTCGTGATGTTCGCCCCGCAGACCGCGAACCGCGAGACGCTGGTCGAGCGGGTTAGGGGGTTCGGCTCGGACCTGATCGAGCACCCGGGGCGGATCGACCTGTGTATTTGGGACCAGTGGCGCGAGAACATCGGGAAGGTGGACCAATCGACCTGCGAACAGAACGGTTGCGTCTACTACCTCGACAGTGCCGAGGACATAGCCGACCGGTCCGAGGACGCGGCGTCGGTGCACACGATGCGGGCGGGCGGGATCGACCTGGACGCCGAGACCCTCAGGGGGCTCGGAGAGGAGCAAGGGTTCTGCCCCGCCCAGCTGTACCGGCACACGCGGTCCATGGCCTGGACCGACGACGCCGTCGGGTTGGCGACCTACGCGAAGGCGTTCAAGGACGCCGCCGTGTCTGGTGACAACCCTCTGACCTGCGACGTTGCGTTGCTGGACGAAGCCCACACAGTCGCCGCGAACATGGACATGGTCGTCCACAGCGTCGACCCGGACGCTCTATCTGGTGCCTTCTCGGTGCTGGACGAAGCGCTGAACGGGGTGTCGGAGCGGTGGGCGCGACGGGCCCGGACCGAGGTGGAGGGTCTCCGGTCGGCGGTCGAACACTGGTTGGACCGGTCGGAGGAGGAGCACGTCTCGCCGGAGTCGGTGTTCGCTGGGGCGACGGTGTCGCTGTCCGACGGGTTCGATGTCCTGGAGACGATCAGCAGCCGCGCGATGCAGTCCATGCGTCGGCACACGCGGCGCGGGGACTGGGACCGGGCGGCCGAGGCCGAAAAACCCCACGCCGCGGCCGGCGCCGTGCGGGAGTTTCTGTCGCGGATCAAGAGCTACCGCGACGGCGACGCTGATTTCGTCCACTCGAGGTACCAGGAAAACGGCGAGCGCATCAACGAGATCGCTTTCCGCTCGGTGGTGGACCCGGGAAGCGGCGGAACGACGCCGCTCGAAGTCTACCGCGCCTGGGAGGAGCGCGGCACCCACCCGGCGATAGCCGACAGGTGGGGGCCGCTCCTCGACCGGTACATCGAGTCGCTGTGGGACGGCCGTTCCATGCAATACGCCGGGGACCAGCCCGGCGCCCCGATGACGCCGATGAATCGGCTGAGGGAAATAGCGGGAGCCGACACGCTGATAACGCTGTCGGCCACGCACAACGGCCTATCGGACCCGACGCGCGACCCGGACCGCCCGAGGCCCACCCGACACAGGTTGCTGTGCGCCCCGGTCAACCTGCGGGCCCGCGGGTCGGGCCGCGAGGACTACGACGGCAAGACGGCGGTGACGCCGGAGACGCCGTGGTTCCGGACGATGTTCGCCGAAGCCGTACGCGAGTCCGGCGACACCGTAGCGGCAGTGCCGATAAACTACTCCAACGCGTCCTCGTGGGCCGACATGCCGGTCATCCGGCTCGGCGATGGGTCGGGGTACGGCCTCGTGCCCAACAGCAAGGGCGCCATAGGCGAGAAGGAGCTCGAATCGATGGCGATCGACACCGTCGCCTGCGGCGTACAGGTGCAAAGCCCTGCGCCTACCGCACGGATGCTGGTACAGTGGTGGGAGATGCTCGCCCCGCGCCGGGAAGACCCGGTGTCGGTGCTCGAGACCTCCTGGCGGCTGCTGGCCCAGCACGCCGTCTCCGGCACCATCCAGGCGGGCGGCCGGTTCGACTGGGACGCGGTCAACCTCGTCTTCGAGCGCCCGGGGCTCGTCGAGTTGGCCGGCTTCGAGTGCGAAACTGCAACCGCGGCCTCGCCGGGCTTCGCCGGCGCCTTCTGCCGGGCGTACGAGGAGGTACACGGGTCCTGGTCCGACCGACGCTGCGGGGCCCGGGCCGCGCGTGTGGTCCGGTACCTGGACCGCACCGACGGCAGGACCCCGAGCCCGACCCAGACGGTCAACGAGTTCGCGCGGATCTACGGCACCGACGAGGATGGCGCGCGCGACGCCGTGCGGCTGGCCATCGAGGACGGCCCGGTCGGCGTGCGCGAAACAGACCGCGGAACGAGACTAACGACACAATGACAGAAGACCACCTAACGGTCACCGGAGACGGAGCGGTGCAGATCAACGACGAAGAAATACCGCCCGAACGGGCCGAGTGGGCGGCGATGAAATCGCTGCGGATGCGGAACGGCCACAGCATACTGCTCGACGCCTACGAGACCGGGCGGCGGCGCGGAAAGCAGTACGGCCCGCCGGACGAGAACTTCGAGCAGGCCGCCGTGCTGATGGGCGCCTACCTCGGGCTCGACCTGAACGGCCTGGACTACGCGATGCTGATGATACAGGCGAAGATGGCGCGGCTGCAAACCGGCGGAGTCGACCGGGAACACCTGCTCGACATCGCGGGCTACGCCCGCGCCGCTGCCGAGTACGCCGGGGTAAACAACCGATGAGCGAAACCCCGCCGAGCGTCGTGTTGTACGAGGTCGACGAGAAGAAGCTGGCAGGCTACCTGCGGACGCTCGCGGACGCCATCGACGACAGAGAGGCGGCCGTGCGGAGACTGGAGACCGGCCGCCGCGTGAGCACCGACGAGACGATCATGACAAAGACGGTGACCATGGACTGGACGGAGCCAGCCGGGACAACGGGACTCGACCCGCTCGAACTGGCCGAGGAATCGACTGCCAACCAAAACACGAACGAGGACGGACAATGACACGCACTAGCGACATCCAGACGAAGCTGCACACTGTCGCATCGCACATCACCGACGACGAGGTCTATCGGCTGCTGGACGAGGCGATAGAGGATATCGAACGGATCGACGACCCGTACGCCGACCGCGTCCGGGCGTTCCACGACGAGGTGCGCGAGCGGGCCGACCACGACTACCTAACCGTCGTCGCCGACCGGTTCGAGAGAAGCGACCTGCCCGTGCCCGTCGACACGCCGTACGAGGCCGAGGACGTGCTCGCGGAGATGATGGCCGAGCGGAACCGGTTGTTCTGGTCGTCGTTCCTTTCGGAGGAGAGCGGCGAGGTGTCGAAGTGCCTCAACGACGGCGAGCCACCGGAGCACCTCCAGAAGGAGGTCGCCGACGTGGTCGTGCTGTGCTTCGCCATCGCCGACGTGTTCGGGTTCGACATGCAGAAGGAGTTCCACGGCGTGATGGACGAGAACGACCAGAAGCCGATGACCCAGAGCGGCACCGGGAAGCTGCCGGCCTCCGCGCGGGACGACTGGAGGGAATACAATGGGTAACACAGACGCCAGGATAGCCGTCTCGACCGACACGCGCAACCTCGTCAGGAGCCTGAAACGCGGCGGCGAGACCTACGACGAGCTGCTGCGGAAGATGGCGGAAGAGTACGACCCGGACGCCGACAGGGGCGACGATGACGGGTGAAGACGACCCCGGGACGCCGGAGTGGATCGGCGTCGTCTCGTTTGAGATGTCGTGGGACGAGGAGGGCAACCCGGACCGCGTGACCGCGGTCACCGCCGCCAGAGAGCACCCCTGCGGCGACATGACCGAGGTCTACCTGCCGGAGGCGTGCCGCATCGAACCACCCGACGCAGACGGCCGTGACGGCTTCCTGGCCGTCGGCCTGTGTGCTAGCCGCGAGTGGGAGGACGGAAACGGCCTGTCGGACAGGTACGAACTCGCCCACCGCGTCTGGGCGACGACGGACGAAGAACCGGCGTGGTTCTCCGAGGACGTCTCCGACGAGTATCCGTCGGTGACAGCGAAGGAACAATGAGTCTGGCCTGCGACTTGTGCGGCAACGAGCGGACCGGAACCGAGATGCTGTGTTTCGACCAGCGGCAACGGCCGAAGCCGAGAGAGGTCTGGCGCATCGCCCGGGTCTGCCCGGCCTGCCGCGAGGAGAAGCTGATGCCCGTGCTCCGCCGGCTGTTCGGCGGGGAGGGCATAAACCTCGCCGACCCGGAGGGCGACGACGAGCGGGACCTGCCCGCCGAACCAGGATCGGCGTTCCGCTCGTTCGAGCACCCGAACACCGGGACCGTCCACGTCGCGCGGACTGTGAGGAGCGGGCCCGGGACGCTGTACGAGGCGCGATGCGTCGGGCTCTGCGGCATCAGCGCCCGGACCGAGCCCGAGGAGCGACACGAACCGCTCGACGGCCAGCGAGAAAGCGTCTGCCAGCGGTGCGAGGACGCCGACTGGGCGGGCCGCGTGACCGAGGGGGTGGCGCCGTGAGGCGTGGAAAGCCGGTCCACGCGCTGGGCGGTGGCGCCCGGAAAGACCACCTCTTCGAGAAGAAGACATCGCTGTGCGGCCGGTACCTGTGGGGCGGCGGGTCCGAGGTGGAACCCGACGAGGTCGACGCCAATCGGGACGAGCTGTGCGTCCGGTGCGGCCGCGAAGCCGGGGTGTTCGAATGAGCGTCGACCCCGAAGAGTTCCGGCCGCGGTTCGAATGGCTCGTGCCGGACGGGAACGACAAGCTCGACCCCCCGCTCCTGATCGGAAAACTGCGGCGCGGGGTCGAGTCGCTCCCGGAGACCCAGGGAACCTTCACCGCCGGCGGCCTGCCCGGAATCGGCAAGCAGGACGAGGCGGCGCACGTCACGCGCGGCATGGTCGTCCTCGCCGGCTCGTGGCCGGTCCCGGAGTACCGCAACGGCGGCCAGCGCCGGGTGCGTCGGTGGGTCAACCCGAACTATGTCCATGCCCACCACTACGCCGACGCGTGGGCCAGGTGCGAGTGCGGGGCGTTGGCGACGCGCATGATCAACACCGAGTACGACACCCCGAGCGAGTTCCACGAGGACCACGCCGACGACTGTAAAACGTCGTGGCGGTTCCGGTGCCGCGCCGACATACTCGAAGCGCGCGAACGTATAGCAAAGGAGATAGCCGGCCACGACCTGTCGGTCGGCGAATACCACGCCCGCTTCGGCGTCGAGCCGAAGACCCAGGGCATCCACCGGAAGCTGATCGAGGGGCAGAACGTCACTCTCCGCGAGATCCGCGCCGAGGCCGGCGTCAAACGGACCAACACCGAGTGCGCGCTGCTGGCGTCGGGCTACAGCCGCGAAGAAGTCGCCTCTGTCTGGGGCATCACGCCCGACTGGCTCCGGCAACGGGTCCGCAAACACGGCGGCTACGACATCACCGAGCTCGAGTCCGGGCCCAACCTGTTCTCGAGGCCCGGCGCGGAGGCCGAAGCGTGACCGAGAACTTTGTCCGCCGCTTCGGCCCGCAGAAGGAGCCGCCGAACTGCCACGACTGCGGCGAACCCCAAGAGTGGGTCGACGAGCCCGTCATCAGCGGCTTCCGCGGGTTCGTCTGCACCAACAGCGACTGCCCGAGGGACCAATGACCGGCTCCGAACCGGTGCCGGTCGGGTGCCCGCACTGCGGCGAGATAACCATGGTGAGCGCATGACCAACGAAACAAGCAACCACGAACCGGGAACCGTCCACGGCTTCAAAGCAAAAGCCGGAGAGATAACAGTCGAGGCCAAAATCGTCGGCGGCGAGTACGACGTGTACGGCGTCAGGCCCGAAGCGAAAGCGGTCGTCGAGATCCACGACCCAGCGACACACAACACCTTCTCGCTGGCTCCCGAAACCGCGCGGAGAAAAGCCGGGCTCGTGGAGGCCCACAGCCCGGACGAGAGCGCGGGCCGCGGCCTCGCCGCAGAGATACGCGCCGCCGCGGACGAGGCGGACGGGCTGCTCGACCCGAAGACCGACGGCGGCCGGGAAGAGAGCGGCGACGGAGACGGCGACGCCGCCGACGACCAGGTCTGGGTCGACACCGAATCGGGAAGCGTCACCGTGACGACACCGGACCCGGGCCACAAGCGCCGCGCCACGCTCCGCGAAAGAGTCGTCCTCGGCCGCGCCAGAGATAACGTCGAGAAATGGGGCGTCCAACCCATGACGACGCTCATCCTCGCCCTGGCGGAAGAAGTGGGCGAACTCGCGGAGGAAGCGCTGCCGGGGACCTGCCCCGCCCCGAACGAGAACCCGGTGGCCGCCGACGCCTGGTGGCTGCTGACCCGTGTGTCGGGCACCGGCAAAGCGGTCCGGGACCACCTCGAAGAGCACCACGAGGAAGACGGCGAACCCGCGCCCGACGCGCCCGACCCGCTCGAGAACGCCGGCAACCCACAACGGCTCCGCGAAGAAGCCTACGACGCCGGCGCGCTGCTGGCACAGATCGACTGGCGGCTATACCTGGGCCGCTCGGGCCGGGACGCGGCCGGGCCGGACGGCGACACCGAGCCCAGAGATCCCCACGCCTTCGTCGACAGCGACGCCCCACCCGACCCAGACAACCGCGGCGGCCCGTGGGGTTGAGATGAGGTGGCACAGCCTGCTACCCGACCGTCTCGGGGTCGCGCTGTTCCGTGCGCTCAACCGCTGGAACCGGCACAGGTACGGTGAGCCGCCGGTCTGCGGCGCCGACGGCTGCAGCGCCGAAGCCGGCTGGGCGTTCGGCCACTACGACCCCGAGTACCGTTGCCTCGGGTGCGCCTACCTCGGGCGGAAACCGGGCGGGGCGCTCGAAGTGCGGCCCGTGACGCCGAAAGAAGACTACGGAAGGGGGCCACCATGACCGGCAGCGACCGCCTGCCGTGGTACGCCACATGGCTCCCCGCCGACTACGGCCGCGTCGAAGACATCCGCGACCGGCTCTGGGACGAACTGTGGGCGCCCGAAGGCTACGAGAAAGTGCGCCCCCACCTGACCGTCCACCCCGGCTTCTCCGTCGACAACGAGACCGCCTCGAGGATCGCCGGGCGGCTCGTCTACGCCGTCGGCGAGGCGGTGAGGGTCACCGGCGTCGAATACTACCCCGGCCCGGACGAACCCGCCGTCGTGATGCTCGGCTGCGAAACCGACAACATCGGCTGGTGGCGCGACAGCATCGAAGACGCCATCGAAGACGCGGGCGGGACCATCGACACCGAACCCGTCCCGGCCCACATGACGCTGTTCAAGCGCGCCGACCGTCCGGACGACGACGAAGATACGGCCGAACGGTGGGCCGACTGGCACGAGCACCGCGCCACGGCTATGGGCAAGCCCAACGCGCTGCTCGAAGCCGAAGGCGCGGAGTGGGGGTGGGAAACCACCGTCCGCGGTTCGGAACTGGTCTGCCGCAGCCCGCCCGAACGATGATCGACATCGCCACCGCCTGGCTCGAACGGCCCGTCGACCCCTACCCCGGCGAACCGGAACTGGCCCGGTCCGTCGCCGCCACCGAGCCCGGCGACCGGGTCACCACCGAAACAGAAAGCCGATCCGCGACCGTCGAAATCGGCTACACCCGCCGCGGGCCCGCCGTGACCGAGACGCGCTCCACGAAAGACGGCGGTGTCGTCTTCTGGACCGTCCGCAACCGGTTCCTGTTCGTCACCGACCGCGCGCTGGAACTGATGATCTCCGGCCACTGGTTCCTCGTGCTCGAACAGAAAGGCGAAGGAGGCCTCTGGGTCGAAGGCTAACGGCACCGGCGGCAAGCGTTGCCGGAACCGTAACAACTGGGGCACCACGGCGCTAACTACCACACGGGACGTTGAACCCACCGTCCCGAACCATGACCGACGAGATAGACATCGAGGCCGCCATCGCGCGGCTCCACGAGCGCACCGACAGCGACCACGACGACGACTTCATGGAGGAGGTACCCAACTCGGGCGACCGCGTCGTCCTCGAGATCGACGGCGGGCCCGACCTCGCCGGCACCGCCCGGTCCTGCGACCGCATGGTCTTCGAGGACGACTCGTTCGCCGGCTACTTCCTGACGTTCGTCACCGACGACGGCCGCCCCCACTACGCGCGGACCGACGACGACCTCCGCGTGGCCTACGAGCAGGGCGGTCCCATGGGCAACGGCGGCGACAGCGTCCGCCAACCCGGCGACATCACCCGCGTCCGGATCGAGGAGTGACACCGCGGCGCCGGGGGGGCCATCCGGCGCCCGGCCAACAACCACGACCGGGCGCCGCGCCGGGCAAGGCCGCGTAGAACAAGCCCCGACAGCGGACCCCTGGCGCTACCCAGGACGAACCCGCGGTTTTCGGGCTTTCCCGCGGGGGACTAACAGCGCCCCACCCCGCTCCTCCGCTCCCCCGACCCGACCCAGACCCCCGCCGGCTCAGCGCCCCTCCCACGGCACCACCGGGCCCGGCTCCTGCTCCAGCGGCGCCCCCGGGTGCTCCTCCTCGTAGGACCCGAGCGACAGACCGTGCGCACCACCGAGGTGGCCCACCAGACCGTTGCCCGCCGGCACCGCCTTACCGCAGACCCGGCAACAGACCTCGCCCTCCCCGGCGCGCTCGAAAGCCTGCACGCCGAACGAATCGAAAAACTCCATCTCGTCCCAGAACGCCGCGTCGGACGCCGACGGGTCCCCCGCCTCGCTCTCGCTGTCCATGCGCCGCACCTTTGGCCCCGCGGGCGAGCATGTGTGCACGAGAGGGCCCGGAAGCGGCATGATAGAGCGTACATAGGAAGACTGACTCCGCGAGACCGCAATACGGAAGCGGGGTCGCTCCGGCGCTCTACAGCGCGTTTTCACAGCAAAAGAGTGAATGAGGCGCGTACGTGTGAAATAAAAGCCGCTGTAGAGGCCCGACGCGGACCACCATACGGAACGGGCCTCGGCGGTTATCAGTCTATAACTGGCCGCCATGCGACGCCCTCCACGGCCCGCCGCGCGCGCTCCGCAGAACAGGAACCTGAACAGACCACGGTCAGAAGCGCGACCAAACCCGAGAAACATGGAACCGGAGACACACCGGACCCGCGACAGAACCGGCGCGGAGAGAGGGAATCACCGCGACGCCCGCGGGAACCACGCGGCCGGGAGAGAAAACCTCGTCTCCTCCCCCTCAGACCGCAATACGGAAGCGGGGTCGGCGGTATGCGTCGGGGTGCTCGACACCCGGCGCGGGGCGGAGCCGTGAGCGACCGGCGCCCGCTGTCCGGGTCGGACTACGTCTTCCCGGGCCCGCTGCCGCGGTGGCTGCCGGCGTTCCTGCGCCGGTTCCTGCGCGACCTCCAGTACGACGAGCTGCACGCGGCCGAGCTGGGCCTGGTGGGCGCGGCCGCCGGGGTAGCGGCCTGGGCCGGGATGTACGCCGCGGTGGTGGGCTTCTCGCTGGCGGTGTTCGGGGTCGCGTTCGGCCTACGCCGGGCGGACCCGGAAGGGTCGATCCCGTGGGCCTCGAGGGTCCTGCGCCGGGAGCCGTGGTACTTCGTGGTCGTCTACGCGGCGTCGGCGGGGGCCGGCTACGCCGCCGCGGCGTTCCAGGGGGTGGTGGCGTGAGCCCCCTGACCTGCGTGTGGTGCGGCGGCCCGAGCGTCCTCCCCGGCCCCGGCGGGGTCGAGCACTGCTCGGAGGCCTGCGAGCGGGCGGCCATGATGTGGGCGGTTGAGTATTGGGACGCGGTCCTCAGCGGCGGGGAACCGCCCAGCAGGGCCGAGATCGACCGTCGCGTGAGGCGTTCCGAACGGTGGACCCCGGAGGCGATGGAGCGCCGGACCCGCGAGATCGAGGAGGCCGCGGGTCTCGAGGGGGTGGAGCCGTGACGCCTTCTCTCCGCCGCGCCGCGGCCGCGCTGCTGGCCCTGGCCGCCGCGGGGGCCGTGGCCCTCGCCGCGCTGCTCGTCCTGGTCGCCCGGGCCGTGCCGGGTCCGGGGAGGCGCACGCACGCCGCCCGCTCGCCCGATCAACCGCCCGATCAACCACGCGGCCGGTCGCCCGACCCAGGCCCCGGAGGCGTCTCCGTGGCCGACTTGCCGGAGCCGCTCGAGGGCGAGTTGGGCGAGTGCCCCGAGTGCGGGGACCCGCTGGTCGTTGACGAGGTCGCCGCCGCCACCTACTGCGAGGCGTGCGGCGAACACCGCGAGTCGCCCGATGGCGTGACGGTGGTGGGCCCGGGCGACTTGGGCCTGCCGGTGCCGGGCGCCGGGGCGGACGGCCGGCACGGTTTCTGCCACGGGTCGGGCTCGGAGTGCGAGGAGTGCGGCCGCCGCCTGCCGGGGTTCTTCGAGGGGCCGAGGGAGTGCCCGGAGGCCGGACGATGATCGGGTCCGGGTCCGGGACCGGCGGCGTTGCGGACCGCGGACAAGGCCGCCCCGGAGAAGGCGCACGCCCGCGCGCGAACCGCGGCGTTGCGGACCCCGTGCACAACGACCCCGTCTGCCCGGGCGGTTTCGCCTCGGTGACGAACCCCTCGACGGACGCGGCGGACGGCCCGGACGCGCTGGTGTGCGCCTCTTGTGGCGCGCTGGTCGACCTCGAGAAGTTCGGGGGTGGCGGCCGGTGAGCCCCGGCGCGGCCGCCCTGGTCGGCTGGGCCCTGGTCGGTTTCGCCGGTGGGTTCGTGTTCGAGTACGGGGACCGGGTCCGGCCGCGGCTGTTCACGAGGGCGCGGTGGTTCCTCTACGGCGCCGCGGCGGTGTCGGTGTTGGTCTCCTCCGGCGCGGCCGTGCCC
>ENA-ORCS01000649-ORCS01000649.1-marine-metagenome-genome-assembly--contig:-NODE-649-length-20552-cov-16.344518_pt1 | contig 20552 bp, 26 predicted proteins | sample MGYA00237781_ERZ508513 | MGnify/ENA primary metagenome ERZ508513 (study PRJEB26184, sample SAMN06268793) | marine metagenome | isolation source: Eden Landing Ponds, San Francisco, CA, USA | place...
CGGACGGACTCCTTGAGCGGCTACGCACAGTCGCGGGCCGCGTCGACCGCGAGGGCGCTATCGGCGACGAGGACGGTCTTCGGGCCTACCGGACCTTCACCGAGGTCGCGACGACACTCCCAGACGACCCGGAGGAAAGCGATTCCCGCGACTGTCAGCGGGCAATCCTCGACCTCTACGAGGCATGTGAGAAGAAGAACGGCGGCCTGTACAGCAGTTCGGGGTACGTCGCCGGTGACCGGGACGAGTGGAATGAGTACGGTGACGTCTACGACGACCTGAAGGACGCTATCGACGCGGTCATCGCGGCCGTCGAACCGCACGCGGATGCAGTCAAGACGACACCCGGTGAGCTCGAAGCAAACAGCGCCCATTACGCGCTGGCTCTGATGCGGGTCTTCGATGACGTCCTCGCCGCCTACGCCGACGAGAAAGAGCGTCGCGATACGCTCGACTTCCCCGACGTGATCGAGACCACCCTTGAGTTCTTGCGAACGAACGATGCCGTCAGGGAGCGGCTACGAGAGCAGTTTGCGGCCGTGATGGTCGACGAGTTCCAGGACACGGACCCGCGCCAGTGGGAGTTGGTCAAGCTCCTCACGGGCGTTGACGAGCAGGCGGCGTCGAACGTCTTCCTGGTCGGCGACGAGAAACAGAGCATCTACGGATTCCGTGGGGCCGACGTGACGACGTTCGGGGATGCGCGCAGAGAACTCCAGACCGTCAACGAGGCCCGTGGGGTTGACGACGTTCCCGACAGCGATGCCGAGAGTCCGACCGCGCTCGAACTCTCCGGGAACTTCCGGACGCTGGACGAGCCGCTGTCGTTCCTGAACGAGCTCTTCGAGTACCTGTTCCAGTCGGAGAGTGACAGCCACGAACCCCACGAAGCGCCACCGCAGGAGTTGACCACACAACGCGACCGTATCGAGGACATCGAGGGACTGACCGGGAGTGTCGAGTATCTTGCTGTCCCCGACGACGCCGATACGGCAGCGGAGCTCTTCGGCGACGACCATCCGGTCGCCGAAGGCGCGCTCGACCACACCATCGAGGCCGAAGCGCAAGCGCTCGCTGCTCGACTGACCCACCTGTTCGACAATCCGCCGCAAGTCCAAGACCCCGACACAGGTGCTCATCGTGACGCTACGCCGGACGACACGGCAATCCTCCTCCGCCGGCGAACTCATCTGGATCGGTATCAGCGCGCTCTTGAGGAGTACGACATCCCCTACACTGTCGTCGGTGGCGTCGGGTTCTACGATACGCCTGAGGTCCAGGCGCTCACGAACCTGCTTCGAGTACTCGGTGATCCACAGGACGACGTCTCCCTCTACGGGGTGCTTCGGTCGCCGCTGTTCGGATTCGCGGATGATCGCCTCGCACCGGCGGTCGCGGAGGCAGATTCTGTGTGGGACGCGCTCGCCGAGACGGACGATCCACAGCTCGCGGACGCTTTCGACCTCCTCACAACGTGGCGGACCCTCAGCGGCTGTGCGACGCCGTCCGAAGATGGCGTCCTCCCGTGGAACCGGCTGCTGTCCCGGATGATCGACGACACCGGGTATCTGGCGAGTGTGAGTGCAGATGAACGCGGTCGACAGGCCGTCGCAAACGTTGAGAAGTTCCGCGACCAGGTCGGTACCTGGAGCGAGAACGGTGTTCACACAGCTGCCGGGTTGCTCCACCGGGTCGACCGCCAAGCTGAGATCGACCCTCGTGAGGGGGAGGCAGATATTCCGGGTGACGCCGAGGGCGTCCGGATTATGACGATCCATTCTGCGAAGGGACTCGAGTTCCCGATCGTCACCGTCCCCGATCTCGGGAGTGACCTCAACTTCGGTCGCTCCGTCGACGACCATGGCTACGTTCGACTCGTGAACGGCACTGATGACGCGCCGCCGGTGCCGGCGGTTGGTGGGCCGAATCCGGGTGATGCGTTCTCCATCGAGAAGACGGCCGTCCACGAGTACGCTGACCGACGGTCGCGTCCACAGGAGCGAGCGGAGTCGAAACGCCTCCTCTACGTAGCGTGTACACGAACGCGCGATCATCTCCTTCTCTGCGGCACGCACGACATCGATGTCGACGAGTCTGGTACAATCGAACTCGGTGAGCCTGCAGCATTTGACGACGCAGACCGGTGGCGCGACTGGTTACAGCCAGCCCTCCTCGACGGAGCACTCGTTGCCGAGGCGGTTCGTGACGGACAGGCCCGTGGTGAGATAGATGGAGCCAGCTATACTGTTCGTAGGCCGCCGCGCCCAGTAGACTGGGACACCGACGACGATGCTGTTGATTCAGCGCCGGAGATATCGATCCCCTCACCACCGTCGTTAGCGCCGGCGAAACGGATCGCGGCTACGACCCTCGTGAATGCGGTGGCGGATGCGTCTCCAGACGGTCACAGTTACTCTCAGCGTGAGGAGTCGGCCGGCCTGAGTCCAACGACGTTTGGGACGGTCGTCCACCGGATCAACGAACTTCGTCCACCGAGAGACGAGTGGACCACCCTGATCCGTCGTTTGAGTCGGATGGCTGGTGAGGAGCCGTCAGAATCGGACCTCCGTGATGCTGTCAACCACGCTGCTGATGCAGTCGAATTTGTTGATCGCATCGAGTCTGATACCGAGCTTCAGGAGGTTTACGACGAGTACTCTGTTGTCGCTCGAATCGATGAGTCGCGGATTGTCGGTGACATTGACCGGCTGCTCGTCACGCCGGACGCATTCCACATTATCGACTACAAGACCAACGACCTCTCAGCTACGACATCGGATGAGCTCGCGGAACACTATCGACCTCAGATGCTCGCGTACGCTCTTGCCCTCATCCAACATGATCGGAATCGTGACGTACGAGCGTCACTCCGGTTTACTGACGAGGGGATAGAGGAGCGGTTCCATTGGGTGTCGGATCAGATGACGGAGATGGAATCTGAACTACGGTCAATGGTGGATTAAGTCTCTGTTTTCGCCAATTCACCCACCTTGCGATAGGTCAGGACAAGCTCTTGGTGGCAGCCTTTGGGAAACGAATAGAACGAACGAAACGAACGCAACGAGGGTATTTCGAGTAATGAATGAATTTACTGGAACGAGCCGAACCGACGCTGGTACACAGAGTGCTCGGTAAACGAAACGAACAAAACGAGAGAAACGAATAATATGATGAAAATGAACGTATTCTCTTCAACGAGCGAAACGAACAGTTGGTTTTAACATCGTAGTAATCCTCTCACCGAGTGAAATACCCTCACCGAACGCACCGAACTAAACGATTAAAACGAACGAAACGAACACAACGAGAAAAACGAAGCTAATGACCGACACCAATACCGCACGAATCACGGTAGCGAATCAGAAGGGAGGCGCGGGGAAGACAACCGACGTTATTCATACTGGCGGCGCACTCTCTGCGCGAGGCCACGACGTCCTCCTAGTCGATATCGACTATCACGGAGGGCTCACCTGCTCGCTTGGCTACAACGATCTGTACTACGACACCGACCGCACAACGCTGTTCGACGTCCTCGACTTCGATCAGATGGACTCGGTGAACGACATTATCGTCGAGCACGAGGAATTCGACATCCTCCCCGCCAGCGAGAAGCTCGCGAACAACAAGAACATCCAGACGCTGCTTGAGGCGCCGAAGAGTCGCGAGCGGTTGGAGATGACTCTCGACGAACTCGAGAAGGACTACGACTACATCATCGTCGACACGCCGCCATCCCTGAACGTCCTCACCGACAACGCCCTCGTCGCGACCGGCAACGTCGTCATCCCCGTCATTCCCGAGAAGCTCAACGCCAACAGCCTCCAGATTTTCGCAAAGCAGCTGAGCTCTCTCGAACAGGCGTACGGAGACATCAACCGGCTCGCCATCGTCTGTAACCGTGTCGAGCAGAACGCTGAGCACCGCGATACCATCGAGGAGATCAAGTCGGCGTACTCCCTCCCAGTGTTCGAGATCCCGAAGCGGACCGACCTCTCTCAGTCGATTGGCGAGGGTGTGTCTGTCTTCGGCTTCGGCAAGGAGAACCAGCGCGTCGAGGATGCACGCGACCTGTTCAACGAGATTGCCGACCTGTTCGACGAGACGTTTGAGAAGACCGCACCTGAGGAGGTGGAAGCATGACCGACGGCTGGGGCGATGCTTCCGGCATCGAGGGCAACTACGAAGAGGAGGACGATGAGGTCGATTCCAGCGAAACGAGTGAGGTGAGTGAAACGGTGGAAACCAGTTCATCGACCGAAACGACCGAATCGACTTCAACGAGTGAAACGAACGAAACGAGCAAAACGAAGACGAACATCAAGGACGAATGGAATGGGCGGACGATCTACATTCCCGACGATGTCCTCGACGAGATGGAGGATACCTACCTCGAGTCCCAACTGAAGCTCCGCAAGGCGGGGCAGGACGAGTTCAAGAAGAACCGTCACTTCTACCCGCTACTCGTCCAGTTCGGTGTTGAGGCGCTCTCTGATGCGGATGCCGAGGAAATTCAAGCTCGGCTTTCGGAACTCGGCGACGGATGACCTCGCGCAGAGTGGGGCCCGAAAATTTGTATAGCGATATACGATATATAATTTCCTGTAGTACGGAAACCCGACGTTAAGAGGTTCCAGATGCCGGAATTCTTCCGATGGCTCGAAAACAACAAGTGGTCCTGATTATGCCGGTAATCACGACCACTTTCAAGTACCCCGCCGCCGTCGGTGAAGCACGAATGCTGCAATCGGCTCAAAAAGACGCTTCCCCGGGGTAGAGCCGACAAGACCGGCCTCTGAGTTTGCTCTGACTCTCCTCAGCCGAGGTCGAGGCGATGGCGAAGAAACTCTTTCGATATAGGACTAATGGCCTCAACCTATATTAAGATCCAGTCCGAAGGGTGTTGTATGACCGAAGACGAATCGAACTCCGAGGACCTGATGGAACGCCAGACCACGGGTGAAGACCGCGTAAGGATGACCGCACGGCAGCTTTCGGAGCCTCAGACGGCCAACTGGATCGCCTCGGAAGCGGGCTGGTCACACGAGCCGACCAAACGCGTCCTCGATCGGCTCGTCGACGATGGCATCCTCCACCGTGACGAAAGCGGTACTCACACGACGTATTACCCTGATTACCGCCGCCAAGCGATGCAGGAGGCGATGCGCCTTCGAGACAGCGGACAGACTGTCGAGGAACTCACGGATCGTCTCGCCGATATGAAGACGCAGATCCGCGACTGGGAGGACGAATTCGGCATCGAGTCACCAAACCAGCTTCGCGGGACGCTCGCTGACGAGGCCCTAGACGCTGATGAGGAAGATCGGCGCCGTGAGATCGCCCGCGAGTGGGAGCACCTTCAACGGCGTATCCAGATCGTCGGCTTCGCCATCCGCGAATGGGATTTTCTCGCGCCGACGACAGAGCCTGCTGAGGCCAGCAGCTAACAGATGTCGGTTCCACACCCGGGTGGTGATCCGAATGCGAACCTCTACGCCCAATTAAAGCGAGACGTCCTCGACCGGATTCCTCAGATCACGACCGTCGAGTACGTACCTGACGATATCGAGGCCAAGCAGCTGCGGGCGGTTTTCGATCCGACCCGCCTTGAGGATCCCCCCACAGGCCCTGAGTCACCGGAATTGACCGTCAAGTGGTATCGACAGGATCCCCACGATTGGTTCCGGATCAACTACACCGACCCGAACACGGGCTTTCACGCCGGCTGGCACCAGGACGAAGACCATCCCGATCTCGGACAGGCGCATTTCCAGTATTCAGCTGCCGATAAGGAGGACCGCTGGGGGATCACATTTGAACACGAGACTCCTTCCCTGATCCTCTGGGAAATCGTCGAAGCACTCCTCGAGGACGTTCGTCCGACCCACCAGGACGCGAACGAAGAATCATGACTCCCGGGACACCTCGAGAACGCGCCGATCAGCCGCTCGCTAGTTCCTTCGAGCGTTATCTCCAGGATAAGGGGAAAGGCCGTGGTGGGGACGGTGGGAACTATCGACGCAACGCAACCCGCGAGCTCGAGCGGTTCGCCGAGTGGGCCGCCGGCGACCGCGGCGACGACGACTGGGCCGGGATCGTCCCCGACGACGTCGACCGGAGCCCCACCTTCGACGATCTCGACGAACGCGTGTTCCGGAAGTACGCTCGCCATCTCGGTGGAGATCGGGGGCTCAAGCAGAACACGGTACAAACCTATTATCGCTATATCTCTGCGTGGTGTGGCTGGTGCGTCAACGAGGGATATCTCGAGGCGCATTACGCGCAGCGGGCGAGTGCGATGGCGCCGCTACCGGAGGACGACGGCCGAAAGCCCGGTGACCAGCAGGCCTGGACGTCGGAACAGCGCCACGCCCTCACCCGCCACGTCGACGAACGGGCTCGCAACGCCGTCGAGGCGTACACGACACTCCAGGATGATGCTGACCCACTCGACAAGCAACGAGCGCGCTACGCGGCACTGAAGGCGGCTCGTGACCGGGCTCTGGTGTTCGTCCTCGCGTACACCGCCGTTCGGGTCGGGGAACTTCTTCGGGACCCGAACGATCCACGCCGGCGCGGCGTCCGCTGGGAGGACCTCTCGCTTGACGAGGGGAGTATGGACGTCTACCGGAAGAAACAACAGTGGGACGCCGCCAGTCTCCCCGACCCAGTGATCTCGCCGCTGCGGAGCTACCGCAAGCTACTGGGCCCGCCGACGGAGCGCTGGCCGGTGTTTCCGACGTTCGACCAACGGACGCTCGCGGAGATCGTCGAGGAAGAGTTAGCCGACCGAGGAGAACGCCCGGAAGCGATTACTGAGTGGCGTGGCGAATACGCTCGAGACCTCCTGCTGGCGCTCGATGAGGATATTCGGCCGCCATCAGTCACGACGGATGGCGCACGATCGATTCTCCAACGGCTCTCGGATGCCGCTGAAATCGACATTGCTCATCCGAAACACGATTATCTTGCTCCGCACGGTGGTCGCCGAGGGATGGGTGAGGTGCTTGTCCGTGCCTTCGGGTACACGGTGGCTGCCCGGTATCTCGACAACTCCGAGGAGATGGTCAGAGAGCGCTACTCTCACATTGAGGCCGGTGAACTGGGGGATGTAGCGACAGAAGCTCTCGATGAAATTGATGGGAGAAGCTTATGAAACAACCTTACACTCGGTACTGGGTAGCGGTCAGAAGTGGCTTCGATATAGGGGGGATACGCGGATTCAGTTCCGGGTTGTACGACAAGTCGTCACTGTCATGCACGTCTCTATAATAACTTGGCAAATCCTGACCCCTCAGCTGAGCAATCGGTAATCATCTCATCTCGTTCGTAGCTACAGGGTATGGATTGGCCTCTAGCTGCAATAGACAAAGTTACAGAGATACCTACAAGAACCTGGTCGGGAATTATAGGGCATGTCCGGACAGGAGACGGTTGAGGAATTCGAAGTGGAGAGGTGGGCCAACCCAGGTGACGTGTACAAGGCAGTCTGCACGGAGTGTGGCACTGCAGCCAGATTCGAATTCCCGGGGAACAGGTCTTTTGGGGAGACTTTTGAGCAAATCTGCTATAATTGTAGCTCAGGTCGGTTTCTAGACCTGGGCGATAGTCATGAATTCCGGGTGATTGACTCGGATCCCGATCCGTATGCTAGATCCATCAAATCAGGCCAAGTGCCAGTCTTCCAGCCAAATGACTCGGACTGAAAACCTCTCTCACCCTTCAGTTGAACTCAAACTCCCGCTCAATAGAGCTAGCCAAGCCTGTGTGGTCCCTGCGGAGACGACATTGTTCTTCTGGGGGGATATTGCTCCCGGAACATCCGACAAACTCGCTCCAGCTGACACACCACAGGGCCACAGCCAAATAAGCGCCGGAAAGAGGCTCTATGACCAGATTTCGTGGTCGATCTTTATTGATGGGGAGACAGTTCCGCTCCTCTCAAAGGCTACGTATCGGAATTCGGGCTATCACGGGTTAGCGCGGTGGGTCGCTCATGATGCTGTTCCGTTACCGACCACCGTTGATGTACACTTTCAGACGACTGGCGAGCAACCCACAGTTGACGGAGAGCCACTTGTCTTCTGGACTGAATCCGGAACACGAATCCAATGGAATGAGTCAATCAAGAGCACGATTCACTTACAACCTCAAGATAATCCTGATCACGGTTTTTCTACTCACCGCGAACAACTCTGGGGCCGGCATCTGGTATACGAACCACATTACAGCGTGTCATAGAATGCAGCTCACGCGCTCTACGCAGTGATCTTAACTACTTCCATCTCACGAGTGGGTCAAGGGACCAGCCACCTCTGTCTCCTTATCCAATAAATAAAACTAGAAAAATAGAGTCGGAACTACACATTCTACTCAAGCTTCTTGAACCGGGATCCGGTCCACTTCAAGCAGCGAGTGATCTATCCCGCATGTTGGACACTGGAATTTGCACCTCCCATCATTGACTTTACCCAAGTATGGATGTCCACTCACTAGCTTCAGTTCGAAATCCTCATACATCGAATTCTTAGCGTAGACCTCGTCTCCTTCGGCGAATCCATGTTTGAACTTCCGGCCACAATTCTTACATTCAAATTTGACTGTGAAGACCAAATCTTCGGCATCGTAATTCGCCCTGTCGTCGAAACGATAGATGTACGAGCAGTTGTCACAAGTATAGCTGTTGTATTTCTCCTCCTCGCCACACTCCGGACATCGTCGCATAACTATGTGTAAACCGGTCAAGAATGTCATTGTACCGGTATTTCACAAATACGCATGAGCGTGTCATAGGTGTACGACATCTCGAAGAGTGATAACGCGATCTCGGGCTGCCACACTCAGAGCAGCGGTCAACCTCCGCAGAGCCTAGGGTCGTGCCACAGCGCCGGCATTCAACAATCGAGTCAGTATCTGACCCGCGGAACACACGGGTGAGTAGCCGGATCATGCGTCAGGGTCGACGACAGTGCCGCAGCTCGGGCATTCCGTCCAGTACCGTACGTCGTTGCCGGTCTCGTACTCGACGAGGACATGCCGGTGGTGGATCGAGTCGCCACGTCGGGGGCAGGCGCCGAGTCACGGATTCTGCGAGGCCATGACTCGTGTCTCGAAGGTGATGGACAGCCTTCGACAGAGAAGGCTGGGTACAGGGGGCGAGCGTGTGACAGCAGGTGTATCGCTCCCGCTATTCGATTAGGGGGCCTGCAGCCACATATCGGTCAGCCACCCGGAGTGACACGACACGCCCACGAGTAGACCAAGAGTCGGCAGCCATCGCGTCTCACCGTAGTCCTGGCACACCACCCACCACAAGCGAGCGCGATCCCGACAAGGGAATATCGAATCAAGACATCCCCCTCGTACTCAAATCAGCCAACTCAATAGGTGGTGAATCGCCTCGGTGCCAAGCTCCGAAAAACCCGGCTTACTCCATCTGTACACTACATTCATTCCTCGATGACACACCGTCTTCGAAGTATCATCACCACCCACTAGCTGGACAGTGTCTACTTATATCGAATCTACTAGCTCCTCCCAGCCGTCGACAGCATAGGTATCATCGGGCGCATTATCATGTAGCTTTGCGGCGGCATCAACCGACTCAAGCCGCCGTTGAAGTTCATCTGCGCGGTCTACCGAGACGTAATAGGCTCCCTGAGACCGTTCGACGAGGTTGTCTTGGGAGAGGGTGGTCATCGTGTCTGCTGCGTCCGCTTCACGAATGCCTGTGCCGGCGGCAACCTCAGGCGGCGTGAATTGCTCTCCTCGATTGCCGACGAGAAAGTCCAGCGCATAGTACTCGTCAGTGTCGGGGGTTACCACATACGGGTTCTCGTCTTTCGGGCCACCCATGAGTTCACTGCTAGGGTTACACCGAAGCCATGTGAAGTATTCCCCAACACTGCGGAATCTACATCGCATCGAGCGGTCTCAGGAGCTCCCTCCCCCACCCCTCGTTTGGAGTGAGCGTATCAACACCCCTCGTTTGGAGTGAAAGTAGTTATATATTCTAAGCCATATTTTTAGTATTCCTATAGTATTTGCTAGATTGCTACTGCCTAGTTGCCTTGCGCGGTGGAATACCGGGGGGACCCCGTGCGAAATGGAGCGCTCAAACTAACGGAATTCTCTTATAAAATCGAGGCTTGAAATCACAAGACAGTGGCGGATTACCACCCCCCGTGTGCGAAATGGAACGGCCACTCTATCACCCACCCCCCGTGTGCGAAATGGAGAACTCGAGATCGACACCACCCCACCCCTCGTTTTGAGTGAGTCTGCTTATATTTCCACAGTGATTCTTATTCTGTTCTGCGACTTTCGACAGCAGTATAGCAGTAACCCCACCGACCGCAGGTCTCCTCAAATAACCCCGTCTGCCAGCCCTACCAGTCTGTGAGAAATCAGTCACACGCATCGGAGGAGAATACCACGTACCCGGTCAATAGAAGAAATATCCCACAATATCGGGACTACCACACGCAGGACACTGCTCGGCCTCCCCCGACTCCAAGGTTGTCCCACAACGCTTGCATTCAACCAGAGACGGCTCGGGCTCGGACTCTGCAGGACAGAATATGCGAGTAAGCCGTCGGATCATGTTACGCGTCCGGGGCAACGACGTCTCCACAGCCGGGGCAGTCTGCCCAGTACCGTGGGCTGTCATCCGGCCCGCACGCAACGAGAATATGGTGGTCGTGAATCGAGGTCCCACACCGAGGTCAGTCACCGAGGCGGGGATTCGTCGAGGACATCTCTAGGATGTTCGAGACGCGCGTCGATAGCCGTCAACGCTGCCGGCTAGCCCACGGTGGACGTGACGTGTGACAGTAGGGCTGGACGCCCCACAATCGGACTCAGTAAGACGCGCTCACATAATTTGTCGGGTACGTACAGCAGAACGCTCACCCCGCTCGAGTACCAGCCAGAGCCGACAACCAGAGCAAGGGCGCTCCGGGACGAATCAACGGTATAGCAGCCAGCTATGTCCGTTGCGATACTGAATACCGAATCTGGGGTAGGAACTACTCGCTGGTGTTGTCGCTGCCACCCTCGGTGAAGTATCCATGTTCGGTCTGAAAATGGCCACAGACACCTTCGGTATCAGGCGGGAGGTCAACCCCGCACTCAGTACACGTCGCCATAGTTGACAGTCCTGTTGGACACACCAGAATACGTTGATATCCAGAGAGTACACTCTGGCTACCGACGCTCGGTTGAGGGCGTAGGCAACGATACAGGACGCCGCCACAGAAGGGCTATACCGGAGGCGTCGAGTGGACGGTGTATGCCGGAATGCCAGAACTGTGGCAGTCACGTCACCGATGCCTATGCCCGCGTGTTCACGCCGGACGACGTGACGAGCCCACGCGCCTGCCCCAGCTGTGAGACGGTCATGCGTGACCGCAACGGCATCCGTGAGAAACGAACCTAACAACACCTAGAGGTCCACGAACAGGCTACAGCGCGGGTGTCAAAGGGCGCGTTCCAAGCTGTTTGATCCACAGTTGCGTCGTCGAACCAACTGCTATGGAGGACTGCTAGCTGGGTACTGGGTTTTCTTGGAGGTGCCGGGTGATTGGCACGCCGTCGTGACTAGTTGCTGTCTCGCGGGTCTGAGGCGAGCTCGAATAATCGAGTGGGTTCGTGGACGAGTCGGACGTGGCCGGCTGCTTGGAGGACTTCAAGCCGATTGTAGACGGTGTTACGGGAGTAGCCGGTCTCATCAACGAGGAGGCCTTTGGTCGCACGCCCCTGGCTCAAGACATCCAGGATAGCGTTGTCTGCTGGCCGTAGATCGCGTTCGTCCATCAGCTTCGTAGTATGGCTGTGCGAAATCCGTGTGCAAAGTACCCAGTCATACGCATAACACCACCCTATTTAACCAACCGACAATGCATGTGCATATTGCACAAATTTAACCCCCCTCTCCAGAATACCCCAGAAACACAACCGAGGCCAGCCCACAGATCAAGCACACCAACTGCCGTAGCAAGCGACCAACCAGCGATAGCGTGGAAGATAACCACACAACCGTCTTCAGAAACACCACAACCGATGCCCCTGCAAATTGAGTACAAATGCCCAGACTGCCTCAGAACTGTTGCGTGGATCTACGACGACGAGGCAGATGAGATGAGAGTGGATCAAGTGACAGGATGCCCCGGTAGTGACTGTACTCGAGTCCACGAAGCAAAGGTACGACGAGTCAACGAGGAGAAGGCCACCAGGGTCGAAGAACAAGGATACACCATGTAAGGACGGGTGCCAGCGGCGGAGACGTCGACGATTACACGGCTGCAGAGAGCAGACATCCCCTCATCATCCCGTAGAGCAAACAACGTCTCTGGGGGTGGGAGTCTTGAGAGAGTCAGCGTGCGCCAACCGGGCTCGTACATCTGTCGGCCGGTCCGGGCGTAATTGATGAACGGCTATTTGCACGGGGATGCAGTCGGGAAACACCCCCGTTTCCTCGTTGGCGAACAGCCTAACCGATTTCCGTCGTGGAACCCCCCGTGTGCGAAATGGTTTCCGCAAGACAAGCGGGATAACGGAGCTAATAGCTCCATTGCTCTTGAGTAGAATATTGCTGGTAGCGAGCATTCTTGCGATTTTGCAAAATTAGGATTGCTCGAGCTACCTCTCCAGAACGGATCTTCATCCGGCTGAATCGTGGCTTCGTGGAACTACCCTGAACGAGCGAGTTCTCACCAACAATCTGCTTCACAAGAGCGAACTACGAGCGTTGAGACAATCCGGGGAAGTACCGTGATCACGGTGTAAGAACTCCTCTATGACACCATCTCCACACGGTAAGGACGATTCACTGTACCGGGCGTTCCACAAGCAGATGTGCTAAATCGTCGGTGGCCCGTGTCAGTTCCCCTTTCTATGGACTGGGACGGCATTTAGAGTGGTTACGTTAGGCCGAGTCATCGCCGTCATCATCGTCGTCATCGACAATCTCTGCGACTGAGATATCGTCGAGCCGGACGTACGACTCTTTGTTTTTGATTCCGAGGACTTCCCGCACCTCAACAGGAATGACGACAACTCCATCATCAGAGCATTTTACGACCCCGGCTGACTCCGACCGCTCGGATCCGCTCATGCCGCAAAGTTGTGTAAGGCAAATAGAAAAATCTAACGCAGTCTAATAAAACTCAACTTTCACTGATAAGGTTAGACAAATGATTCGGGATTGTATTATTACAGTTGGACACACTTACTGTGTCTAATTTGAGAAATAGAAAGTACACCTACGCAGTAATGCGATTCTTGTATGGGAAACATATATCCAACTCTAACAACACCAAATCCACCATCAAATATTATTGTAGTGGATGATAAATCGAGATATCTAACTGCATAAATGCCTTTATTTACTATGCGGTATAGAGCTAGATTGTGTTAGAGTATAGGCGGTTTTAGACTATCAAACCCTACTCAACCAATGGGAGAATACACAGAGACAGTCCCCACGAACTTCACCGAAGAACAGATGCAACGAATAGAGAAAGCCGTTGAGAAAGGAGGGTACTCCTCAAGGGCTGATTACATCCGCTCAATGCTTGAAGCCGGAGAGTCCAATATCGCTGCGCTCGATCCTCGGACAAGTGATACGGACTCTCCTACCCACGTTAATCATGATAGCGCGAAGGAGACTGCAGCAGCCCTCTCTGATGCTGTTCTCATCGATCAACTAGAGCGAGGCGAATCTAACAAACAAGGGTTTGAGGAGTCCATACAAAAGCTGCGGCAGGAGTTTGAGAACACCCTTGCAGCCCGTCTCGGTGAGTTATCAAATGACCCCAGTAGCCCGGTACAGGATGACAACCGTGGCAGCTACTATCTTGAGGAGGAGTCCTGATGTCTGCTGGAGATGGAGATTATCTTGAGACGTTCGATCCAGACGGAGATATACTCCGGTTCTGGTATCAGATGTGGCACTGTGAAGCCAGAACAAAAGATAATGAATCCACAGAGAACACAAAAAATAGCGTTAGAAATTCAATAAATAGACTTGAACGGTTTTTAGCTGCACAGAAGGACAGTCAATCGTACGACTGCCATTGGTCGGATATCGATATAGATACTGTCGCTTACGATGACATTATACCTCCCAGAGAGGTAACTCCAGAGTTGGCCGAAGAGTTCTTGGTCGAACTTCAACAGGAGTATGGAGCGGATACACAACAGAACACATACGGCCACTTGACACAGGCGTATGAGTGGTGCGCTGAGAAGGTTGAGTCGGTTGAAATAAACCCGTTTGCGAAGGTAGAAGAAAAAGTCAAAGGAACCAGCAACGATTGGATTTTGGATACTCCGAAAGGGAGAAATCCATATATCATCCCACTAGAAGATGCCCGCAAGGTTGTCAGGTCATGGAACCATCCAATGTGGCTATCAATCCAACTCCTATTTGCGAAATACACTCGACGAGTTGGTGGCATCTCAAATCTGGATTTCGAGAACATCCACATAGCTCATCCCGGCTGTGATTGGACTGTTCACAGCGACCTGCGACAGTGGCCCGATCACATCTCGTTCCGTGCTGACAAGCGGGAGTCTGATCCGGGGCGCAATACCGGCAACAAAACCAAAACCAATGCGGTGTATCCAATCGATGCGGAACTGAAAGATGCGTTACTTTGGTATTTGACGATCCGACCACAACCAGAGTCTCCGACTGACCCACTGTTCATCACTCAAACGAAGCACGAGAGATTAGCAGGGAATAACATATATATGAATTTCGCGCAGCGAGCAAAAGAATTGGGCTATTGGTATGGTGCCAATGACGACGACAACCTCAACCCACATTACTGGCGGCACTGGGCCACAAGCCACTATCAGAGCCAGTTTGGTGGCAACGACAGTGATGGGTATACTGCACTAACGAAGTACATCCGTGGCGACAGCAAAGAGGACATCATCGCCATCTATGACAACTACACAGAGGAGAAGCGAGATACGATCCTGGACGCCATGCCGACGTTCCTCGAACCCTACGTTGAAGACTGATGCTATTGGTCGCTCCCAGTAATCATATCTGACTGTTCTTCAGCTCGCGACATGACTCAGCTCTTGTACGCGTAGATTCGCTGCTCGCTCTTTGGTGGGACATTGTTGGTGGCGAGCTATCTTGCGATTTTGCAAAATTAGGATTGCTCGAACTACCCTTCCAGAACTTCCGCCAGAGTTCCTTAAACTTCAGGACTGTGCGCGAACTTCGTTATCGTCGCCGAGGACATCCGCTGCGACCAGTCAAATTCGCCGTTTAAGTTTATGATGAGTCGAGAAGTAGAAGAAAGTCAGTTATCGAGGTGGTTGGCGTCGATGTCACCCGTTAGATAGCGGCGTCCGTCTTCAGTAATTTCGTAGTAGCCGGGTGCCGTCTGAGCTGCGAGCCCGTGGTCGACGAGCGCACTGAGGCGTTGACTTACCCAGGAGCGGGTGCGGTCGATGTTGTGGGCGATTGCGGCGGGACCAAGTTCAAGCCCGGAGTCGAGGACTTCGAGGATGCGGTCGTCAGTGGGGTTTTGCATCCAGTCTCCGGGCTGTCTCATTGTTCGTGTGCTCCCACCCCGGATTATTACTCTTATCGAACCCTAGAACAAAACAAACGATACCGTATACTATACTAAACGAAATCGTAAACAGGCTTTTGCCAGATCAGGCCAAATCCCCACGAAATGACAACCCCCTCCACTCAAACACAATCCCCACTCGACGACGTCGAAAACTCCCTATCCAATCTCCGGGACCACGAACTCCTCAAAACAATTCCCCCTGAAACAGTTCTCAGCGTCAGCTGGCAACCCACAACGTCCGACACCCCCGTTACCACGACCGCTGAGGTAACAGACACGGACTCACCATCCCCACTAGTCACACTCGCCCCGGAGTCCGATGAAACGATGCTCTATGCAACCTGTCCTGACGACGACTCACTCTACATTAAACCAGCAACCCCGGCTCAAGCTATTGACAGCGGCGAAATCCGTGGTGTAACCGTTCAGAGCGTTCCGGTCAAACCCCTCTATATCACCGATGATGGTGTCAACACCCCTGATCCGCTCGTCGGCAAAACCGGCTACCTCAACATTGAATCCGACACCGGGGATGCGCACCAGAAAATCACTGACCCCGGCCTCGAGGAATACGATCAACGGCTTCTCATTCCCCTCATGCCGGGGAACAACCCCCACGAGCTAGACGGGCGTGAACTCTCAGTCTGGCTGCTCGGCGAGCGACGACGCTGGTATCGCATCGTCGACGACCGCAACCACTCCCTGGACAGTTACCCACTCGTTGATCGGCCAGCCTACAGTGCAGCCGAATTAGGGGAGAATCCGTACTATGAACGCCTTGAAGCCAGCCAGGAGGTTGTCCAACAACTCAAGCGCGCGATCCGTGACGACCCCCAGTTTGACGATGAGTCAGAGGACCGTATTGTGAAGCGTCTCATGAACCTGGAATCCGACCTCCGTGGGATCCAACTCCGTGTTGACTGTCCAAACCCGCGGTCGAAGCAAAATGTGAACCCGACACTCTACCGAAATCCAGACTGGGAGACGTACGACGAAGCGCTATCGATGATCGAAACAAGACTCACTGCGGTATCAGATGCCCACCGGAACGCGACCACCGATACCCAGCAGTTGACCCAAGTCAGACGACGCATAAACGATCTTGAAACCGCAATCGAGGATCTCCGAGAAGACATTTTCCCATCCACCGGAAAGCCGACCAAGACCTCCTAGCGAATTACCGGTGAACTACCTTGGCCAACATTACCTCGACCAGCACAGCCTGACCAAGCTCGACTTCCTGAAGGGCGTCCTGTTCATCGACGACATCGCAGTCATCGGCTATCACGACCCGCGACCGAACTGACGCTGTCCGCCCTGACTGTTTGTCGGCGTCCCCAGAACGCTCTGCGTTCTGGTGTGCGCACGAGAAAGCGGTTTCTCGTGCACGCCGGAAGGCGTGCAGCGCGCAACAGCGTGCGCTGCGTGACTCACCATGCCTGGCCCCACTCAGCACGACGACACGAGTGCTGACTACGAACAGTTCGAGAAAGAACAGCTCGCCCAGGACCGCGACGCCACCAGCGTCGACACGGCGGACATCGACGACACGACGGCCCAGCGCCTGGTCAGCGACCTCGTCGACGCGGACGTCGTCACTCCGGTTCCCGAGGACCAAGTTCTGGCTCACGAACCAAGCGGCACCACGTTCCACTCGACGACACAACTGGCCGTCTTCCACCGTGGCTGGACGGCCGGCCGCGACGCAGACGCGGAGGCCGAGTGATGCAGCGGACCCTCGTCGGCTGTGCGTTCTGCGACGCCCCGCCCGGTACCGAGACTGGCGAGGCCCACACCTGGGGTCAAGACGAGCGGGTCACTCACCCGATCTGTGTCGACTGCGCGATTCAGACGGAGCCGGATCCCGACGAGCGCGATCACGTTGCCTGTGACGGCTGTGGGTTGGTCGTCGACACGCTCGCAGCACTGACCCGGTTCCGGGTCGAACTGGGGCATCTGGAAGGCCCGTTGCAGCTGTGCGCCCGTTGTAGTCCGGGCGGGCTCGCGACGTACTGGACGCGCGATCTCGAGGAGCATCTCGTCGCGACGCCGGCGGAGTGACCCCAACACTCTTTACTGTTTCGCTGTAAACTGTAATCAAGAACGAATCGTGTCACGCACCTCAAACCGCGCGGACGGCGACATCGTCCAGGACTTCCTCTCGGTCGCGGACCTCCTCGAAGAGCCACAGCTGGCCCAGTTGTACGCGTACCTCGCTCGGGAGGGCGAGGCAACCGTCCAGAACGTGATGGATGACCTCGAACTCGCCCAGGGGACGGCCTACAGCTACGTCAACCGGCTCGTCGACGCCGGCGTCGTCGACGTCACCGACGACGAGCAGCCACGCCGGTACGCTGCTCGGGAGATCGACCTGACTGTAACGACGGCCGCCGGCGACCGCGAGTACACAATCACGCCGGCGCTCATCGACGCCGTCGGCCGCCGTGAGACGGACGCCGACATCGACACCTACATTGACCGGCACGGCGTCGCCGGCCTCGCAACGGCGCTCACCTACGCGGTCGCTCGCGAACGCGGCGAAGTGACCCACCGGCTGATGGCCGACGACCTCGACATCTCGCCGCTGGCTGCGGAGATGATCCTCCAGGCGCTCCGCCCCGTCGTCCACGAACATTACGAGATCGAGGAGGCCGGGGCAGGGCTCGAGGAGTTGGCCATCGACGGCGACGGCGCTGACGACGCGTGAGCCGGCTCCACATCGCGGACACCGGCCTATTCGTCGCGATGGGGCAGCCCTCGAACAGCCGCTACCAGGCCGTTCGGCGGTTCGCTCGCCGGAACGACGTCACCTTCGTCCTCCCTGAACGAGTGTACGAGGAGCTGACCGTCGACGATCCCGAGGTCGAGGACGTGCCGGTCGACGCCGCGATCGACGAGGGGTGGGCGACGGTTGCGTCGTCGCTCGAGTTCTCCGAACCGGTTGTCTCGCGGGCGATGGACGGCGTCCAGCGGTACATCGCGAACGCCGATGACCGGCCCGCGGACGACGTCGAACGGGCGGACGCCGCACTTGCGGCCCTCGCTGCCCAGCATCTCAGTACAGGGGCCGCATCGGCAGTGTATATTTACACGACCGATATCGCAGCCGGCGAGGGAGCCGAAACCGTACTCGCAAGTGAGGGCTACGGTGACTCGGTGACGTTCGTGAATGGGTTCCGGTTCATCGAGGATCTGGTCGCCGGCGACAGCTGACGCTATTCGGGGTCGAGGTCACGAGCGTCGAGGTCGCAGGCGAGATACTGCTCTCCCGTTCGCGTGATATCGTAGACGCCGTTGCCGAGGTGGACGAGGAGGCCATATTCGACCAGCGTCTTGCAGCGAGCGTTGATGTGTTGGCGGGAAAAGCGCACGCGATCGCTCTCCGCCATTTCCTTCGGGGTGTCAGGGCCGTCCTCAGAGAGATGCTCCAGAATGCGGTCATCAGCGCGAGACATCCAGTCGGCGTCAAAGCGCATAATCGCTTCTGGTTGCGCCGACGCTATCCCAAACGCGCTAAGTCAAATGTAGAAGCGTACCGCTTCTGTGGTTGACTCCTAACGTTTTAAACGCCCGCCACCCTAAGCGCCGAGCGTACAGATGCATTCCCCGTCCACCGGCAGTTCGGATGGATCGAGTGACCTCCTCGTTGAGATCATCGAGACACTCGAAGCGTGTGGGCTCAAGGACGATTCCTACCAGCTCCACGATTACGTCGACCCCGATGCGCTCGAACAGGTGATCGCCTCGGCCGATGAGGCCATCACTGTTCAGTTCACCGTCGAGGGGATCCCGCTCGATGTCTCGCCGGAGGGCGTGGAGGTCATCGTCGAGGACGAGTCCGACGCTGTCACCGAATAACGACCGGAACAGGTGAGATACTGATTGTTCTCGAAAGCCCTCGGCCGCTCGACGTCCCGCGACCGCCGCTGCGCTCCTCATCCCTGCGGTGCTTGCGGGGTCGGGGGACGGCCGAGGCGGCCTCGCCCTTTCTGAGTCCACCAGGACGGTAGATGGCTGGCCGAGCGACGTGATCGGCTGGACAGGTGTGTACGTAGCGGCCCGCCCCGCTCGCCGCTGCCGCCCTCCGCGTCGCTCGCGACCGACCATTCCGGGCTTTCGGCCGCTCTCTGCACCGCCCGCGGCCGTTCCGGGCTAAAATGAATGTGCCCTCGGCGCCAGCGGGTAAGCGCGAGGGGTTGCGCGGCGTGGCTGCTCACCCCCCACGCTTACTCTGCTGGCCGCTCGCTCCGGCCGGTTCGGCGCGCGGTGCTGGTTTTTTATTCCACGAAAGCGCTCTCGCTCGCGCCCACAGGGCGCTCGCGAAGGCGCGAGCGAGAGCGCAGTTGTGACTGCCGGGCAGTTGTCGTCGTGAAAACCGCGATGTAGTAGCATCGCGGTGTCGGCGCGTGAGCGCCTTCGGAGCTGAACTCCAATGTCAGGTAAGAACGTCCTCCGTGATAAGGATACGGTCGATGAACAAGCATTTGAACAGATTCGCGACGTGGACCGATACGAGCCGGAGCTACGGCGGTCAGTTGAACAGGAGATCCAGGGAAAGGTCGATACGAATCATCCGGACAGTTGCCGGGCGAGCATGACGCTGGCACAGGAGGAGGAAGCGATAGCGCGGGACATCGAGATTGCACGAACTCGGGCACGGGTGGGCGAGCAGATTGAAACGCGGGAAGCCGGGTCGCGACAGGCAGTGCAGGAGGCGAGGCAGCAGGCACGAGAGCAGTTCGACGAACGGGCGACGAGCGTGGACCGGTGGCGGGATCCAGCGAAGGACGATCCCCGAGAGCTGCTCTCACAGTCAGACCTCGCAACGGTCAACAGGCAGGCGGCACGGTTAGAAGAAAAACTCGATGGCTGGACGCGGGCGGCGATCAGTCGGCGGCTGGCCGAGCGGGTTGCAGACGGCCGTGGAATGACGGATGCGGTCGTCGATGTCTACGA
>ENA-ORCS01000650-ORCS01000650.1-marine-metagenome-genome-assembly--contig:-NODE-650-length-20522-cov-52.292150_pt1 | contig 20522 bp, 20 predicted proteins | sample MGYA00237781_ERZ508513 | MGnify/ENA primary metagenome ERZ508513 (study PRJEB26184, sample SAMN06268793) | marine metagenome | isolation source: Eden Landing Ponds, San Francisco, CA, USA | place...
CGGCCGTGCTGATACTCGACGAACCGACCGCGGGGCTCGACCCCGACGGCATCCGGGCGTTCCACGAGGTCGTGGAAGCCCTTGCAGCCGAGACGGACGTGACTATCGTCTTCTCCTCGCACGCGCTCGGGGAGATTCAGCGGCTCTGCTCGGCGGCGGTCATCGTCGCCGACGGACAGGTGGCGACTGCGGGACCGGTCGAAGAGCTTCGCCGCGCCGCCGCCGACGAGGTGACGGTGTCGCTGTCCCTCGCGTCCGAGGCGGCTGCGAGCGACGCGGCGACCGACCTCGGGGACCACGAGGCAGTGTCCAGCGTCAGCCGTTCCGGTGCGGACGTGACGGCACGGACCACGCCGGCTGATGCTTACGACCTCCTGACCGCCGTTGGTGAGGGGGCCAACATCGACCGCTTCGAGGTCCGCGAACCAGGCCTCGAAGCCGCGTTCCACGAGGCCGTCGGGGCGGATAACGGCGATGGCTCCGGCTCCGACAGCACAGCGTCGGCAGCGGCTGCGGAGGCGGCGACCGAGGACTCGGGAGGTGAGCCGGCATGAGCGAGGACGAGTCATCGACGGACCCGGCCCCCGACGGCGGCGTCGTCGCAGTTGACACGCCAGCCACCCGGTTACACGACGGTGGAACCGAGGGGCATACGGCCACGGATACGACCGACGAATCGGCGCTCGCCCGGCTTGCCGACAGCAGTCTGCTGACCATCGCTCGTCGGGAGTACCGGCTGGCCGTCCGGAGCCGGTGGGCGCTCGGCGTGGCGCTGCTGTTCGGCCTCTTCACCACCGCAGTCGTCCAGTTCGGCGCGAGCTCGGTCGGCCCGGGTCGGTTTGACGCGGTGGTTGCGACTATCGCCGAACTCGGCGTCTACCTCGTCCCGCTGACCGCGCTAGCGGTCGGCTACGACGCCATTGTCGGTGCCGACGAGCGCGGCTCGCTCGAACTCATGCTCGCGCTCCCGGTCACGAAAGGCCGTGTCGTCGTCGGCACTGCCATCGGCCGGGCGGCGGTGCTGTCCGGCGCGATGTTGCTCGGCTTCGTTCCCGGTGCGCTGCTGACTGTCCGCTACATCGGCCTCGCCAGCGTTGGCCAGTACGCGGCGGTCGCCCTCGCAGCGGTGTTGACCGCCTGTGCGATGCTCGGCGTGGCAGTACTCGTTTCGACGGTCGCACGGACGAAAACGCACGCGCTCGGTGCCGCACTCGCCATCTGGCTGTGGGTCGCGCTGTTGCACGACCTAGTGGCGCTAGGGGCCGTCGCGGGGTTCGACCTCGGGTCTGGCGCTATCGCCGCGGCGATACTGCTCAACCCCGTGGACTGTTTCCGGGTACTCGCGCTCTCGCAGGTGGACGTGGTCGCCGGCGGCTTCGGGAGCGTGCTGGCACAGGCCGGGCTGACCACGCCAATGGTCGCTGCGGGACTCGTCGCGTGGGTCGTCGTGCCCGTCGGCGTCGCCGCGAAACTCATTCAGCGGCGGCGTCTCTGAACCTAAATCGACTGCAGCGCTGTTTCTTCTGGTTCCTCGAACAGACTGGCGACCCGTTCCGTCGTCTCGGTACGCTCGTGAGCGTTTTCCAGAAGGACGGTTTCGCTAGGGAACAGCTGCTCGCCGAGTTCGAGGCCGTGGTCCCGCGCAGTCGACCCCGTAACGGTGAGATAGACGCCGAGGCCGGTCGCCGCGATGTCTGCCTCTTCCTCGCCGCCCTCCGTGGGATACGTAAAGGAGACGCCATCGAGCGCACTCGTTCCGAGGACGGCTTCAACGAGCCGTTCGTACCGCGGTGAGATACAGAGTTCACCCTCGTAGTTGGTGACGAAATCCCGGTCGAGAGGCCCGTCCTGTGTGTCCATGACCTCCGGCGTCGCTAGCAGTGTGTGATACACTGTATCGCCCAGCCCGGTCACGACCCGCACGTCGGTGTCCAGCGGATCGATGCGGTCGTTGATCTCGTGGATGGCAGTCAGCGGTTCGTCCCGAAGCTGAACGACTTCTTCGAGCACGAGGTCGGCGCTGTCGAACCCGAGCGCAAACTCGTGTGTCCGGAGCGCCCGGAACGGTTCCTCGCGGCCGACCAGCTGGACGTCACCGTGTTCGGTCGGCACAGTGACGCTGTCGAAGACGATCCGTCGGGGCATCCCGTCGCGGTCGTCACGGAGCAGCGTATACTCTGGCTTGTATGGCGCATCGAGCGAGGAGTAATCGCTGATGCGATGGTACACGTCGGCGACCGCGTCCTGATTGCCTTTGGTGACGGCCTTCTCGTAGCGAAGCGTCGAGATGATATCGTCGGCCAGGTCGGTCGTCCCCGTGCGTCCGGCGAGTCGCTCCAGCACTGCTTCGAGGGGCCGGCCCTTGCGCGGGACGGCCACTCTCGTCGTCGTCATTATGCAGGCACAGACGGGGGACCGGTAAAACGAGTTCGGTTAGTCGCCGCCGCCGATGACCGACGACAGCTGTTCGCGCCACTGTTTGAGCTCTTCGATCTCCGATTCGGTTTCGTTTATCCGGTCAGCGAGTTTCCCATCGTCAATCTCCTCGCGGACGGCTTCGATGTCGTCTTCGAGATCGTCAAGCTGCCCTTCGACGCTCTCGACTTCTCCGGAAAGCTCGTCGACCTTGTCGGAGGCGGACGTGGCTGTATTCGTCGCCGACTGGACCTCGTCCTGAAACCCTTCCAAGGCCTCTTCGAAGGAATCGAGGCGCTCGCCGAACTCCTGAATCATGTCCTCGCCAGTGCCGTTCTCCTCGAGGAACTCTTCGAGGGCATCGGTGTACGCACGGAGGTCTGCAACATCGCTCTGGATGCGCTGAATCCGAGCATCATTGACGCCGCCAGTGTCGCTGTCGTCCTCAGAAACGGCGTCAAGCGCGCGCTTGAGGAGCTTCACGTCTTCGGGTGAGACGTTCTGATCGCGGATTTCCTGTGCCATCGTCGCAACGACAGCGCCGGATTGTACCTCGGAGTCCGCCGGTGCGGCGTTGCTCTCTTCGGGGGCTTCGACACTTGCGTCCGGGTTGTTCGGGTCCGAAAGGTCGAGCGTCTCGATATCCTCGTCGTCATCGTCTTCGAGACCGGGAACGCTGTCGGCGTCACCAGCGATGACGTCTCGGACAGCCTCGTCGCCGCCTCCGACGAGGTCCTCCTGGTCTTCATCCAGTGGCGGGTCCACACTCTCGATTTCGGGTTCCGTCAAGAATTTCTCGACGTCGTCGGTGCCCGTTGCACGAATGCCGTAGACAGTCGTGTAGTCGGCTTCGGCTTCAAGTTCCTTCTCGAAGGCGATCCGGTTTTCGTTGATGTCCCAGTACTCGCTGCCGTACTCGGGGTGGAAGCCCAGATCCTCGACTGCCACGTCGTCTGGAACAGTGTCGACTAGCCTGACTGTCACCGGAACGGACCGCCGCGAAGTGAGATTAAACGCTATCGCGGGCACGGGAAACTCGTCCGCCTCGAACCGCTTGGTCACTGTCACACCATCGGCAGCGACAGTGACTTCATCGTAGGCTTGCGAATTGCTCATGGTCTGTATGGTCTCAGCAATAGTATTAAAGGTACGTACCTGACCAACATTTACGCCTTTTTTCTATACGACGGTCATTAATATAATGTGTTAGACGTAAGCTCAGTAACACGAACAGGGCGTGAGACAGGAAGGATTGATAATCCGTCTGCTCAGCACTGGCAGACCGCTTTCAGTCGAGGTCGTACCGATCGCCGATTTCAATGATTGAAAACGTCGAGGGATGCTCGAAGCTGTTGGCGTGGTTGTGCAGGACGGTCGGCTCCGTTGTCATTCCCTTCCACATGTCCCAGTGGGTCGGGATGAGGGTGTCCAGCTGGAGTTCGTTCGCGGCTTCGATAATCATGTTTTCGTCGTTGTACCACTGCGTTCGCGTCGGTTCGCCGGTCTCCTTGTCGTCGATCATCCCGACCGTCCCGAACGCGAGAACGCCGACGTCAATGTCGTAGCGCTCGCCGACAGACTCGAACTCGCCGGGGCGGGCGTCGCCGCCGTGGAAGAACGTGCCGGCGTCGTGTTCGAACACGTACGACACCGGGTGCTCGGCGTCGGGATCGTTGGCCGGTTCGACGTGAACTGTCAGGTCGCCGATTTCGAGCGTGTCTCCCTCCGTGACTTCGTGGAGCTGGTCGTCGGTGACGCTGTAGTTCTCCAGCCACGCCTCCTCTCGGATAACGTCGTGACCACTGTCAGTCGTATAGTAGTCCGCGCCCGTCCCGGCGAGAATCGGCGCTTGTGACGGCCCGTGAACGTGGTCGGTATGCTCGTGGGTACCCAGAACCGCGTCACACTCGGTGATGTCTTCGGGATTGAACGGCACTGGGACCATCCGGACGGTTCGCGGCGGGTCGCCCGTGCCGAGATACGGGTCGATGAAGACGGTCGTCCCGCCACTGGATTTCACGATGAAGCCGTTACAGCCCAGATACCAGATCGCCAGTCCGTCGGGTGTCGCCGACTCCACCGCACGCGGGAGCCAGTCGTCCCAATCAGATTCGACTGTCATGTCGGGAGATGCCACGCCCGGTCGCTAAGATGTTTCGAAGACGCCGGGCCGTCGGTCGCTGGCTGCTGTACGGATACTTCGGCCAGCAATTCGAACCTACCTCCGCAGTCGCCGATGGCTTTCGGTCGTCGTGGGGCCTCTCGCTGTCTGAGAACGGAGCCCTCGGTTTATTTACCAACTGAGAGAAATACAACCTGTATGTACGATCACATTCTCCTCGCCTCGGATGGAACAGAAGCTTCAACCAACGCCGAGTCCCACGCGATTTCCCTCGCAGCGGAACACGGTGCGGCCCTCCACGTGCTGTATGTCGTTGACGAGGACGTGTACACGGCCTACAGCGGTGACGAATACGTCGACGAATCGGAGGGGCCCGAGCATGGTCTCGAAGAGACGGGTCAGGAGACGCTGACCCGGATACAGGCCGACGCGGAGGCGTCGGGCGTCGACGCAACGACGACCCTGAAACACGGACGGCCGGCCGAATCCATCATCGAAACCGCCGACGAGGCGGACGTCGATCTGCTCGTGCTCGGGACGAAGCGGCGGCCGGCGGAGTACCGGAGTCTCCTCGGCAGCATCACCGACAAAGTGCTCAGGCTGAGCGAGCGACCAGCGGTCGTGGTGAAAACCGAAGTCGAGGAGTAACCCTCAGTCGGTCAAGTGTTTCGCTGACTGGCAATAGCTGTCGGCGGCATCGGCGCTCCTGACCGGCAGCTTCAGGGTCGACGAAAAGTACGACCGCGAGAAATACCGGGGTTCAGTCCTCGCAGCAACCGCCGGCTTTCTGGCCGAAGTCGACAGCCAGTTCCTCGGACACGATCTCGTTGAGTTCCTGCAGGCGCAGTTCGAGTTCGTTCTGGGCCTCAAGATAGTCGCTCATCACCGGGATATCATGGAGTTCCTCCTGCTTTTGCTGGACCTTCCGGAGGTCCTCCTGAGAGGCGTTCCCGGTCTGGCGGGCGAGCATGAACTCCTCGCGGATCTGCTCGAACTCCTTGATGGCCGCCTGCGCCTCGTCGTGGTTTTCGACGGCGTCTTTCGTCTCCTTGAATCGCTGGTACACCGGGAGCTCGGCGATTGCTTCGCCGAACTCTGTAGCGAGTGCCTCGACGCGGTCACCGTCGATGTCAGCGGCGGTATCGGTCTCGATACTCATCGCTATATTGTATGGACTCGGGCGGTATAGGCCTGCCGAAACCGGGTTGTTATACGCAGGACAGTGCCTCAGTGCTAGCACAATAGGCTGCGTCTGTTACGTTGGGCAGGACCCGGAACTGTGGTTCCAGTTGCACATAGCCAGCCTTGCTCGGTCTCGATATGGCGAACCGGAGTTATCAGTGGTTGTAATCAGCCAGAAATGATATATCCTGCCCGTGGGTCCTTACAATAATGGCTAAACAAGCTACAACGAGCAGACTGTTGCCGGAATCTATGGACAACAGTGGAGAGTTCTGGCTTCACGCATTCGAATCGCTTGTGGCAGATTTACCGGAGCCGGCGTTCGTGGTCGACGCGGACGGCGATATCACGCACTGGAACCAGGCGGTTGAAAACATCCTTGGGCTCCCGGCGAGCGAGGCTGTCGGGATGAACGCATACGACGTGTTCGGCACAGAGGGACAGGACGAGACGCTCGCCCAGGAAGTCATCAGGACTGGGGAGCCAGTCCGGGAAGACGAGTTCCGTTCGGCCGAGCGGCCTGACGGAACGATGGCGCACGCGCGAGCGGTGGCTATTCCGCTCATGGGTCCCGGCGGGGACGCTATCGGTGCCTTAGAGCTACTGATCGATTTCAGCGATATCGTCGAACAGCGTGAGGCGCTCCAGAGCCTCCAGTCACAGATGGCGACGGACGTCGAGTCAGCGGTCGGCGAAATCGGCGACTCCGCCGCGGCCGTTACCGAGCAGTCCGACGATATCAAGCAGATGGCCGGCGAGCAGTCTGAAAACCTCGATGAGGTCCAGTCCGAGGTCTCCGGGTTCAGTGCGACTGTCGAGGAAATCGCCTCCAGTGCCGAGGAAGTGAGCAGCCAGAGCGGTGAGGCCAGGGAACTCGCCGAGGAATCCGTCGAGACAGCCGAGGAAACCATCGAACGCGTCGAAGACGCGACTGAATCCGCCGAACAGGTCGCGTCGGACTCGACGGAACTCCGGGGCCATATCGAGGAGATCGACGAATTCGTCGAGGTGATCAACGACATCGCGGACCAGACGAATATGCTGGCGCTGAACGCCAACATCGAAGCCGCGCGAAGCAACAGCGACAGCGACGGGTTCGCGGTCGTCGCCGACGAGATCAAGGAACTGGCCGACGAGTCCAAACAGCACGCTGACGAAGTCGAGCGCATCGTCGGGGAGGTCCGCGAGATGGCCGACAGCACCGCCGAAAACGTCGAGGAGACGACGGACGCGATTCAGCAGGCACTCACCGATATAGAGACGGTGCTAGACAACCAGCAGGCCATCGTCGACGCGACCTCGGAGACGGAACAGGGCATCGGCGAAGTCGCGGCGGCGACGGACGACCAGGCCGCAAGCGCCGAAGAAATCGCTAGCATGATCGACGAAATCGCCCAACGTGCCGCCGAGGTGTCCGAGTCCATCGACGGGCTGGCTGACGCAAACGAGACCCAGCACCGACTGGCACAGGACCTAGAAGAAAACGTCGAGCGGGTCGAGCGCCGACTCGCCGAGATTATGGAGTGACTGGCGCTCATCGAAACACGGGGGTTATGACTCTCGAACGGATACAGGGGTGCAATGAGTCAAGAGCGGACTGACGGCGACCTTCGAAACACTGGACTGTCGCTCAAGCACGACCGCGAGTGGGATTACGAACTCGACCGAATCGTCGAGGCCGTCGAGGAACGCGACGCAGAAAAAGTGGGACTGCAGTTCCCCGAGGGGCTGAAGCGCCGTGGCCCGGCCGTGGCCGATGATCTCCGCGAGGAACTGCCTGACGACGTGACGGTGTTGCTCTCGGGCCAGCCCTGCTACGGTGCCTGTGACCTCGATACGTACATGATGCGCCGGACGGACGTGTTCGTCCACTTCGGCCACTCGCCGATGAAAGAATCGGACAAGATCATCTACGTCCCGCTGTTCTCCAACGTCGACGTCTTCCCCATCATGGAGCAGGCCCGCGAGGAACAGCTCGCCGACCCCGAAGACGACCCTGATGTGGGGCTCGTGACAACGGCCCAGCACATGAACAAGTTCGACGAAATGCGCGAGTGGCTGGAAGAGCGTGGCTACACGGTCCACACGCGGCGCGGCGACGAGCGACTGACCCACGAAGGACAGGTGCTCGGCTGTAACTACGCCAGTGCCGACGTTGACGCCGACCAGATGCTGTATGTCGGTGGCGGGAAGTTCCACCCGCTTGGGCTGGCGATGGAGCACCCGGAGAAACACGTCGTCATCGCCGACCCCGTCAACAACGTCGTCACCGTCGCCGACACGGAGAAGTTCATGAAACAGCGCTACGGCGCGGTCCACCGCGCGATGGACGCCGAGTCATGGGGCGTCATCTTCTGCACCAAGATCGGCCAGGGTCGCTGGGACCAGGCCCAAGAGATTGTCGAAAACAACGAAAACGCCTACCTCATCACCATGGACGAGGTGACACCGGACCGGCTGACGAACTTCGGGATGGACGCCTACGTTAACACCGGCTGTCCCCGAATCACCACCGACGACGGCCCGCAGTTCAAGAAGCCGATGCTCACGCCCGGCGAGTACGAAATCGCTATCGGCGAGAAACCACTGGACTCCCTGGAGTTCGACACCTTCCACGGCACCTGGTGATCCATGGGCCGGAGGGTCGAAAACGAACAGCTTACAATCGCTGCCGTCGGCGCAATAGAGCGAGAGACGCTTGAACTCGCCGTAGATGCCGTCGATGAACACATCCCGCTGACGCCACGCGTTGATCATAGGCAGTTTCATACCGACGGAATCCCCGATAGCGCCCAGTCTACCGATGACAGTGATCAGTACGACGCGGTTGAACTGGCGAAATACGTAGCCAGTGAGACGGATGGCGGCCGAACGCTTGTTGTGACGAATCAAGATGTCTCACAAGGCCGGCGGCAGTCGCTGTTCGGAATTGGAATCCGATACGGCCGGGCATCGTTACTCTCGACGTTCCGTCTGGGTGAGAACAAGTTCGACGACCGGGTTCGAAAACTGGCTGTCAGTGAGGTCGGGTACATGCTGGGGCTTGAGCTCTGTCCAAACGAGCAGTGCCCGTACAGGAGAGCAGACTCAGTTGCGACGCTGGATGCGGTCGACGAGTCTCCCTGTGAGGCCTGCCAGACGAAACTTGCCGAGGCCATCACATCTGGCGATGCGACAACGGACTCCGAGTCGGCAGAGAATAGACCCACGGAGAAATCGGTGAGCCAATCAGATAACGGACCACAAGATAGTTCGACGGATGAATTGACACACCTCCTCGCTGGCACTGCTCGCTTCTGGGTGTCAGTACTCGGCTACGGGGTCGCATTCATCGTGACGCTGCTTGTTCTGATTGGTCTGCTCGAAGAAGTCGTCGGACTCGCCATCACGGATTCAGATGCAGCTACCTGGGTCATTGTCGTCATCACTGCTGCTGTTGCATGGGTCGTCTACAGGAACTGTCGAGCGGTTATCAAGGGACTCAGCCGTATAGTTGTCGAGAGCATCCGGTAATCTACGCGCCGAGAAATATCTGTGCGATACCTGTCAGCCAGAGAAACACAGCCAGCGAAATGACTGCAACGGCGATGCCGAGCAGCCCGTTTTTCGCAAGCACGAACCGTCGCTCCCGGAGCAGTTCGTCCGGATCTTGGTCGGAGAGGAAAAACAACCCATCGCGGCCAGTTAATACGAGCGGTTTCGATTGCTCCCCGGACAACGAGTTGTCCAGTTCAGCCGTCCCGTACGCATACACGGTATCGCCGGGTTCGATGTAGGCCATCTCATAACGTCGGTCGTCACCGGCCCGCAGGTCCGGGATTTGCCAGTCGCGCTCAAAGCGCGCCAACTTGTCGTCAGGCGAGGTGTGGCTCTTGCGCTTCTCGTTCCAGCGACGGTCCTCGGAAACATGGAAGTCGAACTCCGCGTTGCAAACCCGGACTGAGCCCTCATCAGTTACAATGTCGAACGGCACCGCTTCCGATTTGTTGACGTGTGTCCTGCTCGAATCACTTCCTGCGTCCTCAATTGTGAGTTCGTAGGCAACACATGCCTCACAGTCGTACAGTGTTCCGATATGTCGACCAGCAGGTTCGATGCGACCCCGGACTGCTGTCGGACCAGCAGCAATTGAATCGAGTTCCGAAAGCGGTGTCGTTCGAATTGCGTGCTCTTCCTCATAGCGGTCAAATCCCATCAGTATTGATCCGATTCCCCAGAGAACACCAAACCCCGAGAGCGCCAGAATACCGAGATACAACAGAATGCCAAACAGCATCAGTTTTGAAGACGGTCACGTACGGAGAATTCCCCTTTTGCAGCCTCGTCAGCCTCAAACGAGTCACGAGGCTTGTATCCTCTATGGGCCGCGAGATACCGCTCTGGGATCTGTTGTAACAGCGCGTTGTACCGTCTCACAGTGTCGTTGTAATACTCCCGACGGTTTTCCAATCGCTGCTCGATGGTTTCGAGAGCATCGCGAACGTCATCGAATTTCTCGTCGGTCCGCAGTTCTGGCGTCTCCTCGGCAATCGAGTAGAACTCGCGGACGGATTCTCGGATGTCAACTTGGGCCATCGCTGCCTCCGCAGGAGTGCTTGCATCAATCGCGCTCTCGCGAGCCTCAACCATGCCAGCGAGAACGTTCTGCTCCATGGACATATATTCGTCAGCGATTTCGATGAGGTTTCCGACCTGGTCGTGACGGCGCTGAAGTAGCACTTCGACGTTCCCCCAGGCAGCGTCACAACTCTCGCGGGCCTCGACAAGATTGTCGTGTGCCCGTCGAAAGTACGAACCGATCAACCAGACAGTGAGGAGGACACAGAACCCCCCAACAATGTATACATATAGCGTCATATTCTTTCAAGTCATCTGCCACCAACATATAATTTTACCCATCTATTCGAAGACAGAAATAGCACGGTGAACCGAAATAAAGTGTACCTTGACTGGAATATAACTCCCAATCTTGGTGGACTCTACCTCGGCCCGCGTATCTATCAAATCAGTGTGGATAAGAATCATATATGATAACAGAGAGCGTACAGTCTTGTAGCCTGCCACCGCACCACACGTATGGCTTCTACGGAGGACACTGCTCTCTTCCGCGACGTTTTCCAGGCGAATCCGGACCCGATTATGATCCACGACGCTGACACCGGGATAGTCGTCAGGGCTAACGAGGCAGCGGGCGCGTTGCTCGGGCGTCCCCCGGCGGATATCGTCGGGATGCACGTCGGCGAGTTTAGCCCGCCGGGGTTCTCGACAGCAGACGCAAACGCCCTGATTACGGAGGCAGCCACATCGGGGTCGGCACAGGTCGAGTGGACGACACGGGGCCCGGACGGCGAGAGCCGGCGGGTCGAAGTGTCGCTCGAACGCGCCGTCATCGACGACACAACCCGCGTTGTGGCGTTCATTCACGACGTGACCGAGATCCGCCAACAGGAGCGCAAACACACTGAACGGAGCAAGCAACTCCAGACGCTGATGGAGAACCTCCCGGTCGTCGTGTTCACGCTTGACCCTGATGGCGTCTTTACGTACTCGGCCGGGAAGGGGCTGGACGGACTCGGGATAGAACCCGGCGAACTCGAAGGGGTACCGGTGTATGAGGTCTATAAACAGTATCCGGAAATCATCGAGGCTGTTGAACAAGCTCTCGATGGCGAAGAGGTTCGCGTGACACAGGAGGTCAATGACCTCGTCTTCGAGACGTGGTATCGGCCGGTGTTCGACAATGACGGCGATCTAACGCAGGTGGTCAGCGTCGCCCGCGACATCACTGACCTCAAACGGCGCGAAGCACGCATCGAAACACTCAGCGAGGCGACGAACGAACTGCTGTACACCCGCACGGAGCGCGCGGTCGCGGACACGGTGACACAGATCGCACAGCACATCATCGACCAGCCACTGGCGGCGATGTGGTCCTACAACAGCGACGACGATACCCTCTATCCGATTGGTGCAACAAGCGAGGCGGCAGACTTCGCGGCGGTGGAGACGGCGTCTGACCTCTCACCGATGGGTCCCGAAAGCGACGAAAACCGCCTGTTTCACGATGGCAGTCCGACCGTCGTCGAGGACTATCAGGTGCTTTCGAACCCATCAGCGCCCCAGGCACCGCTACGGACGGTGTTGTTTCTCCCGCTTGAGGACTATGGAATGTTGTGTATCGGTTCGCCAACTGTCGAGTCCTTCGACAGCCACGAGCGGTTCCTGCTCGAAATTCTCGCGAGCACCGGGGCCGCCGCACTGAACCGGGTCGAACGCGAGACGCGGCTCAAGTCCAAACAGGCGGAACTGGAGCGCTCAAACGAGGCGCTCCAGCAGTTTGCTTACATCGCGTCGCATGACCTGCAGGAACCCCTCCGGATGGTGTCGAGCTATGTCGACCTGCTGGACAGCGAATACGGTGACGACCTCGACGACGAGGCCGCCGAGTACATGGCCTTCGCTGTCGACGGGGCCCGCCGAATGCAGGAGATGGTCAATGCTTTGCTCCGGTACTCGCGGGTCGAGACAAACTCGGGTGACTTCGAGGAGACAGACCCGGAGGCGGTTCTCGACCGCACGCTGGACGCCCTGCGGATGCGAATAGAGGAGGTTGACGCGACCATCACAGCGGAGTCACTGCCACCCGTCGAAGCCGACCCCAATCAGGTCGGTCAGGTGTTTCAGAATCTGCTGGACAACGCCATTGAGTACGCCGTGGAAGCCGGCATCGAACCACGTATCGAGGTCAGCGCGGACAGAGATGACGACGATGTTGTGTTCACCGTCTCAGACAACGGGCCGGGGATTCCGGCGGCGGACCACGAGGAGGTGTTCGACATTTTCCATCGCGCTGGAGCACACGACACGGACGGAACCGGCATCGGACTGGCAGTCTGCCAGCGAATCGTCCTGCGCCACGACGGGCGTATCTGGGTCGAACCGTCGGACAACGGCGCGATGTTCAAGTTTACGTTGCCCGCGGTGACGGAGGTGAGCGGCGATGACTGAGTCCAGCGAGGGGCGACCGGTAGAGATTCTACTGGCGGAGGACAATCCCGGCGATGTCAAACTGACCGAGAAAGCGCTGGAGAAGGGGAAGGTGCTGAACAATCTGCACGTGGTCAACGACGGCGTCGAGGCGCTATCGTTCCTCCGGCAAGAAGGTGAGTACGACGACGCACCGCGGCCCGACCTGTTGTTGCTCGACCTCAATATGCCACGTAAAGGGGGACAGGAGGTCCTCGAAGAAATGAAGGATGACGAGTCGCTCCGCCGGATTCCAGTCGTCGTGCTGACCAGTTCCGAGGCGGAGGAGGACATCATCGAATCGTATGACCTCCACGCAAACGCCTACCTGACGAAGCCGGTCGACTTCGACGGCTTCGTCGACATCGTGAGTAGCGTCGAGGAATTCTTCCTTACAGTGGTCAAGCGGCCGCCGAAATAGCCATGACGGAGACGATACAGCTCGACGTACTCCTCGTCGAGGACAACCCGGGTGACGCCCGCCTCGTCGAGCACCAGCTAAATTCGCCGGCTGTAGCGCATTTCGTCGATGACGTGACGATTTCCCACGTCGAGTCACTGGCACCGGTCGACGAACGGTCGGGGGCAGCCTACGACGTGGTACTGCTTGACCTCGGACTCCCCGAGTCAACAGGGCTCGCGACACTCGACCGGGCAACCGAGATAATAGAGGGGGTGCCGATCATCGTCCTCACCGGAATGCAGGACCGGGAGATGGCGGTCGAAGCGATCAACCGGGGCGCACAGGACTACCTGCCGAAAGCGGATCTGGACGGCGACCGGCTCGTGAGAGCGCTCCGGTACGCAGTCGTCAGGAGCCGTCAGCAGCGTGCCATTCAGCGCCAGACCGACCAGATGGACTTCTTCAACAGCATCCTGCAACACGACATCCTCAATGGGATGAACGTCATCCGGGCGCGGGGCGAATTCCTCGAAGAGACGCTCGACAGCGAGGAACGCGAGTACGCGTCGACAATCGTCCAGTGGAGCGACGACCTCATCGAACTCACCGAGAAGGTCCGGTCAGTGCTTGAGACCGTCACCGATGGCGACGGGCGGGACCAGGAGCACCGTGAACTACAGGCCGTCCTCGCGGACGCAGCGGACCGCGCCCGGTCGGTCAGCAACGACTGTACCGTTACGATCGATCAACAGGCGGTCACTGTCGTTGCCGACGAGTTACTCGATGACGTGTTCGGGAACCTCTTTCTCAACGCGGTCGAACACGGCGGCGACGACGTGACTATCGACGTGACGACGACGGTTGCAGACGGTACCGTGACTGTCTGTCTTGCGGACGACGGAGACGGGATTCCGAGCAGTGACGCTCGCCGCATCTTCGAGCGTGGGGAGAAGGGGTCTGAGTCCGGTGGGACTGGCTTTGGCCTCTACTTCGTGGACACAATGGTCCGGAGCTACGGCGGCGACATCTGGGTCGAGGACAGCGACCTCGGCGGCGCAGCCTTCTACGTTGAACTCCCGCACGCAACTCTGTAGGGGCGGCCGATTGTCACATTACCATCGGTCGGCCGCATTTCAGCTTCTGAGAAACGGGTCCGAATCTTCAATTCCGGGGAGGTCGAGTCACCTGCTATGGATGATCCGCTGGACGGGAACGAGGGGAGCGATTCGGACGAGCGGGATCGCTATCTCGCGGCCATGCAGGACCTCACTGCGGCGATGGCGGCCAGCGGAACCACCTTTCAGGAGCGTGTCGAGCCGGTCTTGGCCGTCGGTCGAGAGCATCTGGGGTTCCCGAACGGTCACATTGCAGTTGTCTCCGGCGACGAACACAAAGTCGTCGCCAGTAGTGGTCTGCCATCGACGATTTCACCGGGCGTCGAACGCCCACTCTCCGAGACATACTGCAAGCACACGCTCAACGATTCCGGGATTCACATCATCACTAACGCGAGTGAATCAATGGCGGCCGACCCGGCATACAAGGAGGCCGGACTGGAGGCGTACGTCGGCACGACGCTTCGGGCGGACGGGTCGGAATACGGGACGCTGTGTTTCGTCAACGACGATGAGGCGATTTCAGAGTTCTCGGACTGGCAGGAGACGCTGCTCGAGCATCTAACGCAGTGGGTCGAAGCGGAGATTGAACGCGATATCGCTGTTGATTCACATGAGGAGAGCCAGCGGCTGTTAGAAGCGACGTTCAATTCACCGGAGACGTTCATCGGTATTCTCGACGCGGATGGGACTCTCATCAGAGCAAACGAAACGGCGCTCGGGTTCATCGACGCTGATGCTGCGGACGTTTGCGGGGAGCCGTTCTGTGAAACGCCCTGGTGGAACCACGACGAGGCGGTCGCGAACCGGTGTCGGGAGGCCGTCGAGCGGACGAGAGCGGGTGAGACCGTCAGGTTCGAGGCCGAACACGTCGGCGCAGATGGCCAGCGTATTTCAACTTCCGTCGTGGCCCGACCGGTAACGGCCGACGGCGTTGTTCGAAAGATAATCGTCGAGGGGACAGATATCACGGACCTCAAGCGCCGCGAAGAGCAGATGGAGTTTTTCAACAGTATACTTAGACACGACATCCTCAACGGGATGACTGTCATCGAAGCGCGCGCCGAGACGCTTGCAGACACGCTCGACGGCGCACAGTCGAACTATGCAGAGACGATTCTGGACTGGAGTCAGGACATCGTCGACCTCACACAGAAGGTCCGGAGCGTCCTGAACACGATGTCGGACGACGGGCTGACAGAGGCAGAGACAATCGCCCTAGGACCGGTCGTCGAAGGGGCAACGAAAAAAGCGGCCTCGATGGACGAGGACTGCACGCTCAGGACAGACATCCATGACGATATCGAGGTCGTGGCTGACGACCTTCTCGACGATGTCGTCGGAAACATCCTGACAAACGCTGTCGAGCACGGCGGCCCAGGTACCACAATCGAGGTGACGACGGAACGTGTCGGGCCGATGGTTCACCTTCATATCGCTGACGACGGGCCCGGGATACCACCCGCAGAGCGTGATGCAATCTTCGAGAAGGGAGAGCGTGGAACCGAATCGACAGGGACCGGGTTCGGACTCTATTTCGTCTCAGTGATGGTCGATAGCTACGGCGGCAACATTTGGGTTGAAGAAAGCAACCTCGGCGGCAGCGACTTCGTCGTTGCGCTCCCGGTGAGATAACTACTGGGCATTTCCAAACGTTTTTGAATGAATCGGGCGTATCTCGGGTAATGCCGACAAAGAGTGCGCTCGCCCAGCAACTCGCCGTTGTCGCCGGGTTTGACAACCCACGGGCCAGTCTCGAACAGTACCGGACACCGCCGGACCTGGCAGCGCATCTGGTCCATACTGCAGACCTTCAGGGCGACATTCAGGGCCAGACTGTCGTCGATCTGGGCTGTGGCACCGGGATGCTGTCGTTGGGTGCAGCGTTGCGGTCACCGGCGCGGGTTGTCGGGCTGGATATCGACCCTGCGCCGTTGTCGACAGCACGCGAAAACGAACGGAAGGTCGGGTCGACGACGCCAGTGTCGTGGGTTCGAGCAGATGCCACCATGGCCCCGCTGGCACCTCCTGTCGAGGAAACCACTGTCGTCATGAATCCGCCCTTTGGCGCACAGTCGGACAACGAACACGCTGACCGACGGTTTCTCGAAACTGCCGCGTCCATCGCGGGCGTTTCGTACTCGATTCACAACGAGGGCAGCCAGTCGTTCGTCGAGTCCTTCGCTGAGGACAACGCTGGCGAGGTGACCCACGCCTTCGAGACGGAGTTCGACCTGCCGCGACAGTTCGAGTTCCACGAATCGGACCGACAGGCGATTACCGCGGAAGTGTACCGCATCGACTGGACCTAATTCCGCGCTGCTTGCTGGCGGCGTTCGGCGATTTTGACGCGGGTGCCGTCGGTCCGTGCGTACAGCCGTGAGCGGTTCCGATCGAAGGTCAGCCCGCCGATCCGCGTCTGCGTCATATTCGCCGGAAGCGGTGCCTGCCCGACCGTTTCGTTCCCCTGTGTGACGACCACGTCGAATCCGTTCTGCCGGGCCGCGACTGTCACGTTCCGGCCGTCGAGTATCACGTCCGCCGTCGACGGCTCCGAGGTGTATGCCGTCCGGGGCTGGCCGCCCTCGCGCCTGAGCTGGACCCGGTAGACGCTGGAATTGCCGAGTACCGACCAGTCCACCCGGTTTGCGTACACCGATTCGCGCCAGGTCGGCCCGCCGACTGTGACCCGCTCCTGACCGTCAACGGCGAGCTGGCCCGGCTGGATAGCGGCGATCCAGACCTCCCGCTCTGCACTGGCGACGATGACGCCGCTTGCGTTGACGCTTGCCCCGCCCCGCTGTGTTGGGACCCAGATACCGTCGAAGTACGCGTTAGGCACGTTCTCATCGTAGGTCACTACGTAGTCTCTGACCTCGATGCCGTCTTCGGGGAGCTGGTCCGCCTGCAGGTCGACGACGTTCGTCGGGACGGCAGCGAGACTCAGTGCGCCGAGGACGACGAGCAGAACCATCACTGCGAGTGACGCCGGATGGCGGTCGAACGATGGGCGCAAACGCCGGCCAGAACCGATGGTCGCCGCGGCGACGACGAGCGCGAGGACGAACACCAGCGCCGTCCCGGCCCAGCGGAACAGCCGAAACCGGCCGCCGCCGAGCGGGATGTACACCGCCCAGAGCCCCTGTGCGACCGCGAACACGAGCGTCGCAAAGAACACCCGCAGCGTGTCGGGGCGTTCGTCCCGACGCCACAGGAGTGCGAGTGCCACGACGACGCCTGCCAGAATGCCGATGGCGTGCCCCTGAATGGCGATGTTGGACCACCACGGCGTCACAAAGCGGGTCTGACCCGAGGCCGTCGACACCGGGTAGCGGAGCGCCGAATACAGGAGGTCGAGCACGCGGTTTCCGAGAAACGCGCCGAGAAACAGCGTCGGCCGTGTCACGAGCGCGAACCCGGCAATGGCAAACACCACGCCGGAAAAGCCCACAATCGGCCCGATAGCGAACACCGCTGAGAACACGCCCACAACGAACATGACGGCGGGAACGGCCAGAATTCGGGCAAACGGGTTCGTCCGAAGCGACGTGAAGGTCTGCACCCCGCGCTTGCGAGGATAGTGTCCCCAGACGTACTCCGCGACCGTCCCGTACACCAGTGTGCCCATGAGGTTTCCCGTGATGTGGCCCTGACTGCCGTGGGTGAACGCGCCGGTGAGCATCCCGAACGGGTAGAAGTACGACCACGTCCGGAACGGGGTTACAAGCGGGTTCCGTGGATGCCACCACGCGCCCTGCAGGAACAGGTACACCGCCGCGACACCCGCAATCGTCAGCAACGTTCCCCACGGGGCCCCGAGGAGTAGTCGTCCCCGCAAGCCGTCGCCAAGCCGCATATCCGAGACGCGGCGGATGGTAAGGAGGACGGCAAGCACCACGACGAGGACGACCGCTTCCTGCCACGGGAGCCATGCGGGAATGGCCGGCGTCGGCAGCGACTGCATCATTCACGCACAGTTCAGGTACGGGACGGCTTATGGATGGCGGCAGGTGTCACTCCCGAACAGTGATTGGGCCACAGTCAGGAGACTGGCATAGACTGGGTCGCCGCCTCAGAACAGGGACAGGCCGACGGTGTACGGCCACGACGTGCCGGCCACCGCAAGCAGCGATAGCGCGCCGCCAGCGAGTGCGATGTTCTTGAGGAACTGCGTCATCTCGTCTTGCATCTGGTCGTCCGGGACCGCCCAGAAGTTGTGCATCATGACGGCGGAAGCGACGAGGAACGTCGCCAGCGCCCCGGCCGCGATGACGGGGTACGCGCCGAGGATAACGAGGACGCCGCTGATGAGGAGTAATCCGCCGCTCCCGTAGACCGACGCCACCGGTGCCGGGAGCCCCTTTGCCTCCGCGTAGGGGGCCATCTGTCCGGCGTTCTGGAAGTGGTTCAGACCCATGAACGCAAGCACCCCGCCGAACAGGAGTCGGCCCAGCAAGAACAGCTCGCCCGCACCGGCGGACTCGAACGCCATCAGTCGCTCACCTCCGGCGCAGGGGTGGTTTCGCTACGAGACTGCCGAACCGCGATTGGTAGTTTCATTACGTTACTTGGTTCGTATGCGAACCTATTTGTACGTTCCCGGACAAAGAAGATACCAGGTAGCACCGATGTCATCTGAAGTATTCACTGCCGCGGACGAGGAGGAAGAAAGCGGGCCGTGTGCCGTCATCGAATCGCTGGAACAGATCGGGTCGCGCTGGCGACTTGTCGTACTCCACGAACTCCAGAACGGCGAACAGCGGTTCAACGAACTCAAACGCGCCACCGACGCTAGCTCTCGCACCCTCTCGCGGGTCCTTGACGACCTCCAGGAGATGGGCTTCGTCGACCGGCGGCTCGAAGAGGACGCCCCCGTCGCAACGTACTACCAGCTCACGCCCAAGGGCGAATCCCTCTGTCCGGTGTTCGCCGAAATCGAGGGCTGGGCCGAGGAGTGGCTGGCTGGTTGCGAGAATTAGGCCGACAACGCAGACTTTTCTATCCCCCGGCCCCATCACGTTACCAATGGGAGTACGGCCACCAGCCGATAACAGTGACGAGCCAGACGTCATCGAGTTCGGTATCGCGGCACTCGACGCCCGCCTGTCGGACGTGGACATCGAGTATCCCGCGACTGCGAGGGAGGTCCGGGACGCCGCCGGACACGTCGCGGTCCCGTTCGACGCGTCGGGTCACTCGATGACGCTCTCCGAGGCGCTCGACGAGACGACCGCTACGGAGTTCGACAACGAGCAGGAGCTACTCAACGACCTCCATCCGATATTCGAACGAAAACGGGAAGCCACCAGAAACAGTATTCTCTCCCAGCTACGCGCGCTGGTCCCGTTCTAAAGGAAACAGCGAGAGTTCCACGGGTCACCCGACCCGTGGTCGTTTACATTACTCGTCGGACTGGTGCGGAGATACCGCCGGCTCTGTCTCTGTGTCGCTATCTTCGATGCCCTCCGCGCCGCTGACCTGCTGGTCGTCAAACACGTCCGCCGGCTGACTGTGGCTCTCGTGTGTGAGCTGGACGGCGATGTCCTCCAGCCGGCGCGTCTGCTCGCGGTTCACCGCCACGAGCATATCCGACAGGACGCCGAACATGAGGAGTTGGATTCCCAGCAGAATAGCAAAGGAGCCCACAACCGCAATCACCTCGTGTGAGATGCTGTTGACAACCCAGTCGTAGGCCACGTACGCGCCGAGCAGAAACCCGACCACAGTGCTCCCGAGACCAACGCTCCCGAAGTAAAACAGCGGATTGTTTGTCTTTGCCATCTGGTACAGCGTCAGGATGATCGTCGCGCCGTCCCGGAACGGGCGAAGGTTCGTGTCGGACTCGTCGGGGCGGGGCTGATAGGTGATCGGCACCACCGCCGTCGAGATGTTGTGTTTGACACACTCGACGGCCATCTCCGTCTCGATACCGAAGCCCGAGGCCGTCAGCGAACTCCGCTGGAAGGACTGACGCGTGAACGCGCGATAGCCCGAGAGAATATCGGTGAGGTCTCGTCCGTGAATCGTTTCGAAGGCACTGTTGATGATACGGTTGCCAACCTGATTCAGTTTCGTCATCGCTCCGGGTCGCATATCCGCAAACCGGTTTCCGATGACGTGGTCGGCCTGGCCCGACAACAGCGGTTCGAGTAGTCTGTCCGCCTCGTCGGGTCGGTAGGTCTCGTCGCCGTCGGCCATCAGGACGTACGGCTGCTCGATGTGGCGCGTCACCGCCTCCCTGACAGCCTGTCCCTTCCCC
>ENA-ORCS01000652-ORCS01000652.1-marine-metagenome-genome-assembly--contig:-NODE-652-length-20430-cov-32.511620_pt1 | contig 20430 bp, 23 predicted proteins | sample MGYA00237781_ERZ508513 | MGnify/ENA primary metagenome ERZ508513 (study PRJEB26184, sample SAMN06268793) | marine metagenome | isolation source: Eden Landing Ponds, San Francisco, CA, USA | place...
AGGTCGCGGTCGCCCACGCTGAGCGCGTCCCCGTCGGCGAGCAGGGTGGCGTCGTAGTCGAGGCCGCGCTCGGTTGCACCCGCCGGCAGCACGCGTTCCGCTCCAGTCTCGTCGGCGAGCGCGCGCACGCCCGAGACGTGGTCCGCGTGGACGTGCGTGTCGACGGCGTACTCGATGCTGACGCCGCGTTCTGCCGCGTCCGCCGCGTAGCGCTCGCTGGCGGCGGCGAGCGGGTCCACGACCGCAGCGGCCTCGCCGTCGTGGAGGAGGTAGGAGAGACACCCGGAGGAGGGGCGCTCGTACTGCACGACGCCGCCGAGGTCGTGGGCGACCACGAGGTCCGCCCACGCGTCCATCCCGCCCGCGAGGTTGACGGCGTCCACGCCAGCCTCGCGGAGCGCCGCGGCGACCTCGTCGCTGGCCTCGCCGACGCCGCACACCGCGACGACCGGTTCGGCCAGTTCGTCGGGGACGAGCGCCGCGGGGTCGCCGGAGACGCCCGCGGCGACGAACTGGACGTAGGGGACGTGGGCGGCGGTCATGCCGGGGCCGTCGACGTGCCACGCCTCGAACTCGTCGCGGTCGCGCACGTCGAGCACGGAGACCGGGCCGTCCCGGACGCGGTCGTAGAGGTCGCGCGGGCTGATGGCTGGCGAAGTCACGTCGGGACGTAGGTCCGGGAGTGCCAAAAGCTCACGTGGCGGGGGCGCGAACCGAGCGGCATGAACGCCGACGACTTCCGCGACGACGTGGCCGCCGCGGCGGCGACGGAACTGGACCGCCTCGGCTCCTCGAAGCGCCTCGTCGCGCTCACGGACGCCGCGCTGGACGACGAGACGGTGCTCCGCGTCGCCGCCGCCAGCGAGGCCGCGGCGGCCGACGTATTTGAGGGGTGGGCGGCGGACGCGTCGGGCGACGCCGCCGAGCTGTTCGCCGGGTTCGCGGAGCGCGAGCGCGGCCACTACGAGCGCGTCACCGAGGAGGTCGGCGAGGAAATGGACGCCGACCCGGGTGCCGTCCACGACCACCTCCGAGAACTAGACGACACGGTCGAACGCGCGGGCGCAGTCGTCGGTCGCGGCCTCGTCGCCGAGCGCACGCTCGCGCAGTTCGTGAGCTACTTCGTGAATCAGGCCGACGAGGCGCGCGCGGACCTGTTCCGAGACCTGCGCGAGGAGACGGACGCCGACACCGACGCCGCGCTCGACCTGCTCGCGGAGGTGGCCGACGACGAGGCGGCCGCCGAGCGAGCGAGCGCCGCGGCTATCGAGGTCGTGGACGTGGCCTACGAGGAGTACGTCGACGCGCTCGAATCGATGGGCGTCGACGCGAAATCGGTCTGCTGACGGACCGTTTTACGCCTCGGGTTTCCTCGCTCCCGGTGGTCGCTCTCGGAACCGCTCGGCGCAAAAACCTACGCTAAAACCCGTCTCCGCGAGGCGAAGCCTCGCTCCGACGGTACTGCCCCGCCTAACACGACGGGTTCCGCGACGGTGGCGGGAAGCGTGCGAGCGCTACTTCCCGTTCGAAATCGTGGTGTGGGCGCCGATGAGCGCGCCCGCGAAGTCGATGTCTTCGAGGCGGGTCTGCTCGTCGATGATGGAGTCGCGGACGTCGCAGTCGTGGAGGGTGGCGTCCGGGAAGATGACGGAGTTGTCGACGCTGGAGTCGCGCAATTCCGCGCCCGGCATCACGTGGACGTTCTCGCCGACGGTGGTGTTCTCGACGACGGCGTCGTCGCTGACGAGGTTGTCGCCGTCGAGCTTCCAGCGCACCGCGTCGAGGTACGACTCCGGCGTGCCGATGTCGAACCACGCGCCCTCGAAGGTGAACGCGTGGACGGACTGGCGGTCCTGGAGCCACTGCATGAACCAGCCGGGCTCGTCGGGGTTCTCGCCCTCCGCGAGGTAGCGGTCGAGGTCCGGCAGCGTCTCCCGAGGGAACGCGTAGCAGGCGATGGAGACGAGCGTGCTCTTGGGGTGCTCGGGCTTCTCTTGGAAGTCCACGACCTCGTCGCCGTCGAGGTCCACGAGCCCGTAGGACTTCGCGCGGTCGAGGCTGCCCACGTCGTAGGCGGCCAGCGCGGGCGTGCCTTTGGCCTCGAAGAAGTCCACGAACTCCGGGATGTCGAAGCTGATGAGGTTGTCGCCGGCGACCACCACGAGGTCGTCGTCGACGTTCTCGCGGTCGACCAGTTGGGCGAGCGCGCCGACGACGCCGAACTTCTCGTCCTCCTCGGAGGTGTCTTCGACGGTGAGCGTCGGCTTCTCGAAGTCGCTGTCCGCGAGGTACTCGCGGAAGTCCTCGGCGAAGCGCTCGTTCGTGGAGACGAACACCTCCTCGATGCGGTCGTCGCCCTCCAAGTCAGCGAAAATCTCGTCGATGACTGTCGAATCGCCGACCGGGAGGAACATCTTCGGTCGGTGTTTCGTGATGGGCCACAACCGGGTCGCGTACCCGCCGGCGAGGACGACGGCTTTCATACCCCGACGGTACCGTGCGTCCGATAAGTCCTTTTTCATCCGCGTGCCCACGTCGGATATGGACGACCAGACCACCCGCGAACGCATCCTCGACACGCTCCGCGAGCGCCCCGACACGCCCAGCGGTCTCGCCGAGGCGTTCGGCGTCTCCCGGGGCACGGTCCTGACGCACGTCCGCCACCTCTCGAAGAGCCTCGACGACACCGACGAGGAGCTGCTCGTGAAGCCCCCAGAGTGCCGGGAGTGCGGCTTCGACGGCTTCGACGACCCCGTGAACGTGCCGTCGCGCTGCCCCGAGTGCAAACACGAGAACGTCGAGGAGCCCGCGTTCGTCGTCGAGGCCGCCTAGAAGCCGAGCCGCGGCCCCGGCGATGTGGAGAGGTCCGCGGGGTCGCCTTCGTCGACGCCCGTGCGCACGAACTCGTAGTCGTCGTCCGCGAGGAAGACCGCGCCGTCCCGCGTCTCGACGCCGACCGAGTCCAGTTGCGCGCCCTCGCAGGGGCCGTGCGTGCAGACGCCGGAGTCCTTCTCGAAGGTCGCGGCGTGCTTGCGGCAGACCACGTCGCCGTTCCGCACGGGCGCGCTGTCGCCCGTGTCGAGTTTCACGTCCGTCCAGTGCATGCAGTAGTTGCGGAACGACGTGACCGAGCCGTCCGAGAGCTTCAGGAGGATGGCCTCGTGTTCGTCGTCGCCGTCCGACACCGTGTAGAGCAGCGTTCCGTCCGCGGGCACGTCCTCGACGGCGGCGATGCGGTCGTCTCCCATCGCCACCGCGTATTCGACGCACGGGTTTGAGCGTGCCGGAGTCTGCGGCTGTTCACGCACCAGCATCCGCGAGCGCCGCGAGGCGCCACGCGCCTCGGCTTGTGCGAACGGGGAGCGAAGCGACCCGTGAGCTACGGCCGCGAGCTGTTCACTCGCGGCGAAGCCGCGAGGCCGACGAGCGAACGGAGCGTAGCGAAGTGAGCGAGGAGTGTTTTTAGTGCAGGTTTTGCCGAGTGAGGGCGGCGAAGTCGCCCGAGCGCAGCGCAAAACGTGCGTCAGTAGTGCCGCGCCTCGATTTCCTCGGCGAACGCGCGAGCGACCCGCGCGCCGACCCGGCACGTGGTGTACGTGGTGTCGTCGTAGGCGGCGACGGGCCGGACCTCCCACGTGGTGTTCGTGAGGAACACCTCATCGGCGGCGCGCAAATCTCGGGGCGCGTAGTGGCCCTCCTCGACGGGGATGCCGAGTTCCGCGGCGAGTTCGATGACCGCCCAGCGCGTGACGCCGGGGACCACCGGGAGGTCGAGGCTCGGCGTGTGGAGCGTGCCGTCCGCGACGAAGAAGAGGTTGCTCGCGGCGCCGCCCGTGACCCGGCCCTCGCTGTCGAGGAGAACCGCCTCGTCGGCGTCGTCCACGTCGATGCGCGCGAGGACGCTGTTGAGGTAGCTGTGGGTCTTCCCGACCGCGGGCACGGCGTCGTCGGCGACGCGTTCGACCGCGGCGGTCGCGGTCGTCGCGGGCTCGCTCCAGACGCGCTCGCCGTCGACGCCGCCGGGCGGCAGTTCGTCGGTGGTGACGACGACCGTCGGGTCGGTGTCGGCGTCGGGCGCGAGCGACCCGGACTGGGCGCCCCGAGTGACCGTGAGCCGGACCGCCGCGTCCGCGAGGTCGTTGGCGGCGAGTGTGGCGTGGATGCGCCCGCGGAGGTCGCGCTCGGAGAGGCCGTGGTCGATGCCGAGCGCGTCGCAGGTCGCGCGGAGGCGCTTGGCGTGGGCGGCCCACGCGAACACCTGCCCGCCGTACGCGCGAAGCGTCTCGACGGCGGCGTCGCCGTACCGGAACCCGCGGTCGCGGACGCTCACGGTGGCGTCCTCGGCGGCCACGAGCTCGCCGTCTACGTGCGAGTACACGCTCGGGGAGCGGGCAGGCGGTCCGGGGCCATCAGTCGTGGTCCTGTGCCGCGTCGACCCAGCGGCCGACGCGCTTCGCGGAGAGGTCCACGCGCTCGGCGAGGTCCGCCGGGTCGGCCGCCGCGAGGTCCGCGACGGTCACGACGCCCGCGTCTTCGAGGCGGTCGGCGTACGCCGGCCCGATGCCTTTCAGGACGGTGACCGACTCGCCCTCGCTGGACTCGGGCGCGTCCTCGTCGCCCGCGTCGGCGGCCTCCGCGGGCTCGGCGGCGCGCGTCGGGTCGTCGGTGTGCTCCTCGTCGACCAGCGACTCCGTGGACGCCGCGGCGTCGGTCTCTCTGGCGACCGGCTCGTCGACCCCGCCCTCGTCGTCAGCGCGCTCTGCGTCCGGTTCCTTGACCGCTCGCTCGGATTCGGCCTCCGGCTCGTGTTCGACGGTGACGTCGACGCCGCTCCCCGCGGAGCGGCGCTCGTCCTCCATTCCGAGCAGCGATTTGAGTGTCGAGAGCAGTCCCATTGGTTTGCTGTATCGCCCGACTGCACTTAAAGCCGTGCCCGTCAGTCAGAGTTGCGCGCGCAGCGCGTCGTCCATCGCGTCTATCGGCGCGTCTCGACCCGTCCACAGCTCGAACGCCGCGACCCCCTGAAACAGCAGCATCCACGCGCCGTCTATCGTGGTGGCGCCCGCGGCGTCGGCGTCCCGGAGCAGCCGCGTCTCCAGCGGCGCGTACACCGCGTCCAGCACCGCGAGGTCGGCGTGGAGCGCGTCCGCCGGCACCGGCGATTCGTCTTCTTCCATCCCGACGCTGGTCGCGTTCACGAGCGCGTCCGCGTCCGCGAGCAGGTCCGGGAGCGCGTCGAGGCCGTGCGCGGACGCCGCGCTCCCCACGTCGTCGGCGAGCAGGTCCGCCGTCTCGACGGTCCGGTTGGCGATGCTGACCGTCGCTCCGGCGTCCGCGAGCGCGAACGCCGCTGCGCGACCCGCGCCACCCGCGCCGACGACGACCGCGTGCTTCCCGTCGAGTTCGACGCCGTGGTGGTCGAACGACCGCCGCACGCCCTCCGCGTCCGTGTTGTGGCCGGTGACCGTCTCTCCGGAGAAGTCGACGGTGTTGACTGCGCCGATGCGGGCCGCGAGCGCGTCCGGCTCGACCGCGTCGAGGACTGCCTGCTTGAACGGGATGGTGACGTTCAGCCCCGCGACGCCGAGCGCGTCCGCGCCCTCGACGGCCGCCGCGATGTCCCCCCGGGCCGGCTCGAAGGTGACGTAGCGCGCGTCCAGCCCGAGTTCGTCGTAGGCCGCCTCGTGCATCGGCGGCGACAGCGAGTGTTCGACCGGGTTCCCGACGAGTCCGAATACGTGCACGCCCCCACCCACTCGCGCTCCGTTTATAACTGATGGTCACTCCGAACGGTTTTTGCCCGGGAACGGTTTCATCCGGCGTATGGCCGGCACACTCCTCGTCGACGGCGCGATACTGGTCGTCGGCATCCTGCTGCTCTACGTCGGCGCCGAGCTCCTCGTCGCCGCCGCGTCCGCGCTCGCGCTCTCCCACGGCGTGAAGGCGGCGACCGTCGGCGTCACCATCGTCGCGTTCGCCACCACCGCGCCCGAGCTGTTCGTCTCCGCGACGGGCGCGCTGACCGCCTCCGACAGCATCGCGCTCGGCAACATCGTCGGGTCGAACATCGCCAACATCGGGCTGGTGCTCGGCGCGTCCGCGCTCGTCCGTCCGATGGCGGTCGACGACAAGACCCTCTACCAGCACGGCCCGTTCATGTTCACGGCCGCCGTCGCGCTCGTCGCCCTCGGCCTCGACGGCAGCATCGGCACGCTCGACGGCGTCGTCCTCCTCGCGCTGCTGGCCGGCTTCACCGGCTACCTCTACTACAAGTCCCAGCAGGAGGACGACGTGGCGCTCCCCGAGGACGTCGAGATGGACGAGGAGACCGCGTCCGTCGGCGCCCGCGAGTACGTCACGCTCGTCGGCGCCATCGTCCTGCTGCTGGCGGGCTCGCGGGCGCTCATCACGGGCGGCCGCGGCGTCCTCATGGCGTGGGGCTTCGGCGACCTCTTCATCGGCCTCACCATCATCGCGTTCGGCACCTCCGTCCCCGAGCTGGCGACGTCGCTGGTCAGCGCGATTCGCGGCGAGGCCGAGTTCTCCATCGGGAACGTCGTCGGGTCGAACATCTACAACGTGCTCGCGGTCATCGGCGTCGTCGCCGTCGCCGTCCCCATCTCCGTCTCCGGGGCCACCATCGGCTACGAGTTCCCCGTCATGCTGGCGTTCACGGTCGCCGCGCTCGCCATCATGGCGCTGGGCGAGCGCATCACCCGCATCGAGGGCGCGGGCCTGCTCGTCGGCTACGCCGGCTTCGTCTACTTCCTGCTGCCGTAACTGGCCCCAACCACAAGCGTTAGGGAGCGCATCGCGGTCAGTGTGGGTATGAGTCGAGCGCAGCTCCGACACCCGCTGACGGCGCTGGCGTTCGCCGCGCTGTTGACCGCCGCGTGGGTCGGCGTCTTCCTCACCGGCGGCCCCGACGCGTACGGTTTCGGAGAACTGACGACCGTCGCCGTCAGCGGCGTCGCCGTCCTCGGCGCGTCGTTCCTGCTGGCGTGGGGCGCCGAGACCGCCGAGAAGGACGTGCCGCCCGCGTTCGCCATCGCGGTGCTGGCGGTGCTGGCAGTCGCGCCCGAGTACGCCGTCGACGCGCTGTACGCGTGGACCGCGGGTGCCAACGCCGGCGCGCCCCGCGGCGTCGAAGCCGCGAACCTCGCGGTGGCGAACATGACCGGCGCGAACCGCATCCTCATCGGGCTCGGCTGGTCGGGGGTCGCGCTGTTCACCGTCTACCGGGCGCGCTCGGACCGCGACGCGGCGGTCGACCTGCGCGGCGGCCTCCGCAGCGTCGTGAACCTCGACCCCGCCATCGCCACCGAAATCACGTTCCTGCTCGCGGCGACCACGTACGCGTTCCTCGTGCCGCTCGGCGGCGGCATCGACCTGCTGGACACGGTCGTCCTCGTCGGGCTGTTCGTCACGTACATCGCCATCATCATCCGCGGCGACGTCTCCCACGACACCGAGCACGTCGGCGTCCCCGCCTACCTCCAGCAGTTCCGGCGGCCGATACGGGTCGCCACCGTGCTCGCGCTGTTCGCGTTCTCCGGCGCCGTCATCTACACCGCCGTCCACCCCTTCGCCCACGGCCTCGAAGTGCTCGGGGAGGACGCCGGCATCCCCGCGTTCTTCATGATTCAGTGGATTGCGCCGCTGGCCTCGGAGGCGCCCGAGCTCATCGTCGTCATCTACCTCGTGAACAAGGCGCGCTCGACGGCGGGGTTCAACGCGCTCATCTCCTCGAAGCTCAACCAGTGGACGCTGCTCATCGGGACGCTCGCGGTCGTCTACAGCATCGCGTACGGCGGCGTCGCCACGCTCCCCTTCGACGAGAAACAGGCCGTCGAAATCTGGATCACGGCCGCCCAGAGCCTGTTCGCCATCGCCGTCCTCTCGAATCTCAACATCGCCGTCTGGGAGGGACTCACGCTGCTCGTATTGTTCATCTCGCAGGTGGTCGTGGAGTTCGGCATCATCCGGGTGTTCGCGGAGCCGCGCGCGACCGAACTCAGCATCCTCGTGCTCTACGGCTACACCGCCGTCTACCTCGCGCTCGCCGCCGTCCTGTTCGTGAAGCGCCGCGAGTCGGTCGTTCGGCTCGTCCGCACGACGCTGCGCCGCGCTCGGGCCGCGCTCTCGTAGCCCGGCGGCGGCCAGTCCCGCGGAGAACGGCAGTCGTTTCAGGGGGCGACGCGTACGCCGCGCCGTGATTGGAATCGTCGTCAGCGAGGCCGACAGCGCGTCCGCCCACATCGGCGAGCACCTGCTCGACCTCGGCGACTTCGAGCGGACCGGCGACGGGGTCCACCGTACGGACGGCTTCGAACTCCGGGAGTTCGAAGACCTCCACATCGACCTCACGGACCCGGCGGCGGCGTTCGACGACCCCGACTACGTGGTCGTCGTCTCGCGGCACGCCGGCGACACCGGCGCGCTGCTGACCGCCCACCACACCGGGAACTTCGCGGGCGCGGAGTACGGCGGCGAGGACCGCGCGCTCGCCGACGCGTGCCCGAACGCCCACCGGGAGGTCGTCGCGGCGCTCCGCGAGCACGCCCCCGACGGCTACGAGGTCGGCACGGAGTGCACGCACCACGGCCCGACCGAGAACAGCGTCCCCTCGATGTTCGTAGAACTCGGGAGCGACGAAGCGCAGTGGGACGACCCCGAGGGCGCACGAGCGGTCGCGGAAGCCGTCCTCGACCTCCGCGGCGTCCCGGCGCGCTCGGAGCGCGCGCTCGTCGCGTTCGGCGGCGGCCACTACGCGCCCCGCCCCACGCGCATCGTCGAGGAGACCGACTGGGGGGTCGGCCACGTCGCCGCCGACTGGTGTCTGAGCGACCTCGGCGACCCCGAATCCCACCGTGACGTCATCGACCGGATGTTCGAGGCCAGCGGCGCGGAGCACGCCGTCGTGGACGGCGACAAGCCCGCCGTCGAGCGCGTCGTCGCGGACCTCGGCTACCGCGTCGTCAGCGAGACGTGGGTCCGGGAGACAGACGGCGTCCCGCTCGGCCTCGCAGACAGCCTCGAAGCGGACGTGCAGACTGTCGACAACGGCCTCCGGTTCGGGGAGCCGGCGGCGGACTACGAGAACGGGTATGCGGTCGTGGACCTGCCCGACGACCTGCTCAACGCCGCCCACGCGACCGACCCGGAGGCGACGGTCGCGGCGGCCGACGAGACGGCGCTGGCGTACGCCACCGACGAGAACGGCAACCGGCTCGCCGGCCCCGCCGCGTTCGCGGACGGCGACGCCTACGCGGCATTCCTCGACCGCGTCGAGGCGGTTCTGTCGGACGACTACGACGTGACCCGGGAGGACGGCACGCTGACCGCGACCCGGGAGACGTTCGACCCCGCGGCCGCCGCGGCGCGCGGCGTCCCCGAGGGGCCGAAGTTCGGGAAGCTCGCGGGCGGCGAATCGGTGGTCGTCGACGGCACCGAAGTCGCACCCGAGGATGTCACCCGCACCGAGACCACCTCCGTTTCGGTGGGGTTCCGCGAGCGGACGCGTGAGCGCGTGCGACGCCCGTCCGACACTGAGGGGAAAGGTAATTAAGCCTCACACGCTACCCGTTACGCAACAATGGACTCGATTGTGCAGGACGCCATCGACGAAGCCGAGGAGGACTCGGCTTCGGAGGCAGGTGACGTCCCATCGGAGGGGTCGACTGCCAGCGTCCCCACCGGCGAGATGACCGACGACGAACTCGAGGACGTCCTCCAAGAGCTCCAGACGAGCATCACCGTCGTGGGCTGTGGCGGGGCCGGCTCGAACACCATCGACCGCATGTTCGAGGAGGGCATCCACGGGGCGTCGCTGGTCGCCGCGAACACCGACGTCCAGCACCTCGTCGAAATCGACGCCGACACCAAGATTCTGATGGGCCAGCAGAAGACCCAAGGCCGCGGCGCCGGCTCGCTCCCGCAGGTCGGCGAGGAGGCCGCCCTCGAATCCCAAGACGAGATTCGGGACTCCATCGAGGGCTCGGACATGGTGTTCGTCACCGCCGGGCTCGGCGGCGGCACCGGCACCGGCTCCGCGCCCGTCGTCGCCAAGGCTGCCCGCGAAGCCGGCGCGCTCACCATCGCCATCGTCACCACGCCGTTCACCGCCGAGGGCGAGGTCCGCCGCACCAACGCGGAAGCCGGCCTCGAACGGCTCCGCGACGTCGCCGACACCGTCATCGTCGTCCCCAACGACCGCCTCCTCGACTCGGTCGGGAAGCTCCCCGTCCGCGAGGCGTTCAAGGTTTCCGACGAAGTCCTCATGCGCTCCGTGAAGGGCATCACGGAGCTCATCACCAAGCCCGGCCTCGTCAACCTCGACTTCGCAGACGTCCGCACTGTCATGGAGAAAGGCGGCGTCGCCATGATCGGCCTCGGCGAAGCCGACTCGGACGCCAAGGCCGCCGACTCCGTGAAGTCCGCGCTGCGCTCCCCGCTGTTGGACGTGGACATCTCCTCGGCGAACTCCGCGCTCGTCAACGTCACCGGCGGCCCCGACATGAGCATCGAGGAGGCCGAGGGCGTCGTCGAACAGCTCTACGACCGCATCGACCCCGACGCCCGCATCATCTGGGGGACCAGCATCGACGAGGACCTCGACGGCGAGATGCGCACGATGGTCGTCGTCACCGGCGTCGCCTCCCCGCAGATTTACGGCCGCAACGACGCCCCCGAGCCCGAGCCCGAACCCGACGGCGGCGACAGCGACATCGAAGACATCGACTACGTCGAATAGGCGGACCTTTTTACTGCGGAGGGTCGCCTTCGGCGACCCCCACTTGCAAAAAGCTACGCTAAAAACGTCCTGCGCTCACTCGCTACGCTCGTTCGCGCAGTGAAACCCTCGCTTCGCTCGGGTATGCTCTATCAAACGTGGCCCCCGGGTTCGCTCGCTCCCGGAGTTTCAAATACGAGGACAGGACCAGCCCGTGCCATGTAGGAATGACTGCGGGACGGTGGATGCAGTGAGGCGGCGAGCCGTCCCCGGAGAGTCGCCGGACAGCTACGGGTTCCGCGCGAACGTCAGGTAGCCGGTGTGGCCGACGCCAGCGGTCGACGGCCGGGAGCCGCGCTCGTCGAGGTCCATCTCGCGCTGAATCGTCTCCACGGTCTCGACGCCGGCCAGCCCCGCGTCCGCGGCGGCGAGGTTGACCTCGCGGGCGTCCTCCACGAACGGCGAATAGACGGCGGCGTAGCCGCCGGAGACCAGCAGGTCGGGCGCGTGCTCGACGACCTCGGGCGCGTTCTCCGTGTCCAGCGTCAACAGGTCGAACTCGGAGACGTCGTCGAGGTGCTCGGTCACGTCGCCCGTGCGGACGTCCACGGTATCCGCGACCTCCGCGAGTTCCATGTTCTCGCGGGCGACTTCGGCGAACTCGGCGTCGCGCTCGTAGGTCACCACGTCCGCGCCCAGCCGCCCGAGGTAGGCTGCGAGCACGCCCGTACCGGTGCCCGCGTCGAGCACGCGGTCGCCGGCCGCCGCGCCCGTGTGCCCGACGATGAGCCCGATGTCCTTGGGCATCATCGGCGCGCCCGTCCGGTCGAGGTGATTGAACAGATCCGGGCCGCGAAGCTCCCGGACGGTGAACGGCTCGCCGAGGTGCGTCTCCACGGTGTCGCCGGCCGCGACGCTCTCGGGCACGTCGATGACGCCGAGGTCGGTGTGCACGTCGTCGCCGGGCGCGGCGAGGAACTCGCGGTCCTCCCGAACGAGCAGAATCACTCCAGCTCGGCGATGGCCGCGGCGAGGTCGCCGTCGTTCTCCTCCAGCGCGGCGCGGGCGTCGGCCTCGGTGGCGCCGGTGCGCTGAACGACCAGTTCGACGTCGTCGTCGGGAATCCCGCCGTCGTCGCCGTCGGTGTCCGCGGACTCGGCGTCGGCTTCGAGTTCGCCCGCGCTCTCGACGGTCTCGGGGTCGCCGATAATCTGGTAGGTCTCCTGCCCGCGGGCGTCCATCTTCGTGACGTCCGGGTCGTCGAAGACCAGTTGGTCGCCGTCGGACTGCTTGATGACGACCTCGGTGGCGTCGATCTCGTCGACGTCGATGCCCATCTGTTTCATCATCTGTTCCATCTTCTGGGGGTTCATGCCGCCTCCGCCAAACATGCCCGAAGCGTCGCGTCGCGGCGTGAAAAGGATGACGAACGACCGTTCGCCGCGTGCGTCCCGGACTCGCGTCGTTCGTCGCGCGACTACGGCTGGACGCCCTCCCGAATCATCACCGCCATCCCGGTGTCGAAGTCGAGCATCGACCCGGCGTCCAGTTCCGCGCGGCCGACCGCGAGCAGGTCGCCGCGCTCGTGGACGACCGCGACCTCGTCGCCGGCGCGCACGTCGGGGTCGACGGTCTGGACGAACTTGGCGAAGACGTTCTTGCCGTCACGGACGAACGGCTCGCTGTCGTCCCCGACGACCACGCGCGCCGCGGGGTGCGCGAGGTCGTCGACGAGGCGGCGGCCGCCGGCGGCACCGAGCGTGAAGCGACCGTCCATCCCGACCGAAACGAGGCGCGCGCCGTCGTCGCGGGCGACCTGCTGGGGGCGGCCGGTCGTCGAGCGCTGCACGTCGAAGCATTCCTCCGGCGGGAACAGCGCCGCGCCCGCGCCGGCCCCGAACTGGTAGTCGGCGACGGTCCGCAGCGAGTCCACGTCCGCGTCCTGCATGCCTCCGGCGAGGACTGGCGGGCGTAAAGCCACTTCGGGTCGCCGGCGGGGTGCCCCGGAAAGTGGATGCGTTTATGTGGTGCGGGCCGCAACCCGGAGGCATGAACGACACCGCGAAAATCGGGATTGCGGCGGTGCTGCTCGCTGTCGGCGCCGCGATGTTGGTGTGGGCGAGCCTCGACCCCTCGGCGACGACGACGCTACTGGTCGTGGCGGGCGTCGCCACGACGCTGCTGGCGGCTGGCTCGCTGCTGATGGGGTCGACCGGCACCGACGGCCGGATGGTCTAGAGCAGGAACGTCTCCTCTCGCTCGCTGAGGTCGACGAACGCGTCCGCGACATCGACGAGTTCCTCGGCGGTCGATTCCTCGAACGCCATCACTTCCACGCGCACGCCCTCGTGGCGGAGATGGTTGCAGAGCCGCGAGAAGTCGCCGTCGCCCGTGCAGAGCACGACCGTGTCGACGTGGTCGGCGAGCGTCACCGCGTCGAGGCTCATGCCCACGTCCCAGTCGGCCTTCTTCGAGCCGTCGCCGAACGTCTTGATGTCCTTGATTTTCGTCTCGAAGCCGATGTCCCGCAGCGCGTCGAAGAAGCTGTCCTCGTCCTCGGACTGGGCGCGGATGACGTACGCGATGGCGCGCGTCAGCTCGCGGTCTTGGACGGCTTTTTCGAGCAGCGACGCGTAGTCGATGTTCCGAGAGTAGACGCTCTGCGCGGAGTGATAGAGGTTCTGCGAGTCGGCCAACACGGCCACCCGCTGCCCCGGTTGGATTGGAGCCATACGAGCCGTACGCGGCGCCGCCGTAAAGAAGGCACGTGACCGGTCCTCACGCGGGCGGCGTGTCGCGCCGGGACAGCGACAGCGTCTCCGGGTCGAGTTCGTAGTAGGAGTCCCACGCGGGCGCCAGCGAGACGACGCGGGTCGGCCCGAACTCGCTCTCGGCGTGCTCGTGGTGGTGGCCGACCAGACAGAGGTCGGGTTCGAGCGCGTCAAGCACGTCGTCGATGTGCTCGCAGCCCACCTCGTAGTCCTCCGTGACGGGGAGGCCGTGGGGGGCCTCGTGGGCGAGGAACACGTCCACGTCGTCGAGGCGCTTGGCGCGCTCGACGTCCTCGCGGACGAAGTGGCGGCGGCGGTCGTCGTAGAGCTGTTCGCGGGCCTTCTCGAACTGCGTGGGCGCGTAGTTCCCGGAGAGCCCGGCGACGCGCAGCCCCTCGACGGTCTCGGCGGTGCTGTGGAGGAGCACGGCGTTCGAGACATCGTCGCTCTCGACGCGGCCGTGGCGCAGCGCCTCGATGACGTCGAAGTCCTCGTTGTTGCCGCCGATGAAGTACGTCGGAACCGGGAGGTCGTAGTACATCAGGTCCCCAGCCTGCAGCGCGGCGTCGGCGTCGGCCGCGCGGTACGCGGCGAACAGCGACTGCCGCCGGTCGGGCGTCGTCGCGTGGGCGTCCCCGAGGACTAGCATCTACACGGACCTGCGGTCAGACGCGGCAAAAAGCTCTCGATGCGTCGCTCGGCAGTGCTTGCGTGCGGCGACAACTCTTTACTGCCCGCTACCCACACTTCTGCGTATGAGTGGCGCTCTCGGGACACGGTTCGCCGCCGCCGAGCGTGCCGCCTCCTTCTCGGGTAAACGCAAACGCAGCACAGCCGACGCGCACGGCTCGCTGCGGGCGTAGCACTCCCGTGCCGGGCCGCCGACGGACGCACGGCCCGCACACCGACTGCGACCCGACACCCCAACCCAGATGGACCACACAACATTCGTGAACGGCGTCTTCCCCGCGATGACGACGCCGTTCACGGCCGACGGCAGCATCGACTTCGACCGACTGCGAGCGCACGCGCGACGGCTCGTCGACCGCGGCGTCGACGGCCTCGTTCCCGTGGGCTCGACCGGCGAGAGCGCGACGCTCACTCACGACGAACACGTCGAGGTCGTGGAGGCCGTCGTCGCGGAGGCCGGCGACGAGGTACCGATTATCGCGGGCGCGGGCAGCAACTCCACGCACGAGGCGCTGGGGCTCTCCCAGCGCTCCGTGGACGCGGGCGCGGACGCCCTCCTGCTCATCTCCCCGTACTACAACAAGCCCGAGCCCGAGGGCATGGAGGCCCACTACCGGGAGATAGCGGACCGCGTGGATGTCCCGCAAATCATCTACAACGTGCCCTCGCGGACGGGCCGGAACATCGCCGTCGAGACCGCGGCGGCGCTGGCGAGCCACGAGAACGTTGTCGGCTACAAGGCCGCCAGCGGCGACCTCGGGCGCGTCAGCGAGGTCGTCGAGCGCACCCGCGGCGAGGAGTTCGGCGTGCTCTCCGGCGACGACGGCCTGACGCTCCCCGTCCTCTCGGTGGGCGGCACCGGGACCATCAGCGTCACCGCGAACGTCGAGCCCGAGCGCGTCAGCGACCTCGTCTGGTCGGCGCTGGACGGCGACTACGAGACCGCGCGCGAGCGCCACCACGAGCTCGGGCCACTGAACCGCGCGCTGTTCGCGGAGACGAACCCGATTCCCGTGAAGGCCGCGCAGGCGATTCGCGGCCACGGCCCCGCGAACTACCGGTCGCCGCTCACCGACGCCTCCGAAGGGACCCGCGACCGGCTCCGCGCGGCGCTCGCCGACCTCGACGAGCGCGAGGTACCCGCATGAGAGTGGGCGTGACGGGCGCGACCGGACGGATGGGCCGGGAGGTCCGCGAGGCGGCCGCCGAGCGCGGCGTCGAGGTGGCGTTCGCCACGTCCCGGGACGGCGGCGACGGCCTCGACCCCGCGGCGGAGTTCGGGTCGCTCGTCGAGGCCGAGAATCCTGACGCGGTCGTGGACTTTACCGTGCCGGAGGCGAGCGTGGAGCACGTGACCGCTTGCGCGGCCGCCGGCGTCCCAATCGTCGTGGGCACCACGGGCTTCGACGACGACCAACTGGACGCGCTCCGGGACGCGGGCAGCGACGCGCCCATCCTGCTCGGTGCGAACTTCTCGCGGGGCGTCCAAGCTCTGCTGGACGCCGTGGAGACCGCGGTCGAGTCGCTCCCCGAGTACGACGTGGAGGTCACCGAGACCCACCACAACGGGAAGCGCGACGCCCCCAGCGGCACGGCGAACGTGCTGCTCGACCGAATTGACGAGACGCGGGGCGAGTCCGAACGCGTCCACGGCCGAGTGGGAGACCAGCCCCGCGAGGACGGCGAAATCGGCGTGCACGCGCGCCGCGCCGGCGACGTGACCGGCGAGCACGAGGCGCTGCTGGCGGGCAACGGCGAGGTGCTGGAGCTGACCCACCGCGCCGGCGACCGCTCCGTGTTCGCGGCGGGCGCGCTCGACGCGGCCGCGTGGCTCGCCGACCAGCCCGCGGGCTGCTACCGATTCGAGGAGGTTGCTTCCGAACTATGAGTCTGGAATCCGACGTACGAGAGCTGTGGCAGCGACACGAAGACGGCGACCTGACCGCCGAGTCCGCGAGCGCGGACGACGCGGACACCTTGGAGGCCTTCTTGGACGCGCTGGAGGCCGGCGAGGTGCGCGCCGCCGAGAAGGCCGGCGGCGAGTGGGAGGCCGTCGAGTGGGTCAAGCGCGGCGTGCTCCTGAACTTCGCGCTCCGCGAGACCGAGCCCCGCGAGTACGGCGGCGTCACCTACCACGACGTGCTCCCACTGCGGGACACCGACGACCTCTACGAGCGCGGCACGCGGAACACGCCCGACGGCACCGTCCTGCGGCGGGGCGCGCACCTCGGGTCGGACTGCATCGTGATGTCGCCGGCGTTCGTGAACATCGGCGCGCACGTCGGCGACGGCACGCTCGTGGACTCCTGTGACACCGTCGGCTCGTGCGCGCAAATCGGGGCGGACGTGAAGCTCGGCGCGAACACGCTCATCGGCGGCGTGCTCGAACCCGTCGAGAGCGCACCCGTCGTCGTCGAGGACGGCGTCTCGCTGGGCGCGGGCTGCCGGGTCACCTCCGGGTTCGTCGTCGGCGAGGACTCCGTGGTCGGCGAGAACACGCTGCTGACCCCGCGGATTCCCGTCTACGACCTCGTGGAGGAGGAAATCCTGTACGGCGAACTGCCGCCCGAGCGCCGCGCGTTCACGCGCTACGTGGAGTCCAGCGTCGGCGAGCACGACCTCTTCGACGGCGGCGCGTTCAAGCCCGCCGTGGTCGCGATGGACCTCGAAGCGGAGACCCTCGACGCCACCCAGCGCGAGGAGGTACTGCGGTCGTGACGCGCGTCGAGGCCCCCGCCGTGCGGCGGCTCGCGGACTGGTCGGCGAGCGACCTCCGCGGCCTCGCCGCCGAGTACGGTACGCCGCTGTACGTGCAGGACCTCGACCGCGTGCGCGAGAACTACGACCGGCTCGCGGCCGCGTTCCCGGACGCGAACGTGCACTACGCGGTGAAGGCAAACGCGGGCCGCGCGGTTCTCGAAGCGCTCCGCGAGGCGGGGGCGGGCGCGGAGTGCGCCTCCGCAGGGGAGGTTCATCGCGCGCTCGACGCCGGCTACGGGGCCGACGAGATTCACTACACCGCAGTCAATCCGCCCGAGCGCGACCTCGATTACGTGCTCGACGCGGCGCCCGACGCGACGTTCGTCGTGGGCGCCCGCGACACCGTCGACCGCCTCGAAGAGCGAGGGTTCGACGGTCGCCTCCGCCTGCGGATCAACCCTGGCGTCGGCGCCGGCCATCACGAGAAGGTCGTGACCGGCGGCCACCCGAAGTTCGGCGTCGGGCTCGACCGCGCGCCGGATCTCGCTGCCCGCGTCGACGACTCGTTCGACTTCGTCGGCATTCACGCCCACGCCGGCTCCGGGATCTCGGGCGACGACCTCGTTGATCACCGCGAACTGGTCCGGCGGATGGGCGACCTCGCCCGGGGGCTCGAAGCTGACGGCGTCCCCGTCGAAACGGTCGACGTGGGCGGCGGCTTCGGCGTCCCGTACCGCGAGGACGCGCCCGCGCTCGACCTCGACGCCGTCGCCGAGGCGACTCGGGAGGCACTCGGCGAGATCGACGGCCAGCTAGCCATCGAGCCGGGGCGCTACGTCGTCGCCGACGCGGGTGTCTTGCTGACCCGAGTGAACACCGTGAAGGAGGCCCCGGAGATGATCGTCGCCGGTGTCGACGCCGGGATGACGACGCTGCTGCGGCCGGCGATGTACGACGCCTACCACGCGATTCGGAACTTCGGGGCGGAGACGGGGACGATCGAGCGCGAATCGGTCGGGGTCACCGTCGCCGGTCCGGTCTGTGAGACTGCGGATCTGCTGTGTGAGAACCGGCCGCTCCCCCGGCCCGCCCGGGGCGACCTACTCGCGGTCGGCAACGCCGGCGCGTACGGCTACGAGATGGCGTCGACGTACAACTCCCGGCCCCGTCCCGCCGAGGTCACGCCGGACGGGAAGACGCTGCGCCGCGCGGAAACACTCGCGGACGTGAGCCGCCTCGACGCGCCGGAAGCCACAACCCCGCGGAGCCACGAGGAGCAGCCATGACCGAGGTGCCGTTCGAGAAGTACGACGGCGCGGGCAACGACTTCGTCGTCGTCGACAGCGATGGATCCCCCGTCGAGGACCGCGCGGCGTTCGCCCGCATCCACTGTGACCGCGAGGCTGGCGTCGCCGACGACGCGACCGCCCGCCACGGCGCCGACGGCGTCCTCTTTCTCTCACTCGACGAGGATGCCGACCCCGCCGAAGTGACGATGACGCTCGTCCAGCCAGACGGCTCTATCGCGGAGATGTGTGGCAACGGCGCGCGCTGTGTCGCCGCGTGGGCTGCCGACCGATCCGGCCGTTCGACGTTCGACATCGACACGCCCGCGGGCACTCGCCGCGCGGTCGTCGGTTCCGACGGGGAGACAGTCGCCGTGGAGATGGGCGAACCGACGGGCGACCCCCAGGCTGTCCCGCTCGCGGGCGACGAACCCCTGATCGACGCGACGCTCGACGAACACGAGAACACGCCCGCAGCGGGCCACCGCGTGACCGTCGTGAACACTGGCGTCCCGCACGCCGTCGTCTTCGTCGACGACGTCGACGCGGTCGATATCGACGCCGTCGCGCCCCCGATCCGGCACGCAGCGGCGTTCCCGGAGGGGGCAAACGTCACCTTCGCATCGCCGAAGGTGAGTGCGGACCGATCAGGCGCACTCGACCACGACGGCGATGGCTTCCGCCAACGCACCTACGAGCGCGGTGTGGAGGGAGAGACGCGAGCCTGCGGCACCGGCGCCGTCGCCGTCGCCGCGGCGGCGAAGCGACTCGGAGGACTCGAAACTGATTCGGAGTGGATCACCGTCTCGCCGCCGGGCGGCGACCTCGGCGTCGCCGTGACGGACGACGGCCCCGCGCGCCTTCGCGGCCCCGCAGAGAAGCGCTTCGCGGGACAGCTCTCAGTCCCCGAGGACGACCAGATCGCCGGGGTCACCGGCGAGGCGGCGCTTGGCGGCGGCCGGGTGAACGAGGACCCGGGGCGCGATCGATGAACTTCGACCCCGTCGAGTTCCTCGAGAACGCCGTTCAGGACGACTCCACCGAGGAAGTAAGCGGTACTCACGATCTGCTGCTCGCGGCACTTCGCGAGGAGGGCCAGGAGCCGCGTATCGATGCTGCGGGGAACGTCCGGGTCAGTCGCGGGTCGGGAGCACCTCATCTCGTTTTCAACACCCACATCGACACCGTCGCGCCCCACATTCCGTTCGAGCGGGATGGCGAGACGATCCGCGGGCGTGGGTCCTGTGACGCGAAAGGGCCCCTCGCCGCGCTGCTTTCGGCGTTCCTCGAGGCCGACTGGGAGGGCGACGGGACGCTGACGCTCGCAGTCACGCCCGACGAGGAGCTGCTCTCGACGGGCGCCCACGCGCTGATGACCGGTGACGTCGCACCCGGCGGTCCTGGCGAGCCCGGCGAGAGCGTCGATCCCCTTCCCGATGCCGACCCAGCGCCGGACGCCTACATCGTCGGCGAACCGACGGGACTGGACGTCTGTACCGCCGCCCGCGGGCGGTTCGAGGGAACGATCGAGGTCTCGGGCGTCGCAGCCCACGCCGCAAGCCCGGAGTCTGGCGTCAACGCCGTCTCGGCCGCTGGACGACTGCTCGGCGCGCTGGAGACGTTCGACAACGTCGACGACCACCCGCAGTTGGGGGAGGCGACGCTCGTCCCTACCGGCATCGCGGGCGGCGAGTCGACGAATCAGGTCCCCGCGAACTGCGAGATTACGATCGATCGGCGGAGCGTCCCGCCCGAGACCGCCGAGGGGTTCAGTCGGGCGCTCGAGGCGCACCTCCGGGAAGCGGTCGGCGCCGACGCGTCGGTCTCGTTCGCACTGACCGAGCGCCAGACGCCGTTCCTGGAGGCGTTCGCCACCGACCCCGGGGAGGCGGTCGTCGACGCCCTCGCCGGCGCCGCGGCAGCGGCGAGCGACGGCGTGGTCCTCGGCGAGCGGGGGGCGATCCGCCCGTTCGGCGCCGCCACGGAGGCGTCGTACTTCGCGCCGACGCCGACGGTGGTGTTCGGCCCGGGCCACCTCGCCGACGAGGCGGGCGCGGTCGCCCACGCCGAGCGCGAGTACGTCGACGTTCAGTCCGTCCGGGCAGCGGCGACGGTGGTTCGGGACGCGGTCGAGCAGTTGCTGGGGGGAGAGAGGTAGGTGCAGGGGACAGAGAGGTAGTTGCAGGGGGAGAGGGGCCGTCGCCGGGCGCCGACGGGTCGTCCCTGGGGACAGTCGCTGGAGGCCGACGGG
>ENA-ORCS01000656-ORCS01000656.1-marine-metagenome-genome-assembly--contig:-NODE-656-length-20336-cov-3.638383_pt1 | contig 20336 bp, 19 predicted proteins | sample MGYA00237781_ERZ508513 | MGnify/ENA primary metagenome ERZ508513 (study PRJEB26184, sample SAMN06268793) | marine metagenome | isolation source: Eden Landing Ponds, San Francisco, CA, USA | place...
TCGGTCTCGCCTTTGCGCATGAGTCCGGTGTCGACGTAGACGGGGGTGAGCTGGTCGCCGACGGCCTCGTAGGCCAGTGCGGCCGCGGTGGAGGAGTCGACCCCGCCCGAGAGGGCGATCACGGCGTTGGCGTCACCGATCTCGTCGGCGATCTCCTCGATCTTCTCGTCGATGAACGACTCGGCGTCGACCATCAGGCCTCGACCTCCTCTGGGTCGCTGTCCGGTCCGTCGCGCTCGGACTGCAGGTGCAGTGCCGCCTCGAGCAGCCCGACGAAGGGCGGACTCGCCCGGGTCGGCCGCGAGCGGAACTCGGGGTGGAACTGCGTCCCGACGAAATATGGGTGGTCGGGCAGTTCGAGGATCTCCATCCGGCGGCCCGACTTGCCCGAGAAGCGCAGGCCGGCGTCCTCGAGGTCGTCGATGTACCCGGGGTTGACCTCGTAGCGGTGGCGGTGGCGCTCGGTCGCCGAGGTATCGCCGTAGACCTCGTGGGCGACCGTGCCGGGTTCGATCTCGGTGACGTGGGCGCCCAGGCGCATCGTCCCGCCCATGTCCTCGACGCCCTCCTGTTCGGGCAGGATGTCGATGACCGGGTGGGGCGTGTCCCCGTCGAGTTCGGCCGAGTGTGCATCTTCCAGCCCGAGGACGTTGCGCGCGTACTCGACGACGGCCATCTGGAAGCCGAGACAGAGTCCGAGGTAGGGGACGTCGTTCTCGCGGGCGTACCGGATGGCTTCGATCTTGCCCTCGGTCCCCCGGGAGCCAAAGCCGCCGGGGACGACGACGGCGTCGACGCCCTCGAGTTCCTCGTGGGTGCCGTCGGCGAAGTTCTCCGAGTGGACCCACTCGGTGTTGACGTTGACGTTGTGTGCGAGGCCCGCGTGTTTCAGCGCCTCGTAGACGGAGATGTAGGCGTCCTCGAGGCCGTACTTGCCGACGAGCGCGACGTCGAGTTCGCCGGTCTGTTCCTGTGTGACGAGGTCGCGCCAGCCGTTCTCGCGCTCGTTCTCGGGGAGTGCCCGACCGGCCAAGTCGAGTTCGGACATGACGTACTCGTCGAGGCCCTCGTCCTCGACGACCAGCGGGACCTGGTAGATGTCCTCGACGTCGGGGTTCGAGAAGACGGCGTCCGTCGGGACGTCACAGAACAGGGCGATCTTCTCTCTGGTCTTGGGGTCGAGCGGGTCGTCGGCGCGCCCGACCAGCACGTCGGGCTGGAGGCCGATAGAACGGAGTTCCTTGACGCTGTGCTGGGTGGGTTTGGTCTTCTGTTCGCCGTTTTTCGAGTAGGGGACGAGCGTGACGTGGACGAAGAGGATGTCCTCGTCGTCCTGTTCGTGGGCGAACTGTCGCAGCGCCTCGAGGTAGGGCATCCCCTCGATGTCCCCCACGGTGCCCCCCACTTCGACGATACAGACGTCGTTGTCGGCGCCCACCTCGCGGATGCGCCGTTTGATGTCGTTTGTGATGTGTGGGATGATCTGGACGGTCTTGCCGAGGTAGTCGCCCGCCCGTTCTTTCTCGATCACCGACTGGTAGACCTTCCCCGTGGTCACGTTGTGTTTCGAGGTCATGTCGATGTCGAGGAAGCGCTCGTAGTTCCCCAGGTCGAGGTCGACCTCCCCGCCGTCTTTGAGGACGTACACCTCCCCGTGCTGGAAGGGGTTCATCGTCCCCGCGTCGACGTTGAGGTAGGGGTCGACCTTGACCGCAGTGACGTCGAAGCCGGCGTTCGAGAGGAGTCGGCCGGTGCTGGCGGCGGTGATGCCCTTACCCAGTCCCGACATGACGCCCCCGGTGACGAAGATAAACTTGTTCCCCAGAGTCTCGTCGTACTCTGTCTCCGGTTCGGTCGGCATACTGACCGTGCGCCGTCGCCCCCCAAAACCGTTTCGGGACCCGCTGATTTCTCCACCGACTGTCAGGGGAGACGCGCCCGGAATTGGCGGGCATCGGACCTGTCGGCCGCTCTCGATCTGTCGGCCGACAGTCGCTCCGGCGGTGAGGTCGACCCGGCCGATATCGACGCACCGCCTCCCCGGGGTGGCACGCTGTGTGTCGTCGAAGGCCGTCGGTCGGACGGTCAGTCGATCCGCACCCGGCGGGTCCCGGAGACGAGTATCCAGACGGCACGGTGTTTCCCGAGATTCGACCGTTCTGTGGTCCCCTCGACCTGGTCCGCCATCCGTTCACCCACCGCCTGTTCGTCCACCTTCGAGTCCGGGAGCGACTCACCGAGTTCCGACTCGATAGCCGCCCTGACCGATTCGACCCGGTGCTCCGAGAGCGTCTGGTTGTAACCCTCGTCGCCGATACGGCTGGTCGCCCCGAGGAGGGATACCCGGCCGTCAGACGACCGGATGACGTCGGCGTACTCGTCGACGAACGCCCGGATCGCGGTCCGCTGTTCGGTCCCGACCGTCGCGGAGTCGGTCTCGAACGTGACCTTCGTCTGGTCGTCGTGGTCCAGGTCCTGATAGATCGGTTGACTCTCCGGGTCGGGTTCCTCCGACTCGGGTTCGTCCCCGTGAATCGGGTAGTCGAGTTCGCCGACCATCGAGGACACCTCGGCGTTGGGCGACATCGTAACCTGGCCACTGGCGTCGAACGTCACGGGCGGGTTCGTTCCGTCGCCGTTGATGGTCATCACCGACAGGGAGTAGCCCACACCGACACCGGCAGTGAGTCCCGCGAGTTCGAGGTTCCCCAGGAAGTCGTCCCGGGACCAGTAATCCGGTGTGGTGAAGGTGGCGCTCGAACTGATCGCCGTCGCCGGAAGGACGCCCGCGCCCCCACCTGCGGCGACGTACTTGTACTCCTGTGTCCACCCGTTCGTCCGCGACGTGCCAGTGTGCGTGATCATCACCTCGAACTCGCCGGCGACGGCAAACGCACCCCCCGAGGCCCCGCTGATGACGATCTCGTACTCGTAGTCTCCGGACGGTGCCGGCTCGATCCCGGCATACGCGCCGATGTTCGTCGTCTCCGCCGCACCGACCTCCCTGCGCAGGATGGCGAGTTTGTCGGTCAGGCCGGTCACGCCGCGCTCCTCGTACTGCTGGAGATGATATCGTAACAGCGGTGCGTCGTGAACCGTGAGTCTCGTCTCCCCCGCGAACGTGTCCCGGGTCACGTCGACGATGATCTGTTCGACCTCGTGTGCCAGCATCTCTTTCCCGATCCCGCGTCCGGGTTCGTCGATGCGGTCTCCGTATTTCCGATGGATCACGCGTGCGATGCGCTCGGCCGTCTCTCTCGCCAGGGCGTTTTTCGCCGCGTCGACCTCCCCCTCGATGACCATGCCATCTCCTCCCCCGTCGGAGTCCCCCTCCTGCCGGCGGACCGTTCTCACTCCGGTATCGTTCTGTGCGACGTGGGTCAACTCGTGGGCGAGCAGACGCTTCCCGCTGTCCGTGTTCGGACTGTGCTCGCCGCTGTTGAACACGATGTCGGTGCCGTAGGTAAACGCCCGGGCGTCGATGGCGTCGGCCGCCCGCGCGGCGTCGTTCCCTTCGTGTATCCGCACGTCGCCGAACTCCTGCCCGAACGCACTCTCGAAGTACGTCCGTTCTCGCGCCCCGAGCGCCCGCCCACCGCCCGACAGCGACTCGATCTGTCGCGTCACGTCGCTATCGACCGTCTCCGTCGCCGTCCCCCGACTCGAGCGTCGAATCGACGGCGTCTCCCCCTCGTCTGTCGACGTCTCTCGGTCACCTGCCCGCAGTACCTCGTCGGCGACACGCTCGGCCTCGCGTTCGAGCGGGTCGTCCGGCTGGCTCACCGCCAGACTCGTCGAGAGTTCTCCCCGTTCGTACAACCGCTTGACCGTCTGGTTACCGAGGGTGTCCTGGAGCTGTCGGGGCGTCGTGTTCGCCCGCTCCGGGCGGTCGTGACCCCGGGCCGGTTCGGCCGCGTCGGGTCGGGACCGGTCACCCACTCGTTCGCTGTCTCGCGTCATTCTTACACAGTCTCGGTGTCTGTCGTCCTGCCGATCCGCCACGGCGACGATGGTTACCTGTTGTGGCGATCACACATTAACGTTCCCTCGTTGGCGGGGCTGACTCACTGTCGCTCACGACGGTCGTCGGCGACAGCGTGACCGAGCGGTTCTGAAGGTCTCACCGGTCCGGTTCACCCACCCCTCCGGGATTCGCCCCTCGGTCGGCCAGTCGTTCGACGAAGAACGCGGCGACTATATCGGCGACGCGGTCCGTCCGTCCGGCGAAGTGGTGGTCTGCCGGAACTGACTCGACCGTGTGGCCCGCGGTCCGGGCCCGGTCGGCGACGGCTCGGCAGTCGACGGTGTCGTCGCGCTCACCGCAGACCACGAGCGTCGGGCAGGTCACCGTTGCGACCGCTTCGCAGGCGTCGCTCCCGTCCTCGAGTCGACTGGCGGGTGCGAGCGCGGAGAGTGCAGCGATGTCGCCTCTGTCAGCGGCGACGACGAGCGCGACGGCCCCACCGAAACTGTATCCGAACAACCCGACGCGCTCGTAGCGCCCGCTCACCCAGTCGAGTGTTGCCCCGGCGTCTGCCCGCTCGCCCCGTCCCTCGTCCCAGGGGCCGTAGTCGAACCGCAGTGTGGCGACGCCCTGGTCGGCGAGTCCGTCACCGACCGCTCGCAGTCGGCTATCGGACCGACTCCCGCCGAACTGCAGGTGGGGCGGACAGGCCACGACACAGGCGTCGGCGTCGTCGGGACCGTCGAGCGTCGCCCGCACGTCCCTGGCCCCGGGGATCCGGATCCGACTCACACCTGTCGGTCGGGACGCTCGGTCAAGAACGTTCCTCTACCGGTCTTCCCGGAACCGGGTGCGGGGGCGCAACCGGGTCCCGAGACCGGCGGACCGTGGACGGTGACCAGTCAACTACTGAACGATTTAAAAGCCTGGGGGCACAACGGCAGAGCATGGGAATCCTCTCGCGTACGTCCTACATCATCCGGTCCAAGCTCAACGCCATCCTGAACCGGGCCGAGGACCCCCAGGAGACGCTCGACTACTCCTACGAGCAACTCCGAGACCAGTTGCAGGACGTCAAGCAGGGTATCGCCGACCTCACCACCCAGAAGAAACGCCTCGAGATACAGAAGCGCCGACTCGAGGAGAACGTCGAGAAACACAACGAGCAGGCACGCGAGGCGGTGCGCCAGAACCGCGACGACCTCGCTCGCAAGGCCCTCGAGAAGAAAAAGCAGAAGATGAACCAGATCGAGGGTCTGGAAGACCAGATCGCCGAACTCCAGCGCCAGCAGGACTCGCTGGTCGAGAAGAAAAACACCCTCCAGAGCCGTATCGAGGAGTTCCGCACCAAGAAGGAGACGATGAAGGCGCGCTACGAGGCCGCCGAGGCCAGCGCGAAAGTCTCGGAGGCGATGACGGGCGCTGGCGACGAGTTCGAGGACGTCGGCCGCGCCATCGAGCGCGCCGAGGAGCGCACCGAAGAGATGGAGGCGCGGTCGCAGGCGCTGGACGAACTCCAGGAGACGGGCGCGTTCGAGGACGCACTCTCCGACCAGGACGAGATCGACCGCGAACTCGAACAGCTGAGTACGGACAGCAGCGTCGACGCCGAACTCGAGACGCTCAAAGGCGAGATGGGACAGGGCTCGAGCAACGGCGCCACCACGGAGGCCGAGACCGAGACCACCGAAACGACCGCCGACGACGGCGGGAACGGGGGCGGTTCGTCGTCCGACGGCGACGGTTCCGACGTCGACGCTGCCGACGTGGACACCGAAGACGTCGACGTCGAGGCGGAGATCGAACAGAGCGAGGTCGAGGCGGAACTCGAGGAACTGAAAGAAGACGAACAGTGAGGCGGCGATCCGCGGCGAGAGGGGTCTTTTCGGCGACGGTCAGGGCGGTCACAGAACGGTGACCTTCAGGGCGGCCAGAGAACGGCGACCCCCAGCGTGGTGACGACCGTGAGCAGCAGCTGCAGCGGGGCGCCGACACGCGCGTAGTCGGTGAACTTGTAGCCGCCGGGGCCGTAGACCATGAGGTTCGTCTGGTAGCCGATGGGGGTGACGAAGGCGGTACTGGCCCCGAAGGTCACGACGAGCAGGAAGGGGAAGGCGTCCGCGCCGACCTGCTGGGCGGCGTCGACGACGACCGGTATCAACAGGACGACCGTCGCGACGGGCGTGATTATCGCCGCGACGAGCACGGCGATCAGGTAGGCGAGCGCCATGAACCCGAGCACCGGTAACGCCTCGCCGACGTCGACGAGGCCGGAGGCGAGCAACTCCGCCCCGCCGGTCCTGCGCATGGCGATCCCGAGCGGGAGCAGTCCCGCGAGGAGGAAGACGACGCTCCAGTTGACCGCGTCGTAGGCCTGATTGGCGGTCAGGGTACCCGTCGCGACGAGCGCGACGATCCCGCCGAGCGCACCGATCGTCACCGGGACGATATCCAGCGCCGCGAGCGCGACGACGCCCAGCAGGATTCCGACGGCGATGGGCCAGTTCCGGTCGACGCTCGGTCGCGACCCGTCCGTCGCTCCGGCGGGTCGCTCGTCGACGACGTCGACTTCGACGTCGTCGTCGGCCGACCGGACCACGCGCTCGGTGACGACGAAGTAGCCGGCCTCGACGAAGTAGTCCGCGGACGCGGCCGTCGTCTGCAACAACAGCGTGTCGCCACGCGAGAGTTCGACCGTCTCGAGTTCCTCCCGGCGGAGGTCGTCGCCGGTCCGGACCGCCAGAACGGTCGTATCGAAGCGCTCGGGTAACTGGAGGTCGGCGACGGTCCGACCCGCCACTCGTGACTCCGGGTGGACCAGCGCCTCGACGAGCGTCGCGTCGTGGGGGGCGAAGACGAGTTCGTCCTCGGTGACGACTTCGCGCGAGCGCTGTCTGAGTTCGTACCGGTCGGCGAAGGCGTTGACCGACTGCAGGTTCCCCCGGACGGTCAGCCGATCCCCCACAGCCAGCGGTTCGTCGGTCGCGCTCCCGACGAACGCCTCACCGTCACGTTCGACCTGCAGGACGTCGACGTCGTAGCCCGGGCCGGCCTCGAGCTCGGTATCGGCATCCTCCTCCGGTCGAACGGCACCTCCCCGCTCGCTCTGCTCCGCCTCGCGGGGTGGTGCCGTCACCTCACCGTCGGCCGCGCCCTCCTCCACGGGTTCGGGTGTCATGGGGTCGCCCGAGACGGCCTCGGCGGCGGTGTGACCGACCAGGGGTGACCCGTCGCGGACGACGAGTACGGAGAGGTGCCGGTCGAGTTCGAACTCCTCGGTGAAATCGGCCGTCGAGGGTATCCGCTCGGGGACGAGCCTGCGGCCGAGCGTCATGAGGTAGGCGAGGCCGACGAACAGGACGACCAGTCCGACGGGCGTGAACTCGAACATCGATATCGGGTGGTTCAGGAGGTCACGCGAGAGGTCGCTCGCCAGCAGGTTCGTGGCCGTGCCGATGAGCGTCAGTCGACCGCCCAGCATCGCCGCGAACGACAGCGGCATCAGCAGTTTCGACGGCGAGATCCCCGCCCGGTCGGAGAGGCCGGTGATCATCGGGATGAAGACGGCGACGACCGGCGTGTTGTTGACGATGCCCGCCGCGAGTCCGGTCGTCGTGATGGTCACGCCGAGGAGTCGCGTCTCGTCGCCCCCGGTAACCTCCGCGAGTACCGCACCCATGTACTCGACGACGCCCGTCCGTTCGATCCCTGCACTCAGCACGTACATCGCGAGGATCGTCACCGTCGCGCGACTCGCGAATCCGCCGATGGCCTCGCCGGCCGTCACGCCCGTGTAGGGTTCGAGGACGGCCAGACTCACGAGCACGCCGACCGCGGTGATGTCCGGGGGGAGCCACTCTGTGACGAAGAAGACGAGCGCGACGAAGACGAGCGCGAAGACGACGAGTACGCCCGTGGACACCCCGAAGACCATGCTCGGCGCGACTCGTGCGACCACTAAAAGGGCTGTGGGCGTTCGGAGTCCGGGTGGTCGACCCGGACCGGTCCGCGCCGTTCAGAGACGCGGCGACCTGCCGACGTCCGCGCCGTTCAGAGACGCGGCGACCTGCCGACGCCCCCACCGGTCCCATCGCTCTCCGAATCTCGCCCGTCCCTATCGTCCCCGGTGGAGTTGTCGGTCTCCACCGACTCGGTCAGGGTTTCGCTCCTGCCGCCGGGACCGGCCTCGACGGCGACTCGCTGTCGCCCCTCTGGTCGGGCTCGTTCGACCGCGACGAACCCGGTGCCGTCTGTGGCGTCCGGGAACCTGTCGAGGTAGAGCGTGACGGTACAGACCTGGTCGTCCTGTCTGTGCGGTGCGACGGCCACGAGGTCCTCGTTGCGGTAGGTCGCCACGAGCACCTCCGGCAGTCGAACCTCTTCGTAGGCCTCGTCTCTGATCGTGGATTCGACGGTCCGCGCGTGCATCGCCGGGCCGAGCGAGACGTCGTTGCCCCGCGCCCACTCCCGGAAGAGCGCGACCTGCTCGGCGACCTCCCGTCCCGTCGGTGTCTCTGCCGCTGCGGGCGACGTCGGGGCCCGGTCCCCCCAGACCAGGACCTCGTGTGTGTCGACCAGCCCCCGCTTCTCCAGCGTCGACAGTTGCCCCAGCACCGCGTTCGCTGTGCTTCCGTATGCTGGCAGGGACCGAACGTACACTTCGACGTGGACGCCCCCTGCCGTGGATTCGTCTGACATGGGTGGTGTGTGCCGGGACTCTACGATGAACCCCTATCGGGAAAAACCTTCTTGAGATATATATCTCAGTTTATCACAGGATAAAACGGGACGAACGGGTACCAGCGCGACCCCGACAGGTCAGCCACGGGTCGCAGGGGCGTCGCGTCCGGTGTCGGGCTGTGGGGGGGCGATGTCTGGCATCGGGCCGGCCGAGCGTATCGTCCGGCGTGTCGGGTCGCCGGAAGGGTCACCACTATCTGGTGGGGAGACGAACCGGCGGCCATGTACGACAGGATACTGTTGCCGACGGACGGGAGCACGCCCAGCTCACAGGCGGTCGAGCACGCGGTCCGGATCGCCGGCGAGGAATCGGTCGTCCACGTCCTCTATGTGGTCGACCAGCGCCGGTACCGCGCCGCCGACAGCGACACCAAAGCCGAGGTGCGCAAGTCACTCGAACTGGAGGGCGACCGCGCGCTCGACGACGCGCGCACTCGGCTGGAAGAAAACGGCCTCACCGTCGAGACAGTCCGCCGCGACGGTATCCCCCACCGAGAGATCGTCGACTACGCGGGGGAATCGGGCGTCGAGATCGTCGTCATGGGCACGCACGGCCGGACGGGTCGAGACCGCGTCGCCAACCTCGGGTCTGTCACACAGCGGGTCGTCGAGAGCGTCGACCTGCCCGTGCTCGTGGTAGATATGAGCGAGTGAGCGTCGGGAATGAATAGACGTAGCCGAGCTGTGTGAGGTGATGCGTGAAGTACTGTGGAGTCGAGTCCCGAAGCATTCGGCCTGCTCCGCCTGTAGCGGTCAGTTCTTGCCACCGCCCTGTTCGAACTGCAGGAAGTAACTCTCGGTGAACGTCTCGCCGTTGACGCTGCACATGAGCCCGTCTAATGCTTAACCGAACACCGATGGTCTTCGGACGAATCGCCAGTCGTCACCGGAATCTCGAAGGTGACCCTGTACGGATCGGGTGGGTTCTCGGAGTCCTGATCCTCCTCTCCGGCGACGATGGTCGCCGTCACTGTGACCGTCTTGTCTTCGGGGACGGTGTCCTCGGCCTGGTAGATGACCCGGGCGACGCCGTCCTCGTCGGTTCGAACGTTCGTGACGCCGTCGGGGTTCTCCGCGCCGTCGGGGTTCTCTGCGCCGTCGTCGACGAACTCCCCGGGTTTGCCCTCGTCGCCGTCTCCGATCTCGAACTGCACGGTCCCCCCGACGCGGTTGTTGATCTATGCCCTCGTGTGAACCTGAACGCACGTGTATACCGAACTATCTGTCTCTGCAGTGGCCGAACGTCCGGTTTCGTGACAGTGATCGCCCGTCAGATGTCGTCGGCGTTCTCGGGACCGCGACCGCTCTCCATGCTCCCCTGTCGGCCCTTGGTCTGGCGGTAGTCGGTCCCGAGGAGGTCGGCGAAGTGTTCGACGAACGCCTCGGTGTCGGCGGGGTCCTGGTCCTCGGGTGCGAGCATCGGCACGAGTTCGAACCCGCGCCCCCGAAGGGTCGTCGCGTGGAGTTCGGCGACGTCGAGGTCCTCGGCACTCTTCGTGGTGTACTGGAAGGCGAGGGATTCGAGCGCCCGCTGGCCGACGGGGACGATGATCTCGGGGTTGATCATCCGGAGTTCGCTGCTGCGATACCCCTCGCACGCACGCACCTCCTCGTCGGTGGCCGCGCGGTCGGGGTGGTGACACCGCGTCACGTAACTCAGGTAGACGTCGTCGACGTCGGGTTCGTCGGCGGCCGGGTCCTCGACCAGGCCGACGCGCGCAAGTGCGTCCAGCACAAGCCGGTCCTCGCCGGTGAACGGTACACCTGTCTCGTCCGCGCCCGCGTCGGGGGCCTCCCCGAGGACCACGAAATCGGCCCCCACGTCGCCGTAGCCGTGGACGACCTGCGAGCGCGTCTCGCAGAGGTCGGGACAGTTCGTGCAGTCCTCGTCCATCCCGAACGGGTTCGAGGCCTCGTCCTGTCGGGCGTCCATGTCAGTTCCCGCCCGCGCCGTCGCTCCCGCCGGCCTCCTCGTCGATGGTTCGCGTCTCGGTGTCGGCGTCGTCGGGGTCGTTCTGCGGGCTCTCGGGGTGGTACGGCGTGTCGTACTCGCCGGGCCGGTCGTCGAGACGGTCGGGGTTGATCCGGCCGCCCAGGAGCATGAAATCGAGGATCGTCACGCGTAGCATGGCTTCGACGACCGGCACCGCCCGCGGCGGGAGCGACGGGTCGTGGCGACCGACCACCTGCGCTTCCTTCGTCTCGCCGGTCGCCCAGTCGACGGTCTGCTGGGTCCTGGGGATCGAGACGGGCGCGTGCCAGCTGACCTCGCCGTAGATGGGCTCGCCTGTCGTGATCCCACCCTGGAGGCCGCCGTGGTCGTTGCCGACGGGGACGGGATCGCCCTCGTCGCTGACGACGTCCTCGCGGGAGCCGTCGTCGAACTCCCAGTCCTCGTTGCGGTCGATCCCCCGGACCGACCGCGCCTCGCGGCCGAGGCCGTACTCGACGGCGGTCGTCGCCGGGATGGAGAACATGGCCTGGCCCATCCTGGCGGCGAAGGAGTCGAACCGCGGGGCGCCAAGCCCGCGCGGGACGCCGCGACACTCGAAGTAGATCGAGCCGCCGATGGAGTCGCCCTCCTGCTGGTAGCGGTCGATGGCGTCGCGCATCTCCTCGGCCGTCTCGGGGTGGGCACACCGGACCTCGTTGTCCTCGGCGTGTTCGAGCATCTCCTCCCAGGTGACCTCGGGCGCCTCGATGTCGCCGATCTGGTTGACGTGGGCCTTCACGCGGACGTCGTGGTCGGACTGGCGCAGTACCTGCTTGGCGACGGCGCCGGCGGCGACCCAGTTGACCGTCTCGCGGGCCGAGGAGCGGCCGCCGCCGCCCCAGTTGCGCGTGCCGAACTTCGCCGAGTAGGTGTAGTCCCCGTGGGAGGGACGCGGCGCGGTCACGAACGGTTCGTACTTGCCCGAGCGGGCGTCCTTGTTCTGGATGACCATCCCGATGGGCGTGCCGGTGGTGTACCCCTCGAGAGTTCCCGACTTGACCGACACTTCGTCGGGTTCGCCCCGAGAGGTGGTGATCATCGACTGGCCCGGTTTGCGCCGGTCGAGTTCGTACTGGATCTCTTCCTCGCTGATCTCGACGCCGGCCGGACAGCCCGACACCGTACAGCCCATCGCCTCCCCGTGGCTCTCGCCGTACGTGGTAAAGCGGAAGAGCCGACCGAACTGGTTGCCGTTCATTACCAGTCCCTGAGTGACGGGGGCATTTGAAGCTTGTAGATGCCACACGCCTCGCGCGAGCGTGTGCGAGGGTGGGGACACCGATGCAGTCGCTCGGCTGTTCCGGTTCGTGTCCGTCGCTGGGTTCAAACGCGTTCGGTCCCTACCGGGAGCTATGACCGAAGACTACGAGACGGCGACACTCGCCGGCGGCTGTTTCTGGTGTATCGAGGCGGCGTTCAAAGAACTGGAGGGCGTCGTCGAGGTCACGTCGGGGTACGCGGGCGGGCACGTGGAGAACCCGAGCTACGAGGCGGTCTGTCGGGGCACGACGGGCCACGCAGAGGTCGTCCAGGTGGTCTACGACCCCGCCGTGCTGGCCTACGAGGACCTGCTCGCCGTCTTCTTCACCATCCACGACCCGACGACGAAGGACCGCCAGGGGCCCGACGTGGGGAGCCAGTACCGCTCGGCCGTCTACTACCACGACGACGAGCAACGCGTGACGGTCGAGCGATTCGTCGCGGAACTCGACACGGGGGACTTCGAGAGCTACGAGAACGACGAGGTCGTCACCGAGATCGAACCCCTGGAGCGGTTCTGGGAGGCCGAGGCCTACCACCAGGACTACTACGAGAAGAACCCCGGCGACCGCTACTGCCAGTTCCACGCCGAACCCAAGGTACGGAAGGTGCGCGAGAAGTTCGCGGACGCGGCGGCCGGGCAGTAGACGCGGGTCTCGTTTTCGCAGTTGTTCTGGCAGGAACGGCCAGTCGCATCGCTCGTCGGTGTGAGAACGAAAGGGTGTGGGTGGGTGTGGGCAGAACCCCGTGGGCCCGTACAGATGTGGGCTGCAGGGAGTTGGGTGTGGGTGGGTGTGGGGTGGGTGGTCTGGGATCCGGGCACCGGGTCGAGGCCTGCCCTTGGGCCGCACTGTGCGGCCGGGTAGACAGTGTGACGGGAGGGTTATTAACCGGGGGCCACGTTCCACGCGTTCCGGCCGTTTTCCCCGATTTCCCAGTGTTTCACTGTGTTTCACCGCGTTTCAAGCGGGGTTTGAAGCCGGTAAGCGCCCGTTCCAGCAACCGGAAAGGGTTTGCCGGCCCGAGGTGTAAGAACGGGTGACTGCCCCTCTCGATCGATGACACTCCGACGCGGTCACGCCCCGGTCGTCGTCTGTCTGCTCCTCGTTACCGTTGCGTCAGTGTCGGGCGTCGGGGCCGCAGCCGTGACCGTGGAATCGCTGAGTTACGGGGGCGACGACGTCGTCACGACGCCGGACCGCTCGCTCACGATCTGGCAGTCCGACAGCCACGAGTTCGCGGTTGAGCTCGGTACCGACAGCGCACACGAGACGTCGGTCTGCCTGTACGCGAACGCGAGCGCCGGCCCGCGAGATCTGGGCTGTCGGAACGTGTCGCTGGCGGCCGGTGACAGTCGAACTGTGACCGTCGGGATCGGTACCTGGCCGGCGAACCTGACCGGCGGGAGGACTGTCACCGCCGTCGTCAGGGGCCGCGAAAGTGGCGAACGTCTCGGGGAGCGGTCGCTCACGGTGACCGTTCTGGACCGCGACGGCGACCTCGATGACGACGGACTCACGAACGAAGCCGAAATCGAAGCAGGGTCCGACCTTCGTAACCCCGATACCGACAACGACAGCGTCTCCGATGCGCTCGAGATTCGCGTCCACGGGACGGACCCGACCGACGACGACAGCGACTCGGACGGGCTCTCGGACGGCCTCGAAGTCAAGACCTACCACACCGACCCACTGGTCGACGACACGGACGGCGACGGGCTCGCCGACGGTCGCGAAGTGGACCTCGGAACGGTACCGACGCGAGGCGATACGGACGGCGACGGCCTCGAGGACGGCCCGGAGGTGAACACCTACCAGACCGACCCGACCTCCGTGGATACGGACGGTGACGGGCTCGCCGACGGTGCGGAGGTCGACATCGGGACCAACCCCACCGCCGAAGACACGGACGGCGACGGACTCACCGACGGCGCGGAGGTGTCGCTCTACGATACGGACCCGACGCGGACCGACACGGACGGGGACGGCCTCTCCGACCGGGCCGAGGTCACGGAGTACGACACCGACCCCACGGACCCCGACACGGACGGGGACGGACTCACCGACGGCGAGGAGGTCGACGAGTACGACACCGACCCCCTCGTCGCCGACACGGACGGGGACGGACAGGACGACGGCCTCGAGGTCCGACTCGGGTCCGACCCGACGGACGCCACCTCGACCGGCGACCCCGGTCCGGTCACCACTCTCTCGCTGTTCGTCGAGGACCGGCCGCTCCTGTCCGGCCTTGCCGGTGCCCTCGGCGTCCTGACCGTCGTCGGTCTCGGCCTCTGGCGGTTCTCTGACTGGGTCTCGATCGACCACGTCGGCGACGCGCTGGTGTCGGCCCGTCGGGCCGCTCCGACCGACTCGGACGGGACGGCAGACCGCCAGGATGGCCCGGAAGACGGCGGTCCGGCGCCCGGGGACGACGGCGAAGCCCCGTCGACCGAACGCGGCCAGTCGACCGTCGATGGCCCGCACGTCACCCGGGCGGGCGATGCCGGCGTTTCTGGGGAAGCGGAGACGGGAGTCGGGGCGGTCCACGAACTCCCCGACGACGCGGTGCTCACCAACGAGGAGCGCGTCGCGCGACTGCTCGACGAGAACGGGGGTCGGATGCTCCAGAGCGACATGGTCGAGGCCGCCGACTGGTCGAAGGCGACCGTCAGTCGCGTCCTCACGACGATGGAGGAGGCGGGAGAGGTGACCCGCGTCGACATCGGGCGCGGGAACCTCGTGGCCCGGCCGGGCGACGAACCCGACAGTGCGGGGTCACCGTTCTCGGAGTGAAGCGACGCCGGGCGAACCGCCGTCCCGGTCGTGTTACTGGGCCACGTCGGCACCCATTCCCGCCAGGACGTGGAAAAAGCCCGGGAAGGAGACGTCGACGTCCTCGGCTCCCGTCACCGTCGTCTCGCCCTCCGCCACGAGGCCGGCGACGGCGAGTGCCATGATGATCCGGTGGTCGTCGCGGCCGGGCAGCGTCGCTCCCCGGAGGTCGGTCCCCTCGCCTCTGACCGTGAGTCGGTCCTGTTCTTCGAGCACCGTGGCACCCATCGCCTCCAGCGACTCGGCCATCGCGGTCACGCGGTCGGTCTCCTTGTAGCGGACGTGCTCGCAGTCGACGATGGTCGTGGTCCCCTCGGCCGCTGCCCCGAGGACGGCGATGGTCGGCAGGAGGTCGGGCGTGTCCGCGACGCTCACCTCGACCCCCGACAGGGCGGACTTCGAGACGGTGATCTCGCCGGCGTCGCGGTCCCACTCGACGTCCGCGCCCATGCGTTCGAGGATGTCGACGATGGCGGAGTCGCCCTGCGCGCTGGGCTGGGCGCCCTCGACGACGACCGGGTCGTCGCCAGCGAGCGCGCCCGCCGCGAGGAGATAGGACATCGACGAGAAGTCGCCGGGCACGTCGTAGGCCCCGCCGGGGTCGTAGGACTGGCTGCCGTCGACGTGGTAGCCGTCGCCCTCGTCGAGTTCGCTCGCCTCGACGCCGAACGCCGCCAGCAGTTCGACCGTGATGTCGACGTACGGCGCGGACTTGAGTTCTGTCTCGAGGTCGACCGTGATCCCGCCGTCGGTGACCGCCCCGGCCATCAGGAGCGCGGTGACGAACTGCGAGGAGACGTCGCCGGGGATGGCGGCCGTCCCGCTCTCGATGGGACCCTCGACGACCAGCGGGGCCTGGCCGTTGCCCCGCGTGCTCCGGGCGCTGGCCCCGAGCTGTTCGAGCGCGTCGAGCAGGGGACCCTGCGGGCGCGAGCGCAACGAGCCGTCTCCGGTGAGGACGGTGAGGCCGTCGACCAGTCCCGCCGTCCCCGTCACGAGGCGCATCGTCGTGCCGCTGTTCCCGCAGTCGATCACGTCGTCGGGAACGCCGGGGTCACCGGCGAAGCCCTCGACGGTGAGTTCGGACCCGTCGTCCGAGAGGCCCGTCTCGCCGCCGTAGGCCTCGACGGCGCGCATGGTCGCGCGCGTGTCGGCGCTGACCAGGGGATTGCGGACGGTCGCGCCCCCGCCGTAGCCCGCGGCGAGGATCGCGCGATGCGTGTAACTCTTCGAGGGCGGTGCGCGTACCCGACCCCCGACCGACGACGGCCTGAGTGTGACGTCCATACGCCCGGAGTGGACGGCCCCCGACAATAGCGTACCGGACTGTTCGGGTCGTGGAAAACCGGCCACGGCCGACCGTCACCGCGAGAGATGGTCACGACCGACCGCCCAGCGCGGGAAACCGGTCACACCTGTTCTGTCGAGCCGACAGTCCCGTCGCGGGTCGAACACGGCCGCCGTCCCGCCGGCCGAACGTGTCGCCGTTCACGAACCTGCCGGGAGTTTTAGGTCCGTACCGGCGTTAGAGCGGGGCATGGATATCGACCTCTCGGCGCTGGACGCATACCTCGCGGAGACGGGCCACGACGCCTACCTGATCGAGGCCGACTCCGAGGATTCGGACCAGTACTACCTCTCGGGGTTCGACGCGCCCGACCCGTTCGTCACGCTCTACGACGGCGAGGTGCGACTGCTGTTCGCCCGGAGTCTGGAGTTCGCCCGCGCGAAACGCGAGAGTCGCGCCGCCACCGTGGAGCGCTACGTCGACTTCGACCACACCCACTACGTCGAGGAACACGGCCGCGAGAACGCGAGTTCGTACGTCCTCCGTGACTTCCTCGAGAGTCACGGCGTGGACTCCGTCGCGGTCCCACCGCGGTTCCCGCTCGCCGTCGCGGACGGCCTCCGGGACCGCGGTCTCACAGTCTCGCCCGACCGCGACGGGAAAGTCACCGAGATCCGAGCGACCAAGACCGACACCGAGGTCGAGCACGTCCGGGCGGCCCAGCGCGCCAACGAGGCGGCGATGGCCGCCGCCGAGGAGTTGATCGCCGGCGCGGACGTCCGCGACGGCACGCTCTATCACGACGGCGACCCGCTGACGAGCGAGGCCGTCAAGACCGAGATCGAGGTGACGCTCCTGCGCCATGGCTGTGCGCTGGACGAGACGATCGTCGCCTGCGGGGCCGACGCCGCCGACCCCCACGAGCGCGGGAGCGGTCCGATCGCTGCGGGAGAGCCGGTCATCGTCGACATCTTCCCGCAGGACAAGGAGACGAAGTACCACGCGGACATGACCCGGACGTTCTGCCGGGGCGCCCCTTCTGAGACCGTCCGGGAGTGGTTCGAGATCACCGACGAGGCCAAGGAGGCAGCCCTGGCGGCCGTCGAACCCGGTGTGACTGGCGAGGCGGTCCACGACGCGGCCTGTGACGTCTACGAGGACGCCGGGCTCCCGACACTGCGGGCCGACGAGAGCGCCGAGACGGGCTTTCTCCACTCGACCGGGCACGGCGTCGGGCTGGACGTCCACGAACTCCCCCACGTCAGCCCGGGCGGGGAGGAACTCGAACCCGGACACGTCATCACGATCGAACCCGGGCTCTACGACCCGGAAGTGGGCGGTGTCCGTATCGAGGACATCGTCGTCGTCACCGAGGACGGCCACGAGAACCTGACCGACTACCCCGTCGACCTCGTGGTCTGAGCCGTTCTCCTCTCTGCCCGTCAGGTCGAGTCGGGTCGCGTCCCATCGAGCACGGATCTCCTGTGGCCGGATAGGCCTGTGCTACTCCCGACCGAACCAGTCGTGTAGTTCGGTGATATCACCGCTCGACGTCTCTCCGGTCGCAATCATGGTCAACGAAAGCAGGCGGAACGTGCTGAAGGCGATCGGTGGCGCGGGTGCATTCCTCTCGCTCGGTGGCGTAGGCGTGGCCAGCGCGAAACGCGGTCGGGGCAAGCGTCGCGGCGCTGGCGGCGAGGGCACGATCGTCGACCTCGCGGTCGAGAACGGATTCGGCGTCCTCGCCGCGGCGGTGACTGAAGCGGGACTGGCCGACACGCTCAGCGGGCGTCGCCAGCTGACGGTGTTCGCCCCCTCGGACGCGGCGTTCAACGCGGCGGGGATCACGGTCGACAACGTCGACACGTTCGACCAGTCGTTCCTCGTGGACGTCCTGACCTACCACGTCACGCCCGGGCGTCGCTACTCACCCTCGGTCGTGAACGCGAAGTCCCTGCCGACGCTCAACGGCGCCAAGATATCGGTCGACGGCACCGAACTGAACGACGGACAGGCCGACATCGTCGCGACGGACCTCGAGGCCTCCAACGGGGTCGTCCACGCCATCGACGGCGTGTTACTCCCCTGACCGGTCGTCCCCTGACCGTCCCCCACGTCCCCGCTGGCGCAGTATCGTCCCCGCTGGCGCAGTGTCGTGACACAACGCATATCCGCCCGCCCTGCCTCCCCTGGGATATGACCGACTACACGACCGTCTCCATCCCGAAAGACCTGGCAGACCGCGTCGAGGAGACCATCGAAGGGACCAGCTTTTCGAGTACGAGCGACCTCGTACGGTTCTTGCTCCGGAGTATCGTCATCCAGCACGAACAGCAGGGCGAACTCACTGAGGCGGAGTTTTCCGAGATCGCCGACCAGCTCGAAGACCTGGGCTATCTGGACTGAGAGTACGGAGTACCGGGCCTACTCCGGAAACTCCTCGGGCGGTTCGACGTCCAGGAGCTCCAGGGGCTGCTCGTTGCTCCGGCGGTCGAACACGGCGACCGAGTCGGTGTCCCACGGCGGGACGGCGACGAAGACGAGCTCCTTGAAATCGTCCGTCTGGCGCACCCGTAACTCGCCGTTCGGGTGCGAGACGAACCGGCCCTGGGTCTGGCCGGCGGGCGTCCCGAGTTCGACGCCGAAGACGAAGTTGACCGAGCCGCCGGCCTCGGGCATGTAGAAGTGGGTGAACACCGGCGTCTCCGGTGGCAGGTCCGCGTCGGGAAGATCCGCGGCCGGGGTGACCGAGATGGCGATGCTCACCTCGTCGGGGTCGGCCTCGGCGGCCGACCGCAGGAGCGACTCGACCAGTCCGCGCGTCGCGTAGACCACACCGGCACTGGGCACCCCGCGTTCAAAACCCCGTCGGCCATCATCGCGCTCCCCGCAGGCCATCATCGTGTCCCCCGACGCTCACTATCCGGTTCGCGGGGACGGGCCCACCCCGCTCAGGAGAGCATCGACTTCGCGAGTCCGACGTAGTACTGCGGTGCGCGCCGTTGCGAGTTCGAGAGCGCGTCCTCGAGAGCGGCGACAGCGTCCTCGTGGATACCGGGGCCGTGGCCCACGAGTATCCGTTCGGGCGACAGTCGCAGGAGCTTCTTCGGCGGTACGAGTCTGTAGCCCGGGTGGACGCCCAGGCGTTCGTTGCCCGTCCGGAAGAACTCGACCGTTCCCACCGACTCGGGGACGACGAGCGTCCTCGAGTTCTCGCCGTAGAGGGCGACTTCCTTCCAGAAAGGGTTGTTGTGGAGCGTGTGGACGACGTACTCGGTCCCGGGCAACTCGCCGTGGATCGGCTCGACCGGCGCGTCGAGATTCCGGATCACGTCGGACATGATGTCGGGGACGTAGACCGGCACTTCGAAGCGGTTGGCGAGTGCCGCCGCGTCGCGCTTGTGGCGGTCGAGCAGGAGGACGACGCCCGCGACCTCTCCGTGCTCGGCGAGGAACTCCTCGATGTCGGGGAACGAGACGGGGTCGACGAGATAGAGGCCGTCTTCGCCGCGCAGGGCGTGACTCGCCCGCTGGAGGTCCTCGTCCGGATAGGCGATCCAGCCGATACCACCCTCCCACTCGTCTATCTCCTGCCAGGCCGTCGCTGCGCCGGAACCTTTGGTTGGCATACCGGTACCAGGGGCGCGAACGTGATAAGCAGCGAGAAGTGTGCGACGCGATCACACAACTGCGGAGCGCCGCTCCACACGCGGAAGTCCGTGTGGTCTCACTGGAGTCGGCTCGCGTCGATGGAGACGTCGGGTGGTGTCACGACGAGAAAGCCCCGAAAGTGCATGAGGTCGCCGCCGGCCTCGGAGACGTCGCGGGCAAAGCCCGCGGCGAGTTCGTTCAGGTCGCCCTCGACGTCGAGGACGAGTGCGTTCCCGTCGCCGACGATCTCCAGCCACTCCTCGTCGGGCGTCGTGCCGTCGAGCACTCCCAGCACGACGCGACTGTCCCCGTCGTCGCCCTCGTCTGTGTCCTCCAGTTCCTCCTCCGCGGTCTGGAGGTCCAGGTCGATCCCGCTCATACTCGCATTCCACCCCCGACCGGCAAAAATCCACCCCACCGGCGGCCGGTCGCGACAGCGGGACCCCGTGATCCGTCGCTGTCTCCGTGCTCACTCGTCACTCATCCCGGGCCCGAGCGGTGCGTTTATATAGGGCGAAGAACACCGTACAGGTACTCATGTCCAACACTGAGGGCACGTCGGAATCCCCGGCGGATCGAGTTCTTCCAGGGTACTCTGAATAGTACCTC
>ENA-ORCS01000657-ORCS01000657.1-marine-metagenome-genome-assembly--contig:-NODE-657-length-20324-cov-3.612585_pt1 | contig 20324 bp, 21 predicted proteins | sample MGYA00237781_ERZ508513 | MGnify/ENA primary metagenome ERZ508513 (study PRJEB26184, sample SAMN06268793) | marine metagenome | isolation source: Eden Landing Ponds, San Francisco, CA, USA | place...
CCCGCTCAGCGACCGCGAGCCCGCCGAGGGCTTCCATCTCACGAGTACAAGTGCGGTCACACGATCTACGAAGGCAGTCGCTGGATCTCTACTCCCTCGAACTGTTATCTCTACACCCTGTACTGAATGGCTGTTTCAGCGCTGTCGGTGCGAACCCAACTCTCGGGAAGCGCTCAACGTACCTCTCCTGAGTCCTGACTCACTTCGCTCGTCCTCTTCTGTTCTCACGGGTGATAGCGCGGGGTATACGCTTATGTGTCGACGGACAGCACAGTCGGTATATCGCAGGCCATGGCGACCGACAAAACCCTTATCGACGACCTGGACCTCTCGGCGATACGGCTGGAGATGCCCGGCTACGTCGAGCTGGTCTTCGCGCTGGTGATCGTCTGGGGGTTCGGCGACGCGGCGTCGACGCTGTTCGCCTCGGGCGCGGCGGGTCCGGGTCTGGAGGCCAACCCCTGGATCCGGATCTTGCTCGCTCACCACCCGCTGCTGATGGTCTTCCTCAAAGCCGCTGTCGTACTGTACGCCGCTGTCGTCCTGCTGGAGTGTCGCTCGTTCGTCGAGAGCGTCCCCGGCTGGCGTGTCTGGTTTCTCGGGGTCGTCGGCCTCGGCGCCGCAGTCGTCCTCACGAACGTCTACGTCGGACTGACGGCACTCGCCCTGGTCTGACCGTCGACCAGTCCGTCGCCGGCAGTCCGACCTTGCTCATCCGGTCGGTTGTACCGATGTAGCGGTATTTCGCCGGGCGGTCCGGCGAAATCCGGAAATGACTTACAACCGACCGTATCAGGCTCGCGACTGTGACTGTCGGTCCCCGGTTTCCCTGTCTCCGACGGTCGCGTCGTCGACCAGCGGCTGGACGACGTCGGCCGGCGGTTCCCCGAACGTCTCGGGGTGGAGCACACTCGCGAGGTGTTCGAGCGTCTCGACCAGCCGCGGGCCGGGTCGGTTGACGAAGTGGTGGCCGTCCATCGCCACCGCGTGCCCGTCACCGACGGCGGTCACGTCCGCCCAGCCCGGGCGGTCGGTGAGGTCCCCCCGGTTCTCGACGGTCTGGTCGAGACCGAACCCACAGGGCGCGGCGACGAGCACCTCGGGGTCGTACTCGCGGAGGTCGGTCCACTCCCGGGGGCGCGAGCGTTCGCCCGTCTCGGCCATCCCGTAGCGCCCGCCCGCGAGTTCGACCAGTTCCGGCATCCAGTGTCCCGCGACCATCACCGGGTCGAGCCAGTCGAGCACCGCCACGCGCGGTCGCTCGCCGTCCCACTCCTCGCCGCCGCTTCCCGCCTCGGCCTCGGCGACCCGGCGTTCGACGGCGGCGACCCGCTCGCGCAGGTCCGCGACGACCTCGGCGGCCCGCTCCTCGCGGCCGGTCGCCGCGCCGATGGTCTCGATGTCGTCGAACATATCCTCGAGCGTGTGGGTGTCGAGCGTCAGCACCTCGCAGTCGAGACCCAGGTCCTCGACGGCGTCCCGGACGAGCACCGAGTCGACCGCACAGACGTCACAGACGCCCTGGCTGACCACCAGGTCGGGGTCGGCGGCGGCGAGTGCCTCGCGGTCGACCGCGTAGACGCCGCCCTCGCTCTCGGCGGCCGCGACCTGTTCGTTTATCTCGGCGCTGGAGGCCTCCGGATCGACGCGCGAGCGGTTCATCGCCGGCAGGTCCTCGGCCGCCGGCGGGTAGTCACACTCGTGTGAGGTCCCTACGGGTTCGATCCCCAGGGCGTAGCAGACCTCTGTGGCGGACGGCAACAGAGAGACGACGCGCATATCGATGTCTGTGGACGCTGGTAACCTAAAACCAGCCCTCGTCCGGTCGATGCTGGATAAACGAGAGACCGCTATACGAAACCTGGGGTCAGGCGTCGCAAACGCCGGTGGATCTGTGTGCGATTCGTCGGCCGACAGATCGGGTGGGGACTGGTTTCGGTGGCCGCCACAGCCGGGACGAACGCCAGGACCACTCCGCTCGGGAGCTCTATTCGTGGTTCTCGCAGTTACTGCGTCGCTGGCGGTGCCGACGCTCTGGCGTGACCCGTTCGGACTCAACACACCGGTTTGGGGTCGACACCCATCGCTTCGAGTGCAGCGGCGTAGGCCTCGTAGGCGGCCGCGACGACTCGCTCGGCGCTCTCCTGGGCCTCCCTCCAGTCGGCGTCGCTCTCACAGACCGTCTCCAGCAGGTCCGTACCGGCCGATACCTGACCGTTCGCGTCGCGTCGGAGTTCTCGCACCAGGTCCGCGCCCGCGGTGTCGCCCTCGTTGACGAAGAAGTTGACCACCTGCAACAGCGTCCGGTCGCGCACCTTCCCGCGACCGACCAGCGCACCCGCGCGCTCGGCGGTCGTCTCGGCAGCCTCGAGAGCCTGGCCGACGCCGCCCTCGTCTGTGTCGTTGACACCCGCCGTCCCGCCGTCGAGTCGCTCGCGGAGTCGGTCCAGGTGTTCGCTCTCGGTGTCGGCGGCGGCCGCGAACGCCTTGGCGGCGGGCCCGCTCTCCGCTTCGGCCCACGATTCGAACGTTTCACGGCCGTTCGCGGCCTCTCGTTCGACCGAAGCCAGAACGGGGCCCTCCGCGAGGTCGGCCCCCGTCGCCGCGACGAGGTACTTGTCTGACCCGAGCCGGTGGAGTTCGGTCGCCTGCGCCTCGCTGACGGCCTCGACGAAACTGTCGGCGTCCATACCACCCCGTTGGGTCGCCCGCCGCTTATCGGTGTGGGCGTCGCCGTTCCGGTTTGATATCGCGACATGCGATTTATGTCTGGTGGCAGCAGTGTCTCCCTGTCGGACGGTCGAGAGTCGATACTCGGCGGAAACAGCGGTTTCGGACCGGAGACTGGCCGAGTCGAGAACCGACACGTCCAACACTGTTCGGTCGGACCTGCGTGTATGCGGGTCCGTGCGTTCATCCACAACTCCGGGGCGGCCACAGAACAGGCAGCGCGTGTCCGCGAACTGCTCGCCGAGCGCGAGGAATCGGTCGAATTCCACGACCTCGGGACGGGGGACGCCGAGGGCACACGCCGTGAAGCGATGCTCACACTCCGGGAATCGATGCGTATCGGCGAGAACCCGGCGGGTATCTACGGCGAGGACGGCACACCCGACTTCGCGGCGGGCGTGCTCATCACCGAAAACGAGGTCGGTCGCCGCGAGATCCACGTCGGGAGCGACGCCGTCGACGCGCTCTGCGAGGACGACAGCTGAGCGGGCGGACTCCCCCGCGGCGCTTATTCGGGCGGCGACCGTACCCGCTGGCATGAGCGACGACGCTCCCAGTATTTCGCCGGCCGCCCTCCAGGCGCGCATCGACCGCGGCGACCCCGTGCGGGTGCTCGATATCCGCAACCGCGACGAGGTCGACCGCTGGCATCTCTCTGGCCCGGCGGTGACGGTCACCCAGCGCTCGAACGCGAAGTTCATCCAGGCCACCGTGACCGACAGCGTCGACGAGTTCGCCGCGGGTATCGACGGCGAGGGGCCGATAATCGCGGTGTGTGCCCGCGGTGAGGCCAGTCGCGAGGTCGCGGCCGCGCTCGAAGACGCCGGCTACGACGCCAGCAACCTCGCGGGCGGGATGGAGGCCTGGGCGCGGCTCCTGACGGCTGTCGAACTTCCGGTCTCTGACCCCGACACCGCGGTCGTCCAGTACCGCCGGCCGGCCAGCGGCTGTCTCGGGTACGTGGTGGTTTCGGGCGAGTCCGCGGCGGTCGTCGACCCTCTTCGAGCTTTCACTGACCGGTACGTCGCGGACGCTCGCGAGCGCGGGGCGACGATCGAGACGGTGATAGAGACGCACGTCCACGCCGACCACGTCAGCGGCCTGCGGGATGTCGCCGACGCCACGGGTGCCAGAGCGGTCGTGCCGGCGCCGGCCGTCGAACGTGGCGTTACCTACGATGTGACCACCGTGAGCGACGGCGACGAGATCGCGGTGGGGGACGCGACTCTCGAAGCCGTCCACGCACCGGGGCACACGACGGGGATGACCGCTTTCGCCGTCCACAGCGCTGCATCCGGCGAGCGGGGCGACGAGTCGGACGTCGAGACGCCAGAAACGCTCCTGACTGGCGACAGCCTGTTCGTCGGCAGCGTCGCCCGGCCGGACCTCGAACGCGGGACCGACGGGGCTCGCGAGTTCGCCCGCGAACTCCACCGGACGCTGACCGAGCGCTTCGCCCGCTTCGACGACGAGACGCTCGTCGCGCCCGGCCACCACGCCGAAGGGGTGGAACCCGACGCGGGCGGGGCCGTCACGGCACGACTCGGCGAGTTGCGGAGGTTGCCGGTCTTCGATATGCCCGCCGACGAGTTCGTCGAGTACGTCACCGGCGACATGCCCCCTCGCCCCGCGAACTTCGAGCGAGTGATCGCCATCAACCTCGGGCGGGAGAGCGCCGACGCCGAGGAGGCGTTCGAACTCGAACTCGGGCCGAACAACTGCGCGGCGACGCCCGCCGACGACTGAGATGACCGGACCTGCGCGGGTCGACGCGGCCCGCGAACGCGTCCTCGCCGAACACCGCGACGTCCTCGAAGCGACACTGGACGCCGCCGACACGGTTGCCGCCGACCCTTCGGCGCTGTCCGACGGCGAGGTTCTCCGCCGACGCTTCCGGGAGCGACTCGCCGACCGCGGACTCCTCGCGCAGTATCCGGGGGTTCTCGAGACTGCCGTCGACGCCACTGGACTCACGCTCGTGGCCGACCCCGTCCCGGCCCCGCCGTACGTCGTCGTCGCGAGTCGTGGGCCGCTCTGCCGGGCGACGACCGCCGACGGTCGACTCGTTCTCGCTGTCCGTGCGTTCGCCGTCGACGGTCGTGACGCGGGCGGCCGGTCGCCCGCCGACCGTCGATACGACCGGACGTCGTCGGTACCGCCGGAGGACACCCTCGAAGTCACGCTTCGGTAGCCCGGTTTCCGACCGTCGAGTCGCGGTCTACCGGTCGGACCGCTCGACCTCGACCACGTCACAGTTCTCGTCGACAACGAGCGTGAGGGAGTCGGCGTCGACACTGAACGTGACGCTCGCACGGAACGGGTCACGCTGACGGATCTCACTCCGGCCGGGGTCGAGGGCGTTGAACGTGTGGAACGGTCGCTCGCGGACGTCGACGCCGTGGTCGAAGTAGAAGCCGCCGACCGCCGGGTGGTCGACCAGCGCGCTCCCGAGGTCACTCGTGATGTCCGCCGCACACCGCTCACACTCGAAATGTGCGAACGGCAGGTCGGCCAGTTCCTCGGGGACTTCGGCCTCCGAGGCGGCCGCGAGTGAGCAGACCGTCAGTTCGACCGGGCCGTCGCAGTACCAGCAGAAGCCGTTCGACACCTGGCCGACGATAGTCCGGAAGTAACAACTGGCGACCGCCGGCGCGGCCTCGCGGTCGTAGTCGGCGAAGACGCCCGGCGGGACCGGTGCCCCGAGCGTGAACGCGCAGTTTGCACAGCCGATGGTAACTGCCTCGTCCTCGTAGTGGAACGTCCGGGTTCCGCCACAGAACGGGCACGGGTCGTCTATCTCGACAGGATCGAGTGTCCCCTCCATCGTGTACGCGCCCGCCTGGATAGCGCCATTGACGTGCAGTCCCGCCAGTGTGAGTTCGTAGCCGTCGTCGGTCTTCCGGACGAACCGCCCGACGAGTTTGTCGAGGTGGTAGTTGAACTGTCCCGAATCGGCCACGCCGACGGCCTCGCGCAACTCGGAGAAGGTCGCCTCCCGGTCCTCGGCCTCCCACAGCGCCCGGAGGATGTCGACGCGAGTCTCGTCGGACAGCGCGGCGAACGCCTCTTCGGGTTCGCCCGTCTCGACCGGTCGCGTCTCGCTCATGCCCCCAGTATCGGCGGACTCTGTGAAATGTTGTTGGGTCTCTGGGTTCGATATCCTCTGAGGCGGTCGGTCGTCAGTCAGTGTCCGAGTTCACTATACTGTTCGCGGAAATGCCGATTCATCGGTACAACCTGTCGTTCACTCTGTCCACGTAGTTATCACGCGGTAGCGTGCGCCGTCGAGGGGTGCGAGGCGGTCCGCGCCTCGATGCGAACGGGGAGGCACGACCCGTGAGCCGAGCGAGCCGTGAGCGAGCCCGCCGAGGGCTTCCATCTCACGACGATGACTGCGATCACCCCCATACCAGATCAACCAATCGCTCTGTCTCTCACCTGTACTGCACGGCAGACACGAAAGACCGGACGAACTCGTCTCTGGACACGTCGTTCAGAATGGGAAGCGGTCGCGCAGCCAGTCGACGACCGACTCGTCGGCGTTGGGGTCGTGAGGGCCGACGACGCCGTCCTCGGGGAGGATCACCGTTCGTTCGCCCTCGTCGGTGACCTCGATGAGGTCGTCTTCTTTCAGATCGGCGAGGGCGTTCTCCAGGGCATCGATGTCGACTTCGACCTGCGAGCGGAGTTCGAAGACGGTCATCCCCTCTTCGTGGCGGTCGGCCAGCGCGTCCAGGACCGCTACCTCGGTGTCGTCACGGTCCCGGAACTCCGGCTTCGCCCGCATAACCAGCCGTTCGACCCGATGGGTCTTGTGTCTATCCCTCGGGGTCGGGCGTGGTCGGTCCGTGTCCGGTCGGTTTCCCGATGGCGGTCCGCCCGTTCGACTGGGTCCGGTCGACCCGCTCGGCCCCACACCCCAGGTAAGCAGTACGCTTATGAGGCGCAGGCTGACACAGTTTCACAATGAGTATCAAGTGTTCGCTGCTCGGCCACCGCTTCGACGAGTCGGCCGTCGAACACGACCGCCAGGAGGACGGCTCCGAGGTCGTGATCGTCACCACGGAGCTGGAGGCCTGCTCCCGGTGTGGGGAGACGCGCGTCGTCTCCGAGAACAAGGAAGTGCGAACGACCGAGGCCCCCGAGGAAGACGCCGAGAGCGCCAGCTTGCCGTCCGACGGGTCGCCCGGCGACGGCCCGGACGAGGCGACGGTCGACACCGCCGTGGATGAGGACGCAGGCGACGCGGCCGACACAGGAGTGGCCGCCGACGCAGGCGACGAGGACGCGACTGCGACCGCCGGGGCCGAGGAGGCGGTGACTGCCGACGACGAGGTTCCGACTGGGGGCGAGATCCTGGGGGACGATGGAACAACAACCGACGATGGGTCGACAGCTGACGACGGAGCGACGACAAGCGACGAGGCGACGACCGACGAGGGCGGCGCAGCCGGGGACGAAGTGGCGGCCGACGAGGGGGCCACAGCGGTCGACGGGTCGACAGCGGAGGAAGCCACGGAGCACGCCGAGGCGTCGGTCAAAGGCGACTCCGCCGGGGTCGACGTGGCCGACGACCCGGACGTGGACACGGATGTGGACGAATCGACCGATTCCGGGGACGACGACGCGGAGATCCTCGGGAGCGACGACGCCGGGCCGACCGACGCCGAGGCCGACGCACAGGCACAGGCTCGGGGCGACTCGACGCCGATCCGCGACGCGGACTCGGGAGAGAGCGCCGGCACAGTCGGGAGCACCAGCGGGCCCGGCGCCGGGGTCGACCCGGACGAGGAGGACGTAACCGACGACGCGGTCATCATCGACGGTGACAGCGACAGTGAGCGCGAACCCGGCGAGTGGCCCGAGAAGACGGCGGCGACCGGGGACTCGGGCAGCGAGTCGACCGAGGGAACGGACGTCGAGAACATCGAGGACGATTCGGTCGTCTGGTCTGGCGACTCCGAGGACGCGACGGACGAGAGCCAGTCGGGTTCGGCGGACGCGGAGTGGCCCGAGGAGGAGTCGGACTCCGGCGAGGACGGGCCGCTGGGTGAGTGGCCCGAAGAGGCGATGCCCGACGAGCACGAGGACGAGGAGACGGGACCGACGCTCGAACAGACCGCGTCACCGACGATCACGGTCCCCGAGGGGATGTACAAGTGCAACGAGTGTGGGTTCACGGCCGACGTCGAATCCTCCCCCCACCGCGCGGGCGACTTCTGTCCGGAGTGTCACCACGGCACGCTCGTTCAGGACGAAGCCGGCGGGAACTGAGACGCCGACAGGACGAGTCGAGCGGTGACGGGCCTGTCGAGGGGCACCTGTCGGGGGCGGTCTGTCGCGTGCCCTCGAAAGAGGTAAGGGGGGGCCTCGCAAATGCCCGGCCATGCGGGAGTACAAGATGCGCCGGGGCGAGTACCTCGAAGAACGCATCGAAGACATGGAGGCGACGGTCGAGGATTACTTCGGACCCGTCACCGGGACCGAGGAGTACAACGGCAGCGACCTGCTGGTCGTCGGTGACCCGGAGAACCCGGTCTTCGAGCGCATCGTCGTCGGGGCCGTCGAGTACGGGAGCAAGAAAGACAAACTGGGAGTCGAGTTCACCGAGCGGCCGGCGGAGGAGGTCATCGCCGAGGGCAACGCCGACGCCGCGGCCGACGCCGTCGACGCGAAAAACGACTTCCTGCTGGAGGCCACGGGCCGGGACGCCAAATCACGCCGCGACTCGATGAAACGCTCCGTCGAGGACAGTCCCGACGAAGCCGACGAAGTCTAATTCTCTGCGTTCCGTCCTCGCGTCTCGTGGTCCGAGCGAGTCGCGACGCCGTCCTGAGACGGACTGAAAGCAGACGTAAGAAGTGTTTTCTGGTCGTCGTTCCGCTCGTCGATCCGGTTTTCTCTCCGGAAAACGGACACCAGGTCCGTCTCGCGACCGGAATGTGGCGGGAGAATTGCAGGTATCTCGACGGGCAGTGCTGGAGCCACAATAAAAAGGTTGTCCGACTCCCCGGGAGACCCGTCGGCGGTCCGACGAAGACGCGGGTCGGCTACTGACCCAGCGGGTCGCGGTTGATCGCGACGCCGTGGGGCGTGATGATGAGTTGGTCGTCGCCTTTCTGGGCGATGTCACCGCCGACCTCGTTGGCGACCTGTTTGAGTTCGTCCGTGATGTGTTCCATCGTCCGGTCCTGGGTGGTGTGGCGGGTGATGTCCGCGATGACGAGGGCGCCGTCGTAGACGGCGTCTTTGATGTCGATGACGTCCTGTTTGTCGCTGATCTTGGCGATGCGAAGCTCGGTCTGTGCGGCCATGGCCCCGGTATCGACGGCATCGCTGTCGATCTCGACGTAATCCTCCTTCTGACGGGTCCCCCCGGAGTCGGGGATGATCTTGCTCATCAGTCCCATACTACGGTTCCCGGGCCCCGGCGGCTTGTAGTTTACGTCAGACGCTCTTTTCCCCGCGAATCCGTTCGGAACGTGGTTCGGCTTCGTGTCGGGGGTGTCGATCGGGTCGGTACCGGGCCGTCGACACGACGAGTCGGGTCCGTCGTTCGTCGAATCAGACGATGCCCGCTCGGAAAACGAGATAGAACATTCCGAGCGACGTCACGAGGCTGACCGATACCATCCCGAGCAGGAACCCCGTGGAGACGCCACTAAATATGTCCTCCTCCTCAGCGATCTCGGAGAGAACCACGCTCAGGTTCCGGTCGTCCTCACCGACGGTGACCGTCACGGACGACCACAGGGAGAGTAATCGCGAGACCGCGACGAAATACCCGAGCGTGTACGCAACGCTCGTTCCGAGATAGACGAGGAGGTTGAGACGGAACGTCTGGAAGTTGTACACCTCGGCGCCGACGATTATAAACACGGCACCGAGTTTCACGCCGGTCGCCATGTCGTCCACGCTATCGGCTCCGAGTTTTACCCACAGACCGACGCTGGAGACCACCACTGTCACCAGCGCCCAGTAGAACTGGACTGTCGTCACAATATCTGTCTGTATCGGGCCCCAGACGACCGAGAACACGGCGATCCAGGCACCGGCGACCAACACGTAGACGCCGACTGCGCCCGCGATCGCTCGCGACGACAGCGACAGCACGGACGACGCGGAGCCTGGCAACGACCGACGACGGTAACTGTAGAGTAGTTTCTGATAGATCCGCAGTGAGGACAGTCCCTCGATGTAGCCGGCGATCAGGACGACCCCGATCATCATCGGTGTCACGTCAATCCGTGCCACACCGTACATGAACAGGCCACCCCCAAGCGTGACACCACTTGCCGCGAGCCACTGCAGTCGCCTCGTTTCGCCGCCGGCCGCGACGATGGTTGCGACAGCGATGATGACGCCTGCAGTCACCACGGCAACCCCGACCCACGCCGGAAACAGGTCGAAAAACAGTGACGCCTGTAACGCAGTCATCTATCGATCGGTCCGGTGAGGACTTCGGTCGCGAGCCCTGCACACCCTCCGGCCAGCATGACGGGCACTGCCGTCGGGAGGAGTCTGAACGGATTGATTCCGTACCAGATACTGCCCATCGTATGTATCTCGAGTGTCTGGAACAGTGTGCCGACCCAGAACCCGAGGCCGAGGACGATGACGACGAGAACCAGGAGACTTCCGGCGACCGGCCCGAGAACGTCGAACACCCGCTGTAGTTTCGTGTCTTCGACGTGGATCCCCCACACCAACAGACTCCAGACTATCAGGACGTCGCCGGCGACCAGGTAGGGGTTCCAGAACTCGAACACCGCTACCACCACCAGTTCGTACATGTCCGAGACAGTATTCACCAGCGAAACTACCGTCTCGCTCATGGGTTCGACCTCCGATCAGATTCGACCCAGTCGAGGTCCACTCGACCATTCATCCGTCTGGCCCTATCCGGATCGACCGTTATAGTAGTACGAGGCCGGTTATCGAGCACAAAAACGGGCTATCGTCCTGAAATCCGGGTGACTCTCCGAACTCGACGAGCAGATCCCTGGCCGACAGCGCTTCGCGCGGTGATCGGCTGTCGAGTGAGCGCCGCTCTCGAACCAGGCGAACTGTCGGGATTCGAACAGCACACAGCACTCGTGTGGTGGGGCGCCGTTCGAAATGTCATATACAAAAGTGGTTCTCGCGACTCGCACCGCTCGCTAGTAGACTCACGTTGCCGGATGCGACTCGGCGACGTGGCTTGCCGCGGGTCGGGCGGCCGACACGCGGTAGCGATTGCGGACCCGGCGTTGACTCGCTTTCGGGGGCCAGCTATACGATGGAGGAGTCCCCAGCACGGGTATGACGTTCAGCATCTGTGTGCGGGAACCGTACGTGGACGAGGACGGCGAGGAACAGACCCGCTACGGCGTCGCGGTGACGACTCGCCTGGCGGGTGTCGGGACGCTCTGTCCGTTCGCCAGCGAGAACGGTGCGGTCGCGACCCAGAGCCTCGTCAACGTCGACCTCGGCCGGAAGGGCGTCGAGTATCTCGACGACGGGCTCGCTGTCGAGGACGCCCTGGAGGCACTGTTGAACGCCGACGAGGGCCGCGAGGGACGCCAGCTCCACGGGGTCGGCGCGGAAGGGGAGTTCGCCTTCTCCGGCGAGGAGTGTCGCCCCTGGTACGGTCACACCGTCGGCGAGAACTACACGGTGGCCGGCAACCTGCTGACCGGCGCGGAAGTCGTCGACGCGGTGGCCGAAACCTACGAGCGGGACGCGCCCGATCTGGGAGTCGCGTCGGGTTCCGAGGACGAAGGAGACGCCGACGTTGACGGGGATAACGACGAAGGAAACGCCGATGCCGACGCCAACGGAGACGACGACGGAGGCGAGGACATTCACGGGGACGACGAGACGGCGCCACTGGCCGAGCGACTCGTCGACGCGCTGGCCGCGGGCCACGCCGAGGGTGGCGACAAGCGCGAGGAACTCCACGTCCAGAGCGCGGCGTTGCTCGTCCGAACGACCGAAGAGCGAGAGATGGAACCCTATTACGACGACCTGCGCGTCGACGCGACCGAGACGCCCATCGAAGACCTCCGGGACACCTACGACCTGGCGAAGGAGGGCTACGAGATGGCGCTGGAGCGCTACGAGGAGGCCTACGAGGACGACGAGGACGCCGGGAACTGACTGCCGACGTCGCCGCGCGGTATCCGCCGTCGCTCAGGACAACTCCTCGACCCGAGTGTGGACGAATCCACGCAGCCAGTCGGCGGCGTCGTCGGGGTCTCCACCGGAAACGAACCGGCTGAAGTAATCGAAGTAGTGCAGGTGGTCCAGTACCGAGAGGAGTCTGTAGGCGGGGTAGGTCTCGTCGAAGTGGTCCTCCCGGCACCCGCCGCGGGCGTCGACGCAGGCGCCGCGCAGTTCGTCGCGGAGGCGGTCGGCGCTGTCGTCGGGTGCGAAAACGAGGTTCTCGGCGTGGGAGTCCCGGTAGAGTATAGACTGGTCGACGGCGCGCTCGTCGTCGAACGTTTCGAACGCATCGAGAGCCGCCCCCACCGGACCCCGGAGGTCGTCGAAACGGTCGTCGACTCGCTCTACGTTCCACTCGACGACCGACCGGTAGATGGCTCCCCACTCGTCGAAAGGGTAGTCGATACCGAACGCACCGTCGTCGACGACCAGTCGACCGTACCGACCCTCGTAGTCGAGGTCGTGGACCGCCCCGAGGTGCGTGCCGGCCTCTCGAACGAGGCGCTCGTGAGCGCCCGGCGACAGCTTGCGCACGTCGGTCAGGTGGCGGCCGTCGACGTGCTCTATGACGACATACGCGGCGTCGATCGGGCTCTCGTCGGCAGTGACGGTGGCCACGATTTCCGGAACGGACACCGCTGTCTGGTGGGCGAGTCGCTCGGCGAGCAGCGGTCCCGAGAGCAGTTCCGGACCCGACTGTGCGGTGCCGGCTTTCAGGACGATAGTGATCGCCAGTACTTTTGATCAAATAGCGATGAGTGGTCAGTTCCGGGCGTGAGCAACGTGATCTGGGAAAGGCCACAGTGACGCGTGACCATCTATCTGTGAATGCCGATATCGCGATCCAGAATGTGTCTCCGGCGCGATTTTGACGCGGTGTCTCGCAGAGACGCTGATCCTGCGAAATCCCACATACCTCTTGAAAAACGTCTATTTCCGGTCGTAGAACTCCTACGTTCGTTTCAGGCCTCACCAAGCTAACTATACAAGACTCATTGCGACCACTACAGAGTCCCCCGCTCATCCCGAAAATCTTCGATTTTCGGAGACAGCGACCGCGAGAGCGAGGCCGACCGGGGGGAGGCCTCGATGCGAACGGGGAATGCGCGGCGCTCCGCGCCGCGAAGTCGAGGCGGCGTCGCCGCCTCGCACGGAACGACCCGTGAGCGAGCGGCCCGAGGGCTTTCGTCACACGCCGGCGAGTGTGGTTGCAGTCGAAGTCATTGTCCGAGCAAATGGGGCAAGCGGACTTCGTCTCCTCACCGGCGTTCGTAGGTCACGAACGCCAACTCGCCCGCCTCGTCACGCTCGACCTCCACCCACTCACCAGAGTCCCACTCGGGAAAGTGAGTATCCCCATCGGGCTCCTCGGGCACCTCGGTCAACACGAGCCGATCCGCACGAGAGAGAAACTGCTCGTAGACGGTGGCACCGCCGGCGACGTAGGCCGTCCCCGCCCCCGCCTCGATGGCCGCCTCGACAGCCCCCTCGACGCTCTCAACCACTACGACACCTTCGGGAACCTCCGGGTCCGAGCGCGACAACACGATGTTCGTCCGGCCGGGCAGCGGCCCGTCGAGTTGCGCGGCGATAGACTCGAACGTGCGCCGGCCCAGAACGACGGGATGGCCCATCGTCGTCTCCTTGAAGTGGGCGAGGTCGGCCGGGTAGTGCCACGGCATCCCGCCGTCGTCGCCGATGACGCCGTTCTCCGCGATAGCCGCGATGAGTACCAGTTCGATTTCTCTGTCTTCTCCACCCATCGTCACTCGGCGACCGCGAAGTCGAGCCCGGGCGCCGAGTCGTATGCATGCAGCTCGATGTCGTCGAATTCGAGTTCGTCGAGGGGCTCGTCGGCCACCTCGATGGTCGGCCGGGCGCGAGGCTCGCGGGTGAGCTGTTCGAGCAGGTTCGGGACGTGGTCGGCGTTCTCGGTGCCGGGTTCGGGCGGTGTCTCGTCTTCGATCCACGCTTTCACGTCGCCGTATTCGGCCCGGTCCTCGACAGCATCCATCCGCTCGCGTAGCGCCGTCCGATTGTGCTCGTACCACTCGCCGCGGGCGCCCTCGCCGCAGTAGGCGTGGGCGTCGACGACCGTGTGCGAGAACGTCCCGACCTCGAACCCCGTCCGCTGGGCGATGACGTGGGTCAACAGCGAGTAGGCGGCGATGTTGAACGGGATGCCGAGCGCGATGTCACCCGAACGCTGGGTGAGGTGCGTGTTGAGACGGTCACCCTGCACGTTGAAGACGAAGGTGTAGTGACAGGGCGGGAGCGTGCTCACGGCGGCATTGGCGGGATGCCACGCATTCACGACGATCCGTCGCGATTGCGGGTTCTCCCGCAACTGGTCCAGCACGTACTGGATCTGGTCGAACGTCCGCTCGTCGTCGTTGACCCAGCGGTGGGAGTCCTCGGGCCAGGACTCCCCGGACAGCCCCTCCTCGGGGACCGGGTAACGGCGCCAGAACCGGCCGTAGGCGGTGTCGAGGTGCCCGTCCTCGTCGGCCCAGTCGTCCCAGATGCTCGTCTCCTCGCGCAGGTTCCGGATGTGCTCCTCGCCCGAGAGATACCAGAGCAGTTCGTGGATGAGCGAGTGCCAGCGGAAACCGTCGAGTTTCTTCGTCGTCAGCAGGGGAAAGCCCGCCTGCAGGTCGACTTCGTAGTGCGCGCCGAACGTCGACAGCGTGTCCACCCCGGTCCGGTTGGGTTTGTACGTCCCCTCGGCGACCGCCTCGCGGACGAGATCGAGATACTGCTGCATTATCGCGTGGGTGGCCGTCCGACGAGTTAAAGACTCTCCAATGACTCCCGATAGCGTCGTCACGCACGACACCTCCGACACAGGACGCCAGCGGAAGGACGACGAGACTCGTCGCTGGGGAGCGCAACGACCGCGAAAAACTGCCTCTACTTCACCCCGTTGTGACCAGAACTACTTAAACGAATTCGAGATCACGACACGAGCGCGACAGCCACGGCTCCCGTGTCAGTCGTATCTGCAGCGAGAAACTGCCTCTACTTCACTCCGTTGTGACCAGAACTACTTAAACGAATCCGGATCTCGCTCCCGTTTCACCGCGCCAGCACCAGCACGTGCCGGACGAGCGACCGGTGGACGCGCCGTTCGAACTGCGCCTCGACGGTCCAGCCGGCCTCACGTGCGGCCATGGCCCACGAGCGGTCACCGACGACGACCGCCCGCGGTGCGACGCGACGGAGTTCGACCAGTGCACTCGAAACGAGGGTCTCCAGGGAGTCGGCCTCGATCTTCGACTGGCGGCCGTAGGGAACGTCCACGACGGCGGCGTCGACGGCGTCGCCCGCAACCGGTAACCGGTGTGCGTCCCCCCGACAGACCGCAAACACCGTGTCGGACGGGAGTTCGCGGAGATTGCGGCGACTCCCGCGGACCATCTTCGCCTGTGCGTCGACGCCGACGACGCGCGCACCGACGAGCGCGCCTTCGAGGAGAAACCCCCCCGTTCCACACATCGGGTCGAGCAGCGTCGCGCCGGGGCGGGCACCGGCGACGTTCACCAGCGCGCGGGCGAGGATGGGGTCCATACTCCCCGGCTGGAAGAACGGGCGGTCGCTCGGCTTGCGGTCGCCGAAGGATCGTTCGACGGCGTGGGTCAGCCAGCCCAGCGCACAGATACCGGCTCCCGCCTGAACGCCTCCCTCGCCGTCGCCCCCCGGCGGGCCCGCAAAGAGCGCCCGCAGTTCGTGGTCGGGGTCGTCCAGGTCCACGGTCAGTCCGCGGTCGACGAGAACCCCTCCCAGAACGCGTTCGGCGCGCTGGGTGTCGATACCTGTCGTCCCGCGGACGTCGACCGCTCGCACCGCGACCGACCCGCGACGCTCGATGGCGTCGGCGTGCTCGTCACTTTCGCTACCGCCGGCGGACTCGTCCCGCTCGACCGACGCGGACCGCAGGAGCGTCGCGGCGCTCTCGACGGTCGGGTCGGTCGTCCCGACGAGTTCGCTCGCGCGCCGGGTAAAGGCCAGTTGCCCCAGGCGGTCGCTGACCGACCGCGCGGTCGCCAGTCCCGCACCGACGACCTCGACCCCGGTGGCGGCGGTCTCGGCCTCACAGGCCGCGAAGGCGTCGTCCTGCCCGGCGAGTTCGAGGCAGTACACGCCCGGGAATCACCCGCGGCCACCCAAGAACCCTCCGGTGATACGGTCGGTTGTGACGATGTAGCGGTATTTCGCCGGGCGGTCCGGCGAAATCCGGAAATAACGTACGAGCGACCGTACGAATCCGCACACCGACCGACACCTCTGGACGCGTGACCTGTCAGTCCGACCCATGAAAGTTTATATAGTTTAAATACGTCGTTTAAGTCGATACATGGTCGACCCCAAAGAGACTATCAACATAGAGAACGTCGTGGCTTCGACCGGGATCGGGCAGGAGCTCGACCTCCAGAGCGTGGCGATGGACCTGGAGGGTGCCGATTACGACCCCGAGCAGTTCCCCGGCCTCGTCTACCGGACCCAGGAGCCCAAGTCGGCGGCGCTGATCTTCCGGTCGGGCAAGATCGTCTGTACCGGCGCGAAGAGTACCGACGACGTCCACGAGAGTCTCCGTATCGTCTTCGACAAACTGCGCGACCTGCAGATCCAGGTCGACGATGACCCCGAGATCGTCGTCCAGAACATCGTCACCTCCGCGGACCTGGGGCGCAACCTCAACCTCAACGCCATCGCCATCGGCCTCGGCCTCGAGAACATCGAGTACGAACCCGAGCAGTTCCCCGGACTCGTCTACCGGCTGGACGACCCCGACGTCGTCGCGCTGCTCTTCGGCTCGGGCAAGCTCGTCATCACCGGCGGGAAACAGCCCGACGACGCCAAGGAGGCCGTCGACAAGATCGTCTCCCGTCTCGAGGACCTCGGACTGCTCGAATAAGGCGCGCGACCGGCACGAAAGCGGTCCCGTTCGGACCTCACATTTTCTCTGGCGAACCTCGCCAGTCCCTCTGCTCTCCGGCAGTCTCCCGGCCTCTCAGAGGTCCCTGGAGTTCGACAGGCTCCGGAGGAGTTCTCCGCACTCACACCCTCGCCGCGTCGGTGACTCGACCCGTTTGCCACACGCCGGGCATTCGAACTGTTCCGATTCGTCCACTGTGATACTCGGCCGCATACGTCATCGAAGTCCGTTCCGGTGAATAAGTTCACCCCTATTATTGATACGAGTATACTAGTGGACGTCCGTCCAGACACGTGCAGTCTTGCGGTTCTCGGACCCACCTTTTATGTGTCCTGTAACCCCTCGACCCAGATATCTGCATACACCGCTTCTTTTACACTATATACGTTACATTCAACCAGTTTTTCGGACCAGGAGGGAGTAAAGAAGGTGTCGATAGGCGAGATACCTGGTCATATCGAAATCCCGTCGGCGAACAGGAATAACAGGACCCAAGCGGTACGAGTTCCCAGTACAGGTATGTCCCTCCAGACGGGTGTGGACCCGACAGGTGGTGGCCTCCTCGCGGTGGTAGTCACACTCCTGCTCGCCTGGGTGTTCTACGCCGTGACGCTCCACCTCGCCGCAACCTTCTTCATCGGCGACGTGCCGAGCCAGCGGGCCGCCTACGCCGGCATCGCACCGGCCGTCGTCTCCATCCTGCTGGGTCGGTGGGGCCTGGAGGGGGTCGCCTTCGTCTCTCCCAGTCTCGGCGTCGCCGTCGCGCTGCTGGCGACGCTCCTCGCCGACGCCATCGCCATCAGCGCCGTCTACCGCATCTCCTGGCGGCCGACGGTCGCACTCACGCTGTTACATCTCGCCTTCGCCGCGATACTGGGGGTCGCGCTCAACAACATCTTCGGGCTGGTCTGATCCGAGTCCGGGACCGGCTCGTCACTCGACAAGTCGCTCGATCTCGGTCACCAGCACGTCGCTGGCACCCACCGATTTGAGCGCGTTGATCGTCTCGAACACCGCGCGCTCGTCGACGACAGCGTGGACCGCGACGTCCTCCTTGCCGGCGATGTCCATGACGGTGGGTCCGCCCATCCCCGGGAGGACGTCCTCGACGTCCTCGAGGCGGTCCTCGGGGACGTTCATCATCAGGTAGCGCTTGTCCTCGGCCGAGAGCACCGACTCGAGGGCCATCCGGACCTGCTGGACCTTCTCGTCGTCGGCGACGTCCGGGCGGGCGAACAGCCGTACGGACGACTCCAGGACGTCCGCGACTTCCGCCAGGCGGTTCATCCGCAGGGTCGTCCCGGTCGAGGTGATGTCGACGATGGCGTCGGCGATGTCGACGTGAGGGGTGAGTTCTGTCGCGCCCGACACCTCCGCGATGTCCACGTCGACGCCACGCTCCGCGAAGAAGCGCCGCGTGACGTTCGGGAACTCGGTGGCGACGGTGCCGCCCGCCAGGTCTTCCACGGCGGCGATATCGCCGTCCTCGGGAGCGGCGAGGACCAGTCGGCAGGATCCGAACCCGAGGTCGAGCAGGTCGACGAGGTCCACCTCGGCCTCGCGGGCCTGGTCGAGGCCGGTGATCCCGACGTCGGCGGCGCCGTCGGCGACGTACTCGGGGATGTCGCTGGCGCGGGCGTAGAGTACCGTCACGTCGGGGTCGACCGTCTGGGCGTACAGTTTGCGGTCGGCGCCGTCGACGACGTGCAGTCCTGCACGGTCCAGCAGGTCGATCGCGGGGTCGTGCAGGCGACCCTTGTTGGGGACGGCGATTCGCATACCCCATCTGGGACGGCCCCGGGCAACTGTCTTTCCCTCTCCGGGGAGCACCGCTCGAACCGGACCCGGCGAGCGGCCGTCCCGACGACGGCGTCGACGAGGTGAGCGTGTGCGACGGCCGCGACGGAGCGAACGTGTGCGACGGTCGCGTGGACTACAGAACAGCTCGTCCCCACCGGGACGGACAGCGACCGACGAAACCCCACGGCGTGGACCGCGACCCCGGGACTTTAGCGGGTACCCGCCGACGTGGGGACCATGGACGACCCGGCGTATCTCGACCCCGACCGCTCGCCCGCCCATCGTGCCGACGACCTCCTGGCGCGGATGAACCTCGAGCAGAAGGTGGGCCAGTTGCTCGTCGCGCCCGCCGACGGCTCCGTCGACGAGGCCGTCGAGACGGTCGTCGACGGTATCGACGAGTACGGCCTCGGCCAGGCCTCGCCGTTCGGCCGCGAGGGCGCACCCGACACGCCCGAGAAGATGGTCCGCGTCGCCAACGCCGCCCAGGAACACGCCACGGAGGAGACCGACCTGGGGATCCCCCTCCTCCTCATCTCCAACGCGGTCCACGGCAACGCCTACGCCCGCGGCGCGGCCGTCTTCCCCCACAACCTCGGACTCGCGTGTGCCCGCGACGAGGCGCTCGTCGAGCGCATGGCCGACGCGACGGCCACCGAACTCGCCGTCACGGGCGCCCACCAGAACTACTCGCCCGTCTGTGACGTCGGCCGCGACCAGCGCTGGGGCCGGATCTTCGAGACGTTCGGCGAGAGTCCCCGCCTCGTGGGACGGCTCTCCGCCGCGAAAGTCCGGGGCTACCAGGGCGAGAGCGTCGCCGACGACGAGTCGGTGCTCGCGACGGTCAAACACTTCCCGGCCTACGGCGAACCGCTGATGGGCGAGGACGCCGGCGTCAACGAACTCTCGGACTCGACCTACCGGCGGTTCCACCTCGCCGCCCACGAACGGGCGGTGACGGCCGGCACCGGCGCCGAATCGGTCATGCCCTGTTACAACGCCGTCGACGGCTTCCCCGTCCACGGCACCCGCGAGTACCTCGCCGACCCGCTGGCCGAGATGGGCTTCGACGGCTTCGTCGTCTCCGACCACCACGGCACGCGGATGCTCGCGGACGACCACGACACCGCGAGAGACGTCCGCGACGCGACCGCCCAGTCGCTCGACGCCGGGATGGACGCCTTCCTCGATTCCGATCCCGGCGACGTCTACGTCGACCACCTCGTCTCGCTCGTCGAGGACGGCGTCGTCGCTGAGGCGGACCTGGACGACCGCGTCCGCCGGATCCTCGAGGTCAAGTTCCGTCTCGGCCTCTTCGAGGACCCGTACGTCGACCTCGAGACGGCGGAGGCGAATCTGCGCACCGACGAACACCGTGAACTCGCGCTCGAAGCTGCCCGGAAGTCGATAGTACTCCTCGACAACGACGGGACGCTCCCGCTCGTCGAGGGAGGAGAAGGAGACCGCCCGACCGCCGGCGACATCGGCGACGACCCCACCCACGCCGAGGGGCTGGACCTGCTCGTCACCGGTCCCACGGCCGACAACCTCGACTACCAGTTCGGCGGGTGGTCCTCGACGGAGAACGACGCCGGGAACACGGTGCGGGAGGCGTTCGCGGCGGCCGGCGCGGACGTGACCTATCGGGAGGGTG
>ENA-ORCS01000662-ORCS01000662.1-marine-metagenome-genome-assembly--contig:-NODE-662-length-20187-cov-29.568871_pt1 | contig 20187 bp, 19 predicted proteins | sample MGYA00237781_ERZ508513 | MGnify/ENA primary metagenome ERZ508513 (study PRJEB26184, sample SAMN06268793) | marine metagenome | isolation source: Eden Landing Ponds, San Francisco, CA, USA | place...
CGCCCAGAAGATGGAGTACGTACAGGACAGTTTCGGAAACCAGACCGGGGCAAACGGGTCCGCGACCAGACCGGCCGTCGTCTACGTACGGTCGGAGGGCAACGCCCTCTCGAAGGCCGCGTTGCTGGACTCGCTGCGCTTCCAGGCGGCGGTCGGAGAGAACGAGTCCGTTGCGGCCGCACTCGGCGACCGGGGCGCCGTCGGGGTCGCCAATCTCGTCGCCACGCGGGCGGCGGGCACGCCCGACCCCACGCTCGACCAGCAGATAGCCGCACTCGAACGCGCGAGCGACTCTCAGACCGAGCAACTCGTTCGAGAGACGCTCGCTCCGGGTTCGCCGGCTCTGCGAATGCTCCCCGAGAGCTACGACCCGGGGACGGCCACCGCCGAGAGCCACCGGATAGTGTACCAATTTACGGACACGGACGGCCGGTCGGCGGCGACAGCCGCTCTCTACGAGGCCACAACGGAACGTGAGGGCCCCGAATACTTCACCAGGGGCGAGCACGCCAGCGACGAGCGACGGTCGGCGTACCTCCTGAACACGATGGAACTCGTCGTGCCCGCCGCGCTGGCGGTCATCCTCGCGGTGCTGGTGTTCTCCTACCGCGACCTAGTCGACGTCGCTGTCGGGTTCGCGGGCGTCGTTCTCTCGGTGGTGTGGATGTTCGGTATCCTCGGCTGGTTGCAGATCCCGGCCGGGGTCTCGATCATCATCGGGCCGGTGCTGATCGTCGGACTGAGTGTCGACTACGGGCTCCACGTGTTCATGCGGTACCGTGAACAGCGAGATGCGGACGAGGGCATCCGGAAACCGATGGGTCGTGGCCTCTCGTCGGTGTCGGTCGCACTCGGTCTCGTGACCCTCACCGCCATGATCGGGTTCCTCTCCAACGCGACCAGCGACCTCACGGTCATCCGGCAACTGGCCTTCGCTATCACGCTCGGCGTCCTCTCGACGTTCGTCGTCTCGCTGACGCTGGTGCCCGCGCTGAAAGTGACCATCGACCGGTTGCTGGAACGAGTCGGTATCGACCGACACAAACAGCCCCTGGGCAAGACCGGGCTGCTCCAGCCCGTGTTACGGAGTGGGGCGTCACTCGCGCGGCGTGGCGCGCCAGCCGTCCTCGTCGTCGCCCTGGTCGTCGGGTCGGCCGGCGCGGTCGCCTGGACCGACCTCGACAGACAGTCCCTGCAACAGCAACAGGGCGAGATCGCCGACTGGAAGCAGGACCTGCCCGGCCCGATGGGCTGGGAGGTCTCGGAAGAGTCGAAACAGCGGACCTACGTCGCCGACCACTACCGGGCCGCGAGCGAAGACCAGCGGAGCAGGTCGAACGTACTCCTCGAGGGAGACGTAACCGATCCGGCGACACTCGAACGCGTTCACGCCGTCCACGAGGCCGCCGACGAGAGTGACGTCGTCTTCCGGCGGGGCGACACCGTTCCCGTGACCTCGCCACTGACGGTGATGGCGACCGTTGCCGCGGAAGACGAGGCCTTTGCCGAGACGTTCCGTATGGCCGACACCGACGGTGATAGTGTCCCCGACCGGAACGTCGAAGCGGTCTACGACGCGCTGTACGCGGCCGCCCCAGACCGGGCCAGCCAGGTCCTATACCGTGAAGACGGCGAGTACCGCTCGCTGCGCGTCGTCGTCCCGGTCGCGTCCGACGCTACCGTCACCCAGCGAGCTGCAGGTGTGCGCTCGATCGCCGCTGCAGGGGATGGGGACGTCGTCTCGGCGACGGCCGTCGGTAGCGGGGTCCTCCAGCAGATCCAGCTCTCCCGGACCGCCGACAGCATCCTGGAGACCCTGGTCGTCGCGCTCGTCGCGGTGAGCGCCATCCTGGTCGTCGCGTATCGACTGCTCACCGGGAGTGCCTCGCTGGGCGCCGTCACAGCGTTGCCCATCGTGCTGGTGTCGGCGCTGGTCATCGGCGGGATGTGGGTGTTCGGCGTCCCGCTGACGCTGTTGACGGCGCTGCTTTTGAGTCTCGTCATCGGCGTCGGCATCGACTACAACATCCACGTCAGTGACCGCTTCGTCCAGGAACGCGAGCGGGGTCGTCCGATCCACGAGGCGCTCGTCGAGGCCACGACCGGCACGGGTGGGGCGCTGCTGGGGAGTACGCTCACCTCCGCAGGCGCGTTCAGCGCGCTCCTCCTGCACCCGAACCCGCAGTTCGAGAACTTCGGGACGCTGGTTGTGCTCGCGATGGTCACGTCGTTCGTCGTGGCCGTGTTCGTCCTTCCGAGCCTGCTCGCGCTGTGGGCCCGGTACGGACCGTCCCCGAGCACGGATGCGAACGACGTGACCGAAGCGCCTGTCCGGGCGGACGACTGAGTCGCTCCCTCGTTTCGGTCACCTCGCTGTCGCTCGACGGTCGCCTCGGATCCGCCGTCGCTGCTATCACACCGGATCGGCGAGCGGTGGTCGACTACTACGAGTCGAGCGTCCCGATCCCGTTCCGGACGAGTTTCGCCTCGCCTTTCTGCAGGTGTTGACTCGCCGTGTTCGGGGCACAGCCGAGTTCCTCGGCGACGTCTTCGTGGGTCGCCTTCCGGGGCGTATCGTAATATCCCAGGTCCAGAGCCGTTTCGAGCGCTTCTCGCTGTCGGTCGCTCAGCGCGGTCGCAGGATCTATCTGTGCACTCGGGAACTGGTTGATCGCGTCGATCTGTACCGTCACCGTCGGCGGTGTCTCGTCGATCGTCGTCTGCAGGACCGTCGGGTCGCCGACGATGTGGCCGGTGATGCGACCATCACGGTAGACGAGGGGCCGCCGAACGACCAGTCCGCCGCGGTCGATCGCTTTCGCGGCGCCACCGAATATCGAAATTTCCGCATCGCGTAGTTCGAGGACCGCGTACGACGTCGACCCAACGGTCTGCGAGACAGTGACCGACTCGACGCCGGGCGTCTCGACTGCCAGCTCCTCGAACGGGCCGGCGTCACCGTCGACCGCGTAGAGATGCGTCGATATCTCCGCGTCGCCGCGGTTCCAGTCGACTGCACGCGCCTCTACGACCGCTGGAGCGTCGAGTAAGTACTCCAGAAAGGGTGGCGACCGGTCGAGGTCCGGCCGCACCGAGATGCGGATGTGCTTCATACGCGAGACGAGGCCCGCCGTCGCAGAAAAACCCCCTGACGATACTCTACACAATCGCTACCGGTTCGACACTCCTGTCCCGAACTGTGATGTCCGATACCGCATCCGCACATCGCGAACGGGCGCACAGACAGGAAGACGCGTTCCCAGGCCACGGTCGGGACAGTTACTCAGAGGTGACCGTCGCATGAAAGCCGTCCGATATCACGAACACGGCGGCCCGGAGGTGCTGCAGGTCGAGGAGATAGACCGCCCGGAACCAGACGACGACGAAGTCCTCGTCGAGATGCGGGCCGCGAGCGTCAACCCGGTCGACGTGATGATCCGGTCCGGTGAGTACGGCCGGGTTTCGCTTCCCTCGGTCCCCGGGGGCGACGGCGCTGGCGTCGTCGTGATGACCGGCGACGACGTCGACAGGTTCCGCGAGGGCGACCGCGTGGTCGCCTCCGGAATGGACCGCGAGGCTGGCGGGACCTTCGCCGAGTACGCCCCACTCCCGGAGACGAAACTCGCTCACTTGCCCGAGGAAGTCCCCTTCGAAATCGGCGGCGCCATCGGAAACGTCGGGGCGACGGCCTGGACCGCTCTCGAAGAGGTCGCCGGCACCCGTCCGGGCGACCGCGTGCTCGTCCACGGAGGTGCCGGGGGTGTCGGTCACGCCGCCGTCCAGATCGCTTCGGCCGGGGGTGCAGAGGTCGTCGCGACTGCCGGGTCTGCCGACGCCTGTGACCGGGTTCGAGAACTCGGTGCGTCAACGACGCTGCAGTACGACAGCGATACCCTCGCCGAAGACGTCCTGGCCGCGACCGGCGGAGACGGCGTCGAGACGGTCCTCGACCATCGCCTCGAAGAGTACCTGAGTCTCGACCTGGAGGTGGTTGCCGAGGGCGGTCAGATCGTCGCCATCATGGGTCACCTTCCGGAGACGAGTGGTCTCCCCTTCTACAGCAAGGAAGTCGCCCTGCGGGCGCTCAGGATGGACAACCATCCAGTCAGAACGCCCGTTCTGGAACGACTCGGTCGGTTGTTACAGCGTGGTGACCTGACGGGTATCGTCGCGGAGACGTACGACTTCGACGAGGTAGCGCAGGCACATCGCGACGTGCTCGCAGGTGGGTACGTCGGCAAACTGGTCGTCACGCCGTAGTCGACACGGTACTCGCTCTGGACCGTTCCCGGTCTGGCCCTGATGTGGGGTCACCTCTGTAGAGAGACCCGCTCCTATCGCATTTCTGAACCGCTGACGACGAGGTCGGCGTCGGCGGTGATCCATGCGGCTGTCGTTTCGCCGTCCTCGGTCCGTCGCCACGCGAACGTGATCGTCCCGGTGTCGGCGCCCGAGAGCGCCTCGATGAGGGACAACTCGCGACGGTGGTCAATCACTCGGCCGTCGTGGTGGTCGCGAGCGAGACCGGTCTGACTCGCTCGTCGCGACGGTCACCGAGAGCCCGTCGCCGAGCAGGTCGACGGAGACCGCTTCCAGCGTCGTCTCGAAGACCGTTCGGTGGTGGCCGTCGGCGTCGTAGGCCATGCTGGAGTCGACGAGGCCCGCGTCTTCGAGGGCGTTCAATCGCCGGTACACTGTCGGTCGAGAGGCACCGCACTCCTCCGCGATGGTTCGTGCGGACTTCGACTCCTGCTGTATCGTTTCGAGGATCGACTGGGTGTACTCGGCGTTCAAGAGGCACAGCAGATCTGCCGGATCCCGCTCCCCGTCCAAGTCCTGTTCGGACCCACCAGGGCCCGTCCGTTCTGGCTGTTTGAGTGACATCGTTTCTCTCTCTCCTGTCTGGTGTCTCCCGTTCCATTCACACAGGGCTGCTGACAACTGTCGTTGTCTCCCCGTGGGTCGACGGCTAGTCACATTACTGTGACAACGGTTCGCACGGCCATTGCGCGCGCCCATTCGATGCAACAGCGCGGCCCCGGCGACACGCTCCCGCCGATTGAGACGGTACCGCTCGTGACCGACGAGACCCTGCGAGCGATCGTCACCACGCTCTGGGACGCCGACGAGCCACTGCGGTTCTCGACGCTCCGCCGACGGTCCGGTGTCGCGGAGAGCGCTCGCTTCAACTACCACCTCCAGAAACTCCTGCGGAGATGCGTGCGCGACACCGGGGATGGCTACGAGCTGACCACCCAGGGGGACCGATTCGTCGCAGCGATGTGCGCCGTTCCGAGGATCGATGATCGAGCGGATTGCCCTCGCGTGACGCCGGTTGTCGAGTCTGTTACACTCTATGGATAAGCTAGATGAGTCATGACTGTCCCGGATAGCTACGCGTCCCTCGGTCTCTGGACGAGCGGTGGCCTCACACTATTTTGTGCCTCGCCAACTGATCACAGGTCGGACCATGGCCCCGAACGATGCAACTTCCGGGCCCGAGAAACCCTCCCGGCCTCCGGGTCCGGACGGAATCCCAGTACTCGGAAACGCTCACGAGTACGTCCGACAGCCGATGGAATTTTTCGACGAACTCGCCGAGTACGGTGACGTCGTTCACTGCGAATTCCCGCGAATCGATGCAGTCGCCGTCTTTCACCCGGACTACGTCGGCGAGGTACTCCTCCAGCAGGGGACCTACGAGCGGTGGAACTTCGACGAGATAAAGGACCTGCTCGACTACGAAATCGCACCGCAGGGACTGTCGTTCACTCGCGGCCAGCAGTGGAAACGACAGCGCCACTTCCTCCAGCCCATGTTCGGTCTGGACCGGTTGCGGGGATTCAGTTCCGGCATGACCGATGCCACGGAACAACTTGTCGACGAGTGGGACGACGGCGAGGAGATCGCCCTGAACGAGGAGTTCTCCCGTCTCACACTCTCGGTACTGACGAACTCGCTGTTCGACTTCGACCTCGGCGAGCGACAAACCGTCGTCACAGACGCCGCCGAGGGGCTACAGGACCTCGCAGACATGAAGGGCACGGGCGCGCTGGAGCTGCTGTTACCCTCGTGGGTTCCCACACCTGGCAAACGTCGATATGAACGGACGATGGACGCGTTCGACGAGACGGTCGACGAACTGATCGCCGAGCGCAGGGCGGCACCGGACGAGTACGATGATTTCCTCACGATGATGCTGGAAAAGGAGGACGACCACCAGTACGAGATGGACGACGACGAGATCCACGACCACCTGATCACGTTTCTGGTCGCGGGCCACGAGACCACGGCGACGGTGCTGACGTTCACGTGGCTTCTGCTGTCGACGCATCCCGCAGAACGCGACAGACTGGACGGAGAAGTCAGAACGGTGCTGGACGGGCCGCCGACGCCGTCCGACTTGGAGGACCTGGTGGTCACCGAGCAGGTCGCGAAAGAGGCGATGCGGCTCTATCCGCCGGCGTTCATGCTGTTTCGTGAAGCGGTCACGGACACGCAACTCGGTGGATACGATATCCCCGCCGGAACGAAAGTGCTCCTGCCGCAGTACACCGTCCACCGTGACGAGCGCTGGTACACCGATCCCGACGCGTTCGACCCCACACGGTTCCGGGAATCGGCGACTGAGGACCGCCCTGACTTCGCGTACTTCCCGTTCGGCGGCGGCCCACACCAGTGTATCGGGATGCACTTCGCCATGATGGAGTTACAGCACGTGGTTCCGATACTCGCCCGCCGGGTCGAGTTCGAGTTGTTGAGTTCTCCCGACCCCGATATAACATCGGAACTGACGCTCCGGCCGGCAGAGGACGTCAGGATGCGAGTTCACAAGCGATAGCTCGGCTCGAATTGCGGACAGTCTGTGTTCCGCACGGGCAAGCCCGAACTCAGATTTCCGAGGCTTGCCGTTCGACGAACAGGTCGAACAGGGGGGTGTGTTCGACGACCCAGTTGCGGGCCTGCCGCGCCGGCTCCGATTCGAGGAACGTGACCGCGGCTTCGAACCGCGCCTCGCGTCGCACGCGTTTCGCGTCGTCACGTCGACGCTGTTCGAACCGTTCGAGTGCCCCACTCGGGTCCGACCGGGACACGGTCGCGAGTTCCTGTGCGAGGACGCGAGCGTCCTGCAGTGCGAGCGAGGCGCCCATCCCGGAGATCGGGTGGACGGCGTGGGCCGCGTCGCCGACGAGGACGACCCGGTCGGTGTGCCACCGTTCGCACGTCACGTCGCGGACCCGGTCGAAGAACGGGTCCTCGTCGGTCCCGTCCAGTAGCGCGGGGAGTTTCCATCCGATCCCCTCTGCCCGTGCGCGGAGGTGTGCACGGCCCGGTGGCTCTGGCTGGTGGTCGAGTCGGGCGGCGAGATTGAACCCGACTCGGTCGCCGACACGGGCCACGAACCCTTCCGTGCCCCGTCCCCAGACGCTGACCATGTCGCTCCCGACGTCGACGTCCTGGTCGGCCCACAGCGACCAGACGTACGTATCGTGTCCGCGTTCCGTCCACTCGGTAAAACACTGCTCGCGAACCGTCGAGTGGACGCCGTCCGCCCCGACGACGAGGTCGTACGTCTCTGCCGTCCCGTCTTCGAAGGTGACGCGCACTCCGTCTGGCCCTTCTGCGATGCGGGCCGGCGAGGTGCCAAACCGGACCCAGTCTTCCGGGACGCCCTCACGTAGTACGGCGTGGAGGTCGCCGCGGTGGACGGCCAGCAGGAGCGTCCGGCCCGGCGGGAGCGCCGTCCGCGTGAGCAGGTCTCCGCCGGCTCGAACCGCGAACCCGTCGGGGTCGGCGGCGAGTTCCCGGGCGCGGTCCAACCGGCCGAGGTCTCGCAGCACGGCCAGCCCGTCTTCCCAGAGACCGATCCCGTAGCCGCCGTCTCGCCACTCGGGGGCCCGCTCGACGATAGTCGGTGCGCGTCCCTGGCGCCCGAGGTAGTCGGCGAGCGCGAGGCCGGCGATCCCGCCGCCAACTATCAGGACGTCCTGTTCGGCTGTACCTGTTGACGGTTCCATCGGGTCGCTCATGTCGCCACCCTCGTCGGGCCGGGAAATAGCATTACGTCCCGTGTTTCACCGTCTGAAACGGGGCCCGTGATCCCCGTCTGTGCCGTGCTCGCGCGACGACGGTCCCCGGTGACAGGTCCTGTCCTCAGTCGATAGGTCTACAGCGCGTCTTCGACGCGTTGCCAGCCGAGACGAGCCAGGAGGTGTGCCGGTCCGCGTTTGGGCAGGTCTCGAACTGTCCGCAGGTGCCCTGGGGGGTCGCTTCCTTCGACGCTCAGCTCCCAGCCGATCTCCTCGCCGAACCGGTCGACGGCACGTTCAGCACGGTCACAGACCGCGTCGACGTCCATCGTGCGGACCGTTCCGTCGTGCATGAGTATCTCTCCGTCGACGATCGTCGTCTCGACGTCCGCTGCGGTCGCGGTGTTGACGACCAGTGCCGGGACGTTGGTCCGGGGCGCGAACTTCGGTTTCGAGAGGTCCAGGACGACGAGATCGGCCCGCTTTCCCGGTTCGATGCTCCCGATTTCGTCCGCGGCGCCCAGTGCTCTGGCACCCTCGGTCGTGAGCATCCGGACGAGGTCCATCGATTCGAACTGGTTCGTGCCAAACGAGAGATTGGCCGCGAGCCGTGCCTGTCTGGCCTCGCCGAGCAGATCCGTCGAATCGTGCCAGTAGTGGTCGTCCAGTCCGAGGCCGACCGTCGCGCCGGCGTCCCGTAACGACGGGACCGGTGTCCAGTCGGTCTCGCCGTCGGGTTCCCAGTAACAGAAGATCGACGGACAGTGCGCGACGGCTGCGTCGTTGGCCGCGATCCGTTCGACGTCGCTCTCGTCGGCAACCCGGAAGTGGGCCGCCACCAGTCGGTCGTCGAGAAGTCCGACGTCGTCGAGCAGTGCGAGTGAATCCGCCGCGTCGTTGGCCCGACTCATCACGTTTCCCTCGTCGAGTTCGAGCAGGTGCGTGTGGACGGGCAGACTCGGGTACTCCGCGGCCAGGTCGGCCACGCGTTCCCACACTTCGCGGGAACACGACCAGTCGTCGTGTGGACACACCGTCGCGTTGATCCGCCCGTCGTAGGTGTCGTGGTACTCATCGATGAACGAACGAGCGCGGTCGAACTGTTCGTCCTCCGGGATATCCCAGAACAGGTCGCTGATCCACGGGCCGAAGAACCCCCGGAGTCCGGCCTCGCCGAACGCCTCCGCCCCGTGACGGGGGATCGCGTCCATCGCGTTGACGGTGGTGATCCCGCCACGGACGAAGTTCAGCGCGGCCAGTTCGACGCCCGCCTCGACGAGGTACTCGTACTCGCCGCGTCCGAGTTGCTCACAGAGTGCGGTCATGTCGGCGAACATCTCGCCTAACCCCATCTCGCTGAACGCGCCGGTGAGCGCCGAAAGCTCCAGATGGGCGTGAGCGTTGACGAACCCCGGCATCACCAGTCTGTCGCTCCCGTCGATGACTGTTTCTGCCGGGATCGCGGCGTCTGACGGTTCCGACTCCCGGACCTCCGTTATCTCACCGTCCTCGACGACGACGGTCGTGTCTCGATCGATTTCGTCTCGACCGTCCATCGTCAGCACCGTCGCGTCGTGGATGACGATATCCGAACCTGTCGACATATGCGATGGGATCGGCCAGGCCGCACGAAAAGCAGAGTGGCGTGTTTCAGGTGGTGAAACACGGACTCGGGCGTTATCAGGTCGCTGTCGCTACGACGGTGTATGGCAACCCGTTCCGGCGCTGACGGCAGGAATCGAGGTGGCGAGCGATGAGTTCCGGGAAGACGGCGGACTCAGTACCCGACGTATCCGGGGACTCGTCGACAGAGCCAGCGTACGACGCACTCGCGGCACTACTCGGGGACACAGTTATCGACCGTGAGACCCATCGAAACGCCGAGGGGTTCGTGATACGACCGGACGACGTTGTCGAGACGCTCTCGACACTCCGGGAGGAGGCGGGGTTCGACCACTGCTCGTGTGTGACCGCCCAGGAGTACGCCGACCGGTTCGAGACGATCTATCACCTGCGACGCTACGCCGACCCGACACAGGAACTCTCGGTCGTCGTCCCGACGGCCAGAGAGTCGCCGACCAGCGAGTCAGCCGTGCCCGTGTATCCGACGGCAGCGTGGCACGAGCGGGAGGCGTACGATTTGGTCGGTATCGAGTACGAAGACCATCCCGACCTCCGGCGGATTCTCCTGCCCGAGACCTGGCAGGGCCACCCACTGAGCCGGGACTACAATCAAGACCAGCCACAAATCGTCTCCTTCCGCGAACACGAGCGCCTGCTCGAAGACCACCGTGCGGGACCGGAGACGATGCACATCAACATGGGACCACACCATCCCTCGACACACGGCGTCTTGCACTTGAACGTCCAGCTCGATGGCGAGCAGGTAGCGGCCGTCGACCCTGACATCGGCTACATCCATCGCTGTGAAGAACAGATGTGCCAGCAGGGGGCCTACCGCCACCAGATCATGCCCTACCCGGACCGTTGGGACTGGGGCGGGGCCGGGCTGCTGAACGAGTGGGCGTACGCCCGTGCGGCCGAGGCCCTCGCCGACATCGAGGTGCCGGCGTATGCCCAGGTCATCCGGACGATGGGCGGCGAACTCTCGCGAATTCTCTCGCACATGCTTGCGGTCGCGACCTACGCGCTGGACGTGGTCGGGGAGTTCACCGCCACCTTCCAGTGGGGGGTCCGGGACCGCGAACTCGTGCAGGATATCCTCGAAGACCTGACCGGCCAGCGGCTGATGTTCAACTACTTGCGGCTGGGTGGTGTCGCCTGGGACTTGCCCGAACCTCGCGATGCGTTCTTCGAGAAGATACGTGCGTTCCTCGACGATCTGCCCCATAAGCTCACTGAGTACCACGACATGCTCACCAGCAACGAGATCCTTCAGCTACGGACGATTGACACGGGCCACCTCTCGGCCGAGACCGCGAAGGCCTACGGCTGTACCGGCCCGGTCGCCCGAGCGTCCGGCGTCGACTACGACCTTCGTCGGGACGACCCATACGGCTACTACGACGAACTTGACTGGTCGGTCGTCACCGAACAGGGCGGCGACAACTTCTCGCGCCTGCTCGTGCGCCTGCGCGAAGTAGAGGAATCGGCGAAGATTATCGGCCAGTGCGTCGACCTGCTGGAGGACTGGCCCGAGGACGACCGCGAGATACAGGCAAACGTCCCCCGCACGCTCCGGCCAGACCCTGACACCGAAATCTACCGCGCCGTCGAGGCCGCCAAAGGCGAACTTGGCATCTACATCCGTTCTGATGGGACGGAGACGCCGGCGCGGTTCAAGATTCGCGGCCCCTCCTTCTCACACGTGCAGGCACTGTCCGAGATGGCTCGCGGTGAATACGTGCCAGACCTCGTCGCGACAATCGGCAGTCTGGACACAATCATGGGCGAGGTCGACCGATAGGCCGGCACCCATCTGCGACGACCACAGCCAGTGAGTTTTGTACGCCGGGCACGTACGACCGATGATGACTGAACAAGCGACATTCGCGGGCGGTTGCTTCTGGTGTACGGAATCGGTGTTCAAGCAGATCGACGGGGTGACCGATGTGGTTTCGGGCTATGCCGGCGGCCACGTCGCTGACCCCAGCTACGAGGCGGTCTGCCGCGAGGAAACGGGCCATGCCGAGTGCGTACAGCTCACCTACGACCCCGAGGAGGTGAGCTACGAGGACCTGCTCGCGGTCCACTTCACAACGCATACCCCGACGACGAAAGACCGGGAAGGCAACGACGTTGGCACGCAGTACCGCTCGGCTGTGTTCTACCACGACGAGGCTCAGCGCGAAACTGTCGAAGCCCTCATCGAGGAGATAGAGCCGGGCTACGACAGCGATATCGTCACCGAAGTCGAGCCGCTGGAGACATTCTATCCCGCCGAGGAGTACCACCAAGACTACTTCGAGAAGAACCCGGACCAGAGTTACTGTCAGTTGACCATCCCGCCGAAAATCGAGAAGCTCGAAGAGACGCACGAGGAGCTCCTGCGGGCTGACTAGCGCGAGTAAATCAGTTGGAATAAAACATATGTTTATCCAATCCATATCCTACATTGCTGTCGCGTACCTACGACAGCCCATCCACAGACATCTGGTGCTGGATGGTGGTCGCCGGCACACACACCGGCGACCGTTCCCAACCACTGACGATATTGTTGAGCCGAAAGCGCTGTCTGTCTCTGACAGAACAGGTCAGTCGCCGGGGTGTCCCGCGTGAATATCCAGGCGATAATACTCGGTGCTCACGGGTTCGTCGCTGTCGTACTTGTCGGGTTTGGTGTTCTCGCCGCCGCGAGCGGCGACCTCATTCAGTTCGCGTTGCTGACTGCTATCGGAGTCATGGTGGGTCTGCTCGGGCGGTCGGTCAGTCGGTTGGCTAACCAACTGTGACGGCATCAATGCTAAACGAGCGCGGCCACTATACACGAACCAACTGAAACATATGTCGGACACAGACAGGGGTATCTACTGATGGGGTTCAATAGACAGGACCGGCTGCCGATGGCCGCCGCAGTCGTCGTCATTGCAGTGTCGAACATCGTCGGTTTCGCTCTTACACTTCCCGTGTATGTGACGATTTTAGCCACCCCGCTTGCGCTACTGGTGTTCGGGGTCGTTCGGTACGTGCTGTACGGCAGTGCAGTGCCAGACGTGCTGGCATCGGGCTAATGGTCCAGAACCTCGAACTCACGATCAGCGTCGACGAAGCGAACGAGGGCATCGCAGTGCCGACAACGGTCGGGACACGTCTCGGGCTGGGTGGCAACGGCGCAGTACTCATCCGAAAGCAGCGCGGGCAGGTGCAGGCCGCGACCGTACGGCAAGCGGATTCAGTTCCGGCGGAGACGGCCCGTGTCGGTCCACAGACCGCCGAGACGCTCGGGCTTCGCGACGGGGATCGGGTCACCGTGGAGGCGGCTGACCCGGCGGTCGCGACACATATCAGCGTCGCGCCGGTCCCGCAACTGTCAATCCGGGGCGGTGAAGGGCTTGTCAGGGACGCGGTCGGTGATCGCCCTCTGCTGGACGGCGACACCATCACCGTCTCGTTGTTCGACGGGTCGCTAACGGTACCAGTGCGTGTGGTATCGACACAGCCGGCAGGGCCTGTCACCCCCGTGGATGACACCGTGATCGAGATTACTGATGGGCCAGCTCCGAGGCGGTCAAACAGTGGCCTCGACCCGCTTGCCGAGACGGCTGTCGGCGGGTATGCCGACACAGTTGCAACGCTAGAAACTGCCGTTTCAACGGCGTTGCTGGCGTCCGACGACGTTCCCGGAAGCGTTCGAAACCGCGCCGGCGTATTGCTCGTCGGTGCCCACGGGGTCGGGAAGACACACCTTCTGCAACACGTGGCTTGGCTCGTGAACGCGACGATACACTCTGTTGATGCTGGGCGCCTGCTCTCACTGGACCAAGACGGAGCAAGAGCGTATCTCGACGATGTCGCACGGGCTGCACAGGGAAGTGAACGCGGGATCGTCCACATCGATGGGCTCGATACGGTGTCGGCTGACGGCGGTGATAAAACGCGGCTGCTGTTGCGCCAGTGGCTCGACGATATCTCGACGCTCGACGGCGTCGCCGCTGTCGGCGAAGCGACCAGCGAGGACGACGTCCCCGTTGATATCGTGCAGGCGACACGGTTGTCTCGGACGGTTACCGTGCCGGAGCCGAGTCGCCGGGACCGGGCCGAGATTCTGAAGACAGTCGCCACTGGAGCGATGGTGAGCGCAGAGGCGGATCTCAAAGCGACCGGAGAACAGGCGTTTGGCTACGTTGCGGCGGACATCGTCGCGCTCTGGCTACACGCGGTGGAAGCGGCAGTTGCTCGAGACGGCGCTGGCGGCGATCCGGTGGTCGTCTCAGCAGCGGACCTCGAAGCGGCCCGCGACGCAGTCGAACCGAGTGGTATCCGTGGCACAGTACCGGAGATTCCGTCGACATCTTTCAGCGACATCGGCGGTCTCGACGGGCCAAAGCGCGAGCTCATCCGGGCCGTCAACTGGCCGCTGACGAAGCCAGACCTGTTTGACTCGCTGGACATCGACCCCCCAGCCGGGGTGTTGCTGTATGGGCCGCCGGGGACAGGGAAAACGATGCTCGCGCGAGCAGTCGCGTCGACAAGCGACGCGAACTTTATCCCGGTCAACGGGCCGGAACTGATGAACAAGTACGTCGGCGAGAGCGAGCGGGCAGTCAGGCGAGTGTTCGACCAGGCGCGGTCGAACGCCCCCTCGATCGTGTTTTTCGATGAGATCGACGCGCTGGGTACGACACGAAGCGACGACAACGACTCCGGCGCGAGCGCCCGAACGGTGTCACAGTTGCTCACAGAACTGGACGGGATCGAAGGTCGGGAAGGAGTGACGGTTATCGCGACGACGAACAGACGCGACCGGTTGGACGACGCGCTGCTCCGGACGGGGCGTTTCGACCGTATCGTCGAGGTCTCGCTTCCCGACGCGGCCGACCGAGCCGAGATATTCGACACGCATATCGGTGACAGGACAACCGGGCAGGTAGACCTCGAAGCGTTCGCCGCACGCACGGCTGGATACAGCGGCAGCGACATCGCTGCAGTCGTCAGAGAGGCGGGACTGCTTGCCATCGAAGAACACCTCAGGGCCCAGGGCGACAGCGACCGGTCGCGCAAGCCGGTCAGCCTTCGGGAGTCACACCTCGAAAAAGCCCTGCAATCCGTCGAATCGTCCGGGGCGGATCAGGCCGAAACCGGCCACCGGAGCTAATCAAGCGTCCGCTGTCGGTGAAGCGTCAGAACGGAGATAACGACGCCAGCAAGTGCAACTGCCTCTATTGCGAGCACCAGCCAGAACGCCGGCCGGAACGCCAGTCCAAACGACCGGAACACTGGGAGGATGAACAGTCCCACGACTGCGAGTCCGGCCGAGAGAAAGAGTCCCGTCAGTGATCGAACGCTCAGTTCCTTCGGGGTCGTTGGCTCCTCATTCATGTGCGTATCAAACGTACGTATCGTTGGTGCGGTATATAAAAAAGCCGACGAGTGCTGGATGTCCGCTAGTCAGCGGTTTCAGCGGACGGCGTCGGGGCAGAGTCGCCACCGATAATTGCGCGACTGCGCAGGAGGATGAATCCGAACCCGATCTTCGCGACCAGGTCCAGAATCATGAACAGCAGGGTTTCGCCGAACAGGCCGACAAGTCCGAGTCCCTCGGTCCCAACAAGCCACGCGACGGGGTAGATAGCCCACGCGACGAGGATGATGTTTCGAAGGACGTTGAACGTCGACTGTGCTTCTTCGCTGGCATCGCTCGCGGCCTCGCCGACAACGACGACGAGGTAGTACAGGACGAACAGCATCGCGATGGTGCTGATAGTCCAGAAGGCGTACCGAGCCACAGGCACCTTCATCAGCGTCGCGGCGAGGCCGGTAACGATCATGAAGGCGTCGATGGTGATGAGCGACGCCATGTCGCGGTTGCTTGCGCCGGCCAGGAGGCCGATATCAAGCAACAACAGCGGCGTCGTGAATAGCCAGTCAGCGTATCGCGCCCAGTATACGTCGATGACCCGTCCGTTGACGAGTTCGACCTCCGTCAGGCCGAACCCGAAGAACATCGACAGGTACGACGACGCTGCGATACCTGCGATAAGGATGGTGATGACGTAGAACTCCTCCTGCTCGGGGTCCTGAACGTCCCATCCTTTGGCCATGAAGTACACCATACCCAGTAACATCCCGACCGTGCCGAGTGCGAGCCAGATTCCTTCGCCCTCTACACCGAGACTTGACACTTGGAGTGGCAACATCACATCAACAGTAAAGGCTGGACATAAAAAACAGCACCCCCAAATTGATACGTGTATGAACGATAATTATCACTTTTGCTGGGACAGTTGAGTACTGTGCTCAGGGTAAGCAGGGATAGTAATGTATATTCGGCGTCTGCGGGGAAGTGCTGACACACCATAGCAATAGTTTACATAGTGACTAGTCATCTCAGAGTGAGCGATAGCTGACGGAAAATACGTCGTGATTAGATAGGTTTTTAATCGCGCGCACGCGGGCGCGCCGGATAACAAACGTGCTGGGTTATGAGCGAGCGGAAATCCGCCGATATCCCGCTGAATTGGCAGTAACTTAAAACATATGTCCGGCCTATATTACCATATGTCGGATGAGGCCGAGGCTACAGAAAGCGAGGCAGAGTCAGAGGAGTCAGCTACTTCGCAAGCCGAAACCGAGACAGAGGCGGTCCTTGATGCAGATGCAGCGGCTGCGACACAGTCTACAGCGGAATTGCGGGAGGTTATCGATGAGCAGCAAGAGCAGATAGAAGAACTCGAAGACTTGCTCCTGGACCTCTCAACGCGGGTTGCAGACGGGAACTCTATGGGAGTCTGTCCTGACTGTCACGGGCCAGTCATCAAGGTCAGTCCATGGTTCCGCTCAGCGAAGATCAAGTGCACCGACTGCGGGCGCGTGTTCCACGAGTACTGAACTGGTGCAGGCCGGGGCGACGGACCGGACCTCGTCCGTACCCTGCGTCAAGAGGGGACACTGAAATGCCGGTGGGTCGTAACAGTGCTGTGAGCTTCGAGTATACGACTACAGTCGAGGTCCGGTACACGGACATCGACACGTACGGCCACGTCAACAACGCGACGTATGCGACCTACTTCGAGGAGGCTCGCATCGACTACCTGCACGACGTGGTCAACTGTGGCGAAGCGCTGCTCTCGGGCGGCAAGTCGGGCACCGGAATGGTCATCGCGAACCTCGAAGTCGATTACATCCAGCCGGTCCAGATCAGTGACTCAGTCGCCGTTGCCGTCCGGGTTCCACGTCTGGGTGAGAAGAGCTTCCCCTTCGAGTATGAGGTCCGGACCGAAGATGGGGTGGCTGCGACCGGGGAAACAACCGTCGTCACATACGATCGCGACACGGAATCCTCGCGCCCGATTCCCGAAGACTGGCGGGACGCGATCACGAAATTTGAGGGGCTGTAGCCACAGCCGATAGCGAGAACCATCCATTTTGCTCCGTCCAACGTAGAAACCGTCGGGCCGACCGGTGGTTTTACTTTTTATCCAGATGTTGTACTGAAAACATATGGAATACAGTACCGACCTCGGACGGCGCGTCCTCCTTACCCTCGCGGGCGTCGCACTCCTCCTCGTGGTCGGGCTCGTCCTGTCCCAGTTCCTTCCGACGCTCGTGTTTACCGTCTTTCTGTACTATGCCAGCCGACCGATTTATCGACGGCTCGGACGGCTTCCGCTGCCCAAGTCGTTCCTGAAGCGGGCCGTCCCCTACCAGAAGCAGGTCCATGCGGCCGCCACGATTTTTTTCTTTCTGTTGCCGTTTGTGGTTCTGGTCGGCTACACGCTCGTCCTCGTTATCCCTGAGCTACAGTCGTTCTTCGGCGAGGGTGGCCTGGGTGCGGCGTACCTCTCACAGTTTCAGGAGCTGCAGGGTGGCTCGCCGCCGGGACCGCTCGCTGACCTCGGCTTCTCAGAGGTGCTGGCAATGGGGCCGGCTGAGGTGATCGACCTGTTGCGAAACGCGACAGTCCAGTCGTGGCTGGGGCGAGTCTCCGATACGCTCATTGGATCGTTGAGTCTGCTCACGTCGCTACTGCTTCGCGTGTTCATCATGTTCGCTGGAACGTACTACCTGCTTACCGACGGACCGCGGCTTGTCGGCTGGTTTCTCGACACCTTCGACGGGTCGGGTGTCCTTCGCGAGTACGCGGCGGCAGTCGACGAGGAACTGTCTTCAATTCTCTTCGGAAACATCCTGAACGCACTGGTGACCGGCGTCATCGGGATTTTCGTGTTCTCGCTGTACAATCTGGTCGCTCCCGGCTCAGTACAGATTCCGTTTGCGCCACTTGTCGGCGCACTCACCGGCATCGGCAGCCTCATTCCCGTGGTCGGGATGAAAATCGTCTACCTGCCCGTCGCTGTGCTGCTTGCGGTCTCCGCGGTCGTCACGGGACAGACGGCGGCCCTGGCCTGGGTTGCCCTCTTCCTCGTGGTCACACTGGTCGTCGTCGACACTATCCCGGATTTCCTGATTCGGCCGTACGTCAGTGGCGACCTGACCCACGTCGGCCTGTTGATGTTCGCGTACATCCTCGGTCCCATCGCCTTTGGCTTCTACGGCATCTTTCTGGGTCCGATGCTGCTGGTCCTTGCCGCCCAGTTCTTCCGGATTATTGTCCCCTACATCATTACGGGCACAGTCGAAACGACACAGACGTCGCTCTCCGAATACGACTCCGGGGAGTCGTAACTGCTACCCGTTCCTGAGTCGGGTGCTGGCAGTCCCGAAGTCGAGACAGCGACTGTCTACCGACGAATCGATTCGGTCGAGCCACCGTAGCTCCATCACCGAGAGGCGGTAGTGACACGTCGATGGCTCGGCCTGTTGCCAGTAGAGGTACCGGACGTCGGGTACTGGTTCGGCCTCGTCGTATGCCGCTGGGAGGTCATGGGTTTCGAGACCTGACATCGGTTCCGGGCCCGGTGTCTCGACGGGTGTGAAGATAACGCCAACGCTACCGAGGAAGACGACATTCACAACGAGGACCAGCGCAAGGATGGCGCTGAGATACTGTGTCTGTTGCCGGTCCCGAAACACTGTCGCAACCATCCCGAGACCGATTGCGACGAACGCAAGCCCCGGAATGAGGTCTGTGTAGCCACCGGTCTCGAAATCAACGAACAGTATCAGAAACACAAACCACGCTGTGCCGACCGGAATCCACCATTCGGTGCGTCCGACAACACCGTCAGTACCAGTGAAACAGTGTCGAGCGGTGTGAGCGAGGCCAAGTCCACCAAGCACGACCAACGGTGACGCCCATTTGAAGTGGACAACACCGGCCACAAACCGAGCGAGCAACGACGCGTGTTCCTCCGTCTGTAACGGGACGAGGAAAACCTGAACGACCATCTCCGAGGCCGAATGCCACAGGAGAAACACCGGCAGCAACATGACGATGGTAAAACCGAGGCCACCGGCGACGATACGCTCAAGCGCCCGCATGTCGCGCCGCTGGACCGCTAAACCGACCACAATCAGCGGGAAGATGGCTCCTGCCTGCCAGTATCCCACGCTGGCTGCCGCAGCCACACCGCTCAGTGCCGGGTAGCCACGCGTGTACAGATATATCGCCAGTAGCCCACAGAGAACGAGAAGATATTTCGCTTTGAACCCATACGCCGGACGGACAGCAAACCCCGGCAACAGGAACATCGACAGACCAGCCAGCGGCGCAACGATATCGTCGCCAGTGATGTCGTAGACGAGCATCACAACGAGTGCAACGATTGCACACACCGCGCCGCTCATCAGCACCACGCTGAGGAGGTGGAGGCGATACATATCGCCGCCAGATAGCAACGCCAGTACCCCAGTCGTCTCGTAGGACAGCGGCAACTTCGGTTCCCAGGCATCGACGTACAACCGGCCACCATGTGTCAGATACCAGCCGAGATGCTCGAAGATTCCAGCGTCGGGTGCCATGGGTGGTCGAGTAGAATCGAGTGTGATTGTCACGAAAAAGTACAACTGTGTGCCAACGGCGAACAGCACTGGAAACGCGAGCCGTCTATCGTGGGGTCGAAGAGCAAGCGAACGAAGCAGATCCCTGAGCTGGTCTTTGTTTCGTCTGCTCACACGGTTTGTTTGTGTTCAGGTGAGCAAAAGTATAGACTAATTTAGAACATGTGCAGTAGCTGAAAGCAGTCACTGTTCGCATTACATATACAGTCACCGTGGTTAGGATTGTATTTGTAGATTGCTGTGTAGCTCGCAACCCATTTCAGACACAGTTCGTATGAATAGCTACAACCGTTCAGAGACCGCTTTCGGGCGTACTCAGTCCTAGTTTGAGTACGGAACGGTGGTACAGCAGTGATGCCCGGTCAATAGTACTGTTATACCGAACGTGTACTCATGTGGGTTAAACTTCCCCTACTCGGCGTGATGGCGTCGCAGGCACTGTTTCGGTCCCGAAGCAGCGAAAGCAAGTGTCGTATCAGAGTAGTTAGATACCGAATATTGGTGCTCTGTTGAATAGCGGTGCTTTCCGCGGCAGTCGAAATTTGAGTCGGCTTGCTAGCGGTCGTCGCGAGTGATC
>ENA-ORCS01000666-ORCS01000666.1-marine-metagenome-genome-assembly--contig:-NODE-666-length-20034-cov-3.227740_pt1 | contig 20034 bp, 19 predicted proteins | sample MGYA00237781_ERZ508513 | MGnify/ENA primary metagenome ERZ508513 (study PRJEB26184, sample SAMN06268793) | marine metagenome | isolation source: Eden Landing Ponds, San Francisco, CA, USA | place...
CTCGGCGAGGTTCCGACCGACGGCTGGAGTTACGAGGAGTACCTCGACGCCGTCGAGCAGATGCACGGCCTCGATATGAGCGGAACGACGGTCAGTGGCGTGGGAGTCGCTCTCAAGGATGCCGTCTCGAACGGCGAATGGATCAATTACGTCGGTGGGAACGGCCTCTCGCGGACGGCAGGCAGTCTAGTCGGCGAAGGGTACGAAAACACCGACGGCGACATGGTCATGACGCTGGCGTCGTCGCCTGAAGTGGAGGCTTGGGACTCGATGGTCGGGACACCACTGGAGAACGGTTGGACGAACAACCCGCTCGCCTACGAGTGGCTCGAAGTCAAGTCGGCCTTCGCGAACGGCGAACTCGCCACGCTGCATCACACACCGTACGCTCGCGTCTCGATCGGACAGAACGCCGACTTCAATTGGGAAATCGTCCCGCATCCGACCAGGAACGGAGATTCGAACATCGCCACGTACACGGCCGGTCCGACACCCATTATCACGTTCACAGCGTTCAAAGAAGAAGTCGGGGCCAACCCCGAGGCGGCCGCGGAATTCGTCAAGTTCCGGAACAACGCCCGGAATCAGTACGAGTGGTTCAACACGTCTTCCCAGACAGTCCCGAACGAGGGCGCCTTCGAGCTGATGCAGGAGGAAGGCGTCTCGGACTTCGTCGAGACGACCGGCGGGCTCCAGATTCAGTCGCTGATGGACGACGCGCTAAAGACGTACTCGGATGAGAACACCGCTGTTACGGAGCGTTATCCCGACATCGCGACGACCAGCACCGGTGTGCCACAGACCGGACTTCCGCGGCAGATAGCCAGCGGGCGAGTCCACGACACTATCGGAGGGATGCTCCAGCAACTGGCCAACAGCAAAAACAGCAACGTCCAGCAACGGTTTACGAACGCAGAAGAGCAGTGGGCGTCGCTACTCCAGCAAGCGGACGACCTCTCGGTCGACCAGGAGAGTATCGGCTGGAACGCCCCCGAACCGCAGGCCGGCCCGCTATAGCAACCTGGAACGGCGCCATTCCGACGAGTTGTCGTCCAGGGAGAGACCGAGAACTGATGCTCGGGAGTCGGGCCGACAGCCACGTCGGAAACTTCGCCGTGATTCACCCGTTTTTCGCTTCTCATCGGCAGTGCCGACAACCGGTCCATAGCGCCAGCAGCGTTGGATTATGACGATCGCGACTCCGGTTTCGTGGAAGACACTACGTCTCCCCGCCGTGGGTTTTCCGGCGATCTGATGGCCGTATATCGAAACTACTTTAATCCATTATTGGCAACTCTTGCCCATGGTACCGAATGCTGACAGTAGCTCACTAACAGCTGATTTTAGAAAACGAATCGGCAGAGTGAGACAGTCTGTGAGGGTCGAAAACCTCTCTTTGAAACAACAAGAGGCGCTGGAAGGGTGGTTGTTCGTCTCACCGAAGGTACTGATCATCCTGTTTACGATCGCGTTTCCGATGTTGTTCGCGATCTATCTTAGCCTCACCGAGTCGACGCTTCTCAACCTTCCCGGGGAGTTCGTCGGACTCGAGAACTACGCGTGGTTGATGAACTCCCCCGTCTGGTGGACATCCCTAAAGAACGTCACCCTCATGGGGCTGGTGATCATCCCGACGAACATCATCTTCTCGTTCTCGGTCGCGCTTTTGCTCCGGGAGCGGTTGCGCGGGTCGTGGTTCTATCGTGCGGCGTTCATCATCCCGGTCGCCGGCCCCCCGCTGATCTGGGCCATCGTCTGGAAGTTGATGCTGTTCCCGAACCCCGGTGGGATCGTCAATTCTCTCCTCCTGCATTTCGGTGTCATCGAGGAGTACATCCCCTTCCTGTCGAGCACGTCGCTGGCCCTCCCATCGGTTATCGTCTCACAGATGTGGGGATTCGGCCTTTCGATGCTGATCTATATCAGTGCTCTGGCCGGCCTTCCCGCTTCCGTCATGGAGTCCGCTTCGATCGACGGGGCGAACAAGTACCAGAAGATCAGACACGTGATCTGGCCGCTGATGAAGCCTACGACGTTCTTCCTCGTGGTGATTCAGCTCATCCTGGTCACCAGGATGGGGTTTTCCGCCGTCTACGCAATGACCGGCGGGGGACCCTTGAACTCCTCGATGGTCCCGTCGTACTTCATCTACGAACTGGCGTTCAACTACAGTGAGTTCGGGCGTGCCTCCGCGACGGCCATGGGAATGTTCGCGTTCACGCTGCTCATCGCAGCTGTCCTGTACATTCCCCTGCAGAGTGACGCGGAGTACTACCAATGAACGAATCACGTACAATCACGACGTACGATACTCAGGAGGGAGCTAACAAATGAGTGCAAGTTCGGACGGCGAGTTGCTCTTTGACGCACCGAATACGATCAAGGGTCGTCTGGAACGGCTGGCGGCACATACGTACCTGATAATTCTGGCCGCCCTGACGGCCGGGCCGTACGTCATTATGGTGACCGTTTCTCTCATGGGAGAAGGCTGGGCCCCGGTTACTCCCCCGAAGATCATTCCGGAGATCTGGTCGTTGCAGAATTACATCGACGTCTGGTTTGGACAAACGGCGCTACTCGATCAGCCGTTCTGGGGCTTTTTCATGAACACTATCATCTACGCCGCGGGTGCGACGTTGATCGTGCTCCTCGTCGACGCCCTGGCCGGGTACGCGTTCGCCCGGCTCAAGTTCAGGGGACGTGATATTACGTTCGTCGCCGTGGTGGCGACCCTCATTATTTCCCCTCAGATCCTGTTCATTCCGGTGTACATGTGGTTCGACCAGTTTGGTCTGGTGAACACGCGGCTGGGGATTATTCTTCCACATACGTTCAGTGGGTTCGGAGTATTCCTCATGCGGCAGTTCATCAAGACGCTTCCATCGGACCTAGAGGACGCGGCACTGATTGACGGCTGTTCGCGCTTCGGCGTCTTCTGGCGGGTGGTCGTCCCGATGATGAAATCAGCGCTCGTGACGCTTGGCGTGGTCACGTTCATCGTCACCTGGAACTCCTTCCTCTGGCCGATCGTCTTGGCTCGTGACTCGGCGCTGTATAACCTCCCGGTCGCTCTGGGATACTTCCAGGGTCAGACCCAGACGCTCTGGGCCCCCCTCATGGCGGCGGCAGCGATCACGCTGATCCCGATGGTGATCCTGTTCGTCTCGCTTCAGGAGTACTACGTCCAAGGCTTCACCGTCAGCGGAGTCAAAGGATAGCCCCCATCCGATCAGTTCCGCTTTGGCTCGCTAATTTCGTTTTCCTGTTCTCGCGTACTGCAGTCGTCGCTGTCGCTTCTCCCTTCAGTATCAAAGAGATAGATCGACACCGCCGAACGTGGGTCGACAACTCACAGACACTTACAAATGGGTTGTGTCCCACACAGGCAGGATCTGACGATCTCTCCCGCGTCGGGAGCACTCGATCCCAACTCTCCCCGACGTGTCACTGATATATGGAAAACTGACCCATCAGGATTCCGTGTTCGGATCAGATCCATCGTCTTCGACGTATCTCGCGACGCTCACCGCCCATAGCGCGAGCGTGCCGGGCAGCAGGAAGACGACCAGAATGAGCGTCATTCCGGTGACGACAGTGATGAGGACCGAAACGACGAGGAAGACAGCAACGGAAAGGGGTGATGAGGCGAACCGAAACATCCCTGCCCGCAACGCAGTAACGAGGGGCGCACCGTCTCCCAGTTCCGGAGCGGCGAAGCCGACGATCACATACCAGGATATCAGTGCGAAGAGGACGACACCCAGAACGATCGATCGTAGTCCGGACGGCGCCTGTGCCGTCCCGATCAGTGCACCGACGAGGATACCGAAGGTCACCACCCCCAGTTTCAATCCCGTCTCCGGTTTCTCGAGTGTCGTTTTGAGGTTCGAACAGACACTCACTCTGACGCCGCGCTCGACGACGCTTCCCGTAAAACGGAATGTGGCGAGCAAGGCGATTCCCCACAGCAGACACGCCGCCCAAAGACCGCTGACGATCACGAGCGGACGCTGAAACGACAGTGCGAGCCCGAGCGGGGCGATCGTGAGGGACACGATCACACTCATTATTGCGAGTCCGACAACGTTGTCGTAGCCGACCCGGGCCGTGTTTATCAACAATCGTGTGTGATTCATGGGTTCGTCAGTGATCACCGCGCGGTTTTCGTTCTTCCATCGTTCTCCTGGTTACGTAGTTCATCGGAATTAGAATGACGATATCGGACGAACGGGACCGAACAACGTGTGGAAAACGTTCGGGATACACCGGCTGACAGATTCTCTCGGCCACCGATACGACGCTCACGGAGTTCAGGATAGCGGCCGACAACGGGACGCGAGCCATCTGCCACCGACTCACGCCCAGTCGTCGTCCAGAAGGTCAACGAGATCCTTCCGTCTGGAATCCCAGTACGTCCCGTCCTGTGGCGTAAATTCGGACCCGTCGATGCTCGACTCGACGACATCACGGCCAGCTTCGATCGAGGCGATCCGTCCGGTCGCCTCGGCCTGCGAGAGGACGTTGCCGACGGCGGTCGATTCGACGGGGCCGGTCCGGACCGGCCGTCCCAGCGCCGAGGCGAGCATTTGACAGAACAGTTCGTTCCGGACACCGCCCCCGCCCAGGTAGACGACGTCGCTGTCCGTACCGGCGATGGATTCGAGCCGTTCGATCGTCAGGGCGGTCTTCACCGCGAGGCTCTCGAAGATGCTCCGGGTGACCTCTCCCGCGCTTCCTGGCACAGACTGGTCCGTCTCTCGGCAATACGCCCCGACGTCTTCGACCATGTCGCCTTCGATCGAGAACCGGTCGTCGTCCGGATCGATCAGCGGGCCGTCGCGCTCTGGCGAGCGAGCCTCTCGGATCAACGTGTCGTAGCTGTGGTCGACGTCGCTGTCTGCCCAGATCTTGCGACACTCCTCGAAGAGAAAGAACCCGGTGACGTTCTTCAGAAACCGAACCGACCCGTCGATGCCGAGTTCGTTCGACGCGCCGAACTCGAAGGCATCGTCTGTCAGGATCGGCTCGTCGACTTCGATCCCGGAGACGAACCAGGTCCCGGTACTCAGGAACGTCCGGTCAGTCCCCGACAGCGGCAATCCCGCCACGGCGGCCCCGGTATCGTGACTCACCGGCAACAGGATCTCGGCTTCGCTGTCGACGTCCGAGAGCGCGTCCGTCCTGAGAGTCCCGATTGACGATCCGATGTCGGATATCTCGGGCAACAACTCCCTCGGCAGGTCGAGTCGGTCTAGCAGGTCTGACGCCCACTCCCCGGTTTCCGGGTCAAGCATCTGCGTGGTCGAGGCGATCGTGAGTTCGGAACTGGGGTCGGCTCCCAGTCGCTCGGCGATCACCTGGGGCATCATGACCATCGAATCCGCCTCCTCGACGATTTCCGGCTCCTCTTGCCACAGGTAATGATACTGCCAGAGCGTGTTCGTGACGTTCCAGTGGTTGATACCTGTCGCCTCGAATATTTCCCGTTTGGACACTGTTTCGAGAACGTCGTCGAGCGTCGATTCGAGCGTGGGATCCCTGTAGGCGTACGGATCACAGAGCAGCTCACCGTCGGCGTACAGTCCGAAATCCACACCCCAGGTATCGACCCCGAGTGTGTCGATCGTCTCGCCCGCCGATTCGACGTTCTCCAGTCCCTCGACGATGGAGCGGATCAGCGAATCGACGTCCCAGACGTACCGTTCGTCCCGTTCGATCGGTCGGTTCTCGAAACGGTGGACAGTCTCCAGATCCAACGTCCCGTTCGCGATCGTTCCCCGCAGTATCTTCCCGCCGCTGGCGCCCAGATCGACTGCGACGTGATTCATGGATCACTCCGACCGGGCGTCCCGCCAGTCAGTCGGAATGTCGTTCTCCTCGCGCCACTCCTTGAGGGCGGGACGGGCGTCCGTCCGCATCGCCGAGTAGATCTCGGCCTCCGCCCCTTTGATGTCGGCGTCTTGCTGGTAGGAGTGTAGCTCCTCGAAGTCGACGAGGCCCGACCGCAGGTATGCGAGTTGCACGTTCTCGACCGACTCGATCATCGCATCCGTCGGATCTCGGACGTAGTGGGCCTGATCGATCATGTACGAGACGTCGTGCATGTCGAGCAATCCACGCGAGTCGGCCTCCCGTAGCGTCGTGAAGATGCGGAACACCTCGGCTGGATCGAGACTGCCCGTCACGAGGTCGTCGTCAGCATATTTGCTGTCGTTGAAGTGGAACCCGCCCAGTTCATCCAGCTTCGAGAGGTAGCCCACGATCTGTTCGACGTTCGCTCCCTGGAGGTGGTGGCCGGTGTCGACGAGGACGGACGCCGACTCCCCGGCCGCCTCGGAGAACGACAGTGCCGATCCCCAATCGAAGATGGCAGTCGCGTAGAACGCCGGCTCGAACGGTTTGTATTCGACGAGCACTTCCTCCTCGTCCCGGAGTTCGTCCTCGATCTCGTCGAGCTGGTCGGCGACCCGATCGTACATGTCGAAAAACGACAGTTGACCGAACGAGTTCGTCCCGTCCGGCAGCCAGAGGATCAACGTGTCGCTGTCTAAGAGGCGCATCCAGTCGATGCACTCGTAGATGTGTTCCCGTACTGCGTCCCTGACGTCCGGATACGGCGAGATGAGACTGCCGTATCGGAGACGGTCATCCAGGGTCGAGTTCTCGCGCATCGTGAAGAGGTTCGCGTTCACCGCGCCCGCCTGTAGCCCCTCGTCTTCGAGGAGGGCGCGGACGTCTTCGACGTCTTCACGCGTCGAGCCGTCCCAGGGGAAGTGCAGCGAGACGGTCTTCCCGTGGCCGGTGTACTCGTACACCTCGCCCGCAGCTTCGATCCGCTCCTCGACCGTGTCGGGCTCGGAATCGGACGTATACGTTTCGAATCGTGTGCCCGCGCGACCGAGTCCCCAGCTGGGGATCTCGATCCCGAAGTCGTCAAGATCGTCGCCGAACGCACTCGTGGGTAGGTCTTGCATGGTGTTCCTCCGTAGTTTCCAGGTTCCGTATCCTGTACAATATATCTTCGGGATTCGAGGTGCACCGTTTGTTCGGGGGATTCGGGGTAGACTGGCTGTCTGGGGAATTCAGGGTACACTGACTATCTCGGCGGAACGAAAGCGTCCGCGCGCAAAGAGGCGAGTCGAAGCGGGAATGGACCGCATCCGACGGCGTCCGGGTCGGCCGATCACCAGCCGGGTTCGCCGTCGCCGTAGTTGTGGTAGACTGTCTTGAGTCGAGTGTACTTCAGCGCGCCGTGTTTGCCGTCTTCGCCGGAGTTGCCCGACTGGTTCCAGCCGGTGTGGAATCCCTGCAGAGCCTCGCCGAGCGTCCGGTTGACGTACACTTCGCCGAACTCGATCTCGTGTGCCGCACGCATCGCAGTACTGTAACTGTCCGTGTAGACGTACGCCGAGAGGCCGTACTCGGTCTCGTTGGAGTACTCGATCACCTCGTCGAACGACGAGACTGGCACGATAGGGCTGACGGGGCCGAAGATCTCCTCGTCCATCAGTACGGAGTCCTGATCGATGTCGGTCACGACTGTCGGTTCGTACCAGTATCCCTCCGTCCGGTTCGCGGGCGGTCCCCCACCGGTGAGGATCTTCGCGCCTTCCTCGCGGGCGCGCTCGACCGCGTCCCGGGTCTTTTCGAGTTCGGCCTCGTTGACGTGGGGACCCATGTCGGGATTCTCGGCCGGGTCCCCGACCGAGAGGTTCTCGGCAGCGTCCGTGTACGTCCGTTCGAACTCCTCCTGTACGTCCGAGTGGACGTAGATCCGCTCGACGCTGGTACAGAGCTGGCCGGCGAAGGAGGTGTTCGCCTTGAGGATGCGCTCGACCGCCTTCTCGATATCGGCGTCCTTCCAGACGATCGCCGGGGCCTTCCCGCCGAGTTCGAGTTGCGTCTCGGTCAGATCCTTGGCCGCCTCGCGGGCGATGGCGATCCCCGTGTCACGGTGACCCGTGAAGGAGATCAGGTCGAGAACGTCCGAACTGGTGATCCCTTCGCCGACGCTGCCGTCACCGGTCAGGAAGTTCACAACACCGTCAGGGAAGTCGACCTCACTCTCGACGAGTTCCCACATCCGAAGCGTCGACAGCGGCGTCTCCTCGCTCGGCTTGGCGACGACCGTGTTCCCGGCTACCAGTGCGGGGGCCAGTTTCCGGAACAGGACGAACAACGGGAAGTTCCAGGGGATGATCGCGCCGACGACGCCGTAGGGTTTGCGAACGAGATGGATCGACTCGCCCTGATCGTCGCTCGGGAGGATCTCCCCCTCGATCCGGCGGTCCCAGTCGGCCATATAGCGGACGTATTCGGCCGTGGCGCTGACCTCGAACTCGGCAACGCTTCGCGTTTTCCCTTGTTCTTCGACCAGCAGGTCCGACAACTCCTCGACGTTCTCGGAGATCACAGAGGCGGTTTCCCGAAGCAAAGTTCCCCGCTCGACGGGCGGCCGGCGTCCCCACGCTACTTGAGCCGACCTGGCCGCCGTGAGGGCCTCCTCGATTTCCCCTTCGGTCGCGTTGTTGACTGTCGTGATTTCCTCCGCTGTCGTCGGGTTCTCTACCGCGATACTGTCTCCCTCGCCCTCGTGCCACTGTCCGTCGATGAAGTGGCTGTTCTCCGGCATCATGTGAATCCGGATAGTCACAACTCTATCCTCATATTTAATATTTACTTTAGTAGATTATTATTAATTTCGCCCACTAATGCCGTTCGATTGGAGCGGACGGTGACGAGCCTGGCAGTGTCTCTCCTTGTTTCACTCCCGGGGATCGAAGTACACGGACTCGTTCTGTGGCGGGGATCGCCACTGATACGTCCCAGTAGACATGAAAAATGACCCGGAAAGTGCGGAACGAAGATCCGGCTTTCAAAAAACTCATATACTTGCATTGTAATCTCGGAGTATGTTCGAGGAAGTCAGAGAGTCGGTACTCCGAACTTGTACTGATTTAGTTACGAACGGCGTGGTACGAAATACGGGGAGTGCAGGGAACGTGAGTGTTCGACCGGCGGGCACGGACAATCGGATCGTGATCACTCCTTCGAAGACCAACTACGACACGATGGATCCGGAAGACATGCTAGTGGTCGACGGATCAGGCTCAATCATCGAATCGCCATCGGGATACGATCCGTCGTCGGAAACACCGATGCACTTGAACGTCCACGAGGTCGTCGACGATTCTCGTGCAGTAGTGCACTCTCACCCAAAGAACGCGATCGCGCTGGGTGCCATCACGGACAGTATCCCGACGATACACGTCGACCAGGCGTATTTCGTCGGGGATCACGTTCCGGTCATTGAGTACGTCCCGTCGGGGAGCGAGGAGATGGGCAGGGAAGTGAGCGACGCCATTCAGGACGCTGGGGCAGTCCTCATCAGACATCACGGACTGATCACGATCGGTGGCGATCTCTCGGAGGCGCTTGAACGAACTCTCGCTATCGAAAGTAACGCGAGCATCTATCATCGGACTGCGACACTTGATGACGTGCCATCCATGGATAATGTTCACATCCAGCAGTTACAGGATCCCGGCGCGGAACTGTGAGAACGATTGTCTGACGCCCGTACCCTGTCGAGATAGTTGTCGATGGCGGTCATAGGAACTAGATCGAGCTGCTGTGGCGGTCTTTCACAGCAGTATTGAACGTGGGGCCACGATTCCGGGGCATGGAGTACGCACAAACGATCTCGCGGGTCGTTCGAACGACGGTTCGCAACCCCTTTGTCGTCCTTCTCGTGAGCGTCACTTGGTCCGCTTCGCTGCTCCCGTTCGTCACTGGAATCCTTCTGGCGGGAACGTTCGGCGCGCTCGTCGGCCTCTGGACGACCTCGTTGCTGATCGGATTCGTCGTCGTCGGTGGCGCTCGCCTCGTGACGGTCGTTCTTGAGCGGCAAGTATCGCTTGGCACGGAGTACTTCTGGGAGGGATTACGCGACGGAAAAACGCTCGGGCTCGTCGTCGGCGTCGGAACGTTCCTGTTCTCAGCGCTTGCGTTCCTGCTCTTTCTCAATCCGCTTGCCGGGATTCCCGGCATGGTTCTCGCTCTATTCGGCGTGTACGTAATCATCATCTGGTACGTACTGGTCACGTTCACGCTAACGTTGTGGGCCCGCTACGAGGAGCCGGTTCCGATCCGGTCGGTATTCTCCGACGGAGCGGCCCTCGCGCTGAAAGAACCGGTTGCAGCCGGCTGGGTCGTCGTCCAGACTGTCGGCTGGGCGTTGCTGTCGATTCCCTTGATCATCGCACCCGTCCTCGTTCTCCCTGGATTCGCACAGATGATCTGTACGGCAATCGTTCGAGAGACGCTGAACGATAGCGAAGCGTGATCTCTCGCCCTTTCCACACAGGTGCCAACCGTCCGTCCTGATGCAACTAGTCGTCGAACGTCCCCGTGCGATCAGGAGGGACTGACGTCCAGCCCCCCATCTCAACCGGGCTACCCGTTCTTGACGCGGGTTTCCCGCGCGCTACGTCTACCCGAAGGCGAAAATTTTTTATATACGATGAGGCACTCTTCTAAGTATGGGAACGCTCCAGTTGGATAACCTTACGAAGGTCTTCAGCGACCCGGACGAAGGAGAGATCGTCGCGGTGGACGAATTCAATGCCGAGATCAGGGACGGGGAATTTCTGATTCTCGTCGGGCCCTCCGGTTGTGGGAAGACCACGACACTGCGCTGTATTGCCGGCTTGGAGCAGCCGACGAGCGGCGACATCTTGCTTGATGACGAGTCAGTCATCGAAAAGAAGCCGAAGGCCAGGAACATGGCGATGGTGTTCCAGAATTACGCATTGTACCCACACATGACGGCGCGGGAGAACATGTCGTTCGGCCTTCGGATGACCACGGATCTATCCCCGGATGAGATCGACGACCGAGTCAACGAAGCCGCGGACATCATGGGGATCGAAGACCTCCTGGAGAAGAAACCCGGCGAGCTGTCCGGCGGCCAACAACAGCGGGTCGCGCTCGGCCGAGCGATCGTCCGGGACCCGGAAGTCTTCCTGATGGACGAACCGCTTTCGAATCTCGACGCCAAGTTGCGAACCCAGATGCGAACCGAGCTACAGGATCTCCAGCAGGACCTGGGTGTGACGACAGTTTACGTCACACACGACCAGACGGAGGCGATGACGATGGGCGATCGGATCGCGGTTCTCAACGACGGCCAACTTCAGCAGATCGGCACACCGGACGAGTGTTACAGCGAACCGGCCAACCAGTTCGTCGCCGGATTCATCGGCTCCCCGAGCATGAATTTCTTTGACGTGGATCTTTCCGACGGTGTTCTGATGGGTGAGGACTTCGAAGTGTCGATCCCGGCGGATATCGAACGCGAGATCGACGGGAACGGCTCGGAGTACGTTCTGGGTATCCGCCCCGAGGAGATACTCAGCGAGGAACAGGCCAGCGGCGAGATGGACCAGTTCACGATTGAGGTCAACGTCGTCGAACCACTCGGGGACGTCACGTATCTCTATACGGAGATCGCCGGAGTCGAGACGACGATCGCCGTCGATCGCTCCACGGATCTCGAACCCGGCGATCGGATCTCCGTCGCGTTCCCTGTCGACGAGATCCATCTGTTCGACACTCGGACCGGCGACGCCATCATCAATCGAGGTGCGCCCTCGAACGGAGGATATTCGATGGAAGGCGAGTCCGCGACTGAACAGTCCGAAGCGTAAGCCCTCGATTGTCCAAGCGTTTTTGAGCAATCGTCCGTGAGGGCCCGTCAGTGGCTGGCACCGTCCTGTCCTCGCTGTCGATATCTCCTCGGTGTCGACCTCGAAACAGTCCGGCGCCCCCGATTTGTCTTCGTTCGACGTCACTTCGCCGATGCATCACGCAGACGACTGCCCGGGCTACCGTCGAGGAGAAGGGGATCCGTTCGCGTCGTCGGTCTGGAGCGATTCAGGGCCAGTCCGGAAGTAGAATTCATGTTCCTCCTCGGTTTCGAAGCTATCGAGAACGCCCGTTAAAAAGCAGGGAGTCGACGGCCCTCGTTCCCGTTCGGGGAATGTACATCCTCGAATCGATTATCGGGCCTCTCCGCCCTTCGCACCAATTCAAATATATTTTAGGTATAGTAAATGTAAACTGCCTTTTTGACATCCCATCGCCGATTGGAGAGGCTTTATCCCCGATAGACCGACAGAACTCGACCCCGCGGACAAAATATATGAACTTTTACAATACTGATGATTACTCAATGACTTGGGGTGTCGGGCCGTCACGGCATCCGTCCCGTAGCCGCCATCCAACAATCCAGTTATATAATTTGTTTGTCATGGGGTCGCCTAACATAGAATACTGGCTATTTTGAATAGTTTCTTATAGTTCGACGAATACAGTTACCGCTATGGCGCTTGACACCGTGCTTTTCGCCATCGGACCGGAAGATGGCGATCGGGTCGACGAACTCGTCGAGACAGTCCTCGAAATAGCCACGCCGGCCGATGCGTCTGTCGTCCTCGCACACGTGTTCACTCCGGGGGAATTCGACAATGCGACTGAGCGACTGGATTTCGAGAATCCATCGGCAGCGAGCCCGGATGATGTCGTTCACCGGCACGGGACGGTCCGGACGATCACTGATGTATTCGACGATGCAGGTCTCGAATACGAGGCCCGCGGCCGAGTGGGGGATCACGCCACGGAGATCGTCGAACTCGGCCGGGAGATCGAAGCAGACCGAATCGTCGTCGGTGGTCAAAAGCGGTCGCCGAGCGGCAAAGCAGTCTTCGGAAGCGTCGCTCAAGATATCATGCTCGAAGCACCCTGTCCGGTAACGTTCGTCAAAAGCGAGTAGATCCGCTGCTTTCTCGTTAGTTCCTTTCGCCGAATACGGATTGGGATAGATAAAGCGTGCGAACACCGCGGCGGTTGATAGAGCCGTTCGGTCGCTCTCAACTCCGGAAGTATCAGTTTCATACATAGCAAAGATATTTTATGTATTTCTAGCGTCTATTATAGGAGAGAGGTGTCCTCAACGGAGTCATAGCGTTTTCTGATTCTGTCGAGGGATACCCGTTATTGATCAAACGACAGCAATCGTTTTCACGGGCAAAATTCATGATCGCTATGAACGTCCTCGCTGTACGGCGTGCGAATCTAGAGGAGAACGGGGCGTGGCGTTGTCCGCTGTTCAAGGACGACGAGAAAGTTGTAGTAGTGTCCTGGGGAACTCCGTGAGAGACACGATCTTCGTCGGACCGCTGTCCTGGCTAGCCCAGCGGAATCCGGTGCCCTTCGAGGAGAGCGCATTGGCCGTCTCTTTCGTCGATGTATCGCCGTATAATAGCTCGTGTCCCAGGCGGCGCCGGTCCCGTATCGACCGCTGGAGATGTTCGCTTTCGCCAGTAGCCCCTATCCGGCTGTGAGGTATCACTAATGCCTCAGCTACTCATAATCGGATAGGAAGATTGTTTTATATAGAGCGGTATACGGAATCAATTTACTGTATTCAAAAAACTCCAAGTGATTGGCAATCAGTTACGTCGTATGAAGATTGTTGATTACGAACTATACAACGTTCCGCCCCGGTGGGTCCTTCTCAAGTTGATTACCGATAAAGGGATCGTTGGATGGGGAGAGCCAGTCACGGAGGGGAACAGCCACGCTTCTTCGGCCGCAGTAGCGGACATTGTCGAAATGTATTTGATGGGGAAAGATCCGTTAGCGATCAATCAGCATTGGGAAGCGATGTATCGTGGCAATCACTTTCGAGGAGGGGCGATACTGATGAGTGCGATTTCCGGTATCGATCAAGCGTTGTGGGATATCAAAGGGAAATACTACGAAACACCCGTGTACGAATTGCTGGGTGGTGCCGTCAAAGATCAGGTTGAGACGTATCAATGGATTGGGGGTGACGAAGCGTCTGAGATCGCGGCCGCAGCGGTTCGGGCCACGGAGAACGGATACAGCACGATAAAGATCGTCCCCATCTCGAGGATCAAATATATTGAGGAACCCGCCGTTCTCGACGCCGCTGCCGAGGCACTGAAGATCACGCGAGAGCACGTCGGTGATGAAGTCGACATCGCTGTAGATCTCAGAGGTCGCGTCTCTCAGTCGATGTTGAAACCGATCATGGAGCGCCTCGATCGACATGACCCGATGTTCTACGAGGATCCTCTCCGACCGGAGTACGTCAACAATCTAAACGAGATGAAACAACGTACCAAGACGCCGTTTGCGTCGGGCGAGCAACTGTATACTCGATGGCAATATCGAACAGTTCTGGAAGATCGCTCAGTCGACATCATTCAGCCGAATCCGTCGCATTCAGGAGGACTCACCGAAACACACCGTATCTCCACGATGTCGGAAGCCTATGACATCGGAATTTTCCTGCACTGTCCACTCGGCCCTGTTTCGTTTGCGAGTGGTCTTCAGGTTGCCATAGCCACACAGAACGTTCACATGCTATCCCAACACCTCGATATTCATGATCCGACAAACAACGATCGGCTGGCGTACCTGGAAGATCCTGGCTGTTTCAAGTTCGACGACGGGTTCGTGACTGCGCCTGAAAAGCCGGGATTGGGAATCTCGATCGACGAAGACTACGTACAGGAGCGGTCCGAAGAGGATGTAAACTGGCAAATGCCGCTGTGGTATCACGACGACGGAAGTCTCGCTGAGTGGTGAGTAATCTGTCAGGACGATTTCGATAGCGATCCGCTCACTCGTCGATCGGCGTGAGGAGTCCGGGACCGTCGTTTGTCGGGTCGTTGATGTCTTTCGAGACAGGATCGGCCCGAAGTGCTTCGGACGGTGCGGGTTCGAGTAGTGACACTGCAGTCTCCCGATCGGCGGACAGCCACTCCCGCTCTCGATCCGGTGGGGGTCACGGAAACTCCTCCGATCGAACACCGTCTCGCTCCTGGCGTTGACGTGGCCGTGTTCGTCGGGATCGTCGGCCCAGGACGGGATCAGCCCCCACTCGACGGCACGGATGGTGGCCGGGTTGTCGTCGGCGATGACGGGGAGTAACTCGCCGGGGGCGGCGTTGTACGTCGGTTCGAAGTCCGCCGCGAACGTTGCATCGAACCGCGATTCGAGGAGGTCCGGTGGTGTGAACACGCCATAGCGACCGCACATACGGCCGCATACGGGCGGGCCGACCAAAAACAGCCCGTGGGTTCAAATCCCCGGCCTAGGCTTTCTGCGACGTCTTCGTGAACGGAGTGAGCGAAGGCTCGGAGCGGTGAACTGCTCCGGTGAACGAACGTGAGGAGCGAAAGCCAAAGCGGGATTTGAATCACGGCAGACGCATGCTCACGAGCGAAGCGAGAGCGAGACGCGACCGGAGAGAGCGTCTCGAATAGCGAGCGGTGAAACCGCGAGCGAGTGAGACCGTCTGGCATCGGGTTCAAATCCCGGGGCGTCCAAGTACTCCCTGTCTGCATGACAGCTACCCCCTCGTTCGAGATCCCGGCCCGCCCCAGCCGAACCTACGATCGGGCGGGCCGTCTCTCCTACGAGGGCACCGTTCTCTTCCGGCTCGAACCCACAGAAGCGGACAAACCGGATCTTCAGGAACTCCTCGATGACGTTCTGGAGACCGGTCCCTATCGGTACGGCGACTTCCACGACCTTCCGATGGTCGTCTACCTGGTCCGCGACGAGGAAACGAGCGACGTATTCCGGGTGTCGATTCGAGACGACGCACTCCAGTTACACGTTCTCCCCGAAACGGGATCCGCGGGGTTACGTCGGTTCTACGGGCGTCTAACCGAGGTCAGTGATTTCGAGTGGGACGTCGAGCGGCGGATCGATGGGGCCGGTGATTCGGCGTGAGTGATACTTGCTATCCGCTTGGTCCTACACGCCGTCGACAGTCGCCCGGTAGTCGCTGATCTCCGTCCGGGCGTCCTCGATGGTCGCCGCCGTCTCGTCGTCGACTTCCTGCTGGATTTCATCGAGGGCGGTCTGGATGCGCGCGAGTCGGCCGTGGTCCGGCCCCCGGTCCGCCTCGGTGAGTTTTTCGAGCTGTCCCGCGAGATCCGCGAGTCGATCGCCGTTGGTGTCGGTGTTCTCGGCTGCCGTCTCGAGTGTCTCACTCGCAGTCGCGAGTTTTGTCCGTGTCATGAACCGAGATGACAGGGGAGCGTGGAAAGGTGTGACGTCAGTGGCAAAGACGGTTGGTATCTTGGACAATGGATGCGTCCAATCACTGACTGAGATACGGCAGCGTCGTGACGTCGAAAGCCTCGTAATGCCGGTCGTACGTGAGGAGGTACTCGATATCCAGGTCGGCCATGTGTGACGCAACGACGAAATCGGTACACGACGCGTCAAGGTCCGTCCACTCACGAAACCGGTCTGTGCCCGCTTCGAATACGTCGCCGGGAACCGGTTCGAACTGATAAAGAGTACTCTCCTCGACGGTTTCCAGAAACGCCACTGCGTTCCGGATCGAAGCCTGTTTCTTCAAGCGCGTGGCGGCTTCATCCACGATATGGTCGTTGACGATCAGCCGCCGGTACGGCAGGTCCCCGTCACGGATGAACATCATGAACGCACGTGAAACGGCGTGCATCTCGTCACGTGGGTTGAACAGCGCATAGAGGAACTTCGGACCGAGAACGGCCTGATGGTGAACCGTAGCGGGTCTGAAATGCTCCGGCGTGACCGTTCCGACCGGCGTCTCGACTGAGTCGGCCATGGTCACCGAGACGCTGGATCGTCGGCCAGCGAAATCGACGCGTCACGTCCGTGCCACTCCTCGACGAGGTCGTCTTCCTCGCGGACGTCCGTCTCCGCTGTCGATCCTGAGGAATCTTCGATCTCGTCGAGAACCGTGAACGCAGGATCGCTCGGATCCACCTCCTGGCGACGTTCAATCCATTCGAGCACTGCCCGATGTCCCGCCTCCTTGAGCGAGAGATCGCGCTTGTCAGCGAATTCCTGAAACCGTTCGTACTCGTCTTTGTTTAGCTCTGTCTGGACGTGCCTGGTATTGTTACTGCTCATGGCGGTCCGTCTCTGGTGAGAACTATAATTTCATGAAATATAAAATCTTTTCATGAATCGACTCATGAGATTGAGCGGCCGGTCGCCAGCAGGATGGCACCGAACAGCCCGACTACCGGGAAATCAGGATGGGCACTGACAGACGTTTCCAGTTCCGAGAACGCGATTCAGCGGTTCCAGGCCGCGAAGTCGGGGTCGATGAGTCGGTGTTCGTTCTCGATCGCGTCGATGCGTTCGAGATCGGTCGTCTCAAGCTCGAGGTCCGTCGCAGCGAGGTTGTCCTTCATGTGGTCTCTGCTGCTGGCTTTCGGAATCACTGCGACGTTCTCCTTGCTGAGTAGCCACGCGAGCGAGACTTGCGCTGGCGATACCCCGTGCTTCTTCGCGATCTCCTGGATGACTGAGACGTCGAACTCGATCGGGGTCGCGAACGGGTCCTCGATATCCCGGTCCGCGGGCGTCCCGAAGATTTCGCCCTTCGCGAGCGGGCAGTACGCCACCAGGGTGTGATCGTGCTCGCGGGCGTAGGCCCGAAGCTCGTCCTGCTGGAGGAAAGGGTGACACTCCACCTGGTGGGCGGTGATGGGCGCGTCGAGGACCTCCCGTGCGCGATCGAGCTGGTCCGGTTCGAAGTTCGAGACGCCGACGTGGCGGATTGTCCCCCGCTCGTGGAGTTCGTCGAACGCCGACAGTGTCGCCTCGGGATCGTAGGCCTCTGCCGGCCAGTGGACGTACAGCAAGTCGAGGTAGTCCGTCCGGAGTCGTTCGAGGCTGTCCTCGACAGTGGCGAGCACGTCGTCGTACGCGAGGTTGTCGGGTGCGACCTTCGTCGCCAGGAAGACCTCGTCGCGATCGACGGCCGATCGGGCGATACCGTCCCCGAGATACGCCTCGTTGCCGTACCCCTGGGCCGTGTCGACGTGACGATAGCCGACATCGAGTGCCGTCTGTACCCGTTCGGTCCACTGCTCGCGATCGCCCTCGGAGTAGGTTCCGAGCCCGATGCTGTATTCTTCCGGAATCACGTCCAGACAGAGGGCCGGCACAGGGGTTAACCCTTTGTCCGAAACGACGACGTCAGGCTGATGTCCGGACCCGCGGTCACCCAACCGTCCGAGGGCGAACGGCGCGGCACCGACGGGATCACTGCCGGGAACCGACCAGCGGGATGGTTCCGCGGACCTCGAAGTCGAAGCGGTCGGTCGCCAGCAGGCCGACGCCGAACAGCCCCGCGACGGCGACCGCCAGCCAGTTGCCGTACCAGGCGTTGATCGCCCCCCAGAGGATCACGAAACTCACGAGGTCATCGAGCATGAAATCCGTCCGTTCTAAGCGGCCCAGCAGTCCAGCCCGTTGGAACCCCAGATCGAACGCGAGAACGGCGACGCTCGCGCTCAGTACCCACCCGAGGTAGTTCGACAGCGGGACGCCGTAGAACTGGATGGCGGTCGCGATCGCCCAGAGACCGTCGCCCGCAAGCGGCGGGGCGTACTCCCAGAAACCCAGTCCCACGGCCCCCGGATCTAACACGAGATCCATGGCCAGGACGGTTGCGATGACTGCCGGCAGGCGCACTCGGGTCAGCGCCGCGCGATCCCCGAGCAACAGCAGACACAGCAAATAGGCGTTCAGCACGAGCGGGAAAAAGAAGATCGGCAGCGCTGCCGGGACGATGTCTAACAGCATCGGTCCGAGATCGATCACGTACTCGAAGTGGCCATAGGGCAGCCCAGTCAGCACGCCCGTGCATTCGATCCCGTAGGTGTAAAGCGTCAGTGCGACGACCGCGAGGGCGGCTCGGCGGTCGATCAGGGGGGCAACGCCGGCGATCAGCGGGAGGCGCATCACCGCCGTCCCAAAGAGGACCAGATAGGGATTGAACTCGAGGATTCCCGGGAACCAGCCTTCGGCGCTGGCGACGAGCATGACGGCCCCAACCGCGGGAAACACGACTGCGATGGTGAAACGGTTTGCCGCGACCAGGCGATCGAGTCGCGCTTCGAACGCGCGACGATCCCAGCTAGCCACCGTACATCAACCTCCAGAGATAACCCATCGTCAGCACCATGCCGACGACGGTGTTGATCGCCGGGAACCACCAGTAGGCGCGCTCAACGTCGACGCCCGAGACGGCTATCCCGGCCTGCAGAAGGGGGTAGACGGCGAGCGCAATCCCGAGCAGCGGGTGGACCAGGGTGAAGGCCCCGGCCGAAAGCGCCCAGACGGTCCCACAGTAGGCATAGGTCCGGCGCTGGCCTAGGACTGTGGCAGTCGTTCGGATGTCGGCCCGGCGATCGGGTTCGATATCAGGGATCGCCGAGAAGGTGTGCATCGCCATCGTCCAGAGCCAGCCGCCCACGAGCGCCGGCACGGGCGGGTGACCGCCCGCCAGCGCGGCGTAGGCGGCCGCGCCCGGGAGCAGGTACAGCCCGTTCGAGAGCGAGTCGAAGAGGGGGCGGGCCTTGAACCGCAGCGGCGGCGCGCTGTAGGCCGTCGCGAGCGCGAAAAAGCCCGCGAGGTAGGGCCAGGCGACCCGTGGCGTGAGCGGGAACAGCGCCAGCCCGAGGAGTCCGGAGGCCGCGACGACGGCCGTCACCGCCGGCGAGTCGCGCCAGCGTGCTTCGGGGCTCCCTTCCGCCGCCTTCTTGGGGTTCTCGGCGTCGATCTCGCGGTCGAAGCGGTCGTTGACGCCGTAGAGGTAGACGTTCGCGGGGAGCAGGAAGTAGGCGAACAGGGCGACGGCGACGGGGGCGAACAGTTCGCCGACGGACTCGGCGGCGTAGGCGACGCCGACGAGGACGGGCCCGGCGGTGTAGAGCCAGAACCGCGGGCGCGACAGCGTCAGCAGGTAGCGCAGCATCAGGCTTCGCGGTCGGCGACCGCCTCGGCGGTCAGTTGGCCGCTGATCAGACACATCGGGACGCCGATCCCCGGGGTGGTGTAGGAGCCGGTGAAGTACAGCCCCGGCACCTCGCTCGAGGCGTGGGAGGGCCGGAGGAGCGCGGTCTGTCGGAGCGTGTGTGCCAGCCC
>ENA-ORCS01000671-ORCS01000671.1-marine-metagenome-genome-assembly--contig:-NODE-671-length-19930-cov-3.298595_pt1 | contig 19930 bp, 10 predicted proteins | sample MGYA00237781_ERZ508513 | MGnify/ENA primary metagenome ERZ508513 (study PRJEB26184, sample SAMN06268793) | marine metagenome | isolation source: Eden Landing Ponds, San Francisco, CA, USA | place...
AACGCCCCGTCGGCGTAGGTCTCGATCAGCCGTTCGCCCAGGACTTTCGTCCGGCCGTACCAGTTCATCGGATCGCGTGGCTGATCGGCAGTGATCGGGAACGATTGAGGATCGCCAAGCACGGTCATGCTGAACGGGAACACCATGGCCGCGCCGGTCTTCCGGCAGAACCACGCGACGTTGTTCGTCCCGACGACGTTCGTCTCGTACGTGAGGTCAGGATTGTCCGCTGCATCGTCGACGCCGCTGATCGCCGCCAGGTGCATCACGACGTCGCTACCGGCGAGGGCGTCTTCCAGCCGGCCACGGTTCCGGACGTCGACGTGTTTGACCGTAACGTCACCGATATCCCGGACGTCACCGAGATAGAAATTGTCGATCGCCGTGAGATTCCAGTCGGGACGGGCCGACTGGAGGCGGTCGACGACGCGGGAACCGATGAAGCCCGCCGCGCCGGTGACGACGATAGAGAGCGGTTCGTCGGGGTCGAAGGGAGTATCTCCGGTCATGCGTCGATCTCCTGTCGATCACGAAGGACGGCGGCGAGGTCCCGGATCCCGTCCCGAAGCGTCCACTCGGTCTCGAACCCGGTCTCGGCGAGCCGATCGAAGTTCACGTGGTAGGACGGGCCGGGGTGTTCGTCCTCCAGGTAGGTCACGTCGACGGGGGCAACCTCCTCGCTGACGATCTCGGCGATCTCACTGATCCGGTAGTTGCCGGCGTCGCTGCCGACATTGTAGAGTGCCTGCGGCCACGATCCGGGGTTCCGGGCAGCGTGGGCGAACGCGCGGGCGGAATCCCGGACGTGGATGAACGGCCGCCAGTTTGACCCGTCGCCGTATACCGTCAGCGGTCGGCCGGTCAGCGCCCGAAAGACGAAGTGATTGACCACAAGGTTGAACCGCACCCCCGGGGCGTAACCGTAGTTCGTACTCATCCGGAGTGCGGTCGCGTTCGCCCCGGTCTCCTCGGCAAACTCGGCGACGACCGTCTCGGCCTGAACCTTCGCTTCGGCATACGGGTTCAACGGATCGGGCTCGGTTTCCTCGTCAATATCGGCAGTCGCCGCGCGACCGTAGTTGTTACACGAGGAGGCGAAGACGAGGTTCTCGACGTCGAGTTTTCGGGCCGCGTTGACGACGTTCTTCGTCCCCTCTAAGTTGACCGCCATCGTCTCCTCGCGGCGATCGTGAGTGCTCGTCGCGCCGGTGATCGCCGCGAGATGGATCACGGTGTCGACCCCGCGGGTCGCGTTTTCGACGTCACCGTACTCCCGAACGTCCCCCCGTCGGAAGTCGAGATTGCCGTCGGCTCGAGTTTCGAACAGGTTGCGTGGCGATCCGCTCGCGAGCGAGTCGAGCACCACGATCCGGTCGACGTCCCCGGCCGCGTCGAGTAGCGGCAGCAAGGCGCTGCCGATATAGCCCATCCCACCCGTCACGAGGAGGTCCATAGCGGGTTACTCGTCGTCAGTCAGCACGCCGGGGAGGAACCGATCCTCGTGGGCCGTGATCCGGTCCTGATACTCGACCAGCGTGCTCAGGATCGACCGAACGCCCTCCTCGAAGGTCGTGTCCTGACCGTCGATGAGGTCGGCGTAGCGGTCGTTCTCGATCTCCATCTGGTGAGTCTCGTCCTCGTCGCGGGGGTTCTCGTAATGTTTGACGTCGACGTCGAGGTCGTACTCGCCGGCGACGTCGGCGATGGTCTCGGCGATCTCGACGATGGAGATCGCGCGCGTGACCTGATTGTAGACGACGTGCTCAGCCGGCCGGTCGTCAGGGCCCATAAGTGCGAGGCGGGCCAGCCCTTCGACGGCGTCTTCCATCGAGACGAAGGGCTTGCGTTGCTCGCCCTTGCCGTAGACCGTCATCGGGTACCCGGCAACGGCCTGGGCGGCGAAGCGGTGGGCAACGACGCCGAAGTAGTAATCGAAGTCGAAACGGGTCGCGAGTCGTGGATCGGCCTCGGTCTCTTCGGTCCCCGTCCCGTAGACGATCGCGGTCCTGACGTCCGAGATGGGGATGTCGAACTGTGAGTGCGCGAGGCGCAAGTTCGCCGCGTCGTGGCTCTTGGTGAGGTGATACCAGCTCCCCGCCATCGCAGGGAAGGGGACCTCGTCGTCCTCGCCCTGGTTCTCCATCGTCGCACCGCCCTCCGGAATCGGGAACTCGGGCGCACCGTAGACGCCGGTCGTGGTCGTCTCGATGAAGTGGGTGTCCGTTAGATCGTGTTCCTCTAAGCCCCACAGCAGGTTCCGCGTCGCCTGCATGTTGTTGTGCTGGGTGTAGTTGGCCCGCTCGCCGTTGATCTGGGAGTACGGCGCGGAGGGCTGGGCGGCCGTGTGGACGATCGTCTCGGGTTCGTGGACGGCCAGCAGCTCGTCGACGAAAGACTTCTCGACGAGATCGCCCTCGACAAAGGAGAGGTTCGTGACGCCGTGGACCTCCTCGGCGGCTTCGATACGCTCGTCGATCGAGGCGACCGGGACACCGCTAACGGAGCCGACCTCCTCGACCCACTCCCGTCGTGCGAAGTTGTCGACGAGGATGACGCGGTCGTCGGTTCGGGTCGCGATGCGGAGTGCAGTCGGCCAGCCCATGTGTCCGTCGCCGCCGGTGACGATGATCGTCATGTGTTACTCACTACGTGAGTAACTAACTGCATAAGTCTTCCGTTCGGGGGGTTGCTCTTGGTCGTTCACCGAGAGACGAACAGGACGGAAAACTGGCTGACGTCAGTGGAGAAAGAGTTCTCAATCGGGAGACCGTCGACCACTTCGATCGGATCGACGACGTGGACGTCATCGACTGGAGAGTATACTGATCCGACCGGTACGGCTTCTGCAGTTACTCTACGGTAACACTCTTCGCGAGGTTCCGCGGTTTGTCGATCGGTCGACCGAGTTTTGCGGCGGTGTGGTAGGCCGCCAGCTGGAGCTGGACGTTCGCCAGCACGGCAGCGGTCCGGGGCGAACTCTCGGGGATCGAAAGCACGTGATCGGCGTACCGGGAGACATCGCTCGCCCCATCGGTCACGGCGACGACCGGAGCGTTCCTGGCCTCGACTTCCTTGACGTTGCCAATGGTTTTTCTGGCCTGCTCGCCGTCACCGGTCACCATCGCAAAGACGGGCGTCTCGCTCGTCACCAGGGCGAGCGGACCGTGTTTCAATTCCCCGGCAGCGAAGCCCTCGGCGTGTTTGTACGTGATTTCCTTCATCTTCAGGGCGCCTTCCAACGCGACGGGGTACTGCAGGCCACGGCCGATGAAGAAGTAAGCATCGCTGTCGAGGTACTCCTCGGCGATCTCTCCGGCTCGTGAGTTATCGAGCACCTGCTGGACGTCAGCAGGGAGGTCCCGCAGCGCCGCGATCACCTCGCGGTCGTCCTTGCTCGGAGCCATCCCGATCGCGAGGACGTTCAGCGACGCGAGCTGTGAGGCGAAGGTCTTGGTCGCGGCGACGCCGATCTCCGGGCCGGCCTTGATGTAGAACACATCGTCGCACTCGCGAGCGGCCGTTGACCCCACGACGTTCGTGACCGCGAGCGTCCGGGCACCCCGCGAGCGGGCCTCCCGCAGCGCCGAGAGCGTGTCGGCAGTCTCGCCGCTCTGAGTGACCCCGATGACGAGTTCGTCGCCGACCGGAGGCGGACTGGAAGCGTACTCGTGGGCGAGAGACGCCGTCGCCGGGACGCCGGCTTCGCGAAACAGTTGAGCGCCGTACAGCGCCGCGTGGTAACTCGTTCCGGCAGCGACCAACTGGACGCCGCGCGGATTGAGGTACGCCAAATCGCCGATCTCGACCTCGCCCTCTAGTTCATCGACCCGCTCGGAGAGACACTGCCGCAACGCCCGGGGCTGTTCGTTGATCTCCTTCGCCATGAAGTGATCGTAACCGGCTTTTCCCGTCGCCTCGGCATCCCATTCGACAGTGTCGACTGCGGGATCAGCCGGCTCGCCCGCGAGATCAGTGACGACCCAGCCGCTTGTCGACACTCTGACGAACTGGCCGTCCTCCAGATAGACCACGCGGTCGGTGTGTTCACGGAACGCCGGAACGTCACTCGCCAGGTAGTACTGCCCCACACCGTCGGTCTCGTCACCGATCCCGAGCACCAGCGGCGAATCGTTTCGGGCGGCGAAGATCGCGTCACATCCGGCGATCACGGCGGCGACGGCGAAACTCCCTTCCAGCCGGGAGACGGCCTCCCGGACCGCCGCTTCGGGCTCCGCCCCCGCCGACAGCGCCGCCTCGATCAGGTGTGGGACGACTTCGGTGTCCGTCTCACTCCGGAAAGTGTGTCCCTCTTTGCGGAGTTCGTCCCGCAATGTCTGGTAGTTCTCGATGATGCCATTGTGCACGACGGCGACCTCGCCGGGACAGTCCACGTGGGGATGAGCGTTCTCGTCGGTCGGCGGACCGTGGGTACTCCAGCGCGTGTGTCCGATGCCGAGCGCCCCCTCCGGAGCGGCCGTACCGACGGCCGACCGGAGGTCGTCGATCGAACCCGACTGTTTGACTACCTCGAGGTCGCCGTTACCCAGCGCGACGCCGGCCGAGTCGTACCCGCGGTACTCCAGGGTGGACAGCCCCTCGACGAGAACATCCGTCGTCTCACTCTCGTGGCCGACGCAACCGATGATGCCACACATCAGCGGCGCACCTCCGCGTCGCCCGGAACGCACTCGGTCACGTGAACGCCAGCGGCGAGTCTGGCATTAGGTCCGACCAGCGCCCCCGGAGCGAACGTGACGTTCCCCTCGGCATGCACCCGATCGGCCAGCAACGCACCAAGTGGCCGCCCTTCGAGAATCTCATTGCCGACCCGGACCTCCGCCGGCCCGCCAGGGACGACGCTGCCCGCTCCGACGCGAACGCGCTGGCCGACGACCGCGTCGACCAGCGTCGATCCCGGCCCGATCCGCGTATCGTCGTCCAGCACTGCGGTGGTGACCGTCGCGTTCGCGCCCACGGTCACGTTCCGTCCGAGCGCGACGTCCGGACCGACGACCGCACCCGGACCCACCTCGCTGTCCGGGCCGACGACCGCCGGCCGCTGAACGGTCGCCGTCTCGTGGATCCGGGCGCTCTCGGCGATCCAGACGCCCCGATCGCGCTCCGGGACGGTCGAGATACCGTCCGCGAGCACCTCCCGAGTCAACGCCAGCAGATCCCATGGATAGGTGGCATCGACCCACGTACCGTCGGTCTCGGCGGCCCCGACCCGCCGATCGTCGATCAACCCGACCAGGGCGTCGGTTAGGGCGAGTTCGCCGCGTTCCCGCGGCGTCGCCTCGATGGCCGCAAATATCGACTCCTCGAAGGCATAAACGCCGGCGTTGATGAGTCGGTAGTCGTCGGCGTCCGGCTTCTCGACGAGGCTGGTCACGACGTCCGTCTCGACGTCGACGGCACCGTACTCCTGGGGATCGGGTCCGTCGAGAACCGCAAGCGCCGCCGCCACGTCCCCCTCGGCGAACCGATCCCTGACATCCTCGACGATCGTCGGATCGATCAGCGTGTCCCCGTTGACGACGAGCATCGAGCCGTCGACGGCGTCCCGTGCCGAAAGCAGGGCGTGGCCCGTCCCCAGTTGCTTGTCCTGGCGGACGTACGTGATCGGTCGATTCCGGTAGGACGATCCGAAGTGGTTCTGGACCCGATCGCATTCGTATCCGACGACGAGAACGATATCTTCGACGCCCGTCTCGACGAGCGCATCCAGAACGTGCTCCAGAATCGGTCGATTTCCCGCCGGAAGCATTGGCTTGGGACGGTTGCGCGTCAGCGGACGCAGCCGGGTCCCCTCGCCCGCCGCGAGGACCACTGCCGTCTGAACGTGCATGCCGGGGCCAGGGCCGGAACGCGCTTGAACGTTCTGGGTCCCCGCCAGGTCACCCTCTCCGAGAACGTTTGCCTCTCATTGGTTTGCCATCTCCTCGCTTGCGACCTGTCGCCCGCGGGAGGTCATCTCGACCTCCGTCCGTTCCCTGACCGTCTCGATCACGTCGAGTTCGATCAGTCGGTCGAAGATTTCCTCGATCTCCTCGACGTCGCTGTCGACGAACTCGGGCAGATCGAACGGCGAGACACCCGAGTGCAACGCCATGACGACCTGCTGTTCGACCGGCGAGAGATCCAGATTCGCACGATTGCGCTCGGCCCCCTCCTGGAGGACTTCCCCGAGGATTGTAACTTGTCTGTCCCCGCCCGTCAGATTGGTTTCGACGCTCGTCCCTTCCTCGTCGGTGTGTTCGACCTCGAAGACGCGCCGCTCAGCCCCGTCGACAGGCTGTTCGTCAATCTGGACGTCCCCGATGTCGTCCCGATCGATCGTGACGTACTGGCCGTCGGACAGCGCCAATTGCAGCGCATCGTCGGTAAGCTTGATCTTCGCCCGCTGCCAGTCGGCGTTTTGCACGACGCCGCCTTTCACTGCCGGATGCTCGACGTAGACGATCGTATTGTCGACGAACGCCCGATAGAGATCCGTCTCGAACTCGTCCTGTTCGGGCGCCCGCAACAACAGAACGTCCTCCTCCTCGACGTGGAGCGTGACGTAATTGGCGACGCCGGCCGCGTTCTGATTGACGTCGTAGCGGCCGCCGACATCGGTGATCGACTCGAGCGGAATCGTCCGTTTTTCCTGGGCGACGAGGACGATCCGGGCCGTCGTGAGGACGATTCGACATTGCGTCCAGTCGGCGTCCTGAACTTCACGGCCACCACGGACTGCCTGAAGAAACTGCCCGCGATCGTCCATCAACTTGCGTTCGCCCTCGCTCATTCCGGGGATCCTCGTCCCACGGCTACTTGGCGCAGACGATTAGGCGTTACGGCGGTTTGGGGGATCGTATCTCCCCTTGCGGCTCGAACCCCCAGCGAGAACAACGTGAGGGCGAGCCGTTCGAGGACGGCTCACTTCCCGACCACGATGGAGCCGTCGCTGTCCGGAGTGAAAGAATGAAAGAACCGCACTTCAGGACCGCTTTCGGCGGTCAATCGTGGTTCGAGTCGACGGATCGCAGATCAGTGCGTTACTGCTCGCGGCGGACCGCAAGCAGCGCCGCACCGATCAGCGCGAGCACAGCGAGCACGGCCGTGAAGCCGGGTCCGCTGGTCTCAGTCGTTTCGGCTTCCGTCTCGGTTTCCGTCTCGGTCTCGGTTTCCGTCTCGGTTTCCGTCTCGGTTTCCGTCTCGGTTTCCGTCTCGGTTTCCGTCTCGGTGTCCGTCTCGGTGTCGTCAGGCGTGCTCACGGAGCCGACGAGTTCGAACTCGAGGGTGTCCGTGGCCTGGTCGTCGTCGGCGCGGAGCTCGTAGGTTCCGGTCTCGACGTCGGACATGTCGAGAGTGGTCTCCCACGTGCTGGAGGCGCCGTCAACCTCGGCCTCGGAGCTCGCGACGACGTTGTCCTCGTCGTCAAGGACCTCGACGAAGACAAGGGTGCCGTCCTCGCGGTTGGAAGTACCGGTGACGGTGACTTCCTCCTGGGCGACCTGGCCCTCGGTCGTGAAGTCGTCGATGCTGATGGCCGGGTTCTCGGCCGTGAAGCTCAGCTCGACCATCCGGTCGTCGGAGGCAGCACCGGTGTAATCGTCGAGGATGATGTCGACGGCCTGTTGCTGCGTCCGGTCGGAGAGGGACGTAACGCCGTTGTTGAACTCGCCGTCACGGCCGTCACCGAGCACGACGACCTGGTAGGTACCGCGCGTGACGATGTTGCCGAAGGACTCCGAGAACTCGTTGTCCTCGATGGAGACGATTTCGCCGTCGTTGGTGGACGTTCCACCGTGGACGATGTTACCGCGCGGGCCGACGACGAAGTACTTGACGTCGCTCTGGCCGAGTGCGGTCCCGGAAAGGGTGATCTCGTCGCCGACGTCAGCCGCGATCCGGTCGCTGCTGAGTTCGGCAGTGAGTTCACCTTCGACGGTGCGAACCGTCGTGGTGGCGACCGTGTCGAGGTCGCTGTACTGGCTGGTAGTCAATTCGGCGTCACCGGGGCCGTCAGCGACGACGGCGATCCGGTAGGAGTCGGCAAGGTTGATCGTGTTCCCGGAGTCGATGTCGATCTCGAAGGAACCGTCGGATTCGACGTTGTCGGACGCGATGGCACCGTCGTCGTCAGAGAGACGAACGTACCGGTTGTCGATCTTCGCATAGGCGGTAACCTGGTCGCTTTCGGGTGCCGAACCGTTGATCGTGAATTCCTCGCCGATGTTGACCGTCGACGGCGCGTTGCCGATCGAAACTGCCCGCGAGGACACGGACATTTCCGCATCAGAGACGGTGTTTGCGGGGTTGACGTCGCTCTCGCTGCCGACAGATGCGGCCATCGAGACGTCGATCGTACCCGTATCGAGGTTCTCGGTCATGATGCTGACAGTCCCGTCGCCGCCGTCACCGAGGTCGACCGTCGCCCAGACGTACTCGCTGTTCTGGCCGATCGTTTCGGCGTCGCCGGCGTTCTGGAAGACGTCAGGGCCCGTCGGGTTGTCTAGATCGACGTCGCTCGACTCAATGACAACCGCCGACCACTCGCCGGGGGTGCCGCTGATCGTCGCTCGGACGCGCTCGCCCTGCGTGACTTCTTCGTTGTCGAGTGACACCGTGTTCTCGGAGTCACGGACCGTGAACGAGATCGTCGAGGAGTAATCCTCGAAGTCGGCGCCGTTCGGGCCGTTCTCGGTCCCTTCGACGATCACGTCGTACGTGCCCGCGTCGAGGTCGGAGACGTCAAGCTCGATCGTGTCTGCGAGCTCGCCGTTCTCGTCGACCACGAAGCTGCTCTCCGCTGTGACTTCGTCCGTAACGTCGAGGCCGTCGTCCTCGACCGTGATGGTGGCCCACTCGGTGAAGTCACCGTAGATAGCGGGGTCGTAGTTCCCTTCGGCCTCGATCGTAACCGTACCCACGTCGTTGGGGATCGAGCCGTCGGTCACCTCGGCGCCACCCGTGCCGGAGCCGGAGTACGCTTCGAGGGTGTCGATCTCGGTCGTGCGGACGAAGATGTCCGCCTGCTCGTCGTTATCGAAGTCGTAGCCGCCGGGTTCGACACCGTCGAAGTCGAAGGCGGTCGGGTCGTCTTCTTCGAACTCGCCTTCGGCGTCACCGGATTCGCCGACGAGGCCGACGGTGGAGCCGCTCGGGCTCCCGCCGTTGGTGCCGGTCAGACCGGAGATGTCGACGATCTCACTGGTGTAGACGCGCACCGGAGTGGAACCGAAGTTGCGGTCAGTACTGTCGCCGTTGTCGCCGTTGCCGCCGTCATCTTCGACGGAGACAGTCGCGTCGTTGACGTTGGCGACGGAGTACGTACTGCCGGACTCGTCACCCAGGTCGTCAACGGTCAGCGAAAGGTCGGCGTCACCGGCGGACTCGCCGGACACGGTCACGGTCGCGATCGTGACCGAACCGGAGTTGGCGGTGTCCGCGAGCGCGGCGACGACATCCGCCGAGCTACCGTCGTCGGCGACCGTGACGGATTGCTGTCCGGGTTCCCCGTTCAGACTCACGTCCTCGATCGATGCGACGCCGGCGTCGCTCGTACTAACTGAGAATTGATACGCCCCGACGCCGTTGTCGGCTGTTCCGACAACGACGTCATACTCCACTGTCTGCCCTGTGTTCACAGTATCACTCGACGGCTGCAATGAAACGTCGGTTTGCCCGGCCGCCGCTGCGGGGGCCATGGCAAAAACCGACAGGACCATCAGAGCCGCGAGTACTACTGCGCGGTATTTCTGTGATGTCATGGTTTGCTTCTGTTACGGTTGCCCGGTCCGCCCCAACGCAAACTGGATTGGACCGAGGCTTGCAGAGGGATATACTGACAGGTATGGTAAGTACTTTGTGTTGTATCCTGCCGTGTGTTACCACAATTCTACGGGGAATTCGTCCCCTTCGGCGCGTCGAACGTGGCGTCGAAACGCGGACATGACATCCCGACCGATCCGGAAAGATTCGTCCGGGACTGACGCAGCTGTCAGAAAAGTTTCGAAAACAGCGCCTGGACGTCGCTGATTGAGAACTCCCCGTCGCCGTTGAAGTCGAACGCGTCGGGGTCGTTCCGGATCGCCTCGCTGTTCCGGTTGGCAAACAGCGCCTGGACGTCAGTAGCCGTCGCCTCGCCGTCGCCGTTGACGTCCTCGTAGGCGCCGTCGCCGTCGACGTCCGATGCGGGACGATCGCCCACGACCACCGGATCGCTTCCGGTCCGATCGTCCGGGCCCTGGGCGACGGCGACAGTCACACCGTCCGCTGGCGCCGAAAAGTCGATTGTGATCGTCTCCCCGTCGACGAATCCGTGTTGTCGGGTCCACGTCTCCCCCTGCAACGTGTAGACGGCTGGCGTGTCAGTTTCGGCGGGAACTTCGATCGTTCCCTGTCCGTTTCCGATCGCATCGACGGTATAGCCCGCGATGAACGTCGCTCCGTCCGGAAGGTCGGGAAGTTCCGCCGGGTCAGCCGACGAGAGGGAGACACCCTCCACCCCGTCCGTTGCGCTGGCGAGCCGTGCCTCGTCGATCGTCGTTCGTAACAGCAACACCGACGCGGTGACCTGTGCAGTTCCGGTATCCCTCGTCGATATCGTGATCGGCGTCGAGAAGCGGGTTTCCGGCGAATCGGGAAGATCGAGCGACGACCCGGTATCGAACGCGACGTCGATCGAACGTTGCTGTCCGGCGGCAAGGTCGAACTCGCCGGGGTCAAGCGCGATGTCGACCCCGGCGAGGGAGTCGCCGCTGGCGTTCGTCAGCGTTCCCGCCTGGACGCCGGTGACGTCTATCCCGGCCTGTTCGCCGACCTCGCCGACGGTGATCGTCCCGGTCGTCCGTTCCCCGGCCACGAGAACCTCGTTGATCGTATCCGATAGCACGGTGAGAATACTCTCCCGTTCCGGGATCTCGATCACGTACAGCGAAACCGGCTCCGGCGATTCCGTGTCGAACGACACCGCATCGACAGTCACATCGTAGCTTCCGGACGCTTCGTCGATTGAGACGACTTCCACCGTGCTCTCGTGGCCGCTGTATTCCGCGTCCGGGATTTCGACCGCGTCGTCGTCGGTACTCGGATCGTACCCGACGTGATTGCCCTGTTGATCGCGGACGTGAAGATTTAGTTCAGTACCGGGGGTCGTCCCAAGCAGGAAGACGACGCCAGCCGTGTCGTCTGCGACGGCGTGGTCCGTCGTAACGGACGGGTCCTGTGGAGTGAGGTCAGTGTTGAGGAGTTCACTGATGTCACCGACGTGGTTCGTCCAGTCGTCGACGGTCATGGCCTCCCCTGCCGGCTTCGATCCGTCAGTGATCACGTACGATTCGGTTTCGATGGGCTGTTCGAGGATTTCCGCTTCCGAAAGCGTGCGTTCAGCCTCCAGAACTGCGTCGAAGTCGTCCTCCTGGGGTTCCGCGAACGGAAGTACGTTCAGACTCGGGACGATGTAGTAGGGCCGTTCGAGCTCGTCGGCATAGACGCCGTCCATCCAGAGTGTCGTCGACATGTAGTGCCAGTTCAACGGGCTGAACGGATGGAAATCCGACGCGTACTCGTGTTCGAACGTCGCTGTCTCGCCCGGCTGTAGCGTTTCAGCAGGTTCGTCTTCCTGTGGGACGTACGAGACGGCATCGGAGACGCCAGTGGTTCGTCCGTCGCCGTAGGTGTCGACGGAGATGATCCGGACGTCGGCCGGTGTCGAGCCGGTGTTCTCGACGGTCACCGTATTGACGCCGATACGTTTCCACAGCGGGGTCGGCGACCACCACCACCCGGGATACGTCGGCGCGTTCGCGAGCGCGTAAGTCGTCCCGGCGACGTTCGTCCCTCCCAGATCGACACTCTCGATCGACCCCTCGACCTGCTGGATCGTGGGATCCATCGCTTCCTGTTCGATCCAGTCGACGAGTTCCGTCGTGACGGCCGGAGCGTGCCGGAGGTCAGCGACCCAGTACCGCAGTGAATCGACCCAGGCGTTCGCCAGCCGGTTCTGTTGTTGGACCTGGAACATCTCTATCGCGAGACTCCCAAGCTGGCCGCCGATCGACGCGACGGCTCCGGCGGCTGCGGCAACGCCCGTCGAACTCCCGACGATCATCGCCGATTTCCCGACGACGGAGATCCCTGTCGCGGCTGTTTCGAGCCGTTCAGTCCCCTCGAAGGCGGCCCGGAGTTCGTCGTACTTCCCCCGGTGATAGGCAGCTCGGCGGGTGACGTACGACGACCCATCGGGGGTGATCATCGTCCCCGGCGCGAGACCGTTCCCCTCGAACCACCGCGCCTGGGACTTGAGGACGCGCTTGACCTCGCTCATCGAGAAGTCCTCGTCCGGCTCGACGTACGCGATGTCGTCCTCGTATCGTTCGATCGCCGCGTCGATGTCGTCGTACGCGTTCTGATACGCGTCCGTCGAACTGAACAGGGTACGGGCGTTTGAGACGCTTTCACGACCATTGAGGGCCGTGATCCATTCCGAGGAGAGACACACGTCCGTATCCGCTTTGAGCTCGTCCCGATACCGCGTGCTGAGTGCGTCCCACTCGTTGGCCAACACGCGGTGATAACCGTACTGGACTGTCGGGATCACGGTCTGCTCGGCGAGGAAACTCTTCAGCTCTACGGCCGCGGAGAGTTGACCCCCCGGCGTGACGAGTCCGAGTGCGAAGTTCGTCGCCCCGAGAGCATCGGGAAGATAGTCTCCCATGCCGAGATCATCGGCGAACAACTGTGCTCCGTCGACGTAGACGTTCGAGACGTCGTCGGTGCTCTCGGAGACGGTATCCCGTGCTGCGCTCCGGATCCGTGCGAACGTCGGATCGAGAGCAGCGAGATGGCGCGCCTCCTCGACGGTGAACGACAGACGTGTGGTGTCCCCGGTGGGCACCGAAACCCGCTCGTACGTCGGATCGTACATCCCAGCCGGATCGACGAGGACGAGATAGCGACCGGGGTCGCGGTCCTCGAAGCGGTAGGTCCCGTCGGCTGTCGTGACCGTCTCCCCGACGGTCTCGGGGAGACTGTCCCTCTCACCGGCGACGTACTCCGAGACGGCGTACTCCCGGATCGGGTCGACCAGATACACGGACACGTCCGCGAGCGATTCGGCGGACTCCACCGAGACTGTTCCGGTGAGTCGCCCTTTCGCCGGTGCCGGATCCGGTTCCGGATCCGGATCCGTTTCCACGGCGTACTCCAGTTCCTGCGTGAGGAGACGCTCGGTCCCGCTCCGGACGTTCTGATCACCGAAAGGCCACTCGAGAGCCTGTGTCGTGGCCAGCACACGTCCGTCCCCGAACGGATATTCGACGTACGTCGGATGCCGTTGGGGATCGATGGTGAGACCGGCGATCTTCCTGGCACCGTCCGGAAGCCCCTCAAAGTGACCGAACGCGGAAATGTCGCTTGCCCAATACGAAAGGTCAGAGCCGTCCAGCCCTTCGACGACCGGGTGGTCGGACTCGATGACCGAGAGTTCCTGTAATTCGGTTATCTCGACCCCAGCACCTGACAGATCGAACGTGTACTTGTTATCGACACCCCCGGGGAACTCGAGCATACTCCCCGTGATACCGCAGGGCCAACCGCGTTCGCCGGCGTGAACGATCAGGGTGCCACCAGCCTCGACGTACGCGTCGATCGTCGACTGGAGGTCCGACAGCGCCTCGTAATACGTTGAGGACTGCGTCGAGGGGATGAGAACGGCATCGTACTGGTCGATGTTCAGCGAACCGTCGCTCTGTCGGGCACGGGCCTCTTCAGCGGGAAGCCGCGTGTACGCGTACCCGAGATCGGACAAGGCCTGTTCGTTCCCCTTGACTCCCCACGGATCACAGCTCTTGATGAGGAGAACTTCCGTCCCCGATTCGTCGCTTGTTTCTCCGGATTGGGAGTACGCCGAAAGCGGCGTCGACGACCCCGAGTCCGGACCCTCGGTGAGTTTGCCTGACGCCGCCTCGTCTCCAGCCACAATCCCGATTCCCCCTCCAGCGAGACTTCCCGCGATCGTCGCCTGCAGAACCGTTCGTCGGGTTGTCTCAAAGGTCTCCGCTTCCCGATCAGTATTGTTTTGAGACACGGATCGTATGATCCCGGCAACGAGTATAAAATTACGGATGGCACTGTTCGAGCCGGTCTATCGGACATTGGTTCGTATTTTTTAGTTATATCCGTCTAATAGATGTATATTCAAAAAAACGGGGTTCCTGGGGCGGATGGGCACTTCACAAACGCGCAGGAGGACGTGCCGGACAACTCGCGTTCCGGACAGCGTCGACAGCAAGCTGCGAGCGGTTCCCGACTGTTGTCGGGGTCACAACCGTGCGAACAGCGCCTGGACGTCGTTGATTGAGAACTCCCCGTCGCCGTTGAAGTCGAACGCGTCGGGGTCGTTCCGGATCGCAGCGCTGTCCCGGTTGGCAAACAGCGCCTGAACGTCCGTGACAGTGTAGGACCCGTCTCCGTTGACGTCCTCGTAAACCCCGTCCCCGTCCGGATCCGTCACCGGATCGACAACGACGACCGGGGTCGAGGTCGTCGCGTTCTCCTCAGCAAGCACGGCGATGGTCGACGCCGTCGCCGATCCGTTGGTAGAGACGTACGGCTGTCCGTCGCTGGTATCGAACACTGCGTCCGTGAGTTCTCGCCAGTTCGATCCGTCGTAGTCCCACATCGTCACCGGAGAGCCCGGAGAGAGCGTTCGCGTGTTGTAGGAAATGTTCAACCTGATCCAGGCGTCGTCGTTCGTGCCCGTGACGTTGACCGCCGGCTGAAGGATCGTCCTGTTGTCGGGCAGTTCCGACCGCGGGACGGACTGTCCGTCCCCGATTGCCACTGCCGTTCCACGGTACGTGATCGCTCCACCATTCGTAATAGACATGTCCTCGACGTAGTTTACCCCGGCGCCGTCCTCAGCACGGTAGGCCCATCGTGAAACGCTACCGGCGGAAACGTCACTGAAAGAGTTACCGCTCGCGGCGTCGGCCGCGAGGATACCATCTTCGACCGCGCGAAATGAGATCGCGGATGCGGTCGTCCCGTCGGCGTCGACCTCGATGCCGGAGTCACTCCGGCGAACGCTAACGTTCGTCATCGTCGTGTCGTCGGCATCGATGTCGAACCCCGTCGTCGAACGGGCGACAGTCACGTCACGAAGCGTGACGCCGGAGACATTTGGGCCGACACTGATCCCCGTTCGGACGTCCGAGACAGTTAGATCTCGGATGGTGACGTTGGTGACGGGACGGGAGGCGCTGACGGCGACGCCGGTACCCGATCCTGACCCGTCTATCGCGTGATCGTTGCCATCGATCGTGACGTCGCTTCCGGAGACGGCGAAACACCGGTTGCCGGACGATGTGAGGGTGTCTTCCAGTACGACGGTCTTTTCACCCCCGACGTCGAGACAGCGATCCGTCCGAACGCGATCCAACTGCCCGAAGGCCGCTCTCGCGTCGACGATTCCTGCCCCAGTGACGGTGTTGGGCTCCGTACCGAGTGCTGGACGGGCACTCTCGCGTAACGTCGATTCGACCCCGTCGGCGGACAGTGTCGGGTTCGCGTCCAACAGGAGTGTTCCCACGCCGGCAGCGTGGGGCGCAGCGGCGGACGTCCCGTAGAACGGCGAGAGAGTCGACGTACGGACTCCGTCCGGCGCCGACAACTCGGGCTTTTGGCGCCCGTCGACTGTGGGCCCACGGGAGGAAAACGGCTCGACTTGTCTCGTGGCGTAGTTGACAGCCGCGACGGCGGTCCCGTCCTCACTCGTTGCGGGAACGATAAGGCTCCGTGCTTCCGTACCGTATCTGAAGGTGCTTCGACCCCGAATGAACGCGTCGAATTCCGCGTTTCCGTCGGCACTCTCCCGAACCACGGCGAGATAATACGATTCCCCCGGAGTACCCCGATACGAGAGAACCTCTATCGGCGGCTGTCTTCCGTCCTGAACGGTATTCGATGCCGCAACAATCCGACCATCCGAATCGAAAAGATAAATGTCGTAATCCTGATCAGACGTCGGCCAGTCGCGCCACTGAAAAATGAGATCGATATTGTCTCCCTCGATCGGCATCAATTCTCCTCCACTCGGGAAGTTCAACAGTCGATCCCCGTCCCCGTCCGCCCACGTCCCGTGCCAATGGTTTCCGTTCGCTTCGTTCCCCGCCGAGACGAATACCGGCTTGCCACTTTCGACGATGCCATCAACCGATTGACTGATCGAATCGGAGCCATCGAGCGGCATTCCTCCCGTGAATCCGACGGACATCGAGAGGGCATCGATCGAGTCGTTCCCGGCGACGTACTCCAGGGCGTTCTCCATCGAGATGCTCGATCCGCCTACACTAATCAACACCAGAGAAACGTTGGGTGCCGTGTCCACGACGACCTCCGAGACGGCTGTCCCGTGGGTGTCTGCCGTCCGAAACGCATCGCGTCCGCCATTGAACGATTCGGTCGCGACGACGTTGTCGGCTATTTCCCCGTTTTCGACGTTGAATGCGCCGTCGATGACTGCCACAGTAACGTCCTCACCCGTATATCCACGCCGATGGAGTTCAGTTGCGTTGACGGTCTCGACCCCCTGGCTCGTGATCCCGTCGAACGTCTGTAGCCGGTAGGGTCGACGAACGAACGTGACCGCGTCGTCGTTGGCGAACCGGGTGACTGCTGACGTGGGAAGTTCAACCAGCAGGCGGGAGTCGTGACGTGTTTGGACCGTCCCGAGTTGGTCCGCCAACGTCGCGGCCGCGTCGGTCGCCCCCGGACGCGGATGGACAACGAGTTCTATCCGCTCATCGTCCTGTGTAGCTGGGCCCCCCGACGGATCGCTCGCGTTACGGATGGCGACAGCGACGTCCGAAGAGATGGATGGATTCGGTCGCTCGGGGCGGGAAAACTCGGCGGAGACGATCCGGGATTCGTTGCTCGGGGTCGGCACTGTCGTCGTGTTGGTCGCAACGTCGTACGTTGATCCGCCGTCGATCCGTGGATTGTCAGGTACGATCGCCACGCTGATCGGGACGAGAGTTGCGATAACCAACAATACGGCGACGAGAGACAACAGGCGAAGACGTGTCATTTGTTCGTCTGTAATCGCACTGGAGTGCGGACGAACGTTATGTTTTCGCAATTAGACAGGGAAACGAGACGGTCGATCGGCACCCACGCGAGAACCTGATCGTCGGTTCGTGTCTCCACATTGAGCCATCCGTCTTCCGGTAACGAACGGTTCGCTCGCAATTCGACGGCCACCCTGACTGTTCCGTTTTCGATAGTGATGTCGTGTTCCCGGGCGAAAGCGGCCGAATCGTTCGCGGTCGCGAGCTGATAGAGCCGACTTTCGATGTGTGATCCATCGTCAGGTTTATCGAGCGCCGCGGGAGTCGACGTCTGTACCGTACGAGTATCCGTCGCGTCCGGTTGACCGCTGGGCGACTGTTCGAGACAGCCCACAAACGCTCCGGAGAACACGAGTACGACGATCACGAGCCACCGTCCGCCGGATGGCTGCCGGGACATGATTCGCCGTTCCCCCTTCACATATATTAGGTTTGAGATTTTCACGAACGCAACTCCCGCCGAGTTACGCGTATACAAGCCCTACTTTGCGGGAGACAGCAACCAGGTACCCTGGGCGGGCGATACGGACAAGCTTGGAGGTTCCAAAAGCGGCGGGTCGACGGACTAGTCTCGTCGGCGGGTGAAAGCGGGACTTTCGCGGTATCGTCACCTGGAGCGGTCCAAGCCCCTTCCCGCGATCCACGTCCGAATCTGGGAAGAGTTTCGAAAACAGCGCCTGGACGTCGCTGATTGAGAACTCCCCGTCGCCGTTGAAGTCGAACGCGTCGGGGTCGTTCCGGATCGCCTCGCTGTTCCGTACAGTGGATCGGACCCGTTGAGTCTTATCAACATTGTCAGAAGCAAAATATAGTTGTGTATCACGATACCAGAGGAACTAGTGCGAACCTGAGATCAACATCGTAACCAGGCACGATAGCACGAGTAGCCACAACCGATTTAACGCCGTTGACCGATTGTACGATAATGAGTCGATACCGTTTCACACCACACACAGCGAACCAAGTTCTGGTCTTCGCCATTACCTGGATCGTCGTGCTCTCAGCAATCGGACCCGCCTTCGTCGCTCCGGCAGCCGCGGCCGGGGAGACTGACGTGGCCGTCGGTCCCGACCGAACGATAACGCCCGATTCGGAGACGACCGTGTCGGTCGCCGTAACGGACGCCGACGGCGGTGTCGGGGCCTACCAACTCGAGGTCACGACGAGCGATCCGGCGGTCGCCGAGATTACTGACGTGGAGTTACACGGCCATCCAGGGATTCCCAGCAGCTCCATCAGCGATGACGGTTCACAGGCATCGGCCGCTGCTGCGCTGACGGACACCAAAGACACGGGCACTGTTTCGATAGTAACAGTCACCGTCCGTGGGAACGAGCCGGGAACGGCGACCCTCTCGACGTCGATCACGGACCTGGGTGACGAGTCCGGAGAATCGTACACGATCACGAATGTAACGTCGGCCACGGTCGAAGTTCAGGACGCCCCGACGATCGATGCGGGAACCGTCACTCCCGATGTCGTCGAGGGGGGAACGACGACCGATACTACGGTCGAGTTCGGCGTGCGTGAACTCTCCGAGGACGGCAACACGGATACGATTACGATCACGGGCGAGTCGGACATCTCCTTCGCGTCGCCGGAAGTGACCATTACTGACGGCAACGGCACGGAACTCGGCGTCGAAAGCGGTCCATCCCTCAGCGACGACGGCGGGACCGACAACGCGATCGCGTTTGCGATCGCGCCCGACAACTCACGTAATACCTCGGCCGTTTCGGTGGCGGTCGACGCCGAGACGACCTACCCCGCCGTCGAATCGAACCGGACCCGCACGTTCGGGATCGATGTCGCCGACAGCGAGGGCGGCTCGGCGACGACATCTCTCGATGTGGCGGTACGACCAACCGCTGACACCGAGAAGCGGACTGTTTCCCTGACCCCTTCGTTCCGGGAGACGACCGTCGGGTCGACGGTGACGTACGATCTGAACGTCACCGAGGTGACGAACGGCATCGGTGCCTACGAATATTCGATCTCGCTCAACAATACGGGGGCGACGATAACGGGCATCGAACCGGGCGGTGACCCCGGAACGGACGACGTGACGATCAACGACGACGGAAGCTCGGCCGAGGTGACCGCCGCACTCGCCGACACACCAGATACCGGCAACGTCTCGATCGGTACGGTGAGCGTCGCCGGCGAGGAACCCGGACCGGTCGGCCTCGACGTGTCCGTCGCCGACGTGGGTGACGAGACGGGACGTTCGTACGCAGTCGGCGACGTGGCGGGCGCAACGCTGCTCGTGACCGCCGGCCCGGGTGACGTCACGGGGGACGGCATGCCGGCGACGGACCCCGATTCCGACGGGGCCTACGAGGACGTCAACGGCGACGGCAGATTCTCCCCGACGGACATCCAGGCCCTGTTTGTGAATCTCGATTCCGAAATCGTCGAGAATAATCCCGCCGCGTTCGACTTCAACGGCGATGGCGCGGCCACTCCGAGCGACGTGCAGGCTCTTTTCAGTAGCCTGTGAACGACTCCTGGTGATCGCGTAGGTTTGCTCAGTGGTCAGTGAAAAACGCCTGACGGTGACGGCGGAACACTCTGATCATCTCTCTACATCTCATCGCAGTATATCGTCGCTTCAGGATGACTTCCGACCCTGTGATGTCACTCGATTCGGTCGAGCAGCGCATTCTTCGCGTGGCTACACTGACATCCGCTCGTGTCACATGAAATCGGAGCAAACTGAGACGGGGAGACCCGCGCCGTCGGTCACGCGGTCAGCTCGACGAACAGCGCCTGGACGTCGCTGATTGAGAACTCCCCGTCGCCGTTGAAGTCGA
>ENA-ORCS01000674-ORCS01000674.1-marine-metagenome-genome-assembly--contig:-NODE-674-length-19849-cov-4.077483_pt1 | contig 19849 bp, 23 predicted proteins | sample MGYA00237781_ERZ508513 | MGnify/ENA primary metagenome ERZ508513 (study PRJEB26184, sample SAMN06268793) | marine metagenome | isolation source: Eden Landing Ponds, San Francisco, CA, USA | place...
GGTGTCGCCAGCGTTTGGCACGCGCTGTTCGCGGGACTCGGCGTACTCCTCGCTGTCCTCCACGTCCCGGACGATGCGGTCGCGCTCGGACTCGGTGTAGGAGTCTCTGACCCGCCCCGCCATGTTGTGCGGGTTGAACAGCAGGTCGTTGGCGGTCGAACGGTAGCCGGCGAACGCCGAGGAGTCCTCGCTGCCGTTCCAATGCCACGCCAGCCAGTAGGTCGCCCCCGCATGTATGTGCCAGGCGTTGACCCTGTCGGCGCGTTCGCGCGGGTCGTCGCTGTTGCGGGCCTCCTCCCTGGCATGGTCGGCCGGGATGCTCGGGTCAGGGAAACCGACGTGGTCGTAGAACGATTCGAGGCCCATCGGCATCGTGATGATGTCGTGGTCCTCCTCGTCGGCGTCGAGCTCACCCGAGAAATCGAACAGGATACGGCGCGCGGCGTCGACCCTGTGGGTCAGCTCGTCACCGTAGATGCCGAGGTCCCGTATCGCCTCGTCCCACACCTCGCGCCAGTCGACCGACCGGTTGTGGTGCATGACGACCTGCTTGTCGTCCAGCGGCGCGACGCTGTTCTTGCACCGGGTCTGCTGAGCCCACGGCTGGATGTAGAACGACCGGCTGCCGAAGTAGTTCCACCCGAACTGGAACCCGAGCCTGACCGGGTCGTCGTCGATGGCGCCAACGTCGAAGTCCTCGAACCAGACATCGCCGAAGACTTCACCGCCGTTGCGGCGCTCCCGGAACTCGCCGTACACGCCCGAGTTGTCGATGGACTCGTTGGCGTCTATGGCCTCCGCGAAGGGCCGGAACACCTGCCTCGGTGGCATGGCCTGGTAGTTGTCGGTCGGTACATGCCACAGATCGGCGTCGCTGTCGTTCGGCAGCTCGCCACGGTCCTTGTGCCGGGAACGCCTCGGGTTGACGAGCGGCGTGAACCGGTCCGTCTTCGTCATCACCTCGCCGAGCGACACATTGCCGTCCCTGACGGCCTGTTCGAGGTCCTCGAGCGACTCGCCGGCATACGGCGAGTCCGGGTCGAAATAGGCCATGCCGGTGGTGGCCGACGGTTCCAGCTGCTCGACCGCGGACATCAGGTGCACCCCAGAAACGATCTCCGTTCCTTGGACGCCCCGGGGGTCGCTGTCCGGTTCCACGTCGCCCCGAGGCTGCTCCGAGCGCGACAGCGGATCGATTCCTCCGTACTTGATGATTCTCTCTGTCATGGTTGTGTCGTTATCGTTCGTCCGTCGGTGTCGATGCCCTCTTCGGGGTATAGTCTCATGCACGATTCACAGAACCAGCCGACCCTGCCACCGCTGCCAACAATCGCGGGGTCAAGCGTCGTTCCGCACTTGTGGCACTCAGGTGTCACCGGTGGTCCTGTAATAGATGTCGTCCGCCACCGACTTGTCGGTGTCGAGCAGCGGGTCGACAGCCCTCTTGTCGCACTCGTTGAGGTCGTCCTCTCGGATGTCGTCCGTTATCGGGTCGACCGGGTCCAGCAGCCACACGCGACCGTCGCCGCCGTACGACATCCACTCGCCCACGTCCTGCTGGCGGTCTACCCCGCCGCCCCAGCTTACCCAGTAGTGGTCCTCTCCGCTGTCGATGACGATCTCTGACCCGTCGGCGTCGACCACCACACCGGCGACCGTCTGCGTGATGTCCTGGTTGAAGTGCGATTCGAACCTCAGCAGGACCGCGTCGCCCTCGTCTATGTCGGACCACGCCGTGGTCATCGCCCACCACCCTGGTCGTTCGGGTTGCCCTCCGGGTCGTAGGCACGACGGTCCGCCATGTCGAGCTTTTGTGCGTCCCGGAGGTCCGCTAGCTCCTCCGAGAGCTTGTCGGCCTCGACCAACGCGGTGAAAGTCGTCCTGTCCTTGTCGTGCGTGCTGCCGCGGACCATTTTCGACTCCACCAGCAGGAACCCACCAGGCCCCTCCTCGAGGAGCGTCTGTACGAACTTGTCTTCTGCGCCGCCTCTGTTAGCCATGTAGTATTGACCTCCGTTTCGACCGGCGCTCACTCGGTCTCCTCAGGGGGCTCCGCGAGCGTGCCCCGACGAGACGGCTCTCGCCGCCTACCGCCTTTTGTGTTCCCGGTCCATGAAGGACCGTATGGTCGATAAGTCGTCTTGCGACCACCGGTCCGACGCCAGCGCCCGGGCCCAGTCCGACACCTCCGTCCAGGTCGTGATTATGTCGTTGCCGTGCCCCGACAGAACCACGACCACGTCCACGCCCGACACATCGAGCCTCCGGCGGTAAGAACCGGGCTCGCCCTCGTCCGGGCACTCCCGGCCCTCGCGTATGGCCCGACGCATCAGGTCCCTCGTCACGAACCTCATCGGGTCTTCGAGCGAGTCCTGGACGTGAGCCGTCTCCGAGTAGGCATCCGGGTCCCTGGGCCCGGGCTCGCCGTACTCAATCCCCACCGTCCGCGTCGTCCGGGTCGGCCTCCGTGGTGCGGAGGTGGTCGTATTCCCCGTCCTCCCAGCGGCGCTTGACCTGCCTGGAGATCTTGTCCCGGGTCTCCTCGTCGAGGCTGTTGCCGTGGTGGGTGAACTTCTCCATCATGTCGTCGGTGCAGATGGGAACGTCTCCCGGCGCGGCGAACACCGGGCCACCATCGTCGGATGTGGCCAGGGCCTCGTACACGGCCTGCCGGTAGTCGTCCACCGTGTCCAGCGACTCGGTGGGGAGCGACTTGACGTGGCTGCCCGTGATGTACCCCATCGGCCTTGCGTCGGGGTGGGGCAGGCTGGTCACCTTCTCCTCGCCCTCGTCGTCCTCGCGGAAGGGGCCGTGCTCCGCGAAGTTCTCCCGGATCACCTCCTCGAGTTCCTCGTCGTTGATCGGTTCGAATTCCTCCGTCGAGGGGGCGCCGCCCGACGGGGCGTCTCCCTCGTCCTTCGCCGACTCGGTGACGACCGGCCCGAACGACCCGAACCCGTCGCGGAGCTTCGGGTAGACCACGTCCTCGATGTGGTCCTTGTCGATCTGCTCCATCTTCGCCTCGTCATGGTTAGCGACGTGCTGGGCCACGACCTCGCCGTCCTCGCGCACCGCATCGAAGCCCTTCACGATCCCGGCGTCGTACTCGAAGTACCGGCGCTGCCGCCCGGTGCCGTGGGGCATGTAGAAGCTTCCGTCCTGGGTGACGCCCTCCAGGACGATGCGGTCGAAGAACTCGGTCTTCGTCAGTTCTGGTTCCGCGCTCTGTTCCTCGTCGTCGTCGTTGGCCTCCTCGGCCTGTTCTGCTTCGGACATGGTAGTCCTCCCTGTTTCGCCGGACCTCACCCGGCTCGTCATGGCCCCTCCGCGAGTCTGGGGCGACAGGGGGGACGCCGCTCATGTCCTGAGCAGCGCCCCGGTGTCCGCTGTTGTCTCGCGGCCGACGGTGTCCGTCGGCGACACGAGGCCCGACCCGACGGGGAAATAGTCGTCGCTGGTGAAGACTGTATCTTCGGTGCTCATGGTCTCACCCCAGGTGTCCGTCGACGAACGACTGCGTGCCGGCGAGTTCGTACACCATCTCGATGATCAGCTTCGGCAGTATCAGCACCTCCGGTCCGTGGTAGGACGACGGCGGCTCGCTGTTCTTGCCGGGCTCCGGAGTCATGGTCCGCTTCATCGCGGCGTGGTACTGCTCGTCGGACAGGTCGAACTCCTCGAACAGGAATCCGATGGTCTCGATCTGTTCCGCCGGCTCCAGGTCGTGGACACCTCCCGGATGCATGTGCCCGATGTCGGACATGCCGTACATCACCGTCGTCTGGGCGTCGGTCGGGCTCTGCTCCCGGGCCTCCTCGATAACCTCTCGTATTTCGTCTTTGGTCTTCGCTGCCATGGTTGTCTCTGGCCCCGGCCGGATTGGTTCGGCCGACCGGGGCGCTTTGGCGGGCGCGCGGCGGGGGCCCTTGCCGGGGTGTGTGCCCGTCGGGGCGGGGGAACGCTCTGGGGGAGAGCATGACCCGCCACGCGCCTGTCGCCGCTACCGGGCCCGGTGCCCGGTGCGTCACCTGGTCACCACTTGATGACGATGACCACCGGACCAATCTCGATTCTGATGCGGTCCCTCGGCTCCTCCGCTCTGTCTGACTCTGACATTGTCGTCTCCGCCGGGCCCCGCGGGCCCGGATGGGTCGGGCCGGATTCGAACCGGCGTACCGTCTCGCAGTGGTGGCCTTACCACCGCTACCCCGGACGGGATTCTGGTCCCGCGCCTTTTCCACTAAGCTACCGACCCCAAGTCGGCGCGGCAGGGGTCGAACCTGCAACGGCCCGGTCTACAGCCGGGCTCCCTTCCGAACGGGATTCGCGCCGTGAATGTTGTTGTGTCTGTTCCGCTCGCCTACTACTCGTCGTAACGACGCCGGCGGCGGCCTTGCTATCGGCCGTCCGGCGGCGCCGCCGGCCGCGCGTGCCCGTCTCTCTTCTGGTCGCGCCCCTCGCCGGGGTTACGCCGTGGAGCGGCGGGCCGACCGCGCGGCGCCCCGACGCAGGGCGTTATCGCGCGGCGTGCCGCGGCCGGTGCTTCTGGCCCGGCGTAATCCGGGCTCATAGTGGCCCCTGGGTCGGTCCGCCGGGTCGGGAGGCCGGCGGTGCGGGCGTCTGTGGGTGTCACATCGGTGTCGCGGTCCGCCAGTGGTCGGTGGCGGTCCGCGGTCCGTGTGGACCGACGACCCACGGCACCCCGGCTTTTACGGTCTCGGCGGCTCTTGCCGCCATCGAAAGTTGCTTACGGACGGTCAGGCCGGGGCGTATCTGCCAGCCAAAGTCTGCTTCGAATACTCGGTCCACTCGAAAGTGGGGCTGTACACGGCGTCGTGGTCCATCACCGTTGTGCCCGACGCCGAAGCGTGGGCGTGCCCCAGCCCCAGCGCGTGCCCCGTCTCGTGCAGCGCCAGAACCGCGTACCGGTCGTCGTCCATGCGCTCCACGCCGAGGGCGACACCGCAACCGGGCTTGCCGTACCCCCCGTATTCCCAGTCGCTCCTGTACGAATCGGGCACCAGAAGCAGAACCGCGTCAGCGCCGTCCCTGTCCACGGCCGAGCAGAACCACTCCATCGTCTCCCTGGCCGATCCGTCCTCGTCGTCCGGGACGGACACCACGCCCGCGGGGCCGACCGATACGGCGGCGCCGGGGACCGCGTCCGACAGCGCGCCGCGGATCTCGTCAGACACCGCGGTCACGTGCTCGGTGTCACCCTGGGCGGAGGCCGAAACGTACACATCCACCCTCACGTCCGGCTCCTCCGGGACCACGTATGCCGAATTGCTCGCAACCGCGCCGGTTGACACACCCGGCGCGACAGCGGATGCTACCACCGTTAGTATGATCGCCGCCGCGGTTGTCGTTCTCATTGTTATCACCGTTTCGCCGGACCTCACCCGGCTCTTCTGGACCCCTCCGCGAGTATGGGGTGACGGCGCGGGAGGTGGACTAGGCGCCGTCCATCTCCCGCTCCTGCCGCTCTCTCTCCTCCTCTCTGTACTGTTCCGCGATGCGACGGCCCTCGCGGAGCGCGTTCTTGCCGCTCTGGTTGATCCTGTACTCGCGCTGGACACCCTTCTCATTGGGTTGCGGGTTCATCCTTCGCCTGTCGAGGTATCCGCCGTTGCGGAACGCATCGGACAACGCGTCGTGGACCTGCGAACTGTCGAGACCGTCAACGGAGACCTCCGACCCGCGTACCCACTCGTCATCGTCGTCCCAGAGCGCCTGCATCGTGCTCGCCGACTGGGTATCGGGACGGACCGACTCGCTATCCCGAAACGGTCTGGACGGAAGGGTGCCGTCGTACCCACCGCTGCCGTGTCCGCCTCCGCCGCGCCGGGACGGACCCGGCTCGACAGGGCCGGTCTCGATCTCGGCGCCGCCGTTGTCGTCACCGCCGGGCTCCGCGGAGTCTCCGTCCCTGTCCGCCATTTCTGAGTCGGGGTGAAGGTGCATGACATTGACCTCTATCCGTTCCACGAGGTCCGGGCTCACCCCGGCGGCGTCCAGCATGTCCTTGGCGCGTTCGAATGCATTGCCGCCCTCGGCCTCCATCGAGGTGCGGTGCAGGTCGTCGGTCATAGCGTCACCGTTCTCTCCGCTGCGATCCACTCGTCGTCGGTCTTCCCCTTGACGACGTAGCAGTCGCTGAGTATGTAGCCGCCTGGTTTCGGCATCGATCCGATTTCTATGCTCCTTTCGATCTTCTCTGCGTCCATGGTTGCACATCCCCATCTCTGGGGAGGGCCCGCCCCGGACTCGAACCGGGGTGATACCCATCGGGCCGTTCGGCCGTTACCGCTTCCACTCGATGTGGCTCTTCATGTCGGGGCGGACGACCTGGACGCCCTCAACCGTGTCCGCCAGTCCCTCGCGTTCGACCTCGGTGATGAACCCGGAGACCTTGCTGACCGCGTCGCTCCACCGCCTCCGGTACTGGCGGTCGAACGAGCGGCCGTGGCTGCACCCTTCCATGGTGTCCTCGTCGTGGCACCACTCGTGCACCATCGTCTCCGCCAGTTCCCAGACCCACGCCGCGCGGTTGCGGCTCGGGGCCGCGGAGTCGGTGATGACGATCAGATCCGTGCCGTCGGTCCACGCGTTGGCGATGTCGGACTCGCCGTACACCATGTCCCGGTCGATGCCGAGCCGGGACGCCAGTTCCCGGGCCGCCAGCAGCTTCTTCTCCTGGACCGTGTTGAGGTCCTCCTCCGGGACCGTCTCGCCGACGGTCATCAGGCCCAGGTCGGCGGCCTTCTGGTCCACGTCGAACCTGTCCACGCTGTCGATCTGGCCGGTCTCCTGCAACGCCTCAACCGCGTCGTCGCCCTCGTCCAGGACCATCATGTCGTACGCCTCGGTGAGCCTGTCCGCGGACTGGGAGTCGCCCGGCGCCACCCCGACGGTGCCGCGGTCGACAACGTCCTCGAGGCTGACGAAGGTCTCCGAGGCGGTCCGCAGGACCTTCTTTTCCCCGAACCGGCGGCGCGCGTCGTCGTTGTCCGCCATCTGCCGGACGATGAACCGGCGCGCGTCGTCGCCCATCGCGTTTACGGGCGCGTCCTCGAACAGGTCGAGCCGGATCTCCGACAGCCTGTCGCGGGCGGCGCCCCAGACCGGGCAGCCGTCCTTGATGCCGTCGCGGCCGAAGTCGACATCCATGTTCGCGTGGCTCACCACGACCCCCTTAACACCGAAGTCGTAGTCGCTCGTGACGTACACGCCGTTCGAGAAGACATCGACCGAGCCGTACGCGGAGACCTCGACCGCGATGTCGATGTCGCCGTGGTCGGTCTCGAGGGTCTCCTCGTGGTGGATACCGTCGACGAGGTCGAACGGGTCGGCGTCGCTCACCGTCTCGCCGTTGACCATCACTTCCACGCCCAGCGCGTGCTCAGCGTACCGGAACCGCCTCGCTATGCGGTCCTCGTACCGCTTCCAACGCGAGTCACCCTCGCCGGGGACCTCGTCGGGGTAATGGGAGACGACGACCCGCAGGCCGTCGACCTCCCGGGCCAGGGGGACCTCCTTACAGCGGAGGCCCCACTCGTTCACGTCGAAGTGCAGGGCGGTCCCGCCGGACATGAACGTCGTGTGGCCCTTGGCTATGATCTGTCCCTTGCCGATGCCGAACTGGCCGATGGTCGAGTCGTCGTCCCGGCCCTTCGTGCTCTCACCGAGGTTCTTCAGCAGGTCCAGTCCGTCCTCGGTGGTCAGGTCTACCCCGCTGCCGTCGTCCTCGATGACCGACCGGCCGTACGAGAAGTCGAGTTCCACCCGGGCGCTCCCGGGGGAGTCGATCCCGTTCTGGACGGCCTCCCTCCAGCCGTGTTCCAGGCTCGACGCCTGGTCCTTAATCGTCTGCATTAGTAGTTGGTCGGTACCTTCGATCCTGTGAACGTTGGTCATTTCTGTGTCCTCGTTGTGGTCCGCTGTTGTTCGTGCGCTAGCAGCCCGCCTCGGCCTTATGACGGTGTGACTATCTTAAGCGCCGCGCGGCGCTCAGCGGCATGCGGGCCGCCGGGGGTCACGCGGCTTCTAACCGCTGCCCAGCGTGTCGCCCTTAAAGCCGGTTTGCCGTATGTGTTATGCGGGCTCTCGCCCTGACCGCTTATGGGGCCTTTCGGGTCTGTTCGCGCGCTGTGCTTGCGTTTCGCCGGACCTCACCCGGCTCGTCGGGGGGCTCAGCGAGTATGCCCCGACGCATAAGTGGTGGCCCTACCGCAGAGCCATCCAGAAGGACAACGACAGCACCGCCGCCAGCGCCGCCAGCATCGCAACACGGCCCGGCGTCGGGTTCAGGAACCCGAAACCGCGGCCGATGGCGACAAAAGCAGTAGTGAATGCTACTCCGGCCAGGCCGGACAGCGTTGCCCTGGTCATGGGCCTCACAGGATCTCCTCCAACTTGTCGGCCAGCCATAGGGACGCCTCGTCCCAGTCGCGCGTCACCGTGACTGCGGTTTCCTCGTGGAAGCCGCGCGCGCCCGGCGTCGCCACAGACACGAACAGCGAGCCGTCGGGCTCCTGCTCCGCGGTGACGCTCACCGGGCAGTCCGCCGGGGTGTCGTGCCCGCGGCCGTGATAGGCGTACGCGGTCACCTCACCGCCGGCCTCGGTCCACCACCCGTCTCCCTCGTCCTCGAGGGTTCTCTTCAGCCACTTCTCGACTCCGTTCTGTCGCCTGTTGGGTGTCATGTTAATCCTTTCTCCGTTCCCGCTCGTCGTTCAGTGTGCTGCGGATCAGCATCAGCGATTGGGACCACGATAACCCCGCGTCTTCGACCGCCTTGGCGTACTGGTCCGCGAGGTACCCGGCGCGGTCCAGAGCCTCCTGGTCCGGCGTCTGCCGCCGGACCGCGCGGTTCCACGCGCCGGGCAGGTCCCCGTCCAGCGCGGCCTGCCGCCAGCCGTCGGTGTCGCGGACGTCGCCGCCGAACGCCTCGGCAGCGAGGTGCTCCATCAGCAGGGCGAAGTCGATGTCGCCGTAGGAGGGGTCGTCCGATCCCCTCAGCTCGGCCTCGGCCTCGGTGATCGCTTCGTCTATCGCGCCGTCGAGGTCGGGGCCCTGGAGCCCCTCGAACTTGCCGATACGGAGCTCGTCGGCCCCGGGCTCCCGGTCGTTCATTAGATGACCTCCCCCGTCCGCCGGGACACGGTGCCGCATTCCTGGCATCGGAAGATGTCGTCGCCCATGTCCTCCGGGTCGAATGCCTCGATCACCAGATCCGCCGCGTCCGCCTCGCATTCCGGGCACCCATGGCGCCCGGCGACCGCGTCGTCCATCAGAGCCACCCCGACGCGTGGGCGTGTTCGTCGTCTCGGTCCTCCACCGCAGGGCCGCGGTTGCGGCCGTCCTCGTAGTAGTCTCCGTACATGGGTTTTCACCCAGGACGCGCCGGGGAGTCGAACCCCGGGCCGCCACTCGCGCCGTCCGCTAAGAGGTCCTACTCCGCGGTCCGGACCTCGACCGAAACGACCCGGCCCATGAACGGGTACCGGCTCGTCGAATAGATCCCCACCTCGCCGTCCTCGGCCTTGACCTTGTTGGTCCTGCCGTCGTCGCGCTCGAACGAGAAGCTGCCGCCGCCGCGGATGTTGACGACACCGGACCTCTGCTTGATGTCGCCGGTCTGCTTCGACTCGTACCGGACCGTGACGTGGTCGCCGCCGACGAGCTCGCGCTCGTCACGGTCGTAGTCGGCCGCCTCGAGGAACTGCGACAGGTCCCGCACCGTCTCCTCGTCCTGTGTCGGCGCGCCGCCGTCCTCGGTCCACTCGTAGCCCTCGGCCTCGGCGGCCTCCCGCAGCGGCTCGACGCCCGAGGTGTCGATGACCCACACGTTCTCGGCCTCGATGCCGGGGCGCCGGAGCGTCTCCTCGAAGCTGTAGTGGTGCTCCTCCCACTCGAGGCTCTTGACGAGGTCGTTGCCGGCGGTCATGCCGTCGGGGGTCTCCCACGGCGCCGGAGTCTCGAGGACGACCCGCTCGTCGTCCCACCTGTTGACGAAGGACCCCAGGACCCGGACTTCCGGGTCTGTGTTCTCGTCGTCGTCCAGGCCGAACAGGAACGCCCTGTCGGTGCGGTCCGGCCGCGGCGCCGCGCCGTCCTCATCGTCCAGCCTATCCGACCGGACCGCCTCGTGCAGGACCGGCCGGCCGGACTCCATCGCCCAGACCAGCGCGCCGACCACGCCGTCCGCGTCCTCCGCCGGGCTCGCGTACCCGACGAAGTCCGAGGGGCCGTACTCCCGTCGGACCCGGGAGCGGGCCTCGTCCGCCGCGCTCTCGAAGCTGTTCTCCTCGCCGCCGTCCGCGTTGATAGCTGCTGCCATTTCTGTCACCGCAGGGGCGCGCCCGGAATCGAACCGGGCCGGCGGTCACCAGACCGCGCGCCTAACCGTCGCTAAGCGATGATTCCCACCCGCATACGTCGCACTCCAGGATCGGAACGTCCTGGAGCGCGTTGCAGTGTGGGCACCGCGCTCGTCGGGCCATCAGGCCTCGGCCTCGACCCGCACGATGGCGGGCGTCGGCTCAGTGTCGGCCTCCTCCTTGCGGAGGTGGTCATATTCGCCGGCCTCCCAGCGGGCCTTGTTGATATCGCTGAGCTTCTGCCGGACCTCCTCGTCGAGGCTGTTGCCCCAGGACTCGAACGCCTCGCTGAGCTCCTCGGGCGCCAGCGGCACGTCCTCCGGCTCGATGTCGCGGCGCTCCGCGACCATGTGCCGGTAGGCGTCGACGGTCTGCGGGCCGCCGTCGTGGCTCGCCATGTGCGAGCCCGTCAGGTACCCGAGCGACCGTCCGCAGTATTCGCACTCGATCTCGCCGTGCTCGTGCTCGGCCTGGGTCGGGACATGGACCTCGACCGCGGGGTCGTCGTCGCTCTGCTGGGCCTCGAACTCGGCCTCGATGTCGGCCTTCTTGACCTGCTCGCCGCCGACGAAGTACCGGGTCGCCCGCCCCTCGCCCTCCGTGTGGAGGACCTTGTCGCCGCCCGCAACCACCACGCCGGTCTCCTTGACCTGCGCGATGAAGTCGTTCTTGCTGTCGATGCTGACCGTCTGGGTGTTGGTGTTGTCGCTCATTGTCTCGTTGTCGTCCGCTCCGGTGTGGTCGCCGCCCTGTTCCTCGCCGCCGTCGGTCTCGACCCGCTCGTACCCCTGGAAGCTCCGGTGCCCCCAGGAATCCCGCTCGATGACGGCCTCGTATCCGCGCTCGGCCATCGCCTCATCGAGCTTGCGGGACGCCTTGATCAGCGACTTGTCCATCGATCCGTTCATCCAGGTCCGCTGGTCGGACCGGTAGTTCTGTAGCTCGTACCGGACCGAGGCGGCCTCCCCGACGGTGACGCAGACCACCTGCGTCTTCTGCCGGGTGTTGGCCGCCACGAACATCGACGGGCGGTAGAAGTGGTCGTCGCCGCAGTTGTCGTCGCTGAAATCGCCGTTGTACTCGGTGATCCGGCTCCGGGCGTACCCGGTCCATCGCACCTTCACCGGCGGGTCCAGCCGCTCCGACCCGTCTGCCTCCGTGGGCTCGTAGTCTGTCATGTTTCTCGTTGCGCTCTCGGTCGGTCGGGTGCTGGTCTGTGTCGGTGCACCCGCGTCCGTCCCGCACCACTGGAAGGTGGCGCTCTTCGCGGGACATGTGGTTAAGTTTTTGGGGTTGCGCCCTGCGGGGGTCCGGTTCGGGTACGGCTCTGCTTTCGACCCTTCCGATGCCGGTAGCCGGTGTCGCTCACCGCCGCTCACGGTTATCATACCCCTCGCCGCTCTCGCGGCTCGAACGGGGCCGGGCTCGGGCGCTAATGGCCTGCCGGACCTCCGACCCGCTCGACACCAACAGGACGCACAGTGACCGCGTGGTCGCCGCGCGCTGGTGCCTTGAACGGGCGCGTCCTTCTGGCGCTACGCGTGCGGGCCATCATCGCCCTCGTGGGCTCCGGGCGCTCTCACCCGCGCGGCGGCGGGCATCCTCTCGCGCTCATAGTGGGGGTGCTGGCACGCTGATCCATGTGCCGGGTCTCGCGCGGGAACACCAAGTCCGCGCGGGGCGTCGCCGTTCCCGCGAGCCGCCACCCCCCGCGCCGTTCTCAGGCAGGGGCCGGGTGGGGGCTCGCGTGGCCGGGTTCGTGTTGTGTTCGTCCGGGGTGGCGGGCCGCGGTGGGTCTCACGCGTCCCGCCTTCCCATTTATATTTTAGTGCTATGGCCCCATAAGTTTTACGATTACGGCAAGCTTTGCAGGAATCCGACCCTGTTAACATGTGTCTCACCAGAAGGAACGGATGTCGACCGCCACGGACGGCCGTCGTGGGGGGCGTCGTGGCGCGCCGACGCCGCATCCCGGGCGGCCCCGGATCTGTCAACGAAGCGTAATGGACGCCGTATTGCGGTTTCCAGTAGAAATTAGGTCCGGGCCAACGCGCGCGACGCGCCGTGGATCGCGCCCCCGCCCCGCCCGTCGGCGGAAGACACGCGCGAAGCCGGCAATGGGACCGGGGGCGGCCCGGCGCCCGGCCCCGCCGTCAACGGCGAGGAGAACACAGAAGAAAGCCAGAAAGAGGGCGTTATCGCACCGGCCGCTCCGTCTGTTTGAGCCGGCGCCTCACCTGCTGCCAATGGAGCCCGTCGACCTCGTCCGCGATGGCCCTGTAGCTCTTCCCGGACCGGCGCTGGTCGACGAGCCAGTCGATGTGATCCTCCCAGCTGTCCCAGCGATGCTCGGTCCGGCTTGCTGCCATGGGAAACGCTGTTGGACACGGGAGCGACCATTGGTCACCAACGCCGGCCGTGGGTCGGGCGCGTCTCGTTGAATCTGACCAACAGAAGGCGCGGCTGCTCAACAGCGGCTCTTATTTCATGCACACGTACGCGGTCTTTACTATTGCTGAAAAACGGTGGTATAGAGCAGCCGCGCCTTCTGGTGGTCAGATTCAGCGATCATCGTTTCCGTCGTCGGGCGGTCCGTCGCTCTTCCTCCACAACACGTCGAGGTCCGACTCCTCGAGCAGCATGTCTATGACCTGCTCGTGCGTGCGGATCTCCGACTCGAGCTTGTACGCCCGACGCATAAGGTCGTCTATATCGGACACCTGCTCTGATAGGCTCTCGTCGTGGTTTCCGTTGCCGAACACGGCCGCGTATACCGCCTCCGACATGCGTCTGGTCTCGTTGTGCCTGTCCTCGAGGTCCGACAGCCTCTCCTCCGTGCTCCTCAGCTTCTCGTCGAAGTCTTTGTATATGTACCTGGCGGCCGCAGTTATGGCTGCCGAGACCAGCCCCAAGATCCAGGTGAGGACAGGCGGGTCGACCATCCATCGTTGACCTTTGGCCGAGGTGATGACATTTACACGTCCCCTTACTTGTTGCGTATTGCCGACGACAACCTCTCCCTTATATCCTGGACGCTGTCGCGTATGCTGTTGGACCTGCCAAGCCTCATGGCGACGCCGAAGTCTGTGTTCTTTATCTCCCTGGCCTCGAGCGGTACGTCGGACGGCACGCCACCTATGTTTAGTTCGGACACAAGCGACTGCGACGGATCTAACTCCGTCACCGTGACGTCTGCCCTCCACCTCGGGTCTTTCAGGTCCTCGATGAGGATGAGGGCGACGCGGCCGGCGAGCCCCTCCGTGTTTATGTCGGCGAACTCCTCAACTATTGTCCTGGGGTTGGCCGGGGCGTTTGGGTCGGTGTGCTGTCCTATTATCTGGAATTTGTAGTCGATGTCGTATCCCGTGTTGTCGGACATCGACCCGGACTGGAGCACCGTTATCTCGCCCGCGGAGTAGTCCATCTCATAGTCCGAGCCTATCTCGAAGGTCTCATACGTGGACCCGTCGTATACCGTCTCCGACCCCTCGCGTATGCTGTCCGAGTCCAGCGACACTGGCGTTCCGTAGTTCGACGTGAACGGCTCGCCGTACCTGGTTCTGTTGGACCCGTATACCACCGCTTTGTTGCGTATCGACTCCGTGCTGCGAGACACGCTGAAATCCTCGACCGGCGGTGACAGATCGGACGACCTGATGCCGTACCTGGTCCACTCGAGCGTCGTCGTGCTCTCGTCGGTCTGCCTTATCTCGAACATGAAGTTTCCCTGGTCTGCTATCGACCTCAACACCGACAGCAGTGTGTCGTCGAACCCCTGGTACTGTAACGTGGGGGTGTCGTCGAGGTCGGCCCGCAGCGTGTAGGAGTCGAGCGACTGGCCCTTGAACCCCTCGCTCGGGCTGGTGGTGCCACCCGACCCATACCTCGACAGCCTTACTCTAGCCCTTAGCTTGGACGACGGGCCGAACGAGTCGGTCGAAAACGAGCTCGTGTTGTCGGCTGTGACCCAACTCTGTCCGCCGTCGTCCGACATGGCCAGTTGCTGATTCCCGCTGGTGTCGTTCATGTTCACGGACAGCTCCCCGCCGCTGACGTTGTATACGACTATCGCGTCTTCGAACATCAGGTTTCTCTGGTCCGGGTACGTTTCGGGGCCCGCCAGGGCGTCGTTGCTGTCCGTTGTGTTGTCGAAGTTGTAGCTGAACCTGGTATCGTACACCACCACTGCGTCTATGAGACTTCTGTCTCCGGAGCCGAGTGACCCCGCCTCTATCTCGACCGGCGTCGATCCGTTAATCGACGACACCAGCCCGGATTCGATCTTGATCCACTCATAGGTGTCGTACCCGGTCGATCTGCCGTTCGGCACGTCTACCACCAGCTCGCCGTCAACGCTTATATCGAACCCGGCGCCCTCGAAGTTCGTGTCCGAATCCGGGTCGTCCGGGTTCCTGACCCTGACTGCAACCCCCACGTCCTCACCAGGCATCTCGTACTCCGTGTTTATGTTGACCGTACTGCTGAACCCGGTGTCGTCGAACACAACCTCGGCTTCGGCTGCCGACGCGTTCGACTCGCCTGTCTCCGACCCGCTGAGCGAGAAGTCCTCGCCCTCTATCCAGTAGGCGGACGGCAATAACTTAACCACAGACCCGTCGCTGTCTATGGGCGCAGTGGTTGCCACGCCGAACGCTATTCTGTTTATGATGTCTGTCCCGTCGTCCTCCTGCTGTAGCGTCTCGTCTTCCAGTGTTATCGTCACGGGGTCGTCGACATTGGTCGCGAGCGTGGTGTTGTCCTGGACTAGGTTCTTCGCGGCTGTGTGGGACGCCACCACATCGTATTCGACGTTCACTCTATCGAGCAGTTCCGTGCCGCCTATCCCCTCGAGCACAGTCTCCCCTGGCCTGTGCTCCACGTCGTTGAGCTCGTCTATCGGCAACTTGCGGCCGTCCTTGTACACTTTCATGTCGGCCCTGTCGAACGACCCGCCCGACCACCTGTCGCTCGACGGCACCGGGATTTCGACCCTCGGCAGGTCGTTCAGCCGCGGTGTCCACTTCGGGTCGGATACGATGTCTGGTTCCAGTATATCGCCGGACTCGGATTCTATCTCTGCCCTCCACCCGCCCGGCGCCGCCTCTTCGGACAGCGCGCCGGGTATGCCTGGTGTCGATGCCTCGACCGTGTCGGAGTCCATCGTGTTGCCGTTTTGGTTCCTGTATTCGAGCGTGTATCGGTAGGTGTTGCCCGGTTCGACCAAGTTGTCGGTGAAGGAGCCGGAATCCGCCGACAGCGTCGCCACCGTTGACTGCGTCCCGTACGACCCGCTGTCGTCCTGCGTCTCCCGTAATACGACGTACTCGGTCGGCCTCTGCAGGTTATCCCATGCTATCGTTACGTCGTGTGTATCCACCGATTGCACGGCCAGGTTTTCGAACCCGTATGTGACAGAGTCGAACCACAGAGACGTGTCATTCTGCATGGACCCCGCTATGCCGACATTACCGCTGTCGTAATCCGTGTCCGTTACCAGGAAACTGTCGTCTGGGCTGGACGGGCTCCGCAGCAGCACCTCGATGTCGTCGTTGTTTGTCTGTCCGAAATCGATAGTGATGGCCGCGCTCACGTCGAACGAATACTGTATACTACCGATGACAGTTCCGGTGTGCGGGTCGCCCTTGCGTATTCGCAAGTACGTCGTCGGCGTGCTGTCCCTGTATATCTCCAACCAGTAGCCTTCGTTCGACCCGTCGAGCGCCCACCCATACGACTGCCTACCTCTCCATCCGCCGGCCTGCCGCTCCGCTACGATGCGTATGGCATCCCCCCTCGAAGGATACTGCGGCGGGGCCAGACCGGACGAAGATATGAATGTGACGTTCGACCCTCCTGTGTTCTGTATTTCCGCGCTGAAGTCGCCGCTTATGGGATCGCCGTCCTGTACCTCTATATCGCTGCTGCTTCCGAGCACGGCCGCGTATTGCTCGAACGAGTCTGTGCCCCGTTCGAAGTCGTCGGTATATGCATCTACCGTAACCATTATTTGCGCACCTCGGAACGCCTCACAAGAGACCTAACCTGATCCGGATCGACCGCCCTGTCCGACGCCACCGGTGACAGCAGGCTGTCGAGGTCCGGCGTCGAGGCCGCGGTTTGCGTCGGTGGGTTGAATATCAGCAGGTCCTCCCACCCCCTAAGCAGCGCGAGATTATATCTGTGGAACGATTCCTCTCCGGAGTCGACGCTGGTGTTCTCGAACTCGCACTGGACCCTGACACCGGCCGGAGACGAATCGTAGACGTCGTAGTCGTACAGAACCCAGTCCGACGTGCCGAGTGACACAGACGACCATGACCCTGATCCGTACCTCTCGGCCGACAGCGATCGCGACGAGTCGTCGGCGTAGACGCGCAGCTTCGAGTTGTCCATGACAAGCTCCCCATCGTACTCGTGTGCCGATGAGAACACTTTCTGCCAGCGGACGGCGCCGTCGCTGTCCTTCATCGTCGCGTGCCCCAGCGTGTCCCACAGTTTCGAATCGGTCTTGCCTTCGTCTTCGTACGGTATGTCGTATATCACCGTCGGACCGTCGAACGACGCCGACAGGGCATCATATAGCACAACATCGCCGTTTTCGGTGGTTGTCGTGGAGATCGGCGATGGCGTCTCCGTCGTGTTCGTGTTGGGGTCGTACCACCTCACCTTATCGGCGGAAGACGGAACGCCCACGGCGGACACGCTGGTCGAACCGAACGGATTGGTCCTGGACACAGGCGATGTCTTTACCGACCTCCACCTGTCCCGCCTCGTCCCCTCTTTGACCGCGATGCCGTTGAATTCCTGGAGATTGGGTTCCTGCCTGACCACCGGTCCGACGCGGACCAGGTCCCGCAGCGCGTAATACCCGTCCCGTACACTTGTGTCCGCCGCGCCATAGAAGGCGACGGTATCTATGTCTTCCGAACCGAACAGCTCCTCCACCTGTTCGGCCATCTTCTCCGCGTACCGGCCGCGGAACTGTCCCGACACATCAACCCCGGCCGGCTCGGTGGACACCGACTTGACGGACGGCCCGCCACCGCCGGACACGTCGCCAGCCTGGTACACGTTTCTGCCGCGGCTCCCGGTGATGTCGGTTACTGAGTCGTCCGGTACCACCAGCCTGTATAGTATCCTGTCTGCCATTAGTAGTCGAGTTGTGACAGCCCGTCGAGTGAGCCACTCAGGTCTATGGTCTCAACACAGGTCATCGACCCGTCGTACGTCGAGTAGTCCCCTGCCTGGTGCGTCTGCCTCGGAGACTGTATCGCCACCTTCATTGGGTCAAATATACCGTTGTCCCCGTACGTGCCGTCTGCGTATTCACCAGCGTACAGTGTTGCCGGTTTGAAGGAGCCGTGCAGCGACTTCAGTAGGTATCTGTTCAGAACCGCTATTTGCTCGAGCGGTTCTGCGCCCGTTGCGTCGGACACGGTCAACGTCGAGTCGTTGCCTGTGTTGCCCCACTGCAAGTTGTTCCCGTCCTCGTCTACCGCCCCGGTCCAGCCGGTGAACTGGATCTCCATTATATGCGACCCGCCGCCTATGTCGACAAACACACCCTTCCTCAGTTCCGAACCACCTGTCAGGTTCTGGAAAACTGCGTTCACCTGGCTCCCGGCGCCGCCGAGTATGTATCCTATCTCGACCTGCTCGGACCAGGACGCGTTGGATTGCATCATGAATACTCCATCCTCCTCCGAGCCATCCTCGTCGACATCGGCGCTTATCTCCAACACTATCTTATTGAGCGCGGTCATGTCTCACCAAGCCTCCTTCTCAGCTGTTTCAGGGCCTCCTCGACCTTCCGCTCCGCCTGCCTGCCCGCCTCTTGCGCCACGCTCTGTCCATCGACCCTTATCGTCTGGTTGACAGTGAGGTTAACGTCTCCAGAACGCGACTCCTCCGCGCGGTTCCCGCCGACCCCGCCGACGCCGATGGCCATAGTCTGTGGGCCACCGCCACCGACGCGGTCGAACCCGAACGGCGCCAGGAACTTCTCCGCTATCGACCTCTCGTCTTCCGGTGAACGCCTCGCTTTGTTGCCTTGTTGCGACACTATGCCAGGCAGTATCGGCGGGGCGCCCAGCCCACCCGTGACGCTGCCCATTGTCGGCCCCGACGGGAGATTCCCCCCGGCGAGCCTGCTCAACCCGAAGAGTCCGGCGGCGCCAGCGGCTATGCCCAGGAACTCCAGAGGTATACCGCCCTCCGGGTCTTCTCCAGGCAGCGGTGACGGGCCCGGTACAGGGACCGGGGTATCGTTCGGCGATATTATGCCTGTTGGTCTCCCTGTCGGTGACGGCGCTGGCGAAGGGCTCGGCACGGGCGCGGGCGTGTCGCCGGGCGATATTATACCTGTCGGTCCCCCTGTCGGTCTCCCAGACGGCCCGGGCGACGGCCCGGGCGACGGCCCGGGCGACGGCCCGGGCGACGGTGATTGGCCCGGAAGATTTATGTCTATGCCCGGTATCTCCGGCACCCTGAGGGGAGGTATCTCCGGCACCCTGAGGGGAGGTATCTCCGGCACTTCCAGCGGCGGTATGTTGGGGACCTCTAACGGCGGTATGTCAGGGACCTCTAACGGCGGTATGTTTGGCACCGGGACCTCGGGCCATTCGAACCCATCGAGGGTTCTTACCAGTTCGTTCAGCCCGACCGCCCCCGCGCCGGCGCCTAGGCCCAACAGTGCCAGCAGGCCACCGGCTCCGCCCAGACCTGGTAGGTTCGGCAGGCGGCGGCCACCAGACCCGTCGCCTCCACTGCCGGTGAAGTCTGGGTCCAGCAACTCCTCTATCTGCTGCAGTAGTTCGTTGCGTTCAATCGCCAGATCAACCAGCGACTCCCCGGTCTGAACGTCCGTCGGCCCCTCACGCGATGCACCGGCGGTGCCACCCGACCCGCCGCCACCCACGATGCCTCCTCCGAGGCCCGCGAGGCCGCCCGCGGCGCGCCTTGCTCGTCGCAGGGGCGTAATGGGGATACCCACGGATCGGAGCGCGAGAGACCCAACGGCGCCGCCGACGCTGGCCGCCGCTCCCCCGGCCCGACGCAGGCCGCCGCCCACTCTCGATGCCGGCCCCATCGACCGTTCGAGCTCTTGCTGCGCCCGCCTCGTTGCGGATCTGTCGAGTTCCGGCCTCAGCCTGGCTGTGAGACCTATCTCCTGTGGCATTAGGATTCACCGTCGGAACTCATCATCTCCGACAGCCTCACCATCTCCACTATGGACACCTCACCGGGGTTGAGCCCGGCGCTCATTGCCATAGCGCAGAGGGCGTCGATCATGTCCTGTCCGCCAGACGCTCTCTCAGTGACGAGTTTCCCATGTCCATCTCACCCACTGTGTTCAGTGCGTTACCACGCTGGTAGAGCCACGAGAATAGTCTATCCGGGACGCTCGACAGGTCTTCTGGGTCGGGCGCGTCCGGCGGCGTGGATTCGACTCTACGCTCCATCGCCTC
>ENA-ORCS01000676-ORCS01000676.1-marine-metagenome-genome-assembly--contig:-NODE-676-length-19830-cov-3.915658_pt1 | contig 19830 bp, 18 predicted proteins | sample MGYA00237781_ERZ508513 | MGnify/ENA primary metagenome ERZ508513 (study PRJEB26184, sample SAMN06268793) | marine metagenome | isolation source: Eden Landing Ponds, San Francisco, CA, USA | place...
AGACGGGGCCGGGTCCCGTGCTCGATCCGCTCCTCGCGGATCTGTCGCCCGCCCGCGTCCTCCTCGCAGACCGGATGTGGGCGGCCGTCTCACTCACCCTCCGCGAGCGACTGCCGGCGGCTTCGTTCGGCCTCGCGAGCGAGGTGCTGACGCCGATGCGCCGCCGGAAAGACGAGGAGGAACTCGACGCCCTCCGGGCGGCCGCCGCGGCGGCGGACGCGACGATGCGTGACGTACGCGCCCTCGGGCCCGACGCGGTGGGGCGGACGGAGGCCGACCTCGCGGGGTACGTCGAGGAGCGACTGGAGAGCCACGGCGGCACGGGCGTCGCCTTCGAGACAATCGTCGCCGCGGGGCCGAACGGAGCCGACCCACACCACACGAGCGGCGACCGGGTGATCGAAGCTGGCGATCCCGTCGTCCTCGATTTCGGGACCTGTGTCGACGGCTACGTGAGCGACCAGACGCGAACGGTCGTCTTCGACGGCGACCCGCCGGCGACCGCCGGGGAAGTCCACTCGGTCGTCCGAGAAGCCCAGACCGCGGCGGTCGAGCGCGTCGAACCAGGGGTCTCCACGGGCGCGGTCGACCGCGCCGCCCGGTCGGTGATCGAGTCGGCGGGCTACGGCGAGCGGTTCGTCCACCGAACGGGTCACGGCGCTGGTCTCGACGTCCACGAGGCGCCCGACGTCGTCGCCGACGGCGAGGTGACACTCGAACCGGGAATGGTATTCAGCGTCGAACCCGGGGTCTACCTCCCAGATCGCTTCGGCGTCCGGATCGAGGACTTGGTCGTCGTCACCGCGGACGGCGTCGAGCGGCTCAACCGGACGGATCGTGGCTGGCGGTGCTAGTCCGCGTCGAGAAGCGCGTCGACGTCGGCGTGGTCGGTCAGCAGGTCACCCATCACCTCGACGGTGTGTTCGTCGCGCGTCCGCCCGCCGCGGACCACCTCCTCGGCGCGTTCGAGCGTGGTGAGCGTATCACCCGAACAGAGTAGGATGGGAACGCCCTTCTCCGCCGCGGTGCCGAGGACGGTCGCGGGGGGTCGTCGCCCCCCTGTGAGTACCAGACATCGGATCCCCGGCGCTTCGAGCGCCGCGGTGTGGATGTCGGCGCGGTCGCCGCCGGTGACGACCGCGGCGTCTTTCGTTCGGCGGAAAAATCGGAGCGCCGACTCGCCGCTCATCGCGCCGACGAGGAACCGCTCGACGACGCCGTCGGTCGGGACATCGGTGAGCAGTTCGGCACCGAGTTCGCTCGCTAGGTCGGCGACGGTGACGCCCGCGAGGGTCGGCTCGCGGGGCAACACGCCGAGCACCGGCACCCCTCGCTCTTCGAGAAACGGTGCGACGAGGGTCTCGACCTCGTCGTAGACGGCGTCGGCGACCCGGTTGAACAGGACGCCCGTGAGGCGGTCGCCGATCTGTCGGGCGGCCGCCAGCACGTCGTCCACGTCGGCTGGCGTCTCGTACTCGGCGATCAACACGACGTCGGCGTCGAGGAGGTCGGCCACCTCTGGATCGGTGAGGTCGACGACGCCGCCGGTCGTCAGACGGCCGCCGCCTTCGACGACCGTCAGATCACGGTCCGCGGAGACGCCGTCGAAGCCCTCACGAACGCGCTCGCGGAGTTCGTCGGGCCGCTCCCGACCCTCCATCGCGCTCCGGACGAACGTCGGCGAGTAGACGATGGGCTCCATCTCGTGCATCTCGTCGTCGCCGTCGAGGAGTTCACGCGCCAGCATCGGATCACGGTCCAGTGTCTTGCCGACCTGACTCTGGAGGCGCGTTCCCTTCGGTTTCATGTAGCCGACGCTGTGCCCTCGGGCCTGCGCTTGGCGGCCGAGCGCGACGGCGACGGCCGTCTTGCCTGTGCTCTCTCCGGTCGCGGTGACGAGTAGGGTGGTCATAGGGTGTCTGGATCGAGGGTCAGTCTGAGGTCGACCGCCAGCACGCCGTCGGGGCGAGCCACCAGCGGGTTCACGTCGAGTTCGAGGATGGCCGGGAAGTCGGTGACGAGTTGTGAGAGGCGGGCCAGCGTCTCCGCGACGGCCGCCCTGTCGACGGGGTCGCGCCCCCGCGCACCAGACAGGAGCGGCGCGGCCTGAATCTCGTCGAGCATCGCCTCGGCCTCCGACTCGGCCAGCGGCGCGAGACGGAGGGCGGTGTCTTCCATCACCTCGACGAAGACGCCGCCGAGGCCGAACAGCACCAGCGGCCCGAACTGCGGGTCACGGTTCGTCCCCACGATGGTTTCGACGCCCGACTCCGTCTCCACCATCTCTTGCACCTGCACGCCTAGGATCGTCGCGTCGGGCTGGTAGTTGCGCGCTCGGGTGATCAGATCCTCGAAGGCGTCGTACACCTCCTCGTGGGGGACGCCAACTTTCACGCCGCCGATGTCGGATTTGTGCAGGATATCGGGGCTCACGATCTTCATGACGACCGGATCGCCGAGCCGTTCGGCGACCGCGAGGGCGTCGACCGGCGAGTCGACCACCTCGCCCGCGGGCGTCGGAATGCCGTAGGCGTCGAGCAGTGGCATGGCCTCGACGCCGAGTCGCGTCGCCCCGCGCTCCCGTGCCCGGTCGAGTACGTCCCTAGCCGCGTCACGGTCCACGTCGTAGGTCGTCGGCTCGGCGCGTCCCTGCTCCCGGATCTCGCGGTACTCCGAGAGGGTGTCGAGACTCCCGACCGCCCGCGCGGGATCGAAGTAGTTGGGGATGCCCGCCGAATCGAGGGCGCCCTCGGCCTGTCTGGCTCGCTCGCCACCCATCAGACACGTCGTCACGGGGACGCCGTGTCGCGCTTGGAGGTCGGCCACCTCCGCGGCGAGGTCGTCGTAGTCGAGTGTGGCGGTGGGGGCAGCGATGACGACCGCCGACCCCACGGCGTCGTCGTCGAGGACGGCGTCGACGGCCGTACACATCCGCTCGGTGTCTGCGTCGCCGATGACGTCCACCGGATTGTAGACGTTCGCTCCCTCGGGCAGGTGCTCACGGAGGCGGTCGACGGTCCCGTCGTCGAATGTCGCGAGCGACAGAGTGGCGTCGCCGACGGCGTCGGTCGCCATCACGCCCGGCCCGCCGGCGTTGGTGACGACGGCCACGCCGTCGGTTTCGGGCACCGGCTGTCCGGCGAGGACGCGCGCGGCGTCGAAGAGTTCTTGGACGGTGTCGACGCGGACGACACCCGCCTCCCGGAAGCCAGCCGCGGCCGCCCGGTCTTGGCCCGCCATCGCTCCCGTATGCGAGGACGCGGCCTGTGCCCCCGCCTCCGTTCGTCCGGACTTGACGACCACGACGGGCGTCTCGGGGGTCACCTCGCCGGCCACCTCGACGAACCGGCGGCCGTCCTCGACGCTTTCGAGGTAGCCGACGATCACGTCCGTCCCCTCGTCCTCGCCCCACGAAGCCACGAAGTCCGCCTCGTCGAGGACGGCCTTGTTGCCGAGCGACACGACGTCCTTGAATCCGACGCCGTGGTCGGCCGCCCAATCGAGGACGGCGGTGACGAAGGCCCCCGACTGACTCAGGAACGATATCGATCCGGTGGGCGCCGACCGTGGGGCGAACGTGGCGTTGAGGCCGACCGGCGTGCCGATGATCCCGAGTGAGTTCGGCCCGACGACGTTCAGGTCGTACTCCTCGGCCAGTGCGATCAGGTCGCGTTCGCGGGCGGCACCCTCGCCACCCGCCTCGCCGAACCCCGCCGAGATGACGACGACGTTCCGGATTCCCGCCTCGCCGGCCTCGCAGACGACATCGAGCACCGCGGGCGCCGGCACCACCACCACGGCCAGATCGGCGTTCGTGTCGGAAAGGTTATCTTTCGTCGGCAGGCCACACACCGTCTCGTAGTTCGGGTTGACGGGCACGACGTCGCCGTCGAAGTCGGCGAGGTTCTCGACGAGTGCGCGCCCGACCGATCCCGGACGCTCCGTCGCTCCGACGACGGCGACACGATCCGGCGCGAACAACGAGGACAATCCTCCCATCGAACGACGGTATCACCGGCCACCGCATAAATGCGGGGGGCGGTTCCCGCCGGTTTAGGCCGGCCAAATATATCAGAATCGTGATAATATTTATATTCGTCGACCGCTTGTCGTCGGACGATGGCGCTACTAGCGAACGTCGTGTTCGTCTTTCTCGCCGGCCTAGTGACCGCGCTGGCGACCGGTCTCGGGGCGATCCCGTTTTTCCTCGTCAACGAGGTGAGCGACCGCTGGAACGTTGCGTTGTGGGGGCTCGCCTCGGGGATTATGGTCGCCGCCTCGGTGTTTGGCCTCGTGTTCGAGGGGTTGTCGGCCGCGGATTCGCCGGTCGAGATCGTGCCCGGATTGCTCGCGGGGGTGGTGTTGGTCGTGGTCGCCCACGAGGTGATCGAGGGGTACGAGGTGCAGCCGAAGAACTACGCGGAGGCGGATTTCCGGAAGTTACTCCTGATCCTCGGCGTGCTCACCGTCCACAGTTTTCCCGAAGGGGTCGCGGTGGGTGTCTCCTTCGCCGACCTCGGACTACAGGCAGGGGCAGGGACGACCCTCGGCCTCTTTGGCTTCGTCGTGCCGGTACTCGCCGTGTTCATGACCGTCGCCATCTCGATCCACAACATCCCCGAAGGGGTCGCTATCTCCATCCCGCTGCGAACGCTCGGCATCTCGGAGTGGAAGATGGTCTGGTGGGCCGTCTTCTCCAGTCTCCCGCAGCCTATCGGCGCGGTGATCGCGTTCCTATTCGTCCGGATCGCCCGCGAGTTCCTGCCGATCGGCTTCGGCTTCGCTGCCGGTGCGATGATCTACCTCGTCGCCACGGAGTTCGTTCCGGAGGCCCTCGCCATCGGCGCGGACCTACCGGGTGGCGGGCGACGCGAACTCGTCGCCGGCGTCGCCGCCGGCGTCCTCGCGATGCTTCCGCTCCTGTTCGTTTAGTGGCTGTGACCCGTCGCTTCCTCGAAGGTCATGCCGAACCGCTCTTCGAAGAGCGCCTCGGCTTTCTCGTTGATCGCGTCGAGGTCGGCGGGCACCTCGCCCTCCGCGTGGTGGACGATGGCGTGGGACCGCTGGACGAACGAGAGCAACGCGATTTCGGCGACGACGGTCGTGGGCGACTCGCCCTGTTCGGCGAGGGTGTCGACCAACCCTTCCGGCAGTTCGAGTTCGTCCGTATCGCCGTCCGGGCCTTCGATGGTGTAGGTCTCGGTGTCGACCATGGCACTACTCGGACCCGGCGGTATAAGGGCGTGTGGGACTCGCGGTCGCCGTTCAGTCGTCGCTCTCGGCGGGGGTGGCGGCCTCCGTCTCGGCGGCCGCACGCTCGCGTTCCAAGTCTTCGAGGTAGTCGTCGGCGTCGATGGCGGCCTGACAGCCCATGCCGCCCGCGGTGATCGCCTGCTGGTAGTGATAGTCGACCACGTCGCCCGCGCCGAACAGGCCGGGCACGCCCGTCGCCGTCTGACCGGCGCCGTCGCCACCGACAGTTTCGAGGTAGCCGTCGTCGTCCATCTCGACGTCCAACCCCTCTAGGTAGTCGGTGTTTGGCGTGTGGCCAATGGCGTAGAAGACGGCGCCAGCGTCGAACGCGAACTCGTCGGTCTGGGGGTCGTCGAGTTTGTCCGTCGGATGTCCCTCGGGGTGTTGGACCATCGTCACGTGGTCGACGCCGTCCTCCTTGGAGCCGTGGAGTTCGGTCACCTCCGTGTTCAACTTGAGGTCGATCTCGCCGTCGTCGACGTGTTCCATCACGCGGTCGATCCAGTAGTCCTCGGCGCGGAACTCCTCGCGACGGTGGACTAGGTGGACCGTCGACGCGAACTTCGTCAGGAAGACGGCCTCCTCGCAGGCGGCGTCGCCGCCGCCGACGACGACGATCTCCTCGTCGCGGAAGAAGGCGCCGTCACAGGTGGCACACGTCGACAGCCCGTAGCCCATGAGTTCGTCCTCGCCCGGGATGCCGAGAGTGCGGGCGCTCGCCCCCGAGGCGGCGATGACGGCGTCGGCCGTGTACGTCTCGCCGCTCGACAGCGTGACGCGGAAGGTGTGACCCGGCCCGGGGTCGTCGATCACGTCGGCCGACTCGATCACGCCGTTCTCGATTTCGGCGCCGAACTTCCGCGCCTGCTCTTTCATGTTGCTGACCAGTTCCGGGCCACTGATTCCCTCCGGGAAGCCCGGGAAGTTGTCGACCTCCGTCGTCAGCGTCAACTGTCCGCCGGGTTCGTCGCCCTCGAACACCAGCGGATCGTTGTTCGACCGGCCGGCGTAGATGGCGGCCGTGAGTCCCGCGATGCCGCTTCCGGCGACGATGAGACGCCGGTGTTCGGCGTCGTCGCGCTCGCTCATACACATCGTTGGTCGGTGGGACCCATTTACCTTGCGCTGTCGGGTGCGTGGGCGCGAAACCGCTACCGTCGGCGGTTTCTTGTCGCCGCCGCTCCCACCCGCATCTATGCCCGCCGACCTTCAGGAGAAGACCGACCGCTACGAGCGGATGCTCGCCGACGCGCTCGGCGAGGCCGAGACACGCCCGCCGGCCGACACCCCGTTGGGCACCGCCGCCGCGGAGTGCCGCGAGATGGCCGCCTCCTATCTCGACGATGGCCGTCACTTCCGTGCGGCCGACGACCCCGTGAACGCCCTCGCTGCCTACTCCTACGGCTACGGATGGCTCGATGCCGGCGTGCGGATGGGCCTCTTTGCCGTTCCCGAAGAGACGGAGCTGTTCACCGTCTGATCCTCCCGTCGGCGTCGCCCGCTCAGTACCGGTAGGTCGTTCCGTCGGCACCGTCCTCGACGGTGACGCCGAGCGCCTCCAAGTCGTCCCGGAGTTCGTCCGCCCGCTCGTAGTTGCCGGCCTCGCGCTCGGCCGCGCGCACGTCGAGGACGAGTTCGATCAGGTCGTCGGCGAGACGGGCGTCGCCTTCGGTTCCGCCGCCGAAGTCGAGGCCGAGCACCCCACCGCCCAGTTCCTCGAACGCCTCGACCGCCCGCCGCAGTCCGACGTAGTCGTACGTCTCCCGTCCGTCGACGTGACGGTTGACCGCCGTTGCGAGTTCGAGCAGCGCGGCCGTCGCCTCGCGGACGCCGAAGTCGTCGTTCATCGCCGTGGCGAACTCCGTGCGCGTCTCCGCGACGGCCGTCCGCAGTGTCTCGTCTTCGACGTTGGTGCGGGCGTCGACGCCGTCACAGGCGTCGACCGCCGTCTTGTAGGCGCGTTCGAGGCGCTCCCAGCGCTCTTCGGCCTCGGCCATCGACGCCTCACTGAACGTCTGTTCCGACCCGTAGTTGGTCGAGCAGTAGAACGTCCGGATGACGTTGGGGCCGAACTCTGCCAGTGCGTCGGCGACGTAGAAGTAGTTGCCGAGGCTGGAACTCATCTTCTCGCCCGCCGTTTCGAGCAGGCCGGTGTGGAGCCAGTACCGGGCGAACTGCTCGCCCGTCGCCGCCTCGCTCTGGGCGATTTCGTTCTCGTGATGGGGGAAGACGAGGTCGTGGCCACCGACGTGGATGTCGATGGTGTCGTCGAGGTGGGCCGTGCTCATCGCCGAGCACTCGATGTGCCACCCTGGCCGACCTTCGCCCCAAGGAGAGTCCCACGTCTCGCCCGTCGGGGGGTGGTCGCCGAGCGGTCGGTCGTCCTTGCGGTGTTCGGCCACGTCACTCGGCGAGACACCGCCGGCCTTCCAGAGCGCGAAGTCGGCGGGGTGGTGCTTCTCCGAGCGCTCGTCGGGGTCGCCTTGGGACTCCATCTCGCCGAGGTTCTGATTCGACAGTTTGCCGTAGTCCTCGAAGGCGGTCACGTCGAAGTAGACCGACCCGTTGGCCTCGTAGGCGTAGCCGCGGTCGATCAGCGTCTCCACGAGGTCGACGATCTCGGGCACGTGCTCCGAGACCCGCGGATACACCGTCGCCCGCTTCAGATTCAGGCCGCGCATATCCTCGATGACCGAGGCGATGAACCCCTCGGCGACGTCGAGTTCCGACCCACCGAGATCGTCCTCCCCGACACGGGCAACGATCTTCTCGTTCACGTCGGTGAAGTTCTCCACGTGGCGCACCTCGTAGCCCAGATGCGAGAGCCACCGGTGCATCACGTCGGCGTGGGTCCACACCCTCGCGTGGCCGAGGTGTGCATCGTCCGAGACCGTCAGCCCACAGACGTACAACAGGACTTCCTCGCCCGCTGGCTCGAACTCCTCGCGGTCGCCGGTCAGCGTGTTGGTCACGGACAGCGTCATTAGCGGGGGTTCCGGGCCGAGATATTAATATTTGAAGAAACGCTCACGGCGCCGCCTGCCGCCGCACGACTGCGACCACTAGCACAGAGTCCCCCCGGAGTCGAGGTGTTGCGCCCCGATTCGTCGGCCTCGGCGTCCAGTCTCCGCCGACGCGCCACCTCCGCGACGCCCCACCCAGCGTTTTAGGCCCCCGTTACGAAGGAGGGGACACATGTCCACCGAGTTCGACCTCAGCGAACCGGAACTGACCGCCGAGGACCTCCTCGTCCTCGACGACGAGCGGTTCGTCCCCGAGACGGTCGCTATCGTCACGGGCGCGGCGTCGGGCATCGGCCGGGCGACGGCCGTCGCCCTCGCGGCGAACGGGCTGACCGTCGTCGGCGCCGACGTCGACGCGGAGGGACTCGACGGCACCGCCGAACTCGCCGTCGACGTCGGCGCCACGGGCGAGGTGCTGCCGGTGCCCACTGACCTCACCGACGACGACGCCGTCGCGGCGATGGTCGACGCCGCGGCCGAGCGGGGCGACCTCCGCTACGTCGCCAACGTCGCGGGGATGCAACATATCGCCGCCATCCCCGAGTTCCCGATGGAGAAATACGACCAACTGCTCGACGTGATGCTCCGAGCGCCGTTCCTGACCGCGAAACTCGCGATGCCACACATTCGGGCGGGGGACGGGGGCGGCGCCATCGGTAACATGTCCTCGGTCCACGGCCGCTACGCCACGCAGGACAAGGCCGCGTACATCACGGCCAAACACGGGCTGAACGGGCTGACCCGCGCCATCGCCGCGGAGGGCGAGGGGACCCTGCGGGCCTTCTCGGTCAGCGTCGGCTACGTCCTGACGCCGCTGATGGTGAACCAGATCGAGGACACGGCCGAGGAGCGAGGCATCGCCAAACAGGAGGTCGTCGAGGACGTCATGCTGGGCCAAGCGCGGACGACGGAGATGATGACGCCCGCGGAGGTGGCGAACCTCTTCGTGTTCGGGTTCTCGACGCACGCCCGCCACCTCAACGGCGGCGACATGCTCCACGACGGCGGCTACACGACGACCTACGAGTAGGGAGCAGGCGGCTGGCGCGAATCAAAGTCCGTATATTGGGGTCGGCGTCTAGATGACGTACAACATGACTACCGTGAGCGTCATCGGGTGTGGCCACATGGGCGGAGCCTTGGTGAAGGGGCTCTCCCGGGCCGACACCCACAGGGTGACCGCGTGTGATCTGGACACGGACGCCCTCGAAGCCATCGAGCCGTACTGTGCGGAGACGACGTCGGACGTCGCGGCGGCGACGGCCGACGCGGACGTGGTGTTCGTTGCCGTGAAACCGGACGTGGTGGGCGCCGTTCTCGACGATCTCGATCTCTCTGCGGACCAGACGCTCGTCACCATCGCCGCGGGCGTCCCGCGGTCGTTCGTCGCCGAACACACCGACGCGACGGTCGTCCGCCTCATGCCCAACCTCGCCGCCGAGACGGGCACGATGGCCGCGGCGGTGAGTTGGGACACCCCCGATGCGGACGTCAGCGCGGTCCTCGATGCGCTCGGCGAGTTCGTGGTGATCGACGAGGACCTGATGGACGTGGCGACGGCGCTCAACGGGAGCGGCCCGGCCTTCGTCTACTATCTCGTCAAGTCGATGCAGGAGGGTGCGGTCGCCGAGGGAATGGCTCCCGCGGACGCCCGGACGCTCGCCGCTCAGACGTTCAAGGGTGCCGCCGAGACGGTCCTCCGGTCGGAGGAGTCCCTCGACGACCTGATCGACGCCGTCGCGACCGAGGGGGGCACGACCATCGAGGGCATGGAAGTGCTGTGGGACAGCGACGCCGACGCCGCCGTCGGCGACGCCGTACACGCGGCGGCCGACCGCTCCCGTGAACTGTCCAGCGGGTTCGACGATGAATGAGGTCGTCGAGTCGGCGGCCGTCGAACGGGCACGAGGGCTCGCGGCCGACGCCACGCGCGTCGTCGTCAAGGCCGGGACGAACTCCCTGACCGACGACGAGTCGAACGTCGACGACGAGAAACTCGACAAACTCGTCGACGACATCGAGGATCTGCGCTCCCGCGGAAAGGAGGTTATCCTCGTCTCCTCGGGCGCTATCGGCGCCGGCATGGGGCGGATCGACTATCCGTCCGAGACGGTCGAGGAGTCACAGGCGCTCTCAACGGTCGGCCAGAGCCACCTGATGCGGCGGTACACGGAGAGCTTCGAGCGCTACGGCCAGACGGTCGCTCAGATCCTCTTGACGGATCACGACCTAGAGGATCCCGAGCGGTTCACCAACTTCCGAAACTCCATCGAGACGCTCCTCGATTGGGGTGTCGTCCCGATCATCAACGAGAACGACGCCGTCGCGACCGAGGAGATCCGGATCGGCGACAACGACATGCTCGCATCTTCGGTCGCGGTCGGCGTTGACGTGGACCTGCTGGTGACACTCACCGACGTCGACGGCGTCTACACCGGGAATCCGAAGGCCGACGCCGACGCAGAGCGGATCGAAGCCGTCGGGCGTAACTACGCCGAGGTGCAGGAACTCATCGCTGGCGGGTCGAGCGACGGGATCGGGTTCGGCGGCATCCAGACGAAAGTCCAAGGCGCACGCAAGGTGAGCGAACACGGCGCGCCCGCCATCATCGCCGGCTCGGCCGAGCCGGACGTGCTCGAACGAATCGCTACTGGGAAATCCGTGGGGACGATATTCGTCCCCGTGAACGGGGTCATCGATGACTGAGCAAGCCAAATCCACCGAGCAGAAGGTTACCGAGGCACAGGCCGCCGCGCTCGAACTGGCAAACGTCGACGACGACGTGCGGAGCGATACCCTCCGGGCGGTCGCCGACGCCATCGACGCGAACCACGAGCGCATCCTCGACGCCAACGCGAAGGACGTACAGGCGGCCGAGGAACTGCTCGAAGCCGGCGAGTACAGCCAAGCGCTGGTCGACCGTCTCGACCTCTCGCCGTCGAAACTCGACGACATCGCCGAGATGGTTCGGAGCGTCGCCGCTCAGGAGGACCCCTTGGGTCGGACGTTGGCCTCCCGCCGGCTGGACGAGGACCTCGAACTCTACAAGGTGGGCGTCCCCATCGGGGTCATCGGTACCGTCTTCGAATCCCGGCCGGACGCGCTCGTCCAAATCGCCGCGCTCAGCCTCAAATCCGGCAACGCCGTCATCCTGAAGGGCGGGAGCGAGGCGAGTCACTCCAATCGCGTGCTGTACGAGATCATCGCGGAGGCGACGGCCGACCTGCCCGACGGCTGGGCACAGCTCATCGAGGCCCGAGAGGACGTGACGACGCTTCTCGGGATGGACGACGCCGTCGACCTGCTCATGCCCCGTGGAAGCTCCGAGTTCGTCAGCTACATCCAAGACAACTCGAGTATCCCCGTTCTCGGCCACACCGAGGGCGTGTGTCACGTCTTCGTCGACCGTGCGGCCGACCTCGAGATGGCCGAGGACGTCGCCTTCGACGCCAAAGTGCAGTATCCCGCGGTGTGCAACGCCGTCGAGACGCTCGTGGTCCACGAGGCCGTCGCCGACGAGTTCCTGCCCGGCATGGTCGAGCGCTACCGCGAGGCGGGGGTCACGCTCCGTGGCGACGCCCGGACCCGCGAGGTGGTCGATATCGACCCCGCGACCGACGAGGACTGGTCGACCGAGTACGGCGACCTCGAACTCTCGATCACGGTCGTCGACTCTCTCGCGGCCGCCGTCGACCACGTCAACGCCCACGGCTCGAAGCACACGGAGTCCATCGTGACCACGGACGCCGACCGCGCGGGCACCTTCATGCGGAGCGTCGACGCCGCCAGCGTCTTCCACAACGCCTCGACGCGCTTCGCGGACGGCTACCGCTTCGGCCTCGGCGCCGAGGTGGGCATCAGCACGGGGAAGATCCACGCCCGCGGCCCCGTCGGCCTCGAAGGCCTCACCACCTACAAGTACCACCTCGAAGGCGACGGACAGCTGGTCGCGACGTACGCCGGCGAGGACCCCCGCCCGTTCCGCCACGAGGACTTCACCGGTGAGTGGTCGCCCGGTCGGCTCTCAGAGGAGTAAGCGACAGCTGCTCGGCTGAGTGGAGATATTATTCCGATTCTAATAACTTTCTTCTCTTTGTCCTGATCTGTGGCAAATTATAGTTCGAGAGATGAAATCAAATTTGAAACCCTACCGGAACCTATAATTCGTGGACTGCGGAAGAGAGTTCCAGGATGGAGTCCCAAGCGGACGAGCCCGTCGCGGAGAATCCGTACGATCACCTCATCCAGCACGTCCAAGACGCCGTCGTCGAGTTCGAACTCGTCGACAGCGACCCCATCGTTCGGGGGGTGAACCGTGCGTTCGTCGATATCTTTGGCTACGACGGTGCGGAGATCCGCGACGAATCGCTCAATGACTGGATCGTCCCCGAGTGGCTCTTCGCGGAGGCGAAACAACTCGACCAACAGACCGGGACGGGCGAGATCAACTACCAGCGCGTAAAGCGGGAGACGAGCACCGGTCTCCGGGAGTTCCTCTACCGGGGAATCCCGTACGACAGTCGCGACCGGAGCATCGACGGCTTCGCCGTCTATACGGACATCACCGAACTCACCCGTCAGCAACACCGCCTCCAGGTACTGAACCGCGTGCTCCGCCACAACCTCCGGAACGAGGCGAACGTCATCATCGGCCACACCTCCCAGCTCCTCGAACAACTCCCCGATGGATCGGCAGCGTCAGTCGGGGCGGCAGCGACCGTCGAACGCGCCGCGGCGAAACTGGAGTCTCTCTCACACGAGGCCAGCGAGATCCACTCAGTGCTGTCTGCGACGACCGACACCAGCGTGATCGACAGCGTCCCGATCGTCCACGGCATCCTCGAGGAACGCAGACGGCAGTTTCCGCAGGCCGAGATCGAAGCCGATCTGCCGGCGGAACTTCTGGTTCGAGCGAACGGACACCTGCGCTCTGCGGTCGACGGACTGGTGGAGAACGCCATCGAGCACAACCCCGGCGAACAGGCGTTCGTCCGGGTGCGAGCCACCGCTCTCGACGAGGGGTGGGCAGCCATCCAGATCGACGACGACGCCCCGCCGATTCCGGCGTCGGAGCAAGACATCGTCACGGGCGATATCGAGGCCACCCAGACCCAGCACGGCAGCGGACTCGGCCTGTGGCTCGCCAAGTGGACGGCCGAGAGTTACGGTGGTGAGTTACTCTTCGAGGAGAGCGAGTACGGCGGCAACAGCGTTCGGCTCCGACTCCCGAGGCCGTAGCCCCGTCGTCGCCGGTGACGCCCAACCCAGTGTTCGGTGGGCTCCGGGGTCGTCACACCTCGGCTCCGTCGCGGTCTCAGTCCGACGTCGCCGCCTCGGTGTCTGTCAGTTCCGCGAACTTCTCACGCACCTTCTCGACTTTCGGCTGGGCGTGCATCCGACAGTACGCGTCGCTCGGGTTCTTCTCGAAGTAGTCCTGGTGGTACTCCTCGGCCGCCCAGAACCGCTCGAGGGGCTCGATCTCGGTGACCACCTCGTCGTCGTACGCTGACCCGAGCGCTTCGACGTACGCCTCCACCTGCCGGTGTTGCTCCTCGTCGTGATAGAGCACGATCGAGCGGTACTGTGTGCCGACGTCAGGCCCCTGTCGGTTGAGTTGTGTGGGGTCGTGCGTCGCGAAGAACACTTCCAGCAGGTCGTCGTAACCGATGGTCTCGGGGTCGTATTCGACCTGGACGACCTCCGCGTGGCCCGTCGAACCGGCACAGACCTCGCGGTAGGTGGGATCGTCGGTCTCGCCGCCCGCGTACCCCGACGTGACCGCGTGGACGCCGTCGAGGACTTTCATCGCCGCCTCCGTGCACCAGAAGCACCCGCCGCCGAACGTCGCCGTTTCGGTCGTCATTCGTCCCGAATACGGCCCCGAATCGTATGTACCTAACGCGGAACCGAACTCGCTCGCGCCGCGGCCGGCGTTCGAGGGTGTCTGGCGTTCCACCGTCGGGCGGGGACACTGCCAGCCCTGACGCCAGGACACCGGGTCGCTTGGGCGGTGGCGGCCGCCGGCCGTGGCGGTAGGAGACGGAATCCGTCCGGGACGACCGTCGCCACGGGGTGGGATCTCCGATCGAACGACGGCGCCGCGACTCACGGACCGACACCGCCGGTTTCTATACCCCGGCGCGGAGACGGGGGAGTATTGATGAGTGCGCCAACGGAAGAGCACGCGCCGACCGACGACCGCTCTGCGTCCGGATCGGGCCGGGACCGACGAACGTACGCCCTCGTCGGGGGCGCGGGGCTCATCTCGACGAGCCTGGCCGCCTACGAGATCGTGCCCGCGAGCGTCACGCCGCTGCTCCGCGAATCGCTGGGCATCGGTTCGAGCGCCGCGGGACTGGTGGTGAGTGTGATGTTCGGGACCGCCGTCGTGGGGAGCCTCCCGGCGGGCGTGGTGCTCGACCGGACTGACTCCCGGCGCGTGATGGCGCTGGCGGTGCTGGCGCTGTTCGTCGCCGGGGTCTGGGGGTGGCTCGCGGGAACGGCAGGCGCCTACTGGTCGGTCATCGCGTCGCGGGCGCTCGGCGGGGTGGCGTACGTCGTCGTCTGGAACGCCGGCATCGACATCGTGAGTCGGGCCGTCCACGCCGACGTTCAGGCGACGGCGGTCGGCATCTTCACTGCCAGCGGGCCCGTGGGGTTCGCCATCGGACAGGGGACCGGTCCGCTGATCGCCGCGCGGTTCGGCTGGCCGGCGATCCTCCCGGCGTTCACCGCGGTCGCCCTCCTCGGACTGCTCCTCTTCTGGCCGGCGAGCCGAGGGCTCGGCGAGGCCCGCGGTGACGCGCCCTCGCTGCGAGAGTTCCTGACAGTACTTCGGTCTCCCACGGTGTGGCTCCTCGGCGCGCTCGGGTTCCTCAGCTACGCGCTCTATCTGTTCGTCAACAGTTGGGGCTCCTCGTATCTCACCCAGGAGCTGGCGCTCTCGCTCGCGACGAGTGGGCTGGTCGTCGCCCTCTTCCCGGGCGTCGGCCTCCTCTCACGCGTCAGCAGTGGGCTGCTCTCCGATCGGGTCTTCGGCGGTCGCCGCCGGCCCGTCGTCCTCGGGTCGTTCGCGCTCGCGGCTCCGCTGTTGCTGGGGTTCACCCGTCTCGGCTCCGTCGCGCTGGTCGTCGTCGCGCTCCTCCTGTCGGGCTTCGCGATCCAACTCACGCTCGGGCTTTCCTATACGTACGTCCGCGAAGTCGTCGAAGAACGCGTCGCCGCTACCGCGGTCGCGTTTCAGACGAGTGTCGGCCTCGCGGGCGCGTTCCTCGCCCCCATCGCGGGGGGTGCTGTCGTCGATGCCGCCGGGTTTGAGCCCGCGTTCCTGCTCGCCGGCGGGCTTGCGGTGGTCGGCGCGCTCCTGGCGTGGCGCGCGCCCGAACCGACGCGGTGAGGGCGTCGCATTCCCGTCCGGTGTCGCTGTCACGCTCGCGCCGCCCGTTCAGTCGCTCACGACGAGGAGCCCGGCCGCGACCACCAGACAGGCCACGAAGCCGCCGAACGCGAGATCGTAATTCGCGTAGGTGGCGACGACGCCGACGTACGCGGGGCCGAGCGCGTTCGCGCTCAGAAAGAGCGCCCGCGCCGCCCCGAGGTCCGCGCCCATCCCCTCGGCGGGCGCGCCGTCGATGATGATCGCGTCCGCCAGTGGGAATCCGGTCTTGTACCCCAGCGCGAGGACGCCGACGGCGATCCAGATGGCGAGGTTCGCTGAGACGAACACCAGCCCTCCGAGCGCGGCCGCGGCGATGAGCATCCCGGCGACGGCGATGCCCCGACGGGAGAACCGATCCCCGAGCGTGCCCGCGATCGGTTTCACCGCGAACCCGACCGCGAAGACGATGCCGAACGAGAGCCCCGCGAGACTCTCGCTGAACCCTTTCGCCTGCGCCAGGTAGGTCGGTGCGAAGTTGATGAAGCCGCCGACCATGAAGTAAAACAGCGTGAACGCCACGAGCGTTCGTCGCTGCTGGGTGCTCTGGACGAGCCGGCCGACGGTGCCGCGGAGGTCGAGCGACGCGCTGCCCACGGTATATCCCTCCCGTGTCGTCGCCGCGTACGCGACCGTGAGGACGCCGAGCGCGATCGCGACGGGGAAGAACGGCGTGCGCCAGCTGGCGTACGTCAGCGCCAGTACCGCGACGCCGGAAGAGATGAGGCCGCCCACGTCGGTGCCGGCGGCGTAGATTCCGAGCGCGCGCCCCCGGTTCGCCGAAAAGAGATCCGACAGCAGGGCCCGCGATGGAATCGAGAACAGCCCCTTGCCCACCCCGACGACGGTCGTGGCGACGAAGAACAGGACGATGCCGTTGACCAGGCCCAGGAGGGCGAACCCGACGGCCAGGATGACCAGGCCGGGCACGATCAGCGTCGTCCGGTTCCAGCGATCGGAGTACTCCCCGCTTGGGTACTGGACGAGTGCGTACGACCCCTGAAACACTGCCAGTGCGATGCCTGCTGTCGCCTCCGTGATACCCAGGTCGCTAATGATCGTCGGCAGCAGCGGCGAGATGAGGAACCGTCCGGTCTGCAGCAGCGCCCACCCCAGCGAGACAGTGTACAGCATCCGCCGCGCGTACCCTGTCAGCTCCGTCGTCGACTCGCTCACGACCCGCCTTCGGAGACCCACCCCGACATTGGTTCCGATTCGCCCTCGCGGATGTGAACAACTCACGCATCACTCTCGCCGACTTCAACACTGCGTGACGACGGCACCGCGGTTTCGCCCGGCCACGACCGCGACCTCGCCGTCGAGTCCCGCGTGGGAGAGCGCACGCTGCCCTGCGTCGCGAGCGGCCTCGGCGCGACCAGCCGTCGTAACCCCGTACACGGCCGGTCCCCACGACGACTGCCCGACGCCGAAGACGGCCCGACTGTCAGTCAGGGCGTCGACGACTTCGGCGACGGGTGCGCGGTAGATGTCACCCTGCTCGTCGGTGTACCACTCGCCGTTGAGTCGGTCGACGGTCTGGATGGCCGCGCCGAACCGGGCGGCGTCCCCGTCGGCGACCGCCGGTAGGACCCGCCCGGCGACGGCGGCTTCGATCCGATCGGCGAGCGTCGGGTCCGCCCCGCCGATGACAGACTGCATGCTCGCGTCTTCGGTCGCGCCGCTCCGTCCCGCGTCGGCGTCCGGGACCACGAGGAGGAACCGCCAGTCGGCGGGGATCTCCTGCTGGACAGCGACCGACGGGACGGTCGCGACGCCTTCGGCCAGTGCCGTCTCGGTGTGCGGATCAGTGGGTGTGCCGGCGTCGACGACGAACCCGCCGGCCTCGAAGGCAGCGACGCCGACTCCGCTCCGTCCGCCCCGACCGAGGTCTGCCGCGGCGTCGCGTACGGCGGGCTCGCGGCCGTACGCCCGGGCGATGGCCGTGAACGTACACAGCGCCAGTTGCGTTCCCGAGCCGAATCCGACGTGTCGGGGCAGCGCCGATTCGACGGTCACCCGTGCGCCCTCGACCCCGAGCAGTTCGGTGGCACGACGGGCGTAGACCGCGACTGTGTCCGCAGTCTTCGCTCCGACGTCGCCGTCGGCGTCGCAGACCACCGACTCAGCCGGCTCGGCCGCTACGATGGCCTCCGGGGCGTCCACGGCGACCCCGAGGCCGCCGTAGAGCCGCTCCCGACTCGGCGAGAGGTTCTGGAAGCCGAAGTGCAGTCGCGCGGTCGCCGCGACGCGCACGCGCATCGAGCTACCACCCGCCGTCGGTCGTGTCGTCTGCGTCCGGGGTCGACGCGCCGAGCTCCGCCGCGACGTCGTCGTCGGGCGTCCACGCCGACAGCGACGCCACGAGCCCGACTGCCTCTTTCGCCCGCGAGGCGCCGCAGTTCGTCGCAACGCCGGCAAAGTACGCCATTCGATCGCGGAGTTCGTCGTCGTCGTAGACCGGAACGCCCAGGCGGGAGGCGGCGACGGCCAGTTCGATGACCGCGCCGAGCGAACGTGACGTCGTCGGCACGACGCGTCGCTCGACGGCGGTCCGCTCGGGCCGGAGTCGCCAATCGATCCACTCCGTCCCGCCCGAGGTCCCCCGCTCGATCTCCTTTGCCTTGACCTCGACCCAGGCGTCGGCGGCGTCGAGGACGGGGGCGTCGGTCTCGAAGTCGTCGAGCGCGGCCCTGACGAAGACGACCGGATCTCGCACGAACTGCACGCGCGCGCTTCCGCGCCGCTCGAAGTGCTGTCGGGTGCGCGTCTGTCCCCAGGTCCGCGCGCGAACTGGATCCGCGGCGGCGTGCTGTTCGCCCGCCTGGAGGCCGAGCGCGGCGACGTGCCACTGGTCCTCGGGGCCCCGTGTCGACGTGACGCTCTCGACGACGCCCCGCAGATCGGTCGGCCACGTGTCGCTGCTCACGGTTCACTCTCCGGCGCAATGAGCCGTTTGCGGACCGACCCGAGCAGTTCGATCGCGTGCTCCCTGTCGGGGCCGAGCGGGGAGGCGGCGACGAACGCGTCGGCGTACTCGCGGATCGTCGCGATCCGCTCGGCTACCGCGTCAGGAGTGCCGGCGACGCAGAACGCGTCCACCATCGCGGGCGTGACGAGGTCGTCGGCGCGCTCGCGGTCACCTGCGGAGATGGCCGACCCGATCGCCGCTGCGCGGTCGACGTCCAGCCCGTGTCGGTCGAGTACCTCCTCGGGTGCGCCCGCGGCGATGTACGCGACGGGCCGGCGCGCGACCGTCCGGGCCCGCTCCGCGTCCTCGTCGATACTGACGCTCGCGAACGCCCCGAGCGTGAACGACCCTCGCGACTCGGGGCGGTCCGCGAGACCGATCTCGACTTGATCGGCCGCCCAGGCGTAATCGTCGGGATATGAACCGTTGACGAGCACGCCGTCGGCGTGCTTCGCGGCCATCCGGAGCATATGCGGCCCCTGCCCGCCGACGAGTACCGGGATCGGTCCCGGGTCGTAGTTCAACGCCGCGTCGCTGGCGGTGAACGTCCCCTCGTGATCCACGCGCTCGCCCGCCCAGAGTTTCTTTGCGACCCGCATCGTCTCGAGCACCCGGCGGAGTGGCCTGTCGCGATCGACGCCGAGGTTCCGCAGCGTCGAGGCGTCGCCCGCGCCCAGTCCGAGGAGCGCGCGGCCATCGCTGACCTCCGCGAGCGTCGCGACCTGCGAGGCCAATCTGAGCGGGTGGACGTCGTAGGGGTTCGCGACGCCCGGACCGAGTCGGATCTCGTCGGTCGCGGCGGCGACCCGGTCGAGCGCAATGAGCGGATCGCGGTTGTCGTAGTGCGAAGAGCCGAACGCGGCGTCGAAGCCGGCTTCCTCGGCAGCGGCGCCCAGGGCAGCGATCTCTCGAACCGGCGCGTCCGGTGTCAGTTCGATACCCCATCGAATCGAGCGCGAGTTATTACTTTGAACCATATTTTATCCCAACATTATGCTTCATAGTATTCGAAGATTGCCGGAAAGTGATAAACGTTGCCGATTCGGGACGGTTCGCTGGCAGGTCGGACGAACGACTCTGATCAAGATGGCGCTCGCGGGAGAGACGCAAGGTGTCCCGTGGCTTCAGTGCCGTATCTGATTCGTGGTACC
>ENA-ORCS01000677-ORCS01000677.1-marine-metagenome-genome-assembly--contig:-NODE-677-length-19829-cov-3.554729_pt1 | contig 19829 bp, 21 predicted proteins | sample MGYA00237781_ERZ508513 | MGnify/ENA primary metagenome ERZ508513 (study PRJEB26184, sample SAMN06268793) | marine metagenome | isolation source: Eden Landing Ponds, San Francisco, CA, USA | place...
CCTGCAAGGACGCCATCGCATCGAACTTCATGGGGCCGTACGACCCCGAGGCGACCGCTGACGACCTGATGGAAGTCTTCTGAACACGGGCGGTCTCTACCGCGACAATCTATGTCAAACCCACAAGACACTGTTACCGGGTCCCAGACGGGGCGGGGTACTGACGCAGAGGTCGACTGGCGAGTTCGTCTCCGGAAATTCGCCAAGAGCGACTTCGTCCGGTCGTTCCCTTACTGGTTCGTCCCGTTTTCGATCATGGGGCTCGGTGTGTACGGCGGTATCGGGTACAACACACTGATATCTCTGACCGATTACGAGGGGTTCAACCAGGGGCCGGACTTCACGAACCTGGACTTCGAGATGTACGTCCAGGCGATGAACGACCCCTGGGTCTGGACCACCGGGAAGAACACGTTCGTCCTGTTGATCGTCTTCACGACGATCACGATGTTGCTCGGTCTCTTCCTGGCGATCATGCTCGACAGGGGTATCCGCTTCAGGGAACAGATACAGACGATCTACCTGCTGCCGATGGCACTGTCGTTCGTCGTGACGGCGCAGTTCTGGCTGTGGATGTACAACGTCAACAACGGGCTGGTCAACACGATCCTCGGCGTGTTCAATCTGGGGCCGTACAACTGGATCGGGGACCCACAACTCGTCCTCGGGGCAGTGATATTCGCGCTCATCTGGCAGTACAGTGGCTACGCGATGATCGTCTTCCTCGCCGGGCTACAGTCGCTTCCCGACGACCAGTTCGAAGCGGCACAGGTCGACGGAGCGAGCGTTCTGAAGACCTACTGGCGGGTGATCATTCCCCAGCTCAAGTCGTCCTCGGTCAGTGCGGCAGTCGTGTTGGTGATCTTCGCGCTGAAGGCGTTCACGTTCCTGTTCTCGATGTTCGGGCAGTACCGCGTCCCGAAGGGGACGGACATCCTCGCCACGCTGATGGTCCGCGAGGCGTTCAAACTCCAGAACTGGGCGTACGCCGCCGCGATCGCCACGATACTGCTCTTGATGGCGCTGGCGGTCATCGCACCGTATCTGCATTACCAGCACAGACAGGGGAGCCTCTGAGATGAGCAACCAGTCACCGACGCGGGACGACACCTGGGCGTCGATACTCCCGGATCTCCCCTACTGGAAGATCGGTCTCTCGATCGTGATCACGTTCTTCTTCGCGTTTTTCATCGCACCTATCTGGACGGGGTTCGTGACGTCGTTCAAGACGAGTGGGGCCGTGACCGCGACGACCCCCTTCGTCCCCCCGGGGGGCGACGGGTTCACCCTCGAGAAGTGGGGCCGCGCTATCGACCACCTCTCGACCGGGTTCGTCAACAGCCTGATCATGACGTTCCCGGCGACGATCCTCACCGTCTTCTTTGGGAGCACGGCCGCCTACGGGTTGACGCTCGTCGACTGGGGTGAACGCGCCCAGCTCGCCGTGCTCATCCTGTTTCTGGTCGGGATCTTCATCCCGTATCAGGCAGTGCTGGTCCCGCTGTCGGACTTCTGGATCAACATCTTCCCGCTCGCCGAGATCCTGTCGCCGGTGTGGGAGCTGTCGTTCATGGAGTACGACCACGCGCGGTTGCTCTCGCTGACGATAACCCACGTTGTCTACGGGATCCCGCTGTGTATGTTGCTGTTCCGGGGGTACTACCTGACGCTCTCGGACGACCTCGTGGAGGCGGCGAAACTCGACGGCGCGAGTATCAGCCGGATCTACCAGCGGATCATCCTCCCGCTCTCGAAGCCGATGATCGGCGTCGTTTTCATCTACCAGTTCACGGCCATCTGGAACGAGTTCCTCTTCTCGCTGACGCTCATCGGGAGTTCGTCCAGCCCGGCGGCCACAGTCACGCTCGTTCTCTCGGGGCTCGGGACCGACCTCTCGGGCATCGACTTCGGCCTGCGGATGGCCGGCGCGTTGTTCGCGGCGCTACCGACGATCATCATCTACGTCCTGTTCGCCGAGCAGTTCGCGAAGGGGCTCGCGGCCGACAACTGACCGCACCCCTCTCTGCCGGTCCTCGAAACCATTACCAGTGGGACCACCGTTACGAGTAGACGAATGCCGAGACGCCAGCGACCACTACTGTTCGCCGACCGGAGGGGACTGTCGTGGCAGTGAGTTTCGGCCACCCAGTCTCCTGGGCGCTCGGACTCGGCGTTCTCGGTGGTGCGATCGCCGGGTCGGTCGTCCCCGCGGCCACGGCCGCCGAGGAGTTGCGTCACGTCGTCGGGTTCATCTTTTTCTTCGGGCCGGCGATTTACGTCCTCATCGACCGCCGTGAGCACTACTGGGAGGCCAAACACCCGTACATGCGGTTCGTCGTCTACACGCTGTCGCTGGTCGTCGCGACGGTCGTGCTGGTCCGGTTCGCCGTTTTCCTGCCACTGGGTGACGGTCCGGTCGCCAGGGCCGCCGAGTTCCTGGCCGCCGTCGCCGGGTTCGGCGTCACCGTGTGGGCCACATTCTTCGGAGGCGCCGAACGGATCTGGGAGCGGTTCCTCGAACGGACCGACACCGAGTGGTGAAGAAACGGTGAGGGTCGCCGCCGCCGGCACGTATAGGAGGCCGGCCCGCTAGCTGCTGGCCATGCCATACAGAGACGGCGCGGCGCTCTCGACGGTCTACGCCGAGGCCCGCGAGGCCGGTTACGGCTTCTTCGCGAGCAACGTCACCCAGTTCGACATCCTCGTCGGCCTGCTCCGGGGTGCCGACCGCGTCGGCGCCGACGCGGTCTTCCAGGTGAGCCGCGATTCGGCGGCCTTCTACGGCGACGGCGACCCTGCGGTGGGACTGGACGCCTTCGGCAGCTACCTCGAACGCTTCGCCGAGTCCACCGACGTGGGCGTGTTCTGCAACGTCGACCATATCCACCTGCCCGACCAGCGCGACTTTCTCGGCACGGTCGTCGAGACCGGCTTCCCGTCCTCGGTGATGGTCGACGCCTCCGACCGACCCTTCGAGGAGAACGTCGAACTCGTCAGCGAGGCGGTCGAGCGAGTGCGCGAGGGGAACGGGAAGACGCTGGTCGAGGCCGAACTCGGCCGCGTAGCCGGCACCGAGAGCGGCGTCGAGACTGCCGAGGAAGACGCCTTCTACACCGACCCGGAGCAGGCCGTCGAGTTCGTCGAGCGAACGGGCGTCGACCTGCTGGCGATTTCGGTGGGTACCCAGCACGGTGTGGCGTCGGGCGTGGACCTCGACGTCCGGCCCGACGTGGCGCGGGCCGTAGACGACGCGCTCCGCGAGGCAGGCCACGATATCCCGCTGGTGGTCCACGGCGCGTCGGGCCTCTCCGACGAACAGATCGAGGCGTTCCTCGACGCGGGCGTCCCGAAGTTCAACAAGAACACCCGCTACCAGTACGAGTACGCCCGGACGGCGGCGGACTTCTACCACGAACACGCCGATGCGGTCCGCCCGCCCGAGGGGGTCGCGGACGACCGCGGGTCGATGTTCGCGGGCGCGGACTGGTCCCCCGACAAGACGTACTTCCACCCCCACGTCGTCGGCGAGGCGGTCCGGGACCGGCTGGCCGACGTGATGGCCGACCTCGCCAGGGTGACCGGGTGTGCGGGCGAGAGCCGCTACGCCGAGCGATGAGCGAACCGCTACTGCTCGGGATCGACGCCGGGCTGACGAACGTCAAGGCGGTCGCGTTCGACCGCTCGGGGACCGCGGTTGCCGGCGCGTCGACAGACACGCCCGGTCGCTCCCCCACACCCGGCCGGGACGAGCAGGACCACGACGACCTCTGGGCGGCCGCCGTCGAGGTGGTCGACTCGGTGCTTACCGACGGGGCGGTCGACCCGGTTCAGGTGGCGGGCGTTGGGCTCGCGGGCCACGGCCACGGGCTCTACGCGCTGGACGAGGCCGGCGACCCGGTCTGTGGCGTCAAGTCGACCGACGACCGCGGGGCCGCGGTACTCGACGCCTGGGCGGCGGACGGACGGCTCGACGATGCGATGGACCTGCTGGGCTGGCGCCCGTTCGGCGCGGACCCGTACTGCCTGCTGGGCTGGTTCGACCGCGAACGCCCCGCCGTCGCCGGGCGGATCGACACGGTCCTGTTCTGCAAGGACGTGCTGAAACACCGGCTGACGGGCGAGCGCTCGACCGACACGATGGACGGGTCGGCGCTCGTCCCGCCGGACGGCGATACGGAGGGTGTGTTCGCGGCGCTGGGCCTCAGTGAGTACGCTGACGTCGTGCCCGACGTGGTCGACAGCGCCGCGACGGGGGGGACTGTCACTGCCGCCGCTGCCGCCGAGACCGGCCTCCCCCAGGGAGTGCCAGTCGCCGCTGGCCTGCACGACGTGGGTGCCTGCGCGCTCGGTGCGGGCGTGACCGAACCCGGGGAGGCGACCGTCATCCTCGGCACGTGGGGCCAGAGCGTCGTCGTGACCGACGGCCCGGATGCGGGGTCGGGCGGACTTCCGCGGCGGTATCTGGATGGCTGGCTCCGGTACCGGGGAACCAGGGCGGGCGCCGCGTGTCTCGACTGGTTCGTCGACGAGTTCGGCGCCGAGTGGCGGGCGGAGGCGAGCGAGCGCGGCGTCGACCCCTACGAGGTGTACGAGGACCACGCCGCGAGCGTCACTGCCGGCGCCGAGGGCGTGCTCTTTCATCCGTATCTCAACGGGTCGACGGACCGCCCGGAGGCACGCGGCGGGTTCTACGGGCTAGACCTCGACACGTCGCGCGACCGGTTGCTCCGGGCCGTCTACGACGGTGTCGCGACCGCACTGGCACTGGGGGTCGAGGACTTCGGCGTCCCTGTCGACGACCTCCGGGTCAGCGGTGGGGGTGCACAGAGCAACCTGTGGACCCGGACCTTCGCCGACCTGCTCGACGATACGGTTCACGTGCCCGACGGCACGGAGATGGGGGCTCGCGGCGCGGCCATCTGTGGGGGCGTCGCGGCGGGCGTCTACGACTCGACAGCGGCGGCGGTCTCCGAATCCGTCGGGGTCCGGCGGAGCCACGACCCGGATCCGGGGCGCGTCGAGCGCTATCGGACCGTCGCCGAGGCGTTCGAGGGGGCCAGGGACGCGCTCGGGCCGACCTGGGGAACACTGATGGGACTGTCCGGGCAAGGGAGAGAGGAATGACTACTACCGTGCTGCTGTGCGGCGACCCGCAGCAACCGAGCGAGTACATGTACGAGGCACTCGGCCACCTCGAGGACCGCGGCATCGAGTTCCGACGGATGGACTGGATGGGCGACGCGACGCCGACAGCCTTCCGCGACGAGACGATGAGCATGGAGTCCGATGGGCCGGGATCTTTCGACGACAGCGACATCCGGGCGAACGTCGACGGCGCGGACGTGCTGGTCGTCCACAAGGCGCCCGTCTCCCGGGGGCTGGTCGAGTCGACTGACTCGCTCGAACTCGTCGCCGCGGCCCGCGGCGGTACCGAGAACGTCGACGTCGAGGCCTGCAACGAGTACGGGATAGACGTCCTGCACGCGCCGGGCCGGAACCGGGACGCGGTGGCCGACTACGCGGTCGCCATGTTGCTGTCGCGCTTCCGGGAGATCCCCTTCAACCACGCCGCACTCTCGGGCGGTGACTGGGACCAGGTGTTCGACCCCGAGCAGTTGCCGCCCGATATCAGGACGACCGAGATTGGGGTCGTCGGTTTCGGCAACATCGGCCGGGGCGTCGCCCGCCGACTCTCCGGATTCGAGCCCACGGTCCTCGCTCACGACCCCTACGTCGACGACGACGCGATCGCCGAGACTGGTGCGGAGCCGGTCGAACTGGACGAACTCCTCGACCGCGCGGACGCCGTGACCCTGCACGTGCGCCTCTCCGAGGCGACCGAGGGGCTGATCGGCGAGGACGAACTCGCCCGGATGGACCCCGCTGCGTTCCTCGTCAACACCGCTCGCGGCGGACTCGTTGACGAGGACGCGCTGGTCGAGGCCCTCAACGCGGGCGAACTCGGCGGCGCCGCGCTGGACGTGTTCCGCGAGGAGCCGATCCCCGACGACCACCCGCTGCTCGACTGCGAGGGTGTGGTCCTGACCCCCCACGTCGCAGGCTCGACGCGCGACGCGGTGCTCGGCGGGCCGCGCATCGTCTCCGAGGACTTGGCCCGCTGGCTCGACGGCGACGACCTCGTGAACACCGTCGGTTAGGGCCGACCCACGATTGCGATAGCAGAGAGAACCCACTACCCCCCTGTCTTTACGGTCGGTCCGGTCGAAGTCTGCCTATGCGATTCGGAATCATCAGTACTGCGGACATCGGCGTGGAGTCGGTCATGCCCGCGATCGCGGCGAGTGAGCACGAGATCGGCGCGGTCGCCTCGCGCGACGACTCGGCCGCCCGCGCCCTCGCCGACGAGTTCGGCGTCGAGTCGGCGTACGGGAGTTACGAGGCGATGTTCGAGGACGACAGCCTCAACGCCGTCTACAACCCGCTCCCGAACGGACTCCACGGCGAGTGGACGAAGCAGGCCGCCGACGCCGGGCTGCACGTCCTCTGTGAGAAGCCATTCACCGGGAGCGCCGCCGAGACAGAAGCGGTATTCGACCACTGTAAAGAGCAAGGTGTGACAGTGATGGAGGGGTTCATGTACCGTTTCCATCCTCTCACCGAGCGCGCCGCCGAGGTCGTCGCGGAGGAACTCGGCGACGTGCGGGCGGTCACGTCGGCCTTTACCTTCCGGATGCCGGACGGCGCCGAGGATATCCGCCTCGACCCGGAGCTGGACGGCGGGTCAGTCTACGACGTGGGCACCTATGCCATCAGCGCGGCGCGTATGTTCCTCGGCGAACCGGACCGCGTGTACGCACGGACCAACGACGGGCGCGACTGCGGCGTCGAGACGGAGATGGCGGGCGTCCTCGAATACGACTCCGGCGCGAGCGCCCGCGTCCAGTCGGGCTTCGAGACGCCGCTGACCCAGTACTACCGCGTCGAGACGACCGACGGCTGGCTCACGGCCGAGCCGACCTTCGACGTCGACGTGACCGGCGAGACTTCCCTGACCTACAGCGTCGACGGCCGCGAGGTCACCGAGACGTTCGACCCGACCGACCACTACCGGCTGGAGGTCGAACACTTCGCCGAGTGTATCGAGGCGGGGGAGACACCGCGGATCGACCGCGAGGAGAGCGTCGCTCAGGCCCGCGTGATCGACGCGGTTCTGGAGAGCGGCGAGCGCGGCGAACCGGTCGCACTCGACTGAACGCTGCGAAAACCGGACTCACATCGCCGCCTCCGCGATTCAGAAGTGCGAGAGCTTGTCCCGACGATAGAGGTCGAGCGACGTGATCGAGTTTGGCGACTCCTGGCGGACCATGTAGGCCACGGCGTCGGCGACCTCGATGGCCTCGGTCACTTCGCCGGGCTCGAAGGCATCCTTGGAGGGCGTGCCGCTCTCCGAGCCGAACTCCGTCCGCACCTCGGTGGGGTTGACCGTCGAGACGGCCACGTCGTCCTCGCCGAGACTCGCCTGCAGGCTGATAGCGAACCCACGGGTCCACCACTTCGTCGCTGCGTACACCGGGTTGGCCGGCCGCGGGTGGTTGCCCGACATACTCCCCATGAAGACGAGGTGGCCAGCGGATTCCTGTAGGTGGGGGATGGCCGCCCGAGCGGTGTAGAACATGCCGTCGACGTTGACTCCACGCATCAGGCTGTACTCCTCGTCGGTGAGGTCGGCGACGGGTTCGTCGACCGCCAGGCCGGCGTTACAGACGGCGATATCGAGGCCGCCGAACCGCTCGACCGTCGCCTCGACCAGCGCGTCGACGGCGTCGGAGTCAGTCACGTCTGTCGGGACGACCGCGACGCCGGCGTCGTACTGCGTGCGTATCTCCTCGGCGAGCGATTCGAGTCTCTCTGTGCGACGGGCTGCCACCGCCACGTCGGCACCGTCCTCGGCCAGGACGCGCGCGATCTCGGCACCGATCCCGGAACTCGCTCCGGTCACGACCGCCGTCTGTCCGTCCAGCGGGTCCGTCCGTCTGCTGGGTCTCTCTGCCATACCTACACTCTCGGCGCATCGATTGTACGTGTTTCCCCTGCCGGGACCGAACGGTACGATCGCTTTCATGTCTCACTGCTTCCTCCGGTCGAACGCACGGGCCGGAGATGCCGGTAACGGTGTGATCTTCCAACACCGGCGGTCCATCTTGATTAATCAACAGAAATTATATACTCGGTGCAACCGTACGGGTAGACGAATGTCACGAGCAGTCGTTACTGGCGGTCTCGGTGGTGCGGCGAGCTGGGTCGTTTCCTCACTTGCGGACCAGGGCTGGGACGTACGGAGCATCGACTTCCGGCGGCCGAGCGACCCCGGTGCCGGGCCGGCGAACGTCGACTTCCGGGCCGCCGACCTGACCGACCAGGGCCAGACGTGGGAGCTCATCTCCGAGTTCGACCCCGACTACGTGGTCCACTTCGCGGCCTACCCGAACCCGCTGGGCCACGGTGGCGCGCACGTCTACGAAAACAACAGCATCAGCACGTACAACGTCCTCTCGGGCGCGGGGAGCGCCGGTGCTGACGTGGTCTGGGCTTCGAGCGAGACGGTGTATGGCACTGTCTTCGCTGACCCCTCGTTCCTCCCGGACTACTTCCCGATCGACGTCGACCATCCGATGCGCCCCGAAGACCCGTACGGGACCTCCAAGGTCGCGGGCGAGGAGGTCGCGAAGATGACGTCCCGCCGCTACGACGTGAACGTCGCCTCGATCCGGCCGTCGTGGATCAACTACCCGGGGAACTACGACGCGACGATCATCCGGGAGAACTTCGACATGGAGTCTGCCAGCCTGGACAACGACTTCGGGATCACGTTCCACAACGCGGCCGGCAACTTCTTCTCATACGTCGACATCCGGGACGTGGTCTCGCTCGTCGAGCGCGCGATGGACGTCGACTTCGACGGCCACGAGCCATTCATGGCCGTCGCGAAGGAGAATCTGCTGGGCGTCGACACCGCCGAGGCCGTCGAGGCTACCTACGGCGACCTCCCCGACGAGGTCGGCCTGGAGGGCGACCAGTCGGCCATCGACTACAAGAACGCCCGCGAGGTCCTCGACTGGGAACCCGAGCACTCCTGGCACGAGGCCGAAGACGAAGACGTCGACGGGCCGAGCTTCGTCTGAGAAACGAAGACTCCCTCGACGCCCAGCGCGGGAACTTAGACCCCTGCCGTCGTATTCGGGAGTATGACAGTCTTCGGATTCCTGAGTGTCGCGCCCGTTCGAGAGGGGAGCATGGCCGGCGAGGTCGCGAATGCCGTCGCGGCGCTGGAAGACTACGACATCGAGTACGAGACGACGCCGATGGGGACGATACTCGAGGCCGAGGACACGGGCGAACTGTTCGCGGCCGCCCACGCCGCCCACCTGGCCGTCGATAGCGACCGCGTCAGCACCGTCCTGAAGATCGACGACAAGCGCGGCGTCCGCCAGTCGGCCGACGAGAAAGTCGACGCAGTCGAGGACCACCTCGGTCACGAGGCACGGAGCGACCGGGAGTGAGTACGCGGACGAGCGGCGAACGGGCGGACAGCCGCTGGACGTGATCCGGGGATGGGCGGAGACAGTCGCCGGAACAGGTCCCGGGAGTGGATGGAGACAGCCCCGCCGTTCTGCCGGTTCCGAACGTGATAGGTGGGTACGCCGAGTTGGGACGACCACGATGACGATGGAGCAACTTCCACCGATCGGTGTCGGGACCTGGGAGAACACCGACCCCGAACAGTGTACAGAGACCGTCGCGAACGCCCTGGAGATGGGCTATCGACACGTCGACACCGCGCGTTTCTACGGCAACGAGGAACACGTCGGAGAGGGAATCGCCCGCGCGGACGTCCCGCGCGAGGACGTCTTCCTCGCATCGAAGGTCCACCCCGAAGCAGAGGGTGCTGCCTACGACGAGATATACGAGGGCTTCGAGCAGAGCGTCTCCTTGCTCGGCGTCGACACGCTGGACCTGCTGTACATCCACTGGCCAGTCGGCAACTACGAGGCCGAGGAGACCCTCGCCGCGTTCGACGACCTCGTCGACGACGGCCTGGTCCGCAACGTCGGCGTCTCGAACTTCTCGCCCGAACTGGTCGAGGAGGCGATGGACGTCCTCGACGCGCCGCTCTTTGCCAACCAGGTCGAGCGCCACCCCATGCTCCGGCAGGACGAACTCCTCGCCCACGCCCAGGAAGAGGACTACTACCTCGTCGCCTACTCGCCGCTCGGGCGGGGCGAGGCGCTCTCGCTCCCCGAGGTCGAGGCCGTCGCCGAGAAACACGGCGTCTCGCCGGCCCAGGCCTGTCTCGCGTGGGTGACCCACCCCGAGAACGTGGTCGCGGTCCCCAAGGCCACGAGTGAGGCCCACCTCAGGGACAACCTCGGAGCGACCGACCTGGAACTCGACGCGGAGGACGTCGAACGGATCGACGGCGTCGAGCGGCGTGAACGGTTCGTCGAGCGCGACGGCGCCCCCTGGCAATAGCATCCGAGAAGGTAAGGGCGAGGCCGGGGTAGGCGGGGACATGGAGAGTCTCAACCGGATGGCGACGGACCTGGTCGACGAAGCGCTGGACTTCGCCGACGAGTTGAACGTCGCGGTCCACCAGCTGGAGGGCGACGCGCTGGTCGTCGACTTCGGCGTCGAGGTACCGGGAGGTATCGAGGCCGGCCTGATGCTCGCGGAGATACAGACCGCGGGGCTGGCGACGGTCCAGAGCACACTCGAGGAGGTGGCCGGCGCGCCGCTCACACACGTCGAACTGTCGACCGACCACCCCGCGCTGGCCCTGCTGTGCTCCCAGAAGGCGGGCTGGGAGCTGTCGGTCGACGGCTTCGAGGGGCTCGGGAGCGGTCCCGCACGCGCGCTCGTCGCCGAGGAGGAGGAGTTCCAGCGCGTCGGCTACCGGGACGAGTTCGACCTCGCGGTGCTCGCCGTCGAGAGCGACGAACTCCCGGGCGAGGCTGTCGTCGAACACGTCGCCCAGCGAGCGGGCGTCTCCGAGAGCGGCGTGTTCGTGCCCGCCTTCGCCTCGGCGTCGATCACGGGCAGTGTCTCGATGGCCGCACGGGCGGCCGAACTCGCCGTCTTCCGGCTCTCGGAACTGGGCTACGACCCGCTGGACGTCCTCTCGGTGACCGGTTCGGCGCCGGTCGCGCCGGTCGCCGACGACGAGGAGACGGCCATCGCCCGGACGAACGATGCGCTCGCCTACGGCGGGCAGGTCCACCTCGTCGTCGACGAACCGTTCGACCGCTTCGACGAGGTCCCCTCCTCGGCGACCGAAGAGTACGGGACCCCCTTCGCAGAGATATTCGCCGACGCCGACTGGGACTTCTACGAGGTACCCGAGAGCGTCTTCGCGCCGGCACAGGTGACGATAGACGTGGTCGGCGGCGAGACGCACGTTCTGGGGGACGTGAACGAGGGCCTCCTCGCCGAGAGTTTCGGCCTCTGAGGGAGATGGCGACGCGCTACAAGGTCGCACCCGGTCCGCCGACGGTGGACGCCCTTCGCAGTGTACACGCGGCGCTCCCGCTCGTCCCCGAAGACGTGGCCGACTGCTGTGGCCGCGTCGTCGACCGGACGAGCGTCGCGACCCGGGACGACGCACGCGAGTGGATCACCTTCCTGCAGGCGCTCGCCCTCGCAGAGGAGACCGACCGCGGCTATCGGCGCCTCGGGACCGACGTGACGCCTGCGGCCGTCCGCGACCCGTTCGTCGAGCGCGTGTTCGGTGTCGCCGAACTCCTCGATGCGCTCGACGATGTCGGGTCGCTGACTGTCGAGGCTGGCTTTGAGGTGCTCCGGCCGTCGATCCCGGTCTGGGAGCGTGAGCGCCACCCCGACTGGGGGCGTGTGTGGCGCGACAGGACCCGCCGACTGCTGGCGTGGAGCGTCGTCTTCGGCCTCGCGACCCGGTCCGACGAGGAGTACCGATCGGTCGCCGAGTCGACGCGGGAGTGAAGTAGCCGCCCACCCCATCTGGAAGCATGGACGAGGATACTCCGGTCGCGGCGCGCCTGGGCGAGCGACTGTGCGAGCGGGGTGAGACGCTCGCCGTCGCCGAGTCCTGTACCGGCGGATTCCTGGGGTCGACGGTGACCGACGTGCCGGGCGCGAGCGAGTACTTCCTCGGCGGGATACTCTCCTACACCGACGGCACGAAGCGGCGGTTGCTCGCCGTCTCGCGGGAGGACCTGGACCGGCACGGTGCAGTCAGCAGACCCGTCGCGCGGGCGATGGCGACCCACGTCAGGGACGAGGCCGGTGCGGACTGGGCGCTGTCGACGACGGGATACGCCGGCGAATCGGACGACGGCGACGAACCCGCCGGGACCGTCTACGTCGGCATCGCCAGTGCGGGCACCGGCGAGGGGCCGTTCTCGGTCGTCGAGCGCCACCAGTTCGACGGATCCAGACAGCGGGTCAAAGCACGAGTTACCGGGCGAGCGCTCGAATCCCTGCTCGTCCAGCTACGGTCGACGGAGTGAGCCGGAGTACTCACGGGCGTTCCGGTGGACGCAGGAGCGCGGTCGCGATACCCGCGACAGCGATCGCTCCCGCGGCGAGGAGAAAGGAAGTCGTCCAGCCCAGCGTGACCACGAGTCCGCTCGCGACCGTCCCGCCGAAGATACTCCCCCAGATCTTCGCCGTGTAGACGAGCGCGTAGTTCTCAGAGGAGTGTGTGGCGCCGTAGTACTCCCCCACGAGACTCGGGAATATCGAGAACGTCGGCGCGCGAAAGAGCGCGGCCGCGCCGACGAGGCCGACGAACGCCCACGCCGCACCGCTCACACCGAGCGGGGCCGTCCCCGCGAGGACGACACCGGTGACGACGAGCGAGGCCGCCAGCGTCCGCTCGCGACCGAGGCGGTCCGAGAGCCCGCCGATGACGGCGATCCCGACCATCTCGCCGATCGCGATGGCCGACGCACCGGCGGTCGCCGCGGCCGCCGGGAGCGCGAGCGCTTCGGCGTAGGCGACGACCTTCCCGATGAGCATCAGTCCGACGCCGTTGACGACCACGAAGACGGCGTAGAGCAACCAGAACTGCCAGGTCCGGACCGTATCGCGCCAGGTGTAGGCCGGGCGGTCGTCGTCGGAGTCGCGACTCGACGCCTCCGCTGGCTCGTTCGAGCCCCCCTCGTCGCCTTTCGGCCGGACACCCGGGGGGTCGCGAAGCACGACCGCACCGACGACTGCGAGGAGTGCGAGCGCCACACCCAGACCGAGCAGGGTCGACTCGAACGACTGCACGACGCCGCGGCGCACGACCGGAATGACGAGGAAGCTCACGCCGGCGTAGGACATCGTGACGACGCCCGTCGCCAGCCCGCGCCGGTCGGAGAACCACTTGACCGCCGTGTTGACCGAGACGGTGTAGGCGATGCCGACGCCGACGCCGCCGAGTGCGTAGGCCACGTACACCGCGGTGAGTGTCTCGGCCCGTCCGGTCCAGACATAGCCGATGGCCAGCAGCGGGACAGCGACGAGCAACGGGAGCCGCGGGCCGTACCGGTCGCGAACCCATCCCGCGGGGAACTGCGAGAGCGCTTGGAAGACGAGAAATATCGTGAAGACCGTTCCGAGCGCCGTCTCGGAGGCGGGGACCTGCCCGGCCAGCGGCCCGCGGATCGACGACCAGACGAACTGGTAGGTGCCGATCGCGCCCATCAGGACTGCGGCGACCACGACCAGCCACCATCGCGAAAAGGGGAGGTCCCGCTGGTCGGTCATACCTGTGTCTTCTCGAAGCCGACCAAGAACGATCCGGATCCGACCTGACTGTTTGCCACGTTCTGTACAGGGTGTACATCTCGCACAGAGAGTAGCGTCGAGTTGGAGCTGTTGACTTGATCGATACAGTCCGTTATTACCAGATTGTTCTAATCATAACCCATATACCAACAAATTAGCAAACTATTTTTAATTAACTAACATTTTGTTATACTATGACTCAGGTCTTGGTTTCAGAGACCATAGAAGCCGTCGCTGATAGCGAGGATATCGAATCGGAGGGATTAGAGGTCACACTCGAAGAACATATCGATCTGGATGCCGCGAATCAGCTCGCAGAACAGAGTAACAGCACCTGGACTCTCAGGTTTGAACTTCCAGAACACAGTGTAGTCGTGACGAGCGATGGGGTGATCCTGGTCGATGGTCAGCCGGAACAATACTGGCTATCTGCTTGAGTCATACGCACGAGGGGAGAACACTCATCTACAGGAGAGAGTGCAGATTCGACTGCGACGATCACGACGAAACACACTCACTCAAGCAACTCGGCGACCATCCCCGAGACGTACTCGACCTCGTCCTCGTTGACGCCGTGGCCCATCCCCTCGTAGATGCGCTTTTCCAGGTCGGCACCGAGTCCCTCGAGCACTTCGGCGGTCACGTGGACGCGCTCGACCGGAATATATGGGTCGACGTCACTGCAGCCGACGAACGCTGGCGTTTCCTCCAGATCACCCTCGTAGTCGGCGGTGTCGATCGCCTCGCCGATGAGCCCGCCCGAGAGCGCGACGACGCCGCCGAACCGGCGGGGGTTGCGCGCCGCGTACTCCGTCGCGAGACAGGCTCCCTGGGAGAACCCCAGCAGGGTCACGTTCTCCGTGGGGATCCCGGCGTCGTTGGCGGCCGCGATGGCGTCTGCTACGGCCCGCAATCCTGAGGTCCGACCGGGTTCGTTCTGCTCGACGGGCGCGAGAAACGAGTTGGGGTACCAGGTGTTGCCCGCGGCCTGCGGGGCGAACAGCGCGAGCCCCTCGTGGTGGAGCTCGTTGCCCATCTGGAGGATGCTCCGTGCGCTGGCGCCCCGGCCGTGGACGAGGACCATCGCCGCAGTCGCCTCCGAAGGGTCCGTCCCTCCGATGCGTAGTTGCTGTCCCTGGTGTGGCCCCTGCATATCTGTGTCGGACATGGACACACGTAAGGTCGCGACGCGGATATAGATGCGTGGACGCGGCCGCCGGCCGGTGACACGCCCGTTACCACCCGCTCGACCGACACCGGTCGAACTGCTCGAAAGCGACCGGCTTTTGCCGACTGGTCGCCTCCGGTCGAGTGATGAGCGACACCGTCGACGCGGTCCTGTTCGACCTCGACGACACCATCTGTACCTACCGCCGGAGCGCCGACGACATCCTCGATATCGCCTTCGAGCGCGTCGGTATCGAGCGATTTTTCGACGCCCGGGAGTACATCGCGCGCCTCGACGAGTTCGCCGAGGACGGCGACGATATCCGTGATACCCGCCGCGCGTCGTTCGCAGCCTTTGCCGAGGAGGCGGGCCACGGCCCGGCCGTCGGCACCGAAATCGCCGACATCTACACCGACGAGCGCGACCAGTCCAACGTCGAATTTCTGCCGGGTGCCCGGGAAGCACTCGACGCCGCCTCGGACTACCGCGTCGGGATAGTCACCGACGGCGACCCGTGGATGCAGGGTCAGAAACTCGCTGCCCTCGGCATCGAGGACCGCTTCGAGGTCGTCGTCCACGGCGGCCACGACGCCCCCTACAAACCCAACGCCGAACCGTTCCACGTCGCGCTGGCAGAACTGGACGTCGAGCCAGAGCGGGCGGTCCACGTCGGGAACTCGCTGGAATCCGACGTCAGGGGTGCCCTCGCCGCGGGCCTGCAGGCTGTGTGGGTTCCACGCGGCGAGGCCGACCCGGACCCCGACCCTCGCCCGCATCACGTCGCCGACTCGATGCACGACGTGGCCGAGGAACCCTGGCGCGAGGATAGTCGAGCGGTGTGACGGGTTTTCGCGTACGAGTTAGTCCCGGTTTCCATGTCCCGGTCCGTCGAAGCCGTACTCTTCGACCTCGACGACACCTCTGTGTTTACGAACAGCCCGCCGGCGAGGTACTCGTCGACGCCTTCGACGCGATGGGCGTCGACGCCTTCTTCGACGGTGACGAGTACGTCGCTCGCTTCGACGAGTTCGCCGACGCCGGCGAGACGGTCGCCGAGATCCGTCGGGTCGCCTTCGCTGCCTTCGCCGAGGAACCGGGCCACGACCCCGGACTCGGCCACGATCTCGCCTCGGGGTACGCCGACCGCTTCGAGACGGTGGTCCACGGAGGCATCGACGCACCCTACAAACCGGACCCGGAACCGTTTCACCTCGCACTCGACGAACTCGACGTCGACTCTGCCCGTGCGGTCCACCACGGGAACTCGCTGGCGTCCGACGTCCGCGGGAGGGTTCGCGGCGAGGCTCCGGACTGTGTGGGTCCCCCCGGGGGTGAACGGTCCCGGGACCCGAACCCCGTGCCACACTACCTCTGCGAGACGATCGCTGCGGTCGCCGACGAACCCCGGCGGTGACGCCACAGGGACCAGCCGCCGGTCGCGGCGAGTACTGCATCGCCTGCGGTCGTGAGTGTCGCTGTGACGGTGAACAGTGCACTTCGGTGGTCGACGGCCGCCACGTTGTCCGGGCTCGCGACGACGAAGTGAAACAGCCCCTCGAACGCCAGCGCACTGAGGCCAGCGACCAGCAACAGTACGGCCCCTGCCAGTCAGTCACCGGGACCGGGATCGTTGCGTGGGCGACACCGTGGGCCCCCGTGACCACGAGGTGGAGCGCGACGCGGACCGAGTGGTGTCGACCCGACGACTGCGTGGAGGTCACGACGGCGATCGCGCCGGCTGTCCGTTCGACTCGCGACCCTCGCCGCAGCGCTGTGCGAGCCACTCCCTCCACGTAACGGTCCCGACGGCGCGGTCTGGACAGGTGTTGTGGCCCGCGCGAAAGCCCCTCGCGACCGTGCCCGGTATCGGAACACGGACGATAGGCCGCAAGGACCTGCGTGCCTCCCGGTACGACTTCGCCAGCCCGCCCAGCGTGTGGATTACGGGGCCACCGACGTTCGGCACCCGCCCGCTCGCCCCGGGTGTCGCGTACTCGACGAGCGCGTCCGCGACGTCACCCGCCGCGACCGGTTGCACCTTGAAGTTCGTCGGGAGGAACCACACCGGTAGTTTCGCGATACCCTCCAGCAGGAAGTGAACGAACTCGTGGAACTGCGTCGCCCGGAGTATCGTGTGCGGGACGTCGCTCTCCTCGACGGCTTCCTCGGCGGCGAGTTTGGATTCGTAGTAGGAGTAGGGGATCGCCTCGACGCCGACGATAGACGGGTAGACGACGTTCGAGACACCCGCGTCCTCGGCCGCTGCCAGCAGCCGTCTCGTCCCCCCGACGTCGACTGCCTGTGCATCGCCGGTCGGTGCGGTCGCGCAGTGGACGACGACATCGACACCGTCGACGGCCGCGTCGATACCCGCCCCCGAGACGAGGTCGAGTTCGACCCACTCGCAGGTGTTCACGTCGTTCCGTGTCCTCTCCTCGGACGCCGAGAGAGTCGCCGCTCGGACGTCGTGACCTGCCGCCAGCAACCGCGACCGGAGGGCACTCCCGAGCGTTCCCGTCGCACCGGTCACCAGTACGCGTGTCATATCTCGACGTTCGCGACCCGAGACAGTGTGTCGACTGCCGCACCAGCGCGGTGGGTTTTTTAATGAGAGCGAGTGATTGCCTGCCGTGCAGCACGTCAGGGTGGCGATCACGGCGAACGGTCGGGAGGGGGACATACACCCGATGTACGACCTGTGGGCGAACGCGCCGTACATCGAGCGCTCGCGTGCGCTCCAGTGGAACTTCACCGGCGACGCGCTGGGCATCCTCCACTACGCCGAGGGCGACGCCGCGGCGTTCGAGGCCGCCGTCGCCGAAGTGCCACAGGTGTCGGGCTACGAACTCGAACCCGCGGGCGAGGACGCCTTCTACGTCTACATCAGGGACGCGACGACCGATCCCCGGCGAGACCTGTTCGGTCCGATCACCACCGGGGGCGTCGTGGTCGTCCCGCCCATCGTCTACCACCCAGACGGCACGGTGGAACTCTCGGTGTTCGGCCCGGACGAGGAGGTCCAGGCCGGTGTGGCGGAGATTCCGGATCCCGTCGAGGTCACGATCCGCCAGGTCGGTGGCCTGACGGGAACGGAAGTCGCCACGGAGTCGCAGGTCACCGACCGCCAGCGCGAAGCCGTCGAGGCGGCGCTGGGGTTGGGCTACTACGACGTGCCCCGCACCGCGAGCCACGAGGACGTCGCCGACGCGCTCGACTGTGCCCCGAGTACGGCCGCCGAGCACCTCCGGAAAGCGGAATCGACGGTCCTGCGGTCGGTGTTTCGGCGCTGAGACCGAGCGGGGGGTCCGGGCCTCACTCCGCTGGCGTCACGTCGGTCACGGTGCCGACGCCCTTGGAGGTGCCCTCGCGGAAGACGAACCGCTGTCCCTCCTCGACGAGGTACGAACGGAACTTGAACCGAACCGTCGCCTCGCCGGTGTCGCCGGGAAGCAGACTCCCCTCTGCGGGATAGAACCGGGCGGCCTCGCTGACGGTCTCTAGGTGGACCACGGGTTCGTAGCCGTCGCGGATGCGCGTCGGGTGGTTGAGGACCATCACCTCGGCCTCGAACTCCCTGATGGGGGCGGGGTCGGCCTCGCGAGGGAGGAGGACCATCCCGCGTTCGATCTCGTCGGCGTCGACGCCCTTGAGCGCGATGCCGACGATGCGCCCGGCCTGGGCCTCGTCGACGCGGTGGTAGTGCATCTCGATGGAGCGGACCTCGACCTCGCGGAAGGTGTCGTCGGCCATCGGACCCAGCAGGAGTTCGTCGCCGGCCTCCACACGCCCCGATTTGACGGTCCCCGACGCGACCGCGCCGACGCCGGTCACGTTGTACGTCCGGTCGACGTACATCGAGAACGCCTCCTGGGCGGGGTCGGCGGACTTGGGTAACTGTTCGAAGAGCGCATCGAGGTCGTCCAGTCCCTCGCCGCTGACGGCGCTCGTCGAGAGTACCGGGACGACGGTCTCGTCAATCTCCTCGACGGCTGCGTCGACGCCGTGGCGCTCCACCGAGAGGGGCGTCCGGTCGGCCTCTCGCAGGAGTCGTTCGACCTCGCGCTCGACCTCGGCGAGTCGTTGCTCGTCGACGAGGTCGGCCTTGGTGACGGCGACCATCGTGGGGAGTTCCGTCGCGAGCAGGATGCCCAGGTGCTCGCGGGTGGTCTTCGTCGGCCCGTCGTCCGCCGCCACGGTGAGGAGGCCGTAGTCGATCTTCTGGCCGACCAGTCCCCGGATCGTCGTCCGGAGCCAGGGCTCGTGACCCACGGTGTCGACGAACGAGACCAGTCTGTCGGCTTCCTCGACGACGCGGGCGCGGTCGTCCTTGCGGTGTGGGTTGTCCATCCGGACCGGGCCGTCCTCGTCGAAGCCGTAGACTCCATACGAGAGGTCGGCGGAGAGGCCCCGTTCGATCTCGTGGGGCTGGACGTCGAGATACGAGCGGGTGCCGCCCTCGCCGTCGTCGGCCTGACCGGTGACGAGCGAGCCTACCAGCGTCGATTTGCCGTGGTCGACGTGGCCGGCGGTCCCGACGACGATGTGCTCGTCGTCTTCCATGACAGTGCCCTCACAGACCGTGGCGACGCCGACGATGCCACCCTCGCCCTCGGCGTCGCTGGCGGGGCCGTCGACGCCCCACGTCTCGACGTTCTCGATGTGTGCGCCGGCCTCCTCGGCGAGCAGGGGGAGGACGTCCATCGCCTCGGAGAAGACGTCGGGGTGGACGCCGGCGATGCCGCCGTCGTCGGTGACGCCGACGACGTAGGTGGCCTCGCCGTCACCCGAGAGGACGCGGTGTCGCAACTGGGCGGCTAGACTGTCGCGGCGGCCGTCCGCCAGGTGGAGGTCTTCGGTGAGCCGCTCTTTGAACTCGACGCTACCGCCCTCCCGC
>ENA-ORCS01000680-ORCS01000680.1-marine-metagenome-genome-assembly--contig:-NODE-680-length-19783-cov-4.894499_pt1 | contig 19783 bp, 20 predicted proteins | sample MGYA00237781_ERZ508513 | MGnify/ENA primary metagenome ERZ508513 (study PRJEB26184, sample SAMN06268793) | marine metagenome | isolation source: Eden Landing Ponds, San Francisco, CA, USA | place...
GGAACGCATGGGTTGGTTAGTCCTGAAGCACGACGATGCCGAGCAGCGTGCCGATGACGGCCAGCGCCACGACAGGCGGAACACTTCCGCCACCGAGCAAGCCACCGCCGGCAGACTGTTTCAGGGCCTTCTCACGGGCTTCGATTTGCGCCCGACGGTACGCCAGATCCTCGTACTGCTGTTTGAGTTCGGTAACGTTCGAGGTTTCGTACGTCGTTTTTTCGATTGTGACGTTCTGGACGGTCTGGCCGTCCGTTGTGGTGACATCGTCCACCGTGAAGTTGCTCTGTAGTTCCACGATGCGGTCACTGGTGACGACGTACTGCGTGCCACCAATCTGGTTCGGGTTGTACGTGCTGTTCGTCTCGAACTGTCCGCTGGCAGGGTTCTCTTGGGAGAACAGCACGCCCTCGTACTGTGTGCCCGATTCGGTGGTGATGTTGAAACTCCCGATTTGGTCGAAGTTCTCCGGGGAGTTCTGTCCCATCAACGTCAGCTGTGCGGCAGTCCAGCCCTGGAAGTCGTCGCCTGCTGACTGCTGGTTTGCCAGTACGTAGGGATCGACGAGGTCGCTATTGTTGATTTCGCCGGCCTGATACGCGCTGTAGGTGTTTTCTGCCAGCGTGTCCATTTCGTTCTGGACCTGGCTGTTCTGGCTCTGAATTTCGGAGTTCAGGGTGTTGAACTCCTGCCATTGGACGACTTTGAGGTTCTGATAATTGTCGTTCGGGGCACGAATCATCAGCGATTCGAGATGGACGCTGGATCGTCCGGAACCAGCGGACGATTCAACATTGTTCGGTGCTGTGTGAGCTGTCAGTGTCGGGTTGATGTTATCCCCGCTATCGTAGCCAGCGTCGACAAACACCTTCGGGGCCTGATACGTGTGGCTACTGCCGTTCGTGAGGGTGTAGCTCACTGAATTGAGGCCCTGATACTCAATCACACCGCCGTCGCCGTACGGGTGGGTGTGATACGTCCCCACGAACGTGTCCTGATTGCTGTCCAGAGTCGATGAAATGCCGCTTTCGTTGTTAGCGATACCGTGGAGATAGTCGTAGTTCTGTGCCAGTACCGCGTACTCGTTCATCAGGTTGACTTGCTTCTTGGCGTAGTAGTCCGCTACGGCCTGTTTTGCAGCGGTTTTCGCCGCGGACTTACTACTCCCTTTGTTCAAGGACTTGATATAGGCGTTCTTGCCGATAATGCGGGCCTGAGTGGATGTATCCTTTAGGTAGTTGTCGAGCGTGTTCTTGTAGCCGTCTGCAGTGGCTTTCTGGTTCTGAGCTGACTGGTAGATGTCCAGTTTCGTCTGTGCGGCGTCCGTGCCAGATGTATCCACGGTTGCGGTCCCTGGCAGGCCGGTTCTGTCCAGTTGGACCACAGACGGCATGATAGACTCCCCGATTTGCTCACTCAGGTCGTAGGTGAATCCGGGGTCTCCGCCGGTGTCTCCGAGGAACTTGCCGGAATCTCCCGGTTTCCATGCATCTGTGACGCCGCCTTTAGACATAGACACAGGACCGTCAGCGCCCTCTACCTTCACCGTGAGGGACTCATACGCACCGGCGTTTCGGAAGTGAGCACTGTTCTGAGAACCGCTGACAGTCTTTCTCAGAATCGCCGTGTTGTCGCCAGCGGGCGACTCGTCGGTAATCACCGTGATAGTCGTTTCAGACGATACATTGAACAGGTCAATCTTGATCTTGTGCGGGCCTGTCTCGAAGGTTTTCGTCACAGGCCCGGAGTCCGTTGCCGTCTCTGTGGCAGTCGACTGAGCGAGGGCGGGACCAGCAGTCCCGACGACGGCGAAACAGACGATGAGCGTGGCGAGTAGGATAGATCGGGTCCGGGTCACTGTTGACGCCCTCCGTCGGTTTCGACCTGCTCGACACTGTTGCGCACGTCTTGGTCGTCAGCGCCAGCCACAGTGTCTCGTTCTTTGACATGGTGCGCCCCGATAACGCCGGCCGCGGCGATAGCCGGCACGACGACGGGGAAAGGGTCGCCAACGATGGCCGCGGAGATTGTGGAGGCAGAGACGCCGATAGTGCCCACAAGCCCATAGCTGAGTATGCGGTCCATCGGATTCACCCCAGGTAGCTGATGACGTAGTAGCCGGCGGCCTCGACGGCGACGACGGTGAGACCGATAGCGGCCGAGCCGACCACGATGTCTTGCGCACCGAGGATGTTCAGCCCGGTGAACAGGACGATGACGAGCGTCCCGAGCGCGAGGTAGGTTTCGACAGTGGCCGAGCCCTTGGCAATATCCACGAGATCGGTGTCGAGCTGGTAGTTCTTGTTGCGACTCTCGTTGACGCGGTTGGTGGCGTAAGCCATCGCTAGGGCGGCGAGCGATAGCAGAAACGCGAGGTCGATGCTCGTACCCTGGACAGTGAACACAGACGCGGCGAGGTTGTAGCCGAGCAGACTGATCGAAGCGATACCATTGGTGACGAACGCACTGGCGGTGAAAACCACACCGGCCAGGGCGTCTTCGATATCTATCTTTCCGAACATGGATTGTACCGGCCGTGAGTACGACCGTGTCTATCGGGTGTAGTGGGCCGGCTAGAAAGCACCGGATCCCGGGATTCGCGAGAGTGGAATGAAAGAGTCAGGTGACATTGAAACGCCTATACACCGATATGAACCCCAGTTAAAATTTGGAGAATTATGATACAGGTCAATCCGTCAGTACACTACTTTTATTATTCCTAGCAAACATTTAGTTAATTCCTGAATAACAGTCCGGGTGAACCCCCTATGAGATGGCAAATTGCCCTTTATGTGGGTATTGGTGGATCCCTAATCCAATTTCTCCATACTATTTATTCTTGGAGGACATTTCATAACAAGAAAGTAAAATTATTTGAGTTTATTTCTGGTTTTGATCGAGATGAGGACCCAGATGAACCGCCGGAGTGGCGTTATTTATTCAAACCCTCTAAATTAGAGTCCTCCCAATCTTTGCCGGACAATTTGCCAGATTGGGTGCATAATTTAGCCTTGAAATTCGGACTGGATTCAACGAATATAATCTATTGTTTTTTAGCAGCTATAATATATGGAATATTAATATCATTTCCAATATTAATGTTATTGCCAGATGTTTCATCTCTTGGCCCACTATCATTTGTTGTCTATTCGATGGTTTTTGGATTACTGATTATAATCTCTCAATTAGCTGTTGGGATAAGTATAGCTAATATCGTTCTTGAAGTTGCTCTATTCGCTTTTGCATTTTTAATACCGTTGTCATCCACGGAACTATTTTCTGCTTTTGCAGTGAACACTCTTGTAACAGTAGTAATAACTGTTAGTTTAACCAGTCTAGTCGAATGGACAAATTCTGAAGCCAGAAGAGACCGCATCGAATACGGTAATCCCCCCAGTAAACCAGACAAGTTTCTTGGAGTATTCTATATCGGAATCTCATATGCCTTTGTTTTATTTGGATTCCTTACCTTCATGGCCTTGTATGGCGGATTATAATTGAAAAGTCGGGTAAATATATCCGTCTGAACAACATTCTTGACTAATAATTCACAAATGTAACCTCACGAACACTGCGAAGATTCGATCCTTGGATCAAGATAGTACTTGGAATTTTGGAATCCCGGGACTCAGTAAATTTTAGTATCGGGACTGCACCGCCGGTGGCATGGAGATGCGAAAACTTTCCCCGGCAGGCGGCTGTGTGACCGTCTCGATACCGATAGACGATCTCCGCGAGCGCGGTGTCGTCGACGAGGATGGCGAGCTGGTGGGCAACCACTGGGCGAAGGTCGAGAGTCTTGACCAGGATGACGAGGGCGACTACCGATTAGAGTTGGTCAGTCCATGATTCGAACCCGACCCTACGGGGTTCGAGCCAGATGTAACGCCAATCCTCGATGTATGCACCTGTGGGCTATGGGCCGTGGGCAACGGTGCATAGAATCAAGCCGGTCCCAGTGGCGGTTCGACACGATCACGCTGACGGCCCGAACCCAGTTAATCAAGAACCACCCTGTCGCTCACTCCAGAGCGACGGGAACCAACCCCCGGTACATACATTCGTTTAAACAATGACCCGACGTACCAGTCTCAAGGTCACTGACGAACGGCAGCGGCTACTGGATCAGGCAAGTACGATTGTTGCCAGTGATCAGCACGACGATCCGCCTATGTCCGACGTACTGGACGCGGCACTGACACACTTGGTCGAGAGTGAGGAAAATATCCAGAATGCGCGGGAAGAGTTGGACCCCGATACGATTCAGCGGTTCAATACCAATGTTCTTGGGTTGCGGTATCGGACGAGTGTCGAGAGCAGGTGGCGGTAAAACAAGTTATCTACACCATCCGAATAACCAAAATTAATAATAATGAAATTTTCTACTTCAAATCTATCTGACCTATACTATTAATATATATGACTAACACGTGGTTAGTATGAAAGCTGGTGTACTTGGAGTCCCACATGGGGATTTCGATACTGTAGATTCGGTTAGATATTCCGTTGCTCATGAGGCCGTTGACCGGGATTTATTACGGTGCATTGAAATATTAAATAATGGGTCGCTTCCTGATGGTCAATCGTACGTTCACGGGCAAGCTGCCAAGGAGGTTGTTGATGAAGAGGAAGATATTCAAATAAGAGATAATTCAATTACTGTTGCAGAAGAGGCATATATATCGGCTAAATACACTGAATTCGTAGCAATACCTGGAAGAGTGGTGATCCCAAAAAGTTCCTCGGGAACCTTCGTCTTCAATATGATATCAAGACAGGTAAATACGACCATCGAAAGGGGTCAAGTAAATCTTCGGGAATTCTATGAAGTGAATGGCACAGCTGACGTTTGGCAAGCTGGTTTCTATGATACGGGGGGTAACGCTAACAACGGCATGTTATATGGTGATAATGTTATGAATGATAGTGAATTCGAACGGGTATTGGAACATTCACAACTCAATCAACTTGGTCTTGAATATGAGATGGATTCAGACCCAATTAAAATGACTATCACAGAGAGTGGCTATGTTAATGTATACCAGCCCAGCAATTACGAATCAAAGGATTTCCTTGATTATATACAAAAAGAGGTGCTACCTGTTTTAGACACTGAATAGTAGATAGCTATCTATGGAATCTTACTTGTTCGGAAAGCTCTGTACCACAGTTTGAGCGTATGGTCACAGAGATCTCATCATTAAACTCACGATATCGCGTATCCAGAGAAAGGAATAGGGGGAGTATGAGGTGATCCGAAGCCTCACTAGGAATCACTGGCTCCCAAGTATCATCATCCGTACATATTGCGTTGCCAACTTCCACATTCATATAGCCAGGGGAGCTAATGCTAATTTCGATATCTGCTGAGTTCAGGCTTTTTGAGCCTTCTTGATAGAGATGAATCTGAGCATCCGCTTCCGATTCACTCGTAGTGGGGTATGCTCGAACACCACTGACAGATGTTCGTATCTTATACATTTATGATGTGTCGGACGCTCAGGTTCTGAGTTTCAGAGAATCTGTATACATATCGGCTTTTCGGTGAATACCAATGAACTTCTGATAATTCGTTATTATACCAAATGAGTGTTCCCTGTGTTTTATTTAATAGCAGACTAGTCTCCAATCAGGAATGACTGAGCCAAGCAGTCCCACGGAAAAGGTAATCCGTGTCATTGAGGAATTCATTGAGGAGAACGGACATTTGTTAACAATGGAGCGTATTCATAGGAATTTCTTTGATCAAGATATAACATTCAATAGCTGGTCTGATGTGTACGATGACTATCGTGGGCGTACTTGGACAAAAAATAGCTCACGAGAGTTTGTTCAAGTAACAAAAGAGATTGTCGAAGGTGTTGACGACTTACCAGAGACATACTTTAAGATAGTTGAACCCGACGATGTTTCGCTAAAGGTAATAAAAAATAGACTTTCAGAACATCCATATGACGAAGACAGTGATGGTAAAGACCGAGACGGATTTGATTTTGATGTAGTTGATGGCGTTATTGACGGTCGATATGTCTACACAGACGTTGATACCAGAGTATCGTATTCAGGTGGAGTTGACGATTATATTTCAGAGGGTGCAATCCAATTTCGGATAGATCCTGCGAAAGACTTGCTGATTCTGGAAAGCACACGGGTAGTTGATGTTCAAAAAATGAAATCGTACATCAAAAAAGCGGACCTGCAAATCGTGGTTTGTAGGGATCTAACAAACCTACCTGACTCGGCTGTAGAACGGATTAATGCATTTATTGATTCATTTTCTAGAGATGTCGAAACCCCTGGTCCAACGCTTCTACAAATAGATCGAGTAATAATGCACAATCCCGCTGAAGGGAAAGGAGAGGGCGATGATGACAAATCTCACTTGAAGAAACTGGACTTTGAAGGTACAAACATCCGTGAGCATCCTGACGTACAAGAACAACTCTCTAGAGGGTGGTTAATTAAGGGAATAGTTGCAGCAGTCCAATTTGAAGAATCAATATTTAAAATCAGAATATCGGGTAATCAGGTCATGGGATATGCTAAAGTAGCAAATGTGAAGGACTACAATAAAGGAACGAGACTCTTAGATGATATCCGAGAGCGGTATCTAAGCCACATTGCTAGTTAGAACCGCTTAAGTTCGTATTTCCGTTTCAATGCGGATTCGTATTCTTCAGCCAACTGACTTTGGATATTTTCTTTGTTGAACTCATCAATCCGCCGTAGGTACTCAAGATCAGTTAGCGTATCTGGAACTTCTAATGTTTTTGTAGTCTTTCTATGATATTTTATCACAGATGTGCCATTTGAATTCTTTTTTAGTGCGCTGATTACGTTCCACTCTGTAGCGGCGTTAATAATATCAGAAGGCATTCTAACCCTACTCTTATCCCCTATATTCACGGGGAACGTGGTTTCAGACATATTATCAGCTGACACCACCACGCGTAACGAATGGATATTCGTGGACATTTCAGGTCTCGAGGTTTTTTTGTAGCTACCGGGAGGGTCATGATCTTCGGTAGACTTCACGTTTGGATTTCCGGTCTGAACGATTTGTGTTTCCAAATCAATCCACAGGAGATCTGCCGTTTGTTCTTCTTTTGGAGACAACTCAAGAGTTAACTGGTTTTGATTTGACCAACGCGTGTGGTACTGTTGTCCACTGACGCTATCGCTGATAACGCGAACAGTACAGTTTTCTGCTGTCTCTCGACCATCATTTCTGAAGCGAGCATGTATCCCAATGGCATTATTCGCTTGTTTGTGCGTCCGCTTCAACCCGAATGACCACCACTCCTCTGGGTACTCAACCACAGAAACCTCATCAAGTACGACATGTGGCTTTCGAACCTCTCGATTTAGTTCAAACAACAATACAGGGAGTGCACCCAGTAAAGAGCCTATGATCACAGGCTCTGTATTTTCAGTAGTTGCGAAGTATACTATTGAAAAGTATCCTAATACTATAATAAATATTGTACCATATTGGTACTGCTTGTGGCTCAATCCTTGTCGTTTTAATATAAGCCACGGAATATCAGCGACTCCTGAATCGCCCTCATCACGTATTTTTCTCAACTGGTGAACCGCAACTACTGTTATAATAAACAGAAAGTATCCAAGTAAAACATAACCAGCATACCTAATCCAATTTAGGGACATAGTTCCAGTTGCTGCCATCTAATTTATACCATTACGTGAACAGCCAGTGAAAAATATCTACCGCCATTCAATGATACGAATCTTTAGAAGCCTCAACTTCTAATACGGTCGGGTTTGACCAAATAGTAATGAGCGACGGACAGAAACCGGCTGATAAGGTCCGGGAAATAATTGAGGGGTATATCTCGCAAAACTCTCATCTCCTTGCGATGGAGCGGATACATCAAAACTTCTGGGATGAAGAGAGAGAATTTACAAATTGGACTGAAGTACTTGATATATATCTGAACCGCTCATGGTCTAATGAGGAAGTCAAAGAACTAGCACAGCTCTCCAAGCGAATTGTAGAAGGGTCTGATGAAATCGCAGAGTCTTATTTCCGAATCGTAGATCCAAAAAATGTTGGACTAGAGTCTATTAAAGAAGAATTAGATAGTTCACTCTATGACGCCGAGGCAGATCCTGGAGAGCGCGATGGGTTCCAGTATGAAATTGACGAAGGTATTATACAGGGGAGATATATTTATACCGACATTTCAACCGAGGTTAGCCATGCAGGCGATGTGAATGAGTACGTGTCAGAAGGTGCTATTGAATTCAGAATTCTACCAGAGGAATCTTTACTAATCACAGAGTCAACACGGGTAGTTGACATACAGAAGACGAAATCCTATTTCAATAATTCAACGGACTTATCGTTGGCCGTGTACGCCGACCTTACGGCACACCCTGACAAGGCTTTGGACAGATATGACAATTTCATCCAGTATTTTAATCAGGGTGGTGAATCAAACAATTTAGAGCTTCTTAATATAGGACAAGTAAGTCTTCATAATCCCAATCATGAAGAAAATGAACTTATTGATATTAGTTTGGAGGGTGACGAGTTACTTCATCATCCAAAGATGGATGAATTATTAAATGACGGGTGGCTACCGAAAGGGGCTGAATTCAGTGTTATGTATAGAGAAAATATATTTAAGATCAAGTTCTCTGCCAACAATGTGATGTGTTACCTGAAAATAGGTGGAATTCGGGACTTCAAGATGGCAAGAGAATTAATGGAAACAGTGCGAAATCATTTTTTACAAGTCTTCTGATCCGAGGTCCGCCACCAGCACACTCTAAAGAGTTCCAGCAGTTCAGGGCTCCCGGAAGTGTCGCATCTGTTTATATACCCGCCTGTTCTCACCCACATCCAGCATGATCGCCGACCCTGCTGTCTTCGATGATGAACACCTCCCGCGTCGCCTCCTCCATCGAGAAGCCGCTGTTGACCACCTATCCCGTGCGTGGAAACCGGCACTTGGTGGCGATCAAGCCCGCGACGTACTGATTCACGGCCCACCAGGGGTAGGGAAGACAGCGCTAACTAAACACTCCTTACAGAAGCTCACTGGACATGCCGACGTTCAGACGGCCCATGTTCGCTGTCTCGGAAAAACGACTGCCGGTGTTGTCCGATCAGTTCTTCACGATCTCCCCGGCAGTGACCCGTCGGTTAACGTCCCCCGTGAAGATCTCTGTATCCAACTCCAAGACCGCGTCACCAATCCGGTGATAGTTGTTCTCGACGAGGCTGACGGTCTGCCATCGACGGATGCACTGGACCGGCTGGTAGATGTCGAGAACCTATCTGTCGTCGTTATCTGCCACGACCCAGATGAGTGGTTATCCAGGCTCGATGGAAGACTCCGGCGGCGGCTGTCGTTCACGGATTTCGGTTTGGATCGCTATAGTGTCGACGAGCTGGCGGACATTCTCGAAGCACGGGCGAACCTTGGGCTTCCGTCGGAATCGGTCTCCCGTGAGCAGTTAGAAACAATAGCTGATGAGGTAGCTGGTGTAGCACGGAATGGGATACAGGCACTTCGACAGGCCGCACTTCGGGCCGAAGAGTTGCAACATGAGCGAATCACCGACGAGGATGTGAGCGAATCGTTTGAGCGGGCACGACGGCATATCCGCGAGTTGAATCTCGAATCCCTGCCGTTCCATCATAAGTTGCTGTATGAACTGATCCGCATGGGCGATGGGCTACAAGCAGGGGAGTTACATGAGCAGTACGAGGTAGTTGCCGATCAAGTGTATCGTGGACGTGAGAAGACGCCGATTTCGAAGCGAGCTAGACGGATGAAACTCTCAAAGTTGGTAGACTACGATTTGGTTGAGGTGAGAGGAGAAAATCGACACAGAGAGTATATGATCTGTGATGAGCGGGTAGAATCTACGATAAATACTCTGAAGTGTGTGTAGATTGCCTAGACGTTTTTATCAGATCCACTTGTATTTTCAACTGCTATGCGCAGACTCACTGATTTTAAGGTAGTACTCGCTACAGACTCTGGTGAAACATACACAATAACTGGCGAGCGTGATACCATTACTATGCCGGACATATCTTTTGAAACAGCCTATGTCCCATTGAGTGTTCCATGGCATGATTCTACCCAGGTATATCAAATTCCTCTCCAAAGTGAACCGGCTGTGAACCCTCCGTCGGAAAGGCCGATGGGACAGGAAACACTCATCCATGGAAGGCGAGAATTCGCCGATCCAGATTCAGATAAACTCGGAAGTATCGAATTTGACTTCCGTGAGTACCCTTCTGACGTATATGATCTCTTCGAAATGCAATTATGGGGTGATATTTGGCATGTTGATAGCTATACAAACCTAGAGCCTCAGGTACGAAATATGATATGATTGCATTCTTATGTGAAATGTAGTATATTACAATACGGCACCCGGAAGTATAGCACCTTTTTAACTCGTTTCTTCCCCTCAGCCCACAGTGTATGGAAGGAACAATCGAAGTCTACACTGGTGAAGAGGTGAACGTTGAACACATCAAAGCCCTCGGGGATGGTGGGGCACGGTTCGACATCACTGCTGAAGACGGCCGGAAGTGGCGCGTCGACCTGACCCGAGATGGTGACACGGAGATCGTGACGAGCTGGCGTGACGGCGAGTTAGCCGATCTGGAATTGCCGGAGTGGGCTGGTGACGTGACGGCACGACTCGCGAGGGTCTAAGAGAATGTCAGTCGGCGTCTTCGATGATCCTGGGCGGTTTGATGTCTATGCCCTTAGCGCGTTCATCAACAAGATCCACGAACTCGTCCTGTTCGTACTGGTCTTGGAGACGCAGAGCAGCTACACCTTTTGGTGTGATCTCATACAGACCAGAGCGTTCGGACGGTCCCACGCGGTCAAGGAGTTCGTAATCCTTGAGCTGTGGGAGTCGGGTGTTGATGTAGCTCCGGTTTCTGTCGAGACGCTGCGCGACGTTCACACCGACATCACGCTGGCCGTCGCTAAGAGCCTCCAAAATCTCGAAGTCTACCGGACGTTTCAGCTTCACTACCGGGTTCTGGGAGGCAGTCATCCAAAAGTACCATTGGTATCAAGTAATGTGATATCTTCGGTGGCTATTAGACGTAGCTACCAACGGTATCTATAAGTACTATCTTGCTAATAGTGGAATGAAGCCTCCCCGTTCACGGGCCTCGCAGAAGGTCCGGCGTGCTGGTACACGCCGGGGTGGCTTCCAATCCCAGTGAGAGATTTGCGAAGCCATGAAAGACGAGAACGAGCGGGCTATTGAAAGTAGCCCAACGAGCAGCGGTATAGTCAGTCGACCAGCCTGCGGAAACCGGTACGTCCCGTCTGGAGGTGCGTGTGCGTGAGCGACCGCGTCATCGAAGACGTGGATAAATGCGAAACGGACGGCTGTGAGAACTTCTGCTATCCCGGTGAATCCCGCTGTCTGGGCTGTTACCGGAAGCGAAAACGGGGGCAAGCATGAGCGAGGATCTGATGGATCTCTCGCCGGAGGAAGGCATCGAGCGGTTCCTCCGACACCGCGAACCCTCCGTCCGCGAGAGTACGATGCGAAACGCGAAGACGCGACTCCGATTCTTCAACGAATGGTGTGAGGAACGTGATATCGAGAACCTGAACAACCTTACCGGCCGCGACTTGGCTGATTTCGTGGCATGGCGACGGGGAGACATCGCGGCGCTGACCCTCCAGAAGCAACTATCGACGATTCGTGAAGCGCTCCGATACTGGGCCGACATCGAGGGCGTTGACGATGGGCTGGCCGAGAAGGTCCATGCCCCCGAGCTGCCCGACGGAGCTGAAAGCCGTGAAGTCCACCTGAGCGCCGACCGGGCACACCGGATACTCGACTTTCTTCACGACTACCGTTACGCGAGCCGGGACCACGTTGTCTTCCTGATCCTGTGGAAGACGGCAATGCGCCGGTCGGCTCTTCGGTCACTGGACGTTGACGACCTTCGTCCCGACGACTACGCGCTGGTACTTGAGCATCGAATCGACGAGGGAACGAAACTCAAGAACGGTGAAGACGGCGAACGTTGGGTCTACCTCGGTCCGAGTGATTATCAGGTCGTCGACGATTATCTCGACAACCCCGACCGCTACGAGCGAACCGACGACTACGGCCGGAAGCCACTCATCACCTCGCAGCACGGCCGGCCCGCAGGTGATACCATCTACAAGTGGGTGAACAAGCTCACCCAGCCGTGCGTTCTCAATGGGTGTCCCCACGACGCTGACCCGTCGGACCCGTCGACCTGCGAGGCACTGGGTTCGCGTGCGGCCCACAGTAAGTGCCCGTCTTCCCGGTCACCCCACGGACTCCGGCGTGGCAGTATCACGTATCACCTGAACAGCGACGTGTCTCCGGAGATCGTCAGCGAGCGATGCGACGTATCGCTCGAAGTGCTGTACGAGCACTACGACGTGCGGACGAATCAGGAGAAAATGGCGGTTCGAAAGAAGCAACTGGAGCGAATCTAACATGACCATTACCAAACACAACCCTCCGTTGTCGTGTAAATTTCAGACTACTACCCGGCGAGTCCATACGCGCTCCGCGCGTTCGGTAATCGCGACACGTCGCCGCTTCTTTATAAAAACAGTACACCGCTTGAGTAGTGTGTTCGCTGCTGTCTCACTGCCGCGAGTTCGACGGATCATCGCACGATTCGTCGATGACCCCCTCACTTGTGTCATTTGCCAGCCACTGTGCTGTGCAGGAGGGCAGCCTGTTTCGCACCCATCTTTATCGGCCGTTCGTTCATATGCGGTGATAGTGCCTGCGAGTGGGGAAAGGGAGGCTAAAGGCGAACTCGACCGGACTATCGGTTTAGTCGGCGCGGTAACAATCGGCACGGGGACCATGATCGGTGCGGGGATATTCGTCTTTCCCGGTCTGGCTGCGGGACAGGCCGGTCCGGCGGCAGCCGTCTCGTTCGCTATCGGGGCTGTCATCGCCCTGCTGGTTGCGCTGCCGACATCAGAACTTGCGACGGCGATGCCCCAGAGTGGCGGCGGCTACTACTTCACCTCCAGGGGCCTTGGAACCCTGCCGGGGGCCATCGTCGGCATCGGACTCACGTTCGGTCTCATGTTCGCATCGGCGTTTTATCTGGTTGGTCTCGGCGAGTACGCGGCCGCGATTCTCGTTGAAGCGGGCGTCATCCCGACAACCGAGACGCCCCTCGGCCCGCTCAACATCGTCCTGCTGTTCGCGGCCACGGCGGGAATCCTGTTGACTGTCCTGAGCGTCTTCGGAACGGAGAACACCGAATCACTCCAGAACGCCGTTGTGGGCTTTCTGCTCGCAATCCTCACCGTCTTCCTGACGGTCAGTGGTCTCGATGTCCTGGGTGTTCGCGGGGCATCGCGTGTGCCAACGGAGTTCGCACCCGAAGGGTTCGGGCCGATACTGACCACTGCCGCGCTCGTGTTCACCTCGTATCTCGGCTTCGCACAGATTGCAACCGTCGCCGAGGATGTCGTCGACCCAGACCGGAACCTGCCGCTGTCGATGCTCGGCTCGATCTTGCTGGTCGGGGTACTGTACATCGTCACGATGCTAATCGCCGGCAGCACGTTCGAGCCAAGCGTCATCGGTCCCATGGGCGAGACGGCAATCGTCGAAATCGCTCGGGAGTATCTCGGCTTCCCGGGTGTCGTCGTCATTCTGGTCGCCGGGTTGCTCGCGACCATCTCCTCAGCGAACGCATCGATTCTGAGTGCCTCGCGTGCCCTGTACGGACTGAGCTCGGACGCGCTCGTTCCGGCGAAAGCCGCCGAGGTCAACCGGGAGTACGGCACGCCACACTTCGCGCTGTCGTTCGTCGGCGGCGTGACCGTCGTGCTGGTTGCAACCGGCCGGACCGAAGTGCTCGCCGAAGTCGCGTCGTTTCTCCACCTCGTCATGTACGGGCTCACCTGTGTCGCGCTCATCGTGATTCGCCGGCGCGATCCGGACTGGTACGACCCCGCGTTCGAAACCCCCGGTTACCCGGCCGTTCCGATCATCGGCGGTAGTGCGAGTTTCGCACTGATCCTGTTCATGCAACCACTCTCGCGGGCTCTCGGCGTCATCCTGACATTCGGCGCTGTCGCCTGGTATCTGCTCTACGCGAGGGAGATCGAACTCAAGGACAAACTGTCGTAACCCTCACCTGTCGCGGACGATCAACAGCGGGTCGGACGATTCCCCGATGACGCTGTCAGTTACATCGCCCAGAATGCGTTCCGTCGGCGAGGGTTCCGACTCGCCGACGATGAGCAGGTCGTGCTTCGTGGCAGCATCGACGATAGCGTCGGGGGCCGACTCAGCGCGCTCGTTACGCCAGTCGACTCGGCGTCGATTGGTCGGTCTTCGACCAGCTGGTCGCAGGCGCTCCGGACCAGTAACTCGCCGCGGGAGCTATCCTCCTCCGAGTCCACGACGTGGTAGACGGTCGCGGTCGCATCGCTCTCACGTAACATGACCCCGACGAAACCGAGAATGTGCCCCATGCTGTCACCGCGTAACGGAACGAGGATACGATCTAGCGTGTCACCGACGGTGCCCGGGATGAAGTCGGCGTCAACATCGTCCTCGTCGGCGATGTTGTCGATAGTTTGGCCCCGGCCGTGGGTGAACACGACGACAGATTCGGCCCCACCGATTGTCGACGGGGTGGCAGGATGCAGTGACGAGACCGTTCTGGATTCACGTCTCCCCGTCCCGTCGATAGCCGAGCCAGCCGAGTAACAGCGACAGCGAGCCGACAACGGCGGCGGGGCCGAAGCCGGGGCCGGAACCGTCCGTCGTTGCCGTCTGAACGCCAGATGCGGGCGTCGAGGCCTCGGTTACAGTGTTCGACGGTGTCGTCTGTGTATCGATCTGTGTTGCGGTGATCGTCTCGGTGCCGGCCACAGTGGCCGTCGCCGTCGAGTTCGGCATCGGTGTCATGGTCTCGTTCGTGGTACTGTTCGCCGTCACGTTCGTGGTACTGTTCGTCGCTCGAACGGTCACGTTGCCCACACTGGTCATGTTGAGTTTCACAGCGTGGACCCCGGATGAATTGAACCGGACTGTGAGGTTCACCTGGCGTTGCTCTCCGTCCGGGATATCCACACTCGCGTTCGTATCCATCACCCTCCCGTTGTCGTAGACACGCGCTTCGAACGTCCCGTCTTCGTCACCATCGTTCTCGATGGTTCCGGACACCATGACCGGCTGTCCGGTCGCTACGGAAGTTCTGTTGAGCGACGTGTTTACCACCGAGAACGATGGTTCAGGTGGGGAGATAGCGCCGCCTCCGCTTCCACCGCCACCACCGCTGTTGTCGGCATCGCTATCGTCGTCGTTGTCGCTGCTATCATCGCTATTATCGGTGCTACCACCGTCGTCCCCGTCGCCAGAACCGCCGCTATCATTGCTATCACCGCCGCCATCGTCGCTCGACGTTTCGGTCGGCGTCGCGGTGGCGGTTTCTGTCGCCCTCGGGGTATCGGTTTCTGTCGGTGTCGCTGAACCAGTGTCGACACGCAACTCAACGCTATTGAACGCTTCGGGTGAGATAGTCTCGCCGTCGCTGTTCGACAGTTTGGTGTCCGCTTCGACGAAGGTGAGCTGTGTGGACCCGGCCGCATCCGCCGGGACAGTGAGCGTGACCTGGGCGAGAACAGGGTCGTTCGTCTCCCCGGACCGAAGCTGATTGAACGCGACCCAGCCGGCGTCGTTGTTCACGTTCGCGACCGGGTCGTCGAAGTCGTCGCTGCCGGCAACGCTGTCAATCTCCGCGGTGGTGGGGTCGAACGTGACGTTGGTCTGGTAGCCACGGACCGCCGTCGCGTTGGCCCAGACCTGCACAGTAACGGTCTCACCTGGCGTAACGGAGATCGTGCCGCCGGACGCTCCCGCGACTGTGTCACCGAGCGATATCGCGCTCGCCGACCCCGGTGCCAGTGCGGCGGCCGCTATCGGGAGCGTCCCGACCACGACCGCGAGGGCGACGGCTACGACGATTGTCCGACTAGTTCTCATCGGTCTCCCTCTGCCAGGTTCTCTGCGGCAACGGCATCGCCGATGTCGACGTCACCGTCACCGTCGACGTCTGCCGCGTCCCGGTCGATGTCGACGTCCTCGCCGGCGACTGACCGCTGGAGCCGGGTCACGTCGTCAGCGTCGACGTCACCGTCGCCGTCGGCGTCGCCGGCCAGGGTCTCGCTGGGGGTGTAGCTGACAGTCAGCACCGGTGGTGTGGCGCTGTCGGCGCTCTGGATGTCCCAACCGTCGTTCCCGAGCGGGCGAAACACCCACCCGTCGTTCCGTGCGCCGCTGACCCACGCCTGCACGCTTGCCGTCACGTCGATCGATGTCTCGCCTGTCTCGACTGCACCGGTCTGTGCGACCGCATCGGAGAGGGCCTCGGAGCCATCAGTCTGGATGCCGCCGTCCAGCGATGCCCACGTCGCGTCGGCGCTCCAGTCCGTGCGCAGCCGGTGGATCGCCGCACCGTCTCCCCCATCAGATGTCTCAAGCGCTACCGTGGCCTGTTCCACGTCCGAACCGGGCGGAATCTTCCCGGCGTCTGTACCGATAATACCGTCGAACCGAAGGAGGGCTTGCGTGCTACTGTCCGACCCCTCCGGACTGCTTCCGTCGATAGACAGTGTCTCGTCGGTACCGTAGCTCGTCTCCGGGTCGGCGGCGCGTATCACCGTGTCAGTCGTCCCGCTGTAGCCGTCCGTTCCCTGCTGGAACGTGGCAGTTGGTCCCTCCGGCGTCTCCGGTGTCGCTGTCAGTTCCGGCGTCTCAGCCGCTGCCGACCCGAACCGGTCGTCGAAGTCCAGGTCGAACGCGAACTGCGAGTCGCTGTCGGTCTTTTCCTCCCCCGTGCTCGGTGAGAACGTCCGCACCTGGATCCGGTCCGGCGCGTCCGACCCGTCCGACCCGTCCCCGGGACGGAATTCGATGCGGCGCAGCAGGCCGTGCCCGCCGTGATCTCGGAACTGGTAGTTCGCAAGCAGCTCGTACACTGGTGAGCCGGCGTCGTTCGTCGACACCTGGTGGACCTCCCCGCCACTTTCGCCCGTGCCCTCGTGCCAGTGGCCGCAGAGAACCATGAATAGCTGGTCGTTCGGCGAGACGAGTTCCTCCCAGACAGTCTGACCCGTGTTACCCATCTTGCTCGCTTCCTGCAACTCCCGCGTCCGTCGCTGTGGCTCGTCGCGGAGATACGAGTGCGTCGTGAGTATCGTTGCCCGGTCCGGATACTGATCGAGGACGCTCTGGCCCCACCCAAGCGAGGTCGATTGGTCGTCCACCGTTCCCGGCGGTTCCCACTCCAGGCCGAGATGGAGGAAATCGTAGCCGCCGGCCGAAAACAGCTGATAGGTGTTGAGATTATCTCGGCCCTCATCACCGTTAGTCGGGCCTGCCCCGCCGAACCAGTCCCGGTCGTCGTACCGCGACGGGCCGAAGTATTCCTTGTACTTGGCAACCGAGGAATCACGGTCCCACAGGACCGCGTAGTCGTGATTGCCCGTCACGGTGGCGTAGGGGACTACCCCGTCGAGTTTGGACATCGCTTTGTTCATGTGCTGCCACTCCGCATCGATGTCGCCGTGGTCGACCACATCGCCCTCGTGGCTGACGAACACGATGTTCTCCGTGTCGGCGTTCTCGGCGATCCACTCCGTCTGTTCCTTGGCGTAGGGCGTCTGGCCTTTGGCGTACACCTGCGTATCTGGCAGTGCGACGACTGTCCAGTAATCCGACTGTTGGCCGGTACTGGCAGTGGTTCCCAGCGCGGTAACGCTGACGCCAGCACCGACAGCTTTGAGCAGGCTCCGTCTGGTCGTCTTGGCCGGGTCCCCGGATTTGTCGGTCCTACTGTCCATACTCGCACCTGGAACAGGTCCCGCGGTGGGGCAGGGCGCACCCCGGTCGTTTCCCTGTCTGCCACCCGTCGTCCCGGCCGCCAAGACGACAACGCCACGTCTGCAATCGGCTCGCAGTCCCGGCATGTGATAGATACATTGCTAGCTCTCAAACACGAACCCGTTTGCTGGACAGCGATTAGTTATAGCTCCGTTACCGCGAGTATGTCGTTGTTTTTTCACGGTGTCGCGATAGATGCCGCTCGCAGCAATCGCTCTCCCGGCCGTATTCAACTGTTTCAGCGACTCGCGCCGTTTATATAGTAGCTTAACGCAGCTTTCGCGACGGACGGACAGTAACCGGCTCAATCCATCGCCTGTATCACACGCGGTGAGTCGAGCGATTCGACGGCCTCGACGATGGCGGTGTCGAGGTTGTGTTCGTCCCAGTTCCGCTTTCGGGGGATACGTGCGCGGTAGGTCGCTACGTCGTCGAACAGTTCCCGGAACGTCGCCCGTTCCTGTTCGACGACCGCATCGAGGGCGGCGACCATCGAGCTGTCGTTCACGAGGGAATCGTAGGCGTGGAAGTACTCCCTGAGCCGGCCGTCCCATTCGAAGTTACAGATTGACGACGTAGCCGACATCGCAGTCCCGGTCGAGATGCCCTCCACAGCGACCGTGTCCACGTTCGGTGCGGCCTGGAGGAACACGACGTTGTCGACGGTCGCCTGCTCGACGTGTTCCGCACGCGGATACAGGTCAGAGATGTTCGTGAAATCCCGGCTGTCGTCGCCGAGAAACCTGTCGTTCACGAAGTTGAGGGCCGTTTCCGGGAACGAATTGGTCCTGTCGACTCGCTCGTCGATAAACTCGTGGAGTTCACTGCGCAGTCGGTCCAGTTCCGTGTCGTGCTGTCGTTTTATCTCCGGGAACGACTCGATATTGAACGGTTGGAGGTTCACCCCGAGCGGGTAGCCGACAGCCGTGCCGTCCGCGCCGACCCAGAGCCGGTCGTCGGAGAGAAAGTCCGCGCCCTCGCGCAACAGCGACAGCAGGGTGTTGGTCTTGCCGGCCCCGCGCCAGGCCGGGAACAGCGTCGTCTGGCCGTCGAGTCGCACGCCCGAAGCGTGTATCAGTGCCTGCTGTCGCGCGGCCCGCTGCTGTCGGATGCGGAACTCGACCGGATAGATGGAGTAAAAGGGCTCAAAGCCGCGCGTCACCCGGATGTGCTGCCAGCCCGGCGTGACCGCCATGAAGTCCGCCCCGTTTCGGATGACGAACTCGTCGCCGGTCCAGGCGTAATGATCGTCGGGGTCGCCAAGGACGACCTCTGGCTGGACCGCCTCCGTCGTCTCCTCGATGACGATGTCGGGGTCGTTCGCGGGCGTGTCAGTTTCGAACTGATCGTACATCTTGCGGTATTGCTGGCTTGTTCGCCCGCCGTCCCCGAGAACCGTCACGACGACATCGCCGAAAAAGTCGTAAGAGCGTTGACTCATAGCCACCTCGATAGGTGTCGGCCCAGCGGCGGACCGAGATATACAATTATCTGACTCATCGTTCTCGTCTGTACGTGAATATTGCCTATTGTTATATATGCGACAATATGCCAATGTTCACTCACAATGTATAACTAGCGACGAACAGTGGTTCACACGGCCCAGGACGATGCATGATGCAAAACGCCGGAGCCCTGCTGTTACACGGATGATCTCCGGGTAAGGTCGGGTTATGAACGGTTTAGCCGCTCAAAAGAACTGGAACAGGTCGTCTCGCTGGGCTTCGTGGAGATGGTGCCGGACGGCCTCGTTCAGCGGCTCGATGGAACCGCGCTTCGCGCTGATCGGTGCGATAGTCTCCTGCCACTGCTGCCACGGCGGGTGCAGTCCGAGGCGGTCACAGAGTTCATTCAGCCG